>Ga0315289_10005329_pt1 | contig 19012 bp, 13 predicted proteins | sample YL17G11_40_MG_FD_203452 | JGI IMG/M metagenome (GOLD analysis project Ga0315289, IMG submission 203452) | Sediment microbial communities from Yellowstone Lake, YNP, Wyoming, USA - YL17G11_40 | ecosystem: Environmental > Aquatic > Freshwater > Lake > Sediment | place: USA: Wyoming | collected...
CGGGGGCGCGGGGGGCCGGGGGGGCCCCACCCCAGCGCCCCACCCCCCCCCCGCCGGGGGGGGGGGGGGGGGGGGGGGGGGCCCCCGTAGCTGTCCCTTCTCCCTGTGGGAGCGGCGCGCCGACGGGTTGGGTGAGGGTCGGGGTCGATAAAGTGTAAGCGGCGGCCCGAGGTCTCCCTCTCCCCGTGGGAGAGGGACCAAGGGTGAGGGCTACCATAGAAAAAAAACGGCGGGGATAGAATCCCCGCCCTACATTTGGACGCACGGCGGTTTACACAATCGCGGGCGGGTGTGGACACCCGCCCCTACGTCATCGCAAGCCGCCGCCCCTCTGCGGCGGGCACGGCTCGGTGAATATCCAGCCCAGGTCCCGGACGTTTATCTCACCGTCCAGGTTCAGGTCCGCCGGGTCGTGGAGCGTGCCGCGGCACTCGTGGCACTCGTAGATGAGCTTGAGGTACTTGCCCTCGACGATGCGGGGCAGCTCGTCGTCGGGCCGGTCCACGACGTACCAGGCGAAAACGTCCCGGGCCCCCTTGGAGCTGTTGCACTTCTTGCAGCAGGGGACGAGGTTGTGTATCTCGTTGACTTTGCAGTCCTTCGGCGCGTTCACCTTCTGCGGGATGATGTGGTCCCAGGTCAGCTCACCGGTGGAGCCGCAGTAGACGCAACGCTGCTCCCCCTGCATCTTGCGGTCCTCGCGCAGAACGTCCGACCAGCTCTTCTTCCCCGTCTGGAGGTCCTTGAAGGTTTTGACCATGAAGCCCCAGTTGTCGGCGAATCCGGCGGCACGGGCGATGAGCTTGGCGTACTGCCAAAAAATCAGGTCGCAGATGGTTTTCACGACCTTCGGCGGCATACCGGATCACCCGTCCCGCAGGGCCAGGGCCGTGGCCACGGAATAGTAACGCTCGTGGGCGATGGAGATGAACCAGCGGTTGATCCCCCGCTCCCGGGCCAGGTTCCGGGCGTTTCCGTGGAGCTCGAGGCTGACCCCTCCGCCGGGCTCGGGCACCACCTCGAACTCGTGGAAGAAGGAGCCCTGCCCCCAGCCGCAGCCCAGGGCCTTCATCGCCGCCTCCTTGACGGCGAAGCGGGCCGAGAGCTTTGCCAGGAGCCCGGGCGAGAGCTCGGCGCCCCAGCCCCGCGGCCACTCCCGCTCGCTGAAGACGTGGCGGCGCAGCCGCTCCTCTCGCCCCGAGCGGAAGAGCTTGCTGAAGCGCGCCAGCGAGACCACGTCTATGCCCAGCCCCAGGATGTCGCTCAACGGTTCATCCCCCCGCGACGGCCGACGGGCGAATTATAGCACTTCCTAGCGCGGCGGGCCGGGGTTGCAGTCCTTGCAGGGCTCGAAGCCCTCGAGGACGGCCTCCTCCCGGGTCAGCGGGCGCAGGTTCTGTTTGCCTCGCGCGTGCGGGCAGTACGGGGCGTGGTAACAGCCGCCGTGCTCGGTGACGTAGACGAAGTGCCCGGTGTAGGCGTCGGGCATGCCCTCGTCACCGGCGGCGGTGGTGGTGGTCTCCGACGGACCCTGCTCGGTGGTCACCCCGGCCTCGGCGGCCGGCTCCTCCTTCTGCTCGTCGCACCCGGCGAGCGCCAGGAGCGCCAACGGCAGTATCACGAACAGCGGCAGCAAACGCATCTTTTACCTCCTAAGGCTCACCGGACCTCCTGGGGCCGGTAACGCCACAGTGCCAACAGGAATCCGACCACACCGTACCCCAGGAGCACCAGGCAGGGGACCAGAACGTCGCCCAGGCCGCCGCCGAAGGTGAAGAGCTCCGCGTAGGCGTCCATGGCCCAGGCGTTGATGGTGACGTGCGCCAGGGACTGCATCCACTCCGGCGTAATGAACAGCGGCCACCAGCTGCCGCCCAGGGCGCTCATCACCAGAATCACCAGCAGGCCGAGCTGGTCTATCTGCTTGGCGGTGCGGCAGAAGGCCAGCAGGGCCAGCGCCAGCCCCACCGAGGCCACGACCACGCACACGCTCACCAGGAGGAGGGCCGCCGTCGAGCCGGGGTAGACCGCCCCGAAGGCCACCGCCCCGAAACCGAACAGAAGGCCCATCTGCGCCACGGGCAGCGTCACCAGAAAGCCGGACTTGCCCAGGAGGTAGCCCTTGAGGGAGAGCGGCGAGGTGAGGATGCGCCGGGCCAGGCCCTTTTCGCGCTCGGCCAGGACGCCCGCCGCCGCCGACGCGGCCCCAAACAGCGCGAACATCACCGCGTAACCCGGCACGTATTGCAGGATGGCGTCCCACTCCGCCGCCGTGGCCCGCACCTCCTCGGTCGTCACCCGCACCGGCGACCCGGACTCGGTGAAATCCTGCCAGTCCAGCGAACCGCCCGCGCCCTCCTCCTGGGTGATGTAGGAGCGGACCTCGCCGCGCACGTCCTCCCGCGCCTCCGGCGAGACGAAATCCGCCTCGTCGAGGAAGCGGTCGGCCATGCGCAGGGCGACGTTCTTCCCCGCCGGGGCGATGGAGGCGCCCTGGACCAGGTTTTCCAAAACCCGCAGCTCCACGTCGCGCCGGGGGTTGACTAAAAGGGTGAGTCCGGCGTCGGCGTTGGACTCCACCGCCTCGGTGAAGCCGGCGGGGATTAAAAGCGCCGCGGCGTAGTCGTTGTCGCCCAGAGCCGCCCGCGCAGCCGCCTCGTCCGGCAGGGGGACCAGCTCGCAGACCTCCGCGTCGGTGATGGTTTCCAAGAGGGTTTTGGCCGCCTCGCCGCCGTCGGAGTCCACCACGGCCAGCTCGATGACCCAATCCCCGCCCCCGGAGAAGGCGAAGCCGACCACCAGCATCATCCCGATGGGCAGGAGTGAGGAGAGGAGGACGGCCTTGGGGTCGCGCAGGAACGCGCGCCAGTCCTTCTTGAATATGGCCCAGAGTTTTTTCACGGGCTTTTTACACTATTTAAAGTGTCTCAGAACGTGGCCTTGATCTGGCCCCAACTTGCCTCTTCAACTGACTGATAGCCTTCAGTGGTAAAGGACCAAATAAAGTCCAAGCCCATCTCGGTGCCCCACTCGTCGGCCAGCTTGCCATCTACAATGCAAGTAATGCGGTCAACCGGTAAAGGTCCGTCAGGGTCAAAGGTGCAAAGCACATCCTTGGGGTCACTGATGTCGCTGAAGTAAAACTGGCCGGGGATAATTCCGTTTGTCTCGGAATCTAGTCCTGCGGCTCGACTGTTACCAAGGCTGGAATCATAGGCAGTGAAGGAAACCGTACTCCTGTCAATCTTGGAATGGTCATCCTTGCAGTGGAAGACAATCTCAGAACCGCGCCACACGTCGGCCTCGCCGTCGTCGGGGTCCATTCCGTACACATACGGATACGAAGCCCCCGCCTCCCACTCAACGCGGATTCGGAAGTCGCCGTATGTGAGTTCTTGCCACCCGTAGTACCACGAATGGGGGGAGTCCCACTCTTGGGCTCCATCGTAGCAAATGTTAATGTCAGAGTCGTAGTATGAGCTTACTACCCCAAAGAACTCACCGGGTACTTCTACCGGCTCGTCAAAGGTTATGCGCCACCAATGACCTCCAATGTTTTCATAGCTGTAATCCTCATCAAAGCCGGTCGTGTAAATAATCTGGTCTGGTTGCCCCCAACTGCCAACAGTACGAAGAGACACCTTGTCGTTTCTACTCCAATCCCACTGCCACCAGACGGTGAAGCCGCTAACCATCCCCAATTCTCCGTCGGTATCTCCCGGCCCTTCGCCTTCGTAGTCATGGTTTAGGACGCCAGCCATACGATGCATTATCGTCCCTTCGTCCAGGCCGTCATCCCAGTAAAGCTCCCGCGCCAGCGCCGGAATTGCCAAGACCAGCACGGCGAGGAGGGTCATCAGCACCTTTTTCAACTTCACTCCTGCTTTTCGAGGCTTTCCCTACTCGTCGCGCAGGGCGCGGCCGGTGAGGGAAAGGAAAACCGTTTCCAGGTCGGCGCGGACGATGTCCACCCCGCCCACGCTTAAGCCCGCGTCATTCAAAAGCCCCACCGCCGACGCCAGCACCTGCGACGCGGGGTCGGTGAAAAGCGTCAGCCGCCCGTCGCCGGCGGCCAGCTCGACCACGCCCGCCAGCCCCCGCAGCGCCGCGTCGAGCTCCCCGGAAACCTCGCCCCCCGTGAGCTCGAAGTCAATCCGCGTCCGCTCCCCGGAGAGCTTTAGCAATTCCTCCTCGGTGCCCAGCGCCAGCAGCCGCCCGTGGTCCAGGATGGCGATGCGCTCGCAGAGCGCCGAGGCCTCCTCCATGTAGTGGGTGGTGTAGACGACGGTGGTCCCTTCGGCGGCGAGGGAACGGATGGTGTCGAAGATGTGGGCCCGCGACTGGGGGTCCACGCCGGCGGTGGGCTCGTCGGCGAGGAGAATCTCCGGGCGGTGGACCAGGGCGCAGACGAGGTTGAGCCGCCGCGACATCCCCCCGGAGAAGCGCTTCACCGGCTCACGCGCGCGATCCTCCAGCCCGGCCACCCCGAGGGCCCAGTCCACCCGGCGCGAGAGCTCCCTCCCGGCCAGACCGTAGAGGGAGCCGAAGAAGGCGAGGTTTTCGCGGGCGGTGAGCCCCTCGTACAGGGCGACCTCCTGGGGCGCCAGGCCCAGCCTGCGCCGCGCCTCGGGCCGCGTGGGCGGCAGGCCGGCCAGCCGCACCTCCCCCGCATCCGGGGCGAGGTAGCCGGCGATTAAATTGATGGCGGTGGTCTTCCCGGCGCCGTTGGGGCCCAGGAGGCCGAAGAGCTCGCCGGGGCGGACGGCAAGGTCCACCCCGTCCACGGCGGCCAGCCCGCCGTAGCGCTTCACCGCCCCGCGCAGCTCCACCGCGGGCGGTGAGACTCTGGTAGAATCGGCGTCGTTACCCATCGCATCCGAGGATAATATTTCACCGTCCGGGTGTCCAGCGGTTTCCGTCCTGCTGCCGGTTTACGACGCTAGGGGCCCTCTGGCGCGGGCGGTCGCCTCGTGCCTCGACCAGCGGGGCGTCGAGCCGGAGCTGGTCTGCGTGGACGACGGCTCCACCGACGGGAGCGGGGAGTTTTTGGAGGGGCTGTCCCGGCGGGATTCGAGAATCAAGGTCATCCGCGGGCCGCACCGGGGGCTGGTCGGAGCGCTCAACGCGGGGCTGGCCGAGTGCCGGGGAAAATTCGTGGCGCGCATGGACGCCGACGACGCCATGCTCCCCGGGCGGTTAGAGAAGCAGGTCGAGTTTCTGGAAAAGCGGCCCGAGCTGGCGGGCGTCGGCTGCCGGGTCCGGGTCGAGCCGGAGGGGGGGATGACCGCCGGGGCGCGGCGATACCTGGACTGGAGCAATTCCCTGACGACGCCCGGGGACATCCGCCGGGAAATTTTCGTCGAGAGCCCGCTGGTCCACCCGACGGTTACGCTCCGGCGGCGCGTTTTGGAAGAGGCCGGCGGCTGGCGCGACTACGATGGACCGGAAGACTACGACCTCTGGTTACGCCTGCTTTTTGACCACGGTATGCAATTGGCGAAGGTGCCGGAGGCGCTCCACGTCTGGAGCGACCGGCCGGACCGGCTCACACGCACCGACCCGCGTTACCGCCCGGCGGCGTTCCTGGAATTGAAGTGCCGCTACCTGGGGAAATACGCGGTCGAGCCTCGCGGCGGGTACGTCCTCTGGGGCTGCGGGCCGGTGGGCAAGGCGCTCGCGCGCGGGCTGGCAAAATTTGGTTGGAGGCCGGAGGCGATTGTGGAGGTGCATCCGGGGAGGATCGGGGAAAAAATTTTCGGCGCGCCGGTGATTCCGGTCGAGGGGGCCGGGGATTATCGGCGGTTGGTTCACCTGGGGGCGGTGGGGCAGGCCGGGGCGCGGGAGCGGATGCGGGGGGAGATCGGGCGCCTGGGGCTGGTCGAGGGGGGTAATTTTTTCTTCACCGCATAGGGGGCGTTGCGGCCCTCAGCCCGACCAGTAATTGTAGGGCGGCCCCGTGGGACGAGTCCCCTGCGGGCCGCCGCGTATTGCGATGACGTAGAGCGGGGATTCTTATCCCCGCCGTTTTCACGTTCCCTACCCCGACCCTCACCCCAGCCCTCTCCCTAAAAGGGAGAGGGAGACCGCTTCACCCCTCACCCTAGCCCTCCCCCCAAAGGGGGGAGGGGACCGCTTCACCCCCATCCCCATCGGCGCGCCGCTCCCACAGGGAGAGGGAGACCGCTTCACCCCTCGTCCCAGTTGCGATGATGTAGGGGCCGACCGACGGCAAGCCGTTCAGGTCGGCCCGTTTGTAATAAGGTAACCCTCACCCCCATCCCCATCGGCGCGCCGCTCTCACGGGGAGAGGGGGGCGGCGCTACCCCTCATCCTTGCCAATTACGTAAATGTAGGGCGGGGATTTTAATCCCCGCCGATCCACCCCTCACCCTAACCCTCTCCCCAGAGGGGAGAGGGGACAGCTGGTAGCCCTAACCCCAGGGGAGAGGGGGACGCTATTTCTTCCCGCGCTTGGCCGGGACTTTTTTCTCCTTCGGGACTTTTTTCTCCTTCAGGGTTTTCTTCTCCTTCGGGGCCGACGGGACCACGCCGCCGTCGTCGTCGCGCTCGAAGTTCAGCGTCCCCCGGCACTTGGGGTACTTCGAGCAGCCGAGGAACTCACCCTTCCGCCCGTGGCGGACCACCAGGGGCTCACCACACTCGGGGCAAGGAATTTCCGTCTTCTCCGCCGGACCGGACCTCTGCGCCCGCCCCTCCCCGCCCAGGCGGCGGATGTTTTTGCACTCGGGGTAGCCGGTGCAGCCCAGGAACGGTCCGAAGCGGCTCCGCTTGACCGCCATCGGCCTGCCGCACAACTCGCAGGTCTCCCCGGTTTCGGGAAAATCCTCCACCCGGTCCGCCAGCACCACGCGGCCGTCGGGGTCGCGGCGGAAGTTGGAGGTGAAATCGCACGCGGGGTACTTCGAGCAGCCGACGAAGGCCCCCGCCCGCCCGAAGCGGATGGTCAGCCCCCCGCCGCACTTCGGGCAGACCGGCTCGGTCAGGAGCGTGTTCTCGCCCCGGTGCCTCGGGAGCTCCTTTTCCGCCCGCTCGAGCTCCAGGGCGAAGGTCGCGTAAAAAGCGGCCAGAACCTCGCGCCACTTCTTTTCCCCCCGGGCTATCCCGTCCAGCTCCTCCTCCAGCTCCGCGGTGAACTCCACCTTCAGCACCCGGGGGAAGCCGGCCACCAGGAGCTTGGTCACCAGGCGTCCCAGCTCCGTGGGGAAGAAGGAGCGGTTCTCGTCTCGCTCGACGTAGTCCCGCTGCTGGAGGGTGGAGGTGATGGCGGCGTAGGTGGAGGGCCGACCGATGCCAAGTTTCTCCAGCTCCTTGACCAGGGAGGCCGGCTTGTAGCGCGGCGGCGGCTGGGTGAACCGCTGCCGTCCGTCGAGCCAGGCTAATTCCAGCCCGTCGCCCTCGGCGAGCTCGGGCAGGACGACGTCCTTCGCCTCGCCCTGGTCCGGGTAGAGGGCGAGGAAGCCGGGGTCGCGCAGGATGGAGCCCTTGGCGGAGAACTCGGCCCGGCCCGACTCTATCCGGGCGTCCGCCTTGTCGAAGAGCGCCGGGGTCATCTGGCCGGCCAGGAAGCGCCGCCAGATCAAATCGTACAGCCGGCGCTGCTCCGGGGACAGGTATTGCCCGATGCGCTCCGGCTCGAGGAAGGGGTCGGTGGGGCGGACGGCCTCGTGGGCGTCCTGGGCGCCCCTACCCCTCACGTATACCTGTGGCAACTCGGGGAGCCATTGCGGGTGGTTCTTTTCGATCCACTTCCGCGCCAGGCCGAGCCCCTCGTCGGATACGCGGACCGAGTCGGTGCGCATGTAGGTTATCAGGCCGACCTGCCCCAGCCCGCCCAGCTCGACCCCCTCGTAGAGCTGCTGGGCCACGAGCATCGTCCGCTTGGGGTCGAAGCCCAGGCGCGTGGAGGCGTCCTGCTGGAGGGTGCTGGTGATGTAGGGCGGCGGGGGCTGGCGTTCATGGAGCTTCTTCTCGAAGGAGCGGACGGTCCAGGGGCCCTCCCGGATTTCGAAGAGAAGCTCCCGAACCCCGGGCCATTCGCCGAGCTCGGCCTTCTTCCCGTCGAGCTTCATCAGCTCGGCCTCGAGGGGCTCCCCGGCCGGGGTCGCCAGGCCGGCGACGACGGTCCAGAACTCCTCGGGGACGAAGGCCTCGCGCTCCTCCTCCCGCTCGACGACGAGGCGGAGCGCCACCGACTGGACCCGCCCCGCCGAGAGGCCGCTCCGGACCGTCTTCCACAGTATCGGCGACACCTTGTACCCCACCAAGCGGTCCAGGACCCGCCGGGCCTGCTGGGCGTCCACCAGGTTCTGGTCTATCTCTCCCGGGTTTTCCAGGGCGCGCGTCACCGCCGTCTGGGTTATCTCGTTGAAGCTGATGCGGTAAATCGGCCCGCCGTCTATGAGCGCGGCCAGGTGCCAGCAGATGGCCTCCCCCTCGCGGTCGGGGTCGCAGGCGAGGTAGACGGCCCCCGCTTTCTTCGCCGCCCGCCGGAGCTCCTCGACGATTTTCTCCTTGTCCGGGATGACCTCGTAGGTGGGCTCGAAGCCGTGCTCCACGTCCACGCAGAGGTTTCTCTTCGGCAGGTCGCGGACGTGGCCCCGGCTCGAGGCCACGTCGTAGCCCTCGCCCAGGTAGCGCTTCAGCGTCTTCACCTTGGTCGGGCTCTCGACTATGACCAGGGGCTTTCCGGCGGGGCGGCTGCGGGGTGCGCTCTTCGGCATGTTGTACGGCCCGGTGGGAGGGGTGAATCGGGGGAAATTTTCGGGCGGCTTCGTTTTCAGGGGTTTATAGCAGAAATCGGTGGGCTTGGCAAGCGCGGTTTAGAACGGTCGGCGGTAGTACATGCCGGGGAGCGGCTCCACGACGCCCTTGAGCTCCAGGGACAACAGGAGCTGGAGGACCTCCGCCCGGGGGCTCCCCAGACGGGCGGTGATCTCGTCCACGTGGACGGGTTCGGCGGTAAGGCTCCCGAGGAGGGCGGCCTCGCCGTCGGTGAGGTCGGGCGCCTCGGGAGCGGTGACCCGGTCGGCGAATAGCCGGGGGTCGGCGGCGTGGCCCACGGCCCGCAGGATGTCCTCCACCCCCTCGACCAGCACGGCCCCGTCCTTCAACAGGGCGTGGGAGCCGCGGGCCCCGTCGCGGATGGCGTTGCCGGGGCAGGACATCACCTCGCGGCCCAGCTCGGCGGCGTACTCGGCGGTGATGAGCGCCCCGGACTTCTGCGGCGCCTCCACCACCACCACGCCCAGCCCCAGGGCGGCGATGAGCCGGTTCCGCCGGGGGAAGTTGCCCGGCGCGGGCTCCGTGCCCAGGGGGAACTCGCTCACCAGGGCGCCGGAGGCTCGTATCCTCTCGTAGGACGAGCGCTCGTTCGCCGGATAGACCAGGTCCACCCCGCAGCCCAGCACGCCGATGCTCCGCCCCCCGGCGACGACGGCCCCCATCTGCGAGGCGAGGTCTATCCCCGCGGCGCAGCCCGAGACCACGGTCACACCGACCCGCGCCAGGCCCTCGGCCAGCTTGCGCGCCAGCTCACGCCCGTAGGGGCTCGGGTTGCGGGTGCCCACCATGGAAACCGCCAGCCGGTCCTCGGGGCGGTACTCCCCACGCACGTACAGCACCGGCGGCGGGTCGGGCAGGTCCTTGAGCGGGGCGGGGTAGTCGGGGTCACAGAGGAGGAAGAGGCCGAGGTCGGGGAACTTTCCCATCGCGTCGAGCTCGCGCTCCAGGCGCTTTTGGTGCGCGTCCGAGCGGGCGGCGAGGATGTTGGCGGCGCGGACGGGACCGATGCCCTCAATCTGCAGGAGCCGGCCGTGGGGCGCCGCCAGGGCCTCCCGGGCCGAGCCCAGGCGCTCCACCAGGCGGCGGAAATGAACCGGCCCCACCTCGGGGACCAGGTTCAGGCTTATCCAGGCCGCGACCTCGGAGTCCGGCGCGATGTCGGCGGGAAGGTGCATTTATTGCCGAAGTTTGGGACGATGGGTTTTAACCCCTTGTTTCCGTTTCGTAGGGCGGGGTTTCCTAACCCCGCCGCATAATGGTTAACGGCTCGTTGCCTCCTCGACGATGGCGCGTTCCTCCTCCGTCAGGTCGTAGAGTTCATACACCAGCGCGTCTATTTCGCGGTCGGTGCGGGCGATGAGCTGTTCGATTTGCGTTTTCTCGGCGCCTTCAGTGTTGGGGAGTTTCTTGTGCAGCTCCAGCATCCGCTCGACCAGCGAGACCATCTTGTCGTGCCGTGCCTTGTCCTGCTTGTCGTTGAAGTCAATGGTGCGGATGGGGAGTTGCTTCAATTGACCCACCTTTATTTGAGGGAAAGCATCATTCATCTCATCGTATAAATTTCGGATATAGAAAGAAATAAGCTGACTACCAAGAATTGCAGCTAAGTACGGAGTACCCACTGCATTAGCAATAGGTAATGTAATATATACCTGTTGATCTGCAATAGAATCGCCTCTCTCAATTGTAACAACAAGTCGATCCCCTAATATTTTACGCGAATAGACACGCTCTCCCTCAAAGAAAATAGATTCTCTTGGTTCCGCTAACCAACGACCATATTTAATGTATTCCTTGGGTACCGGAGGCGAATACCGATGCAAATCACGACCATAAATTAAGGGTCTGTATCCGGCTTGCGGGATCTCGCTATTGTAGGGCCTTTGTTCAACGTCTTTTTGTGTTTGACATCCCTTTCCAAATGCTGTTTCTCCATATCCACCAATTCTATATGGATGTACTCCACGGGTGATCCTGGCAAAATCATGGAGAGCGGAACGATTCTTTCTAACTTTATTTATAATACTCATAGTCCGCACATCCATACTCGTTGATATTGGTAATGTCCCGTCAAGATATTCCTTAACATCGAGTAGTAATATATCTGAAACTAAATACTCATCCATTGCCCTAACAGTAATGAATTCACCAGATTCCTTGGCCTTACAATAAGTATATACAATAGTATCAACAGTAATGCCCTTGAAAACAGACGAAATCGGACTCACAATATTAAGGTTATATGCTTGGCTCAATATAAAAGCTCTCGTTAATGAGGAATAGGTGTTTGTTAACCAAACATTCGGGACAATTTGTCCAATGTATCCACCATAACAGCACAGAATAGAAGCTTTCTCCATAAACAGAGAGAACATATCCAATTGATAAGGCGAGCTATTATAGTGCTTTCCGAGATATAGTTTCTCTTCATCGCTGATATTAAATGACTTCCAATCTCTCCCAAATACATACGGCGGGTTGCCGATGACCGCGTCGAAGCCGCCACTGGTCTGCGATGCGGCTTCAACGGAAACAGTAATCGAATCGAGAATCGGCTCAATCTTCCTGCGAAACGCCAACAACTCGTCCGAGACAAGGGGTTTTAACCCCTTGTGCGATGGGGCAAGGGGCTGAAGCCCCTTGTCCTGATCCGGGGTTGCAAGGGGCTGAAGCTCCTTGTCTTGGTCGGGGAGTGCAAGGGGCTGAAGCCCCTTGTCTTGTGCTGCGTGTTTCAGGTGATTTTCTTTGATGTAGTTGTAAACGTTATTAAGCTCCTCCTCGCCGCTAATGGCTTTTCGATTGAATTTCTGCGCCCAGACGTGTCCACCCTTGCCCATGCCCGTGGCTTCCCTGTAGGCTCTTGCGCTGCCACCCTTGATTTTCTGGACTGATTCGTCCAGTTCGGTCTCGCTTCGCGCTCCAATGAGCATGTGAACATGGTCACGTAACACGTTCCACGTAACGATTGGTATTTCGTGTATTTTACAAACCTCCGTTATCTTCTCGGCCATAAGTATCTGATCTTTCAGTCCAAATATGAGGGGCTCCTTTGTCTCGACACCGCAATCCACCATCCGTTCCGATACCCTTGAATTGTGGGTAACAAAGGTGACGAACCACAGCCGACGTTCAACCTTTTTCTTCATGATTTCCGGAAATCCGTGTGGGCCGTCCCAGTCGAAGGCGTTCACCCGGTGCTGCACCACTTTATCCTTGAACAGGTCCTGCTGGCCCGCCGAGGTGTAGAAGTCCGAGCCGATGAGCGAGTTCCCGCACTTGACGTTGCCGGAGAGGTCGGGCAAAAGCGCCTCGTGCAGCATGACGGTCTGCACGGGGGCGTTCTCCAAAAGCCACAGGCACAGGCTTAACTGGGTGACCTCGACGGCATTTTGGTCAATGTCCACGCCGTGCAGGTGCGCCAGGACGATTGTCCGGCGCTCCTCGTGGGTGGCCGGACGTCCGTACTTGTCTGAATACCAGCGTTCGAGCCATCGCGCCGCTCCGATGAGAAACGACCCGGAGCCGCAGGCGGGGTCGAGTATTTTTATTTTCGCGGCCTGGGAGAGCGACTTGCCCTCGAAGAGCGGGGAGAGGGTGTTTTCGACGATATAGTCCACGATGTAGCGGGGGGTGTAATAGACGCCTCCCGCCTTGCGCACCTCGGGCTTGGGCTCGAGGCGCACCTGCTTGGGGGTGGTGCGGATGACGGAGCCGAGGAACTGCTCGTAGGCCTTGCCGATAATTTCGACGGACATGGAGGCGAAGTTGTAGCGGGAGTCGGGGTCGGCGAGCTCTTTTACGACCTCGCGGAGCTTGGCGGGGTCGGCGTCCAGGCGGTCAACGGTATGGGGCTTGAAAAACCGGCTGTTGAAGGTGGGTTGGAGTTGGAGGACTGTATCGGAGAGGTGGCGTCCGGGGTCGTCGGCCTCGGCGATTCTGTGCAGCCACCCGCTGCGGTCGCCGTAGCCCCGGTCCTCGAGGATGCGCAAGAGGAGCAGCCGGTCGAGAATCCGCTGGGTGCACTCGTCGAGGTTCCAGTCGTAATCGAAGTCGTTGCGCCTGTGTAGCGAATCCGCGATGAGTTTTCTATAATTGGTCAGGTCCTTTAGGAAACAGTCATCCAGGGGGGTGATTGTCTTGGTGGTGGTTACGAAGGCGCGGAGCTTGCCTGAAATGACGGCCTCGCGGGAGAAGAAGGCCCGGAGGGTGTCCCACTTTTCGGCGTAATCCGTAAAGCGCATGCACAGGTCGGGGATGCGCACCCGCTGGGTGTCCTTGGGCGAGTCCACCGAGGTGTTGTAAACCTCCCACTCCTCGAAGTCGGTCAAGATGCCGACGTAGACCGAGCCGAAACCTCGTCCGTAAGTGAGAAGCTGGAAGACGGCGTCGGTGTCCTTGGCGATGTTGACCTTGGGGGCCTTGGCCTCGATGACCACGACCTCATACCCACGGTCGTCGTAGAGGATGTAGTCGGCCTTCTTCTTGCCGTACCTGGTTTCCACGGGCGGCTCGACGCGGACGACCTTCGGGTCGGTGACATCCCAGCCCAGGTTGACCAGCATGACGTCTATCAGGCTCTGGCGGGTTTGAGACTCATTGTTGGCGTAAACGGCGTAGTTTTTCTGAAACTCCTCGACAAGCCTTCCTATTTCTTCCATGTTAACCATCACTCCCCCATCCGGGCGAAGATCATCCGGCCCGCCGAGGTCTGCAGGTGGCTCGTGACCGTCACCTCGACCTCCCGACCGATATGGTCCCGGCCCCGGTCCACCACCACCATCGTGCCGTCCTGGAGGTACCCCACCGCCTGCCCCGGCTCGGTCCCCTCCTTCATGAGCTTCACCGTCATCCGCTCCCCGGCCAGGTACACCGGCTTGAGCGCGTTGGCCAGCTCGTTGATGTTGAGGACCTCGATCCCCTGGAGCTCGGCCACCTTGTTCAGGTTGAAGTCGTTGGTGAGTATCTTGGCGCCCTTGGTCATGGCGAGCTTTACCAGCTTGGAGTCCACCTCGGCGAGCTCGGGGAAGTCGGTGCTCTCGATCTGGACGCGGTCGCCGAGCTCCTTCTGCATGTCGTTGAGGATGTCCAGCCCCCGTCGGCCGCGGTTGCGCCTGAGGGGGTCCGAGGAGTCGCTGATGAGCTGGAGCTCCTTCAGGACGAACTTGGGGACCAGGAGGGCGCCCTCCAGGAACCCGGCGGCGCAGATGTCGGCGACGCGCCCGTCTATGATCACGCTGGTGTCGAGGACCTTCCTCGAGAGCGCCCCCTCCCCCTCGGGGAGGTCCGCCTTGCGGAACCAGCTCGGCGGCAGCTTGCGGATGGCCAGCGTCGCGCCCAGGTACGCGAACAGGACCATCACCACCAGGGAGAGGGTGTAGCGGACGGCGGGGTACTCCGAGACGATGGCGATGTTGGAGACGATGGCCGCGGCGACGAGGCCCACGAGGAGGCCTATGGCCCCGGCGATGACCTGGCGGTTGGTGCGCTTCGAGAGCCAGATCTCCAGGGCCACGAAGATGACGGCCACCGCGACGCCCACCGCGGCGCCGATCAGGTAGGCGAACTCCGTCTCCGGGAAGAGGCTCTGGGTGAGGAAGCTGGCAACACCGCCCATGAAGGCGATGATGCCGATACGGATGGCGAGGAGCATGGCGATGCCTCGGGTCTATTGGGGGGTCGGCGGGGGTGGCGCGCCAGAGAGGGATCGAACCTCCGACCTACGGTTCCGGAGACCGCCGCTCTATCCACTGAGCTACTGGCGCACGCTCTTCAGGAAGCTGGACGCTCGGGTCCACGCTCCCCAGCCGACCTCCCCGAAGGACTTTCGGCGGGATCGCCCGGCCCCCCGAGCGGAGGGCCAAAAAAGGGCCGCCCGCCTTGATGGCGCGCCCGGGTGGAATCGAACCACCGACCAGCGGTTTAGAAGACCGCTGCTCTATCCTCTGAGCTACGGGCGCCTGAGTCCGTCCCGAGGCCGATGAGCTGTATGTAGGAGTCCGGATTAACGGGTCAACCCCGGGGCGGCGCGCCCCCACTATAGCACAGAACGGGCACCGATTAAAGCCGACGGGCACAACGCCGTCCCAGGGAACTTTTACCCTCGATTTCTAGTAGCATACCAATGTCCTCGGGGCAGCGATTCCCACGCTTCGAGGACCCTCGAAAAGGCGGTGCGCGATGAGACGTGCGTATCTTTTGTGGATCGCCGGCCTGGCCCTGGTGCTCCTCTGCCCCATGCTGGCCTTCTCCGACGACATGGGCGCCGGCAAGAAGGACTACATCCAGGAGACGGGCGACTACTACGGAGAGTACCCCTACTACCCCGAGGAGCCGATGGGCGGGGGCGGCGGCGAGACGGTCATCCCCGGCTCCGAGCTCGGCATCGGGGTGGAGACCTTCACCACCGACTCGGGCTTCGACGGCTGGCGGGTTCTCATCCCCGGCGGACGCCCCCTGGCCACCCCGGCGGTGGGCGACGGCCTGGTTTACATGGGCGGCGGCTTCGGCTCCTACGAGTTCTACGCCTTCGACGCCGAGACGGGTCGGGCCGAGTGGATGTTCCAGGCCGGCGACGACGGCCCCACGGCGGCGGTTTACTCCCAGGGCCGCGTGGCCTTCAACACCGAGTCCTGCATCCTCTACGTCCTGGACGCCCAAAGGGGGAACAAGGTCTGGGGCGAGTGGCTGGGCGACCCCCTCATGGCCCAGCCCGCCATCCAGGGCGATTACATCTACATGACCTACCCCGGTGAGGACGGCCAGCACCACCTCACCTGCCGCAAGCTGGAAACCGGCGAAAGCGTCTGGGATCAGCCCATCATCGGCGAGGTCATCACCGCCCCCGTGGTCGCCGACGGCTCGGTGTACGCCGCCTGCCTCGAGGGCACGGTGTACCGCTTCGACGCCCGCTCGGGCGAGGTCGTCTGGCACGAGCAGATGAACGCCACCTGCGCCCCCTTCATCTACGGCGGCCAGGTCTACGTCTCCCAGCGCGAAGAGGGCGAGGAGGCCGACGAGTACGGCCAGGTCCAGTACGAGGGGCTGGCGCGGCTCGACAACAGCTCGGGCGAGCGCGAGAACGACGACCTCTGGCAGCGGCGCAAGGCGGATTACCTGCGCTACTCGATCAACGCCGAGAGCGCCTACGCCTCGGAGCAGATAGCCGCCGACTCAGCGGTGGGCTTCTCCTCCGCCCCCTCCTCCGCCAAGCTCGAACAGGGCCAGGCGAACCTCGGCTGGGGCAACGTGTCGGGCATCTGGGCCTACCAGGGCTCCCGGCCCGTGGTGGTGGACGGCCTGTCCTACTCGACGGCGCACGACGCCCTGGTCTGCACCGACGTCGAGACCGGGAAGGTCGTCTACGAGGTGGCCTACCAGCCCGAGGGTGAGGTGCTGGGCGGCCGGATGCTCACCCCTCCCTCCTGGGCCGGCGAAAAGCTCTACGTCGGCACCGAGGACGGCTACGTGGTCTGCTACCGGGCCTCGGACGGGACGGAGCTCTGGCGTGTGCGGGTCGGCGAGCCGATAAGGTTCCAGCCCGTCGTCGTGAAGGGCTGGGTGTACGTGGGCACCGACCGGGGCAGCCTGGTGGCCTTCGACACGGGCGATTATTGGGCCGACGGCTGGGCGATGTGGGGCGGCGACGCCGCGCACAACGCGCCAAATTAGGCCGGATGCGATTAACGTAGGGGCGACCGGCAGGACGAGTCCTCCACGGTCGCCCGCGGGCCGACCTAAAGGTCGGCCCCTACATCATCGCAACCGAGGGTGAGGGGTGAAGCGGTCCCCTCCCCCCTCTGGGGGGAGGGTTAGGGTGAGGGGTAAAACGGGCGGGTCAGGAGACCCGCCCCTACGTCATGCATCGCGGCGTCGAGCCGGAAAGGCCCGCCGGCCGGACGGTCCTGACTAACCCCTCTTCACCCCCCCGCCCAGCAGGTACTCGTCGAACCAGTCGGCGATGCTCTGCAGGCGCTTGACCCGGCGGTCGGCCCGCCCGCCACGCGACAGACCGTGGAACTCCTCGGGAAAGCGCAGGAACTTCGTCGGCACCCCGAGGGTCTTCAACGCGACGAACACCTGTTCGCCCTGGCTCACCGGGCAGCGCAGGTCGCCCTCGGAGTGGATGACCAGGGTCGGGGTCTTGGCGTTGCCGATGTAGGCGATGGGGGAGAGCTTCCAGTAGTGGTCCCGGTCGGTCCAGGGGCGTTTTCCGCCGAACTCCTTCTCGAACCAGAACCCCGTGTCCGAGGAGCCGTAGAAGTCCAGGAGGTTGGAGACCGAGCGCTGGGTGACGGCGGCGGCGAAGCGGTCCGTGTGGCCGATGACCCAGTTGGTCATGTAGCCGCCGTAGGAGCCGCCGGTGATGCCGATGCGCGCCGCGTTCACGCAGGGCAGCCCCGCCGCGTAATCGGCCAGCGCCAGCACGTCCTCGTAGTCCTTCGTGCCCCAGGCGTTGACGATGGCCCGGGTAAACTTCTCGCCGTAGGAGGTGCTGCCACGGGGGTTGCACCAGAGCACCACGAAGCCCCGGCCGGCCAGGTAGTGGAACTCGTGCATCAGCGCCTCGCCGTAGCTGACGTGGGGTCCGCCGTGAACCTCGAGGACCGCCGGGTATTTCGCCTTCGGGTCGAAGCCGGGCGGTTTCAACAGCCAGCCCTGGAGCCGGGTGCCGTCGCCGGACTTGAAGCGGAACCGCTCCGGCTCGGGCAGGCGCAGGGCGCCGATAACCCGCGTGTTCAGGGAGCTCAGCCTCCGGGGCTCGTGGTCCCGCCACCGGCGGAATATCTCGCCGGGGTTGACGGCGGTGACCCAGGCGTAGAAGAGGCCTCGAGTATGGACGCGGAAGAAGGTGGCCGCGCCGAGGCCGCCCAGGACCTCCCGCGGCTTCCCGCCCGGCTTCATTTCCCAGACGCCGGTGGAGCCCTCGCGGGAGAGGTTGAAGAAAACGGAAGCGCCGTCGGGGGAGAACCGGGGCCGGTCCGAGGGGCAGATGCCGTTCAGGTCGTCAATGACGCGCCCCCCGACCAGGTCCAGCGTCCCGGTCAGGTCCACCGTCTTGCCCGTGGCGAGATCGTGGAGGTAGAGGCGCGGGCTGCGGCCCGCCGGGTCCTCGGGGTGCTCGTGGCCGAACCAGGCCAAGCGCTTCCCGGCGGGATCGGCGACGAGCGCCCACTTGGGCCCCGCGGGGGTGGTGAGCTTTTTCGCCTTCCCGCCTTTCGCCGGCAGGCGGAAGAGGTCCACGTACTCGGCGTCCCGGTCCGGGTCCTCCCGGTGGCAGGAGAGGTAGTAGAGGGTGTCCCCGTCGGCGGAGAGGGCGAAGTCGGCGTTCTCGTATTTATCGTCGGTGAGCCGCTTCACGGCGCCCCGCTCCGGGTCGAGCCGGTAGAGGTTGAAGCTGTCCCTGGGCCGCCAGCCCTCGCCGTCCAGGCGGTAGAGGATGCGGTCCACCTCGCGGAAGGGCGGCGCCTCGGGCTTGCCCTCGGGCCCCTGGGTGGGCTCGTCGGCGGCGCGGAAGGAGTAGTAGATGTACCCCCCGCCCGGGGAGAAGAGGAACCGGGCGACCTCCCCCTTGAGCGCGGGGCCCACGGGGCGGGCCTCCCCGCCGTCCGCCGGCAGCAGGTGGAACCGGGACGCCTTCTCGTCCTGTCGGTTGGAGAGGAAAGCGACGGTTCCGCCGTCCGGGGAGAATTTCGGGGTGAGGTCGTTGCAGTCGCCGTGGGTGATGCGCACGGCGGGGCGGGAGTCCCGGGACCACCAGAGGTCGCTCCAGTACTTGCGCTTCTTCAAGTCTGCGCGCTTGACGCTGAAGACGACGGTCCGGCCGTCGGGGGAGAGGTCGAGGCCGGTGATGACCTTGAATTTGGCGAACTCGTTGGCGGCGATGGCTTTGTACATGGGGTTGCCTCGCGGGTGTGGGGGGGGGAGGTTCGGCGGTGTAAATCGGGCGCATTCTACACTGAAAATATCGTTTATTCCAGAGATTTTTCGTCCAAGTTTTATTCTAAAATGAATAATGGAATTAATGCAATCACTAAAAAAAGCGGAGGTCCCCGGTGGAATTTTCCCGCGGGCCGACTCGCAGAATGGTGTCGCCGGACGCTCACGCAGATCGGTTTTTTTAACGCGGGCGACCGTGGACGGTCGCCCCTACGGGTTGGATTCGCGAGTTTGGACGTAAGGGCGGGTCTCCCGACCCGCCCTCGGGCCGACC
>Ga0315289_10005330_pt1 | contig 19012 bp, 13 predicted proteins | sample YL17G11_40_MG_FD_203452 | JGI IMG/M metagenome (GOLD analysis project Ga0315289, IMG submission 203452) | Sediment microbial communities from Yellowstone Lake, YNP, Wyoming, USA - YL17G11_40 | ecosystem: Environmental > Aquatic > Freshwater > Lake > Sediment | place: USA: Wyoming | collected...
CAAGGAATACGGAGAGACTGTTTGCTGTGCAGGAATTGATTTATCCAACTATCAGTTTATTCGACTTTATCCTATCCCCTTCCGCTATCTTGAGGACGAACGTCAATTCAAAAAATACGCTATAATAGAGGCCGATTGTTTCCGATCCAATGATGACAAAAGACCAGAGAGCTTCATGGTAAATTGGGCCTCTATCAAGATCTTGGAATTTCTTGAAACTGCAAAGGAAGGATGGAAAAAACGAAAAGACATTTTCTTAAGGGCGCCAATTAAATCGATGTGCCAAGTTATAATTGAAGCTGAGAATAGTGGTCTATCCCTGGGTATCATTAAACCTGAAAATGTAAGTTTTGATTATACAAGACGGCGGTTGCCTGATCCGAAGATAAGAGAAGCCTATTATAATCAATTAAATCTTCTTAAGAAACATATTAACGCTATAGAGGCTGTACCATTTCAGTTTTATTACATTTTTAGATGTACAGGGGTCGAGCAATGCCCTGGACACGATTTGCCCATTGTTGATTGGGAGATAAATCAAGCCTATAGAAATTGGCGAAAAAAATATGCGACTGAAAAAGAACTATTAGAAAAAATCGCGCAGAGATGGCTTGAGATTTCCGACCCAGGTAAGAAAGATGTTTACTTCTATGTTGGAAACAGGAAACTTAATAAAAAGACATTCATGGTTCTGGGTGTTTTTTGGCCGCCATTGAATGAGTAATATATTCCGTAGCTTTCGATTTTTCTATCATGTTGGTTTGACCCCTTCTGGATTATCCTGCTAAGTTTTACATGATATACCGCCTTTTCCATTGACATTCTCTTCCAATCGACCCTAATTACCGCAACGACTGGAGATTACAGGTGGCCGATTCGAGCTTCTTCGACAAGCATAGCCGCAAAATAATCTATATAATATTCTTTGCCTCCGGAATCTGCGGGTTAGCCTACGAGGTGATCTGGGTCAGGATCCTGGGGCTGACATTGGGGAACAGCATCTACGCGGTCAGCCTGGTGGTGGCCGCGTTTATGGCCGGCCTGGGGCTGGGGAGCTTCTTGGCCGGACGTTTTATCGAAAACAAAACAGACCCGCTTCGAATCTACGCCTATCTGGAGCTTGGTGTCGGGATATTCGCCTTATGCTCGCCTTTTCTTTTGGGTCTCTTAAGTCCCATATACGTCTGGGTCGGGCAAAATCTGATACCATCTTCCCTTATCCTGAATCTATTCCGATTTGCGCTGGCTTTTATCGTTCTTCTCGTGCCGACAATTTTCATGGGAGCTACACTGCCTGTTTTGAGCAAATACTATATTCGCAAACAGGCTGAAATAGGGACCGGGATCGCCTGGCTTTATGGTGTTAATACGCTGGGTGCTATGGCAGGCTGTCTTGCGACCGGATTTATCCTGATTGAAAAGCTCGGTGTAAGCGGAACGATATCTGTAATCGCCACGGTCAATTTCGCGATTGCCGCGGTAATTCTTTTGTTTGGACGAAAGCAAACCCTTAATGCGATTACCGATATCCCAAGAGAGAGGACAAAAGAATCAGATAAGTCATTTCCACCCGCAATACTCATAGCAGTCTTGATTGCTTTTGCCTTATCGGGGTTTGCGTCGATTTCATACGAGGTCATCTGGACCCGGGCGCTGGGGTACTTCGTGGGTCACACCACTTACGCCTTCACCTCGATCCTGGCCGCATTTCTTTTCGGTATTGGATTCGGAAGCCTGCTTATTTCAAAATTCGCCGACAGAGCCAAAAGATTGCTGATCATCCTGGGAATTACAGAGATCGCAATCGGCATCACCGCAGCCCTGGGGATGCCCCTCCTGGGCAAGGCATTCTACATGATGGAAAGCGCTTTCGGCAAACGCACCTGGGCCACGCCGATCGGGATCAAATTTATTTACGCATTTCTGATCATGCTTCTGCCCACCCTTCTCATGGGAATGACATTTCCCATGGCAAGCAAAATATATGTCAGCATTAAGAAGCTTGGAAGTCAGATTGGAAATATCTATGCTGTCAATACAATTGGCGGAATTATGGGATCGTTCGCCGCCGCGCTTCTCTTTATCCCGCTGGTGGGGATGCAGACCAGCATCATGATCATAGCGTATATAAACTTCCTGGTTGGAGCGATCCTCATCGGCCTGGCGCCTGGGTCGAAAAGCAGCCGCAAGGGAATGCTGGTTGCAGCGGGACTTGCAATCATGCTCGTTGCGGTCATCGTCGCCCCGACGAGGCAGGCGTATTCGGTAATCAATCGAATCAAAAGGGGACAATCAATTTATTATAAGGAGGGTTTGAATAACACCATCGAGATCCTCCGGCGCGCTGATGGCGTGCTCGACCTGTATATCGATGGCGAGCTCAACGCTTCGACCAGCAAAAGCGGCATGCTGGTGCACAGGCTCCTGGCGCAGCTTCCCCTTTTGCTGCATCCGGAACCCAAGAGCATCTTCCTGGTCGGCCTTGGATCGGGAATGACTGCCGGCGCGGCATTATCGTTCGATGCGGTCAGAACGATTAAGTGCGCCGAGATATCGAATGATATCGTCGAGGCTGCTGAACAGTTCGCTCAATGGAACCATGACATTTTGAAATCATCGAAATTCGATTTGGAGATTGAGGATGGCCGAATCGCGCTTTTAACGGGTCAGCAGAAATATGATGTCATGATAACCGGAATCATTCATCCCAAGTATAATCCCGGCAACGCCGGCCTCTACAGCAGAGATTATTACGAGCAATGCAAGAGCCGCCTGAGCGTTGACGGTATCATGTGCCAATGGATACCGCTAAACGCGCTGAGGGACTCCGAATTTAAGATGATCATTGCCACATTCCAAAGCGCTTTCCCGCATACCAGTCTATGGTTTGAAGAGCTGTTCGGCGGCGACGGCGATTACAATGCCGTCTTGATAGGCAGCCTGCAGCCACTCAAGATCGATTATGATAAGATTCAGAAAATGATGCAAAATAACGAGTTGGCTAATGATTTCCATTCGGTCGAGATAGCTGATATCGGCGGTCTTTTGAACCGCTTCATGCTGGCCGACAGCGACCTTTCAATTTTTGCTGGTCCCCGGCCATTAATCAGCGATAACAGGCCAAGGTTGGAATTCGGCACGGTGGAGAGCAAGGATTTTCCGAAGATTTTGGCCACGCTGGGAATCAACAAGAAGATCGTCACGCCATACCTGGTCAATCTGCCGACCTCGCCTGAAGAGCGGGCAAGGATAGAGGATACCCTCTTAAGATTACGAAGGATGGCCCAGGCCTGCATCGCAGGTGATGTTTATCTCCGGCAAGACAGGCCCAAGGATTATATAGCTCAGTATCAAGCAGCGGCGGCAATCGCGCCCGAGAATGAAGCATTGCAAGCCCAGTTGGCAAGCCTGAGGAGCCCAGGCTCTAACAGTCAGACCTCTAATACATATTCGCTCCAAAGGGCCAGAGAATTGGCCGCACTGGGAGAGCTTTCTGAGGCCATAGCAATTTATGAGCAGCTGTCCGAGGCTGAACCGGGGCGGACCGACGTGCGATCCGATCTGGGGATGCTTTATCAGAAGGCGGGAAAGACCGATCAGGCGATCCAGCAATTCCAAAAAGTGCTGGAACGCGATCCTGCGAATCTTGATATTCACAATAACCTGGGAATCGCCTATATGCAGAACGGCATCTACGTCAAGGCCGAAAACGAATTCCTGACTATCCTCAGGATAAAACCCGATTACGTTCAGGCTGAGGTGAATCTGGGATTGACTTACGCTCGGACCGGCCGAAAAGACGAAGCGATCCAGATGCTTGAGAAGGCTTTGGTAAGGGAGCCGGATAACGCCAATATAAAGAAGGTTCTGGAGCAGCTAAAGAAGTAGAGCTTAGAACTGGAATTCCACCCCTGTATTGAGCGCTGCCTTCTTGGGTTGGATTCCGGACAGCTTCTGATAGATGGGAATCTAGACAGCCGCCGATATTCCGGAGAAACTGATCAGGTTTAACTGCAGACCCGGCGACAAATACAGCTCTGACGATCTCGGTCCCGGCCGGCATAACGGCCATTGACCTGCAAGGTTCCGGTAAGTCGCGATATCACAGACCTCCCGCCGCACCTGCCTTCTCTGCTACGAGCTTGATCCGAATTTCTGCCATCGGAAAATCGTGGCCGAGAAGCTCAGGTCGCTATCGGGCAATGCGATGGAGATTCGTCATCTAATTTAGGCTTCGTTCCCCAAAACAAGAACGGGGCTCGCGGGAACCCCATTCCAAAACCTTCTCTCAGGCCAATCCGGCCGCCTGCAGCTAAGGATGGCCTTCTATTTCACCGTAATCGTGCCTGGCTCGTAGACAAAATCTTTTTCCAGGGCGGCCGGTGTCCAGAAATGATAGCCATAATCAATCTTGGGATTCGGCAGGAACACATTGGGGCCGCTCTCCAGCGTCACAGTTCCCGACGGCGTATCCTTTGGGGCAGTGAACCACAGGGTCGCCACCAGGCCGTCGCCCGGCGGCATTGGATTGATTTCCTGCTCGGGATCGACAGTCAGAATGAAGGCAAAGAAAACTGTCTTGCCGACCGGCTGTATCTTGAAATCGTTGTAGGCGAAATCAATGCACCGCGAGCCGGCGAACGATACCGAATCGCAGACCAGGTTCACCTTCTCCGAACGATAATAAAACGGAACCTGCATTCCAGCCAGCGTATCGATGTTGGCGACAAACACTTTCACGGGGAACGACGAGCCTTTGGCGACTACGACACTCTCGGCATAGCACGTATTCGCGCTTTCGGCAGGCTGCTTTTCTTGAGCCGCCAGAACTCCCCATAGCCCCGTCACAAGTACCAAAATGATTAGCTTTCTCAATCGACCTCCTTACAGGTATCTAACAATTCCCTCTGAATGGCGGTGGACCGTATCCCTTCAAATAATTCACGAGATAAACGACGTCGACACCGTTGAAATTACAATCCCCGTTGCAATCACCTCTGAGGATTGGATCCGGTGGCGGCCCAAAACCTTTAAGGTAATTGACCATGTAAACCACATCGACCCCATTCACCTGGCCGTCACCGTTGGCGTCCCCCGGGCTGAAATCCTGGAAGAACAGCAAGATCAGGGAATAATAGTCGGCCAGGTAGGTTATCTCATTGTAAACGAACACGCCGACAGCAAGTCCGGGAGAATCATATGATGCGCTCCTCGTCGGAATCGACCGGTTGATGATATTCAAAACCGTGTATCCCCCTGCCTGATGAGCAACGTGCAGGAAGTTCGACGCATACGCGATATCGGACACCTGACCGGCCAAGGTGTAAGACGATGCGAATGTCGGGCTGGCCGGGTTGGTCACGTTGATAATAACCACGTCGTCGACGTCATCGGCAAGAAAAGCGTAATTCCCCTCGGCGGCCACAGCCGTGACGCTTCCGGTCGACTCGTATGTCCCCAGCAAAGAGGGATTGGCAGGATTCCCAAGATCATAAATATGGCATCCCGCATCGGATGCGGCTACATAAAGTCTGGTGCCATTCACTGCTAAGTCCACTGGATATCCTGCCGGAGTCAAACTTCCCACAAGGCCAATATCATTCGGGTTGCCGATATTGAATATCTGTAAGGAATTATAATCGGCGACATAGCAATATGTTCCATAGACCGCCAGGGATTTGGCAAAACCGGGCGTGTCATAGTTGTCGGCAATCGTCGGATTCGCCGGCGAGGAGATGTTAATGGAAACGAGTCCACTTTGCCTGTCGGCTATAAACGCATAATTCCCAACAACTTTGATATCCTCCGCCTTGCCGGGAGTGTCGATCGACCCCAGCCATAGAGGCACCTCCGGGTCCGATACGTTGACAACTTGCATCCCCGTTTCCCATGTCGCCAGATAAGCGTAATTGCCGGAAACATCGGTTTTCATAACGTAAGATGTCTTGAAGTCTCCGGCCGGGATCGGAAGCGATGGGTCATTGACATTGTAAATCTCGAACCCCGCCGGGCCATCGGCCACAAACGCATAGTTGGGAGTGACCCAGAGCGACCTGGCAATCCCCGGAGTTAAATGACTGCCAATCAGAAACGGCGTTCCGGGATTGGTGATGTTGACGATTTCCAGGCCGTTGACATCGTCGGCGCAGTAGGCGAAGTCGGTAGTCACTCTGACCCTGTTGATATACGACCCCACGGGGTTGGTATAGCGGCCTACAAAGCTGGGATTGGCGGGATTGTTGATGTTTACAATGGTCAGGCCGTCATCGGTATCCGAAAGATAGGCGTAATTGGCCTGCGTCGTAATCGCTATCGCCCACATCCCGGGGTTGCCGTAAGCCCCTGCCCTGAAAGGCGCCGCCGGATTGAAGATGTTAATTATCTGCAAGCTGTCGCCATCGGCAACATATGCGTAGCTTCCAATAGCCTTCACTCCCCAAGTCTCGCCGGGGGTGTCAAGCGATGTCACAATCAGGGGCAATGTCTGGTCCGTGATATTAATGACGAAAAGGCCATGGTCCACCGCCGCCACGAAAGCGTAACTGCCGGTCACGGAGACATCAACGGCACGAGCGCCTGCACCAAGAGGTCTGTTGGAGACCAAAGTCGGAAGGTGAGGGTTGGAGACATTTATGATTTTCATGCCGGCCTCTTCGGCGGCGATATAAAGGTAGTTACCAACCATGTCCATATTGAGGGCGTTGTGCTCGAACCCCATGGTGGCAATCAACTGCGGATTTGCAAGGTCGGATATATCGAAAATACCGAGGCCCGAATAAAACGTCACGTAAGCATATTGGCCTGAGACCCGGACGTCCTTGGCCTCCGTCCAGGCTGTGGACGAAAGGAAATCTACATTCTGGGCGCTGGCGCCGGCTACCAAAGCCAGCAGACTTATCAAAACTGCTAACCATCTCATTGCTCTACCCTCATTTTAGTGGTTCCTCTTATAAAGAAGATGTCATTTTACCCTGCCAAAGAAAAAGACGCGCCCCGGCATCAATACCAAGAAAGCAGATTCCGCGTTACGGCTGCCAACTGCTGAATTCCCTCTTTCCGGACACGACATCGGCTGCATGGACGCAATCTGACTGTGGACCTTGAACGTCTGTTTTTACTAAACCCATCAAAGCAGGCTCAAAGGATCGATTTCAAAGCTTCGCGAAGAAGTTTCCGAGCCCGGCCCGTTCAAACGCAGACTCTTTACGTCAGGTCAGGCTTCAGTAAGATAGGTCAAGCCCAAATTGTTGGCAAGGAATTTTTTTGGACTTTAAGCAGTTGAATCGGTAGTCTTAACATAAGGTAGGTTTTGGGCTGCAATTGGGCAACTCGTTTGCAGTGCTCCCGAGCCCGATTAAAAACAGGTGACAATCTTACCAATATTGCCGTAATTATAACAGATATGAACCCGCATCTGCAAACCGCGGAGGACGCATGAGAAAGATGGTTTTCCTTATCTTGCCGGCGCTGTCACTCGCCCTTTTTTGCTTGCCTGCAACAGCCGGCCAGCCGGTGAATTACTCCAGGCCCTTCCCCTTATCATTACTGGAGTATCCCGCTGACGGAGGGGAGCGTAACCCCTGGCCGCTTGACGTGCTGAATATTCAGATTAACAGCGATAGCACGACTCAAGTGCAAAACGAAGAGATGGTGGCGATTAATCCTCAAAACACCGATAACGCCGTGGCCATCTGGAGAGATTTCCGCCTTGGATTCAGGCGCGTCGGCATCGGGTACACCTTCGATGCCGGCATGACTTGGCACGATACGCTGCTGGTGGTCCCGCCCTATCCCTGGCAATCTGACCCCGTGCTGTCGGTCGATACATCCGGCAATTTCTTCGCCTGTACACTCTGCCTCAGGAGCACCGGGGAGGGACCCACGGGGATTTACGTTCAAAAATCGACGGATGGTGGCATGACCTGGAGTCCGCCGGTGGTGGCGGTCGACAGCGCCTTCGCCTTTTTCGAAGACAAGCAGATGATGGTCCTCGATGCCGACGCCGGCCCCACCTACGGCAACATATATATCTCCTGGACGAGGTTCACCGCCAATCTTTCATCCTCCGACATTGCCATGGTACGGTCGACCGATGCCGGAGCCAGTTACTCCGACCCCGTCATAATATCCGATAATCCCGACGTGCAGTGGTCGGTGCCGGCTGCTGGGCCTGACGGCGAAGTCTATGTCGCCTGGTTCCAGTATTTCCCCAGGGGAATAGTGTTCGATGTCTCCTATGATCAAGGACAGACTTTCGGCGACGACCGCCTCATTGCCCCGACTTCCACCTGGCCGGTCGAGATCAATGGAGCCATACTGGTGTTTCCATATCCTGCTCTCATCTGTGACATCGGTCAGGCCTCCCCTTTTCGCGGCAATCTTTACATGGCTTATATGAATAGCACCATCACCGACATGGACATATTTTTCAGGGAATCGACTGACGGAGGCGCCACCTGGTCATCCCCGATGAGGCTCAACGATGACGCACAAGGGAACGGCTGCGACCAATTCCATCCCTGGCTCTCGGTGGATGAAGCCGGCGGGATCCACGCCATATTCTATGATAGGCGGCTCGATGAGGGCAGGAATCTGCTCTTCGACCTTTATTACACCCGCTCAACCGATGGCGGCCTGAGCTGGTCTCCCAACGAGCGCATAACAACCGTCTCGTCGGACCCCGGGCATGCGGCATTAGCAGGACTGATCGGCGAGTATATCGGCTTATCGGCATGGGAAAACGAGGTTCAGATGGCCTGGACCGACACTCGCAACGGCAACCAGGACGTCTTCTCCGGCCGCATGGACCTGACATCGGCGCAGGAAAACGTTCCTCTTATGCCGGAACGGCTTTCTATTACGAGCCTCTATCCAAATCCCTTCAACAGCGAGACTGTCATACGATATCTGGCTTCAGAGAGCGGGCCGATGAGACTCGATATCATCGATCTCCTGGGCAGAACAGTTAGAGGGCTCTATAATGGGGATGTCAACCGTGGCCCCGGCCGGATATCGTGGGATGGCCTCGATGATTCGGGCTCGCCGGTCGCCAGCGGAACCTATTTCGTGCGACTAAGCAATGCCGACCTAATCACAGCTAAAAAGGCGGTTCTGATTCGATAATAGGTATTGACTTAGGGCCATCTGAACCTAAATTGTATTTCCTACAGATCTGATGCGGGAGTAGCTCAGTTGGTAGAGCACCACCTTGCCAAGGTGGACGTCGCGAGTTCAAGCCTCGTCTCCCGCTGTTTTGATCTCGGCGTCAAGAAAATATGCAGTGTGGCCGACTCGACCAATCGCCACCCTCGCAACTTCCCGGAATATCATCTCCGCACGAAGAAGAATTTTTCCCTTACGCTGGTTCCGCTCGCCTTCAGCACGCAAATATAAATGCCTGATGCCACCCTCTTTCCCGAATCGTTTTCGCCGTTCCAGAGAAATGTAATGACCGTGGCTTCGGCGACCTGAAATTCCCGCTCGATAAGCGGCGTTCCCGAAACATCATGAATGGAGAAGAAGACATCTGCGGCCTGCGGGACGGACAAATGGAAGGCCGCGGAGTCTATCGCAGGCTGGGGCGTGATAATGACACCTGGCAGGCCGCTCGGCCTGTAAGGCAGGCCGAAGTAGGCATCCACGAAATTGGGAATTCCCCAGCCATAATCGTTGTTGGGCATATAGGCTCTGGACGACGCTTGTCTGAGAACGCTGATGACGTCGGCGGGCGTCCATTCAGGGTGCCCCTCCAAGAGCAGGGCGATGCCTCCGGCGACGAGCGGTGCGGCAAATGACGTTCCCGAAAAAGAGGCGTAACCCCCGGTATAGAGCGCCCCGTAATCGCCCGCTCCCAGGGCGCAGAAATCCGGTTTGATTCGGCCATCGGCCGTGGGGCCGCGCGACGAAAAATCTATAATTTCACTATTAGCATCCACCCCCCCGACAGCGACGACCCTGTATCCATCGGCAGGAGGTATCACTTTGCGCCATGACGGGTTGTTACCCTCATTGCCCGCGGCGTTGACGACGACTATCCCGAGCGACTCGGCCATATTTGCGGCGCGGGTTATGACCGCGGTTTGTCCATCGAGGTCGGTCGTATCGTACCAATCTATGTAACCCACCGATGACGATATGATGTCGACCCCTAACGATTCCATCCATTCCGCCGCTGCCACCCAGTAATCCTCCTCCGCTCGTATCTCTCGCTGTTCGATCTCGGTTTTGGCCAGGGCGTACTCGGCTCCAAATGCCGGCCCAATCAGATGACCCTCGTCAAAACCCGCCAGCACCGATAACACTGCCGTCCCGTGAAACCGCTGAATATCCGGGGAGTCCATCACGTCCGAATCGCCGTTGATGAAATCCCGCGTCGCGATTAATCTCCCCTCCGAATTGAGCCGCGAGAAGGCAACGTGGCTGGTGTCAAAGCCGGTATCCATGACGCCTACCAGAATGCCGGCCCCGGAAAGGCCCGCATTATGAAGCGAGTCAATCGAAACCATGGAAACTTGAGTGGAGGAAGGCCCGTAGTCAAATACGGCTGGCTTGGGCAGAGACAAGGCCGCGAAAGGGCGCTCGGTAGGCTGCGGCATCGAATATGATGCCACCGGCCTGACCGCTGTCACGAACGGCAGATGTTTGACAGCTTCGAGCGTGGCACTGTCGGCTTCTATGCTAATAGCGTTCAGCCAGCGAGAGACATTTCTAACTCTGCCGCCGAGAGCCTCGACCAAACTGGTGAACGATTCATCGACGAGGGCATCGAACTGTGAAAAATCGGGAGCAAACGCACGCAGGTTTCGCCGTTCACTGGCCCTGGGTGAGACGATGCAGGTTTGCGTTCCGTTTTTTGAAGAGAAGAAAACCCAGTAAATGGTGCTTGAATACCGATTATCGGGAGTCCTTGCGAATAAGTGCGCGACGCTGAATCCGAGAAGAGTCAGGGCCGTGATGATTATCGCTTGCCTGGAATATCTCACGCCTCTCGCTTCCTGTGCAACGTTACCGAGGATATTATATCTTGACAAAAAAAGAGCATGGCATTAGTATGATTTTTACGGGGGAGGCTCATTTGGATAATTTTATGACTGAAAATAAGACTGAGCAAGCCAAAAAAAGGGAATTCGAGGAATTATTCGTCCCCTTGCTTGACAACCTCTATAGCATAGCCCTTCGCATGACCAGAAATGAGCGCGACGCCGAAGACCTGGTACAGGAGACGTATCTCAAAGCCTACCGATTCTTCCATCGTTTCGAACGCGGCACTAACGCTCGGGCCTGGATTTTGACGATCCTGACCAACACCTTCAGAACAAGATACCGCAAGAAAAAGCAAGAGCCCAACATGGTCGATTTCGAAGCCGTCGAGAATTTCTGCCTGGCCGACGAGATGGTCAAAGAGATAGCCGCCGCCGATAAATCGGAAGCCCAGGGGGCCGACATCGTGACCTCCATATTAAAGGACTATGTTTCGGACGATATAATCGAGGCTCTGGAAACCGTGCCGGAGCAGTTTCGAATAGCGGTCCTGCTTTCGGACGTCGAGGGATTCAGCTATCAAGAGATATCGGAGATCCTCAGTATCAGCGTGGGGACAGTCAAGTCTCGCATTTTTAGAGGACGAAAGATTCTTCAGAAACAACTCTGGGACTTTGCGAAGCAGAGGGGCATTCTGAAAGGAAAGTAGGCATGACCTGCGAGGAAGCCTTCAAGCGACTCTACGATCTTCTCAATTCGGATGTCGAGAATATTACGTCACAGCAGATTGAAGAGCATCTCAGGCTGTGCAGGACTTGTTGCGATTACTGCAAATTCAATGACGAGGTCCTGAAAGCGATGCAGACAAGTTGTTTCCAGAAGAAGGCATCGCCGGAATTAAAATCGAAGATAATTGGCGATCTCGATTTGCCCGCTTAGATCAATCAAAGCCCCTCTGTCCGATCAACTCGACCGCAAGAATTTCTGATGTCAATGTTAACTTAAGCAATTGCAGCGCCTTGCAAGAAGCTGTCGGCGAACGTTCGGGCCTAATGCGGCTCGAGGTTGAGACGATAATCAGAATGGAATTGCAGGTTCCTGTCTCGAGGCTTCCTAAACAGGAACAATCGGACGCAAAAGGCTTGTTTAGGAATAGCGAAAGGTGATGGGGGAAAGTTATCTTCAAGAAAGGTAAAAGGAATTGGCTTGCAGGACGGAACAGACATCTGGACAAGCCAGAGGGCTTTATGCGCTGCAAAGCATTCTGCCGAGTAAGGAATAGCGAAGATGACATGCGAAGAAGCGGTTAAAAGACTGCAAGAATATATTGATAAAGAACTGGATCGCGCCTCGGCGGAGCAGGTTGAAAAACACCTGGATCTGTGTAGAATCTGCTGCGACCATATGGAATTTGAGAAGAACATGAAGAGCCTGGTTCAGGAGAGCTGTTTCCAGGCCAAGGCCCCGCAATTCCTGATGCAAAAAATCCTCAACGACCTGACTCCTCCGGAATAGTCCGCGACACAATAATCGGAATCTCCGCCTATAGATTGAATTGCGATTGACCCCTGTCAGGCGTTGTAACCAAAAATTGCCAAGATTTCCCTTGACAAGACAGTTGTCGGTTTATAGTATTTACTGTAACAGCGCTCAGCTTCCGTGAACCTTTATGCGCCGATCCTGCGGATCCATAGGAGGCGCATTTGTTGGGACACAAAGGAGAAGCTGATGAGTATCAGAGCAAATCTAATCTTCCCTTTGAAGCGGATTCAAACCGGTTATATGAGTGTAGTCTTTTTCTGCCTGGCGGCTATGCTGTTTTGCGCCGAGGTGGAGGCCCAGCCAATGGGCGAAGTATTCACTGTTGGCTCTACGGTTTGGGACCTACATAACAGCGGTTCTATGGGGCGAATGATTACCTTCAATAATGATACTCTCTTTTTCTCCTGGAGCTGCTTGAATCTAGATTTTCCATTATTGGGCATCAATCTTAATGCACGATTTCCCTCCGGGTCGTGGCTTGCGGATTCGAGCGGTGTGAGGATAACTAGTCCCTCGTATCGAGCCAGAATCGTGGATATGGCATTGACCGATACCATTCCTGGTGGGCCAAAGATGCCGATTGTGAGCTACAAGGTCAGCTTCACGCCATTAGTCGCAGTAACGAGGTACGCGTTTAGCGATACGGTTCAGACATATCTGAACGATGGCCAGTTTTTCGATCTTCCCCACATTTCAGTCGATTTCGACCGTCATGTACACCTCCTGCTTATGAATGTGGTGAACGTGGGGGGGCCGTATTATATCCTCTACCAGCGCTCGGAGGACCACGGGGCGTCCTTTGGAGCCCTCGAGATGGTCGACTCAATCTTCACTACTTCGCACTTGATTGTATCTTCGGGACACAGCCCCAGGAGCGCCGTGCTCTATGCCCTGCCACGAACATACGAATACTTGGATGCCGACTATTTTAACAACGACCTTGTAATAATCCGTTCCAGTGACGGGACGGAATGGGACTGGAGCCAGAAGCTCAACTTAACCCAATTCACCGATGCCGACACCTTCAGGATGGGCTTTGATGTCAGCGCCCTCTTTGATATTCATGATGATCTTCATGTGGTCTTTCCAACCATTGGATATTTCCAGGCTGTACCCCACGATTCCGGGAGGGTCCTCATTAATTCCCTCATCTGGCACTGGAGTGAGGCGTCGGACACCTTCACGGTTGTGGCCAACGGTTGGAACGACAGCAACCCGGGGGCCTGGCATCATTCGATAGACAGGGGGTCTTTGGCTTATGACGTGGCGAGCGGCTTCCTTTATTGCGTCTACGAGAGATTCTCACGCGACGATACGTCCGCCGAGGAGTTCTCCAATGGCGAGGTCTGGGCGACAGTATCCACCGACAACGGGGTCAATTGGTCGGAGGGGACAAATATTACCAACACCCCCAGCCCCGGTTGCCCCGCCGGGAGCTGCTTTTCAGAAGTCTTCCCGTCGGCCGCCGAAGTGGCTAATGATACTCTTCACGTCTTCTACTGCCTCGACAAGGCCGCAGGCGGCGCTGCGAACATCTGGCCGGAGGGAACGCTAACGAATAATCCCATGATATACCAGAAGGTCGCCTGCGATTTGATCCCCACAACTCCTCTTATCGTACAGGATATACCATTGCACGTTAATCCCGATAAGGCCCTCGATGGCGAATATGAAGCTGTAAACAATGTTAGAATCCAACGAATTTGGCCAAACCCCTTCAATACATCCACAACAATCACATTCTTAATACCCCATGACGGTCCCGTATCGGTAAGGGTGTTCGATATTAGCGGGAGATTAATAAGAAATCTGAGCGAGGGATTTCTGACGTCTGGGACGCATCAGGTAACCTGGAACGGTAGGGGGCAAGACGGGAAGGAGGTGGTGACTGGCGTATATTTATTCACGGTGAGAACAAATGGCGCAAACATCGTAGGGAGAATGTTGCTATTAAAGTAACGCGTTGGGAGGAAATATGATTTACTGCGTGAAATCATCATGGCCCATTATTCCCCTAATTGTCATGTTCTCCGCGTTGTCAACATCCGCAATCGAATTGCTTCAGGGCTTCCCATTCAACACTGAATTCGAGATGCAAACGGGACCAAAGGTGGCCGATTTCGATTTGGACGGCAACGACGAGATTGTAGTGGGTACTGATGCGGGACCGGGCGTTCCGGGTCAAGAGTATGTTTATATTATACGGGGGGACGGTTCGGTAATGCTCGAAAAGCCCCTGCCTGATGGAATCAGGGCTGCCACGGCAATCGGCGATATCGATGATAATGGTACTCTTGACATTGTAGCAGTTCAAGTGGATGGGGGTGAGGTGTGCGCCTTCGATTATACTGGCGAGGATTTGGCGGGATTTCCGGTCGATTTGGGCGATGTTGATATTCTTGCCGCCCCCACATTGATGGATATTGATGGAGACGAGAAGTTGGAGATTCTCGTGGGGCTGACAAGCGATGAAAATAATCTCATTCTCTTGTCATTTGACGGAAGCATAATTTGGGAGACGACCGTGGCCAGATGGGTAATAGGCTCTCCGGCAATCGGCGACTGTGATGGGGACTTCATACCTGAGATATTCCTTTCCACCAGTCACGATGTTCATGATGGTTACAATCTGCACTTTTATTGCATCGATGCAACCACGGGAGAAGCCCGATGGGATGATGTGTTGAGCAGCCTTTATTTCTCGGAATCCGGTCCCGCTGTCGCAGACGTCGATAACGATGGTGATCTCGAGGTGATCTTCGCCTACCATGATAACCTTGCGCCACCGCTTTCTCCTGAGGAACCCGCGCTCGACCCCGGCGGCTTGCTCGTGATTTACGACGCCTGTACTGGGGAGTTGGTCCCGCTACCTACTATGTTGTTAAATCACCACCCTGGAACGGCTGTGGCGGTCGCAAGAGTGCTTGGTCAACCGCAGCTTCAAATGCTGATTACCAGTTCTGCTTCCGGCGTGTGGGGGGGGCCGACATTATACTGCTTTGATTATGACGGGCAGTTGGTCTGGCTCGCGGGCGACGAGGTAGGGTTAAGGGGCTCACGCTCATCCGCCACGATAGGTGATTACAATAATGACGGTGAGCAGGAAATATTAATAAACACCCTTAGTTTCTCTTATGAATATTCCAGCGTATACGGATTCAAAACCGACGGTACTCTAGCCGATGAATTCCCTGTGTTCATGGGCGATGACTTTGGCATGGACAACTACTCCGTTCCGACGGTCGCATTCGGTAACTTTAATGGCGACGATTATTTGGATTTCACATGCGCTATGAGTGTAAACAACGGACTTGACCCACCCTTTCCAGGTGGTTTATGGGCTTGGTCCACCGAGTATTTGGAGGGGGGGCGCATTGAGTGGGCTTCATTCCAAAATGACTGCCGAAACACTGGTCTCTACGAGCAGCCTGCAAGCGGCTACATCGGTCATAACACCACCTTGTGGGGAAGAGTCATGCTGTGGGGGGACATTATCGTGGGCGATGGCGTTACATTAACGATTGAGCCGGGAACAGAAATCAGGGTCAGGGATGGCTTTGAAATCGCAGTCAATCCGGCGGGACAACTGATAATCGAGGGAGAAGAAGGAAACCCGGTTGTTATCACCTCTGCTTCCCCTAACCCCACCCCGGGGATATGGGATGGCATTTGGCTTAACGAAGGGGCAAACCTTACCGCAGCCTACTGTATTATCGAAGACGCGAACAATGGAATTTACGCGAAGCCTAGCACCCAAGTGAACGCGGCCCATTGCACTTTCAAGAATTGCCTTAATTCAGGCTTTTACGGTTCGGGTGTCAGCAGCTCCCATTCAATTTCAGGTTCCGCATTTCAGGACTGCGGCAACTACGGAGCTTTGTTTTATGGCGGTAATCCTGTGTTCGACTACAACAAAGTGTTAAGATGCAAGTACGGCATAAAATACCTGGGCGACGGCACCGTTTACATACGGAATAATGTGATGGATGCGTCTGGCATGAGCGCCCAGAATTACTGGGGAATCTATGTCGGCCCAAATTTGTCCACGGACACGCCGACCCCTATAATCAACGGCGATTCCATAACGTTTTTCGACCAGGGCGGGATATACGTTGCCAAGAGCTACAGCAGCGGGGCCTTGAACGGCAGCATCAGGTCGAAGCACAATACTATCTACGGACTTTACCTGACGGATTCCTCGCCCAGTCTTAGTTGCTTGGGAGATGCAACACACAACACCTTCAGCTACAGCACCTATGGAATTTACTGCACAAAGCAATGTAACAGCGTCTTCCACTGGAATAAGGTTGTCAAGAACACCTTTGGAGTCTTCATCGACCGCGCTGCCACGCCGGATTTTGGCAACGTCCAGAGCCAGGGGAACAACAAAATCGAAAAGGACGCACTGGGCGCCTATGAGATGAAGAGCGATAATACAACTTATACGGTGCCCGCGAGAGGCAATTGGTGGGGCATGGATGGGCCTCAGATCATTGGGAACATCGATGCCGGAGGTGCATTGATCTCGGATCCCATGAATGGCCTGGAGCGACATGAAGCGCCGGGCATTGCCATGTCGCCCGAGATGTTAGTCGCAAGCAGCTACCCCAACCCCTTCAATGCGAGCACCCAGATTAGATTTTCGCTGCCTGAACAGACGGATGTCAGTGTCGCCATTTACGACATCTCCGGAAGGTTGGTCAGGGAGTTGGTCAGCGGCGCCTTCCCGGCCGGGGAACACGCCGTCGTCTGGGACGGGACCAACGCCTCCGGCGAGAGGGTCACAAGCGGCATCTACCTCTACTCGCTGTCCACGTCAACTGACAGGCGGGTTCTGGGCAAGATGGTGCTGTTGAAGTAACTGTAAGGAAAGGAGAAACGCCATGTTTTCAATATACAGATACTCTCTCTTGACGGCTTCATTGGTGGCCATCTTCTGCCTGATATCTTGGGCGGGGGAATTCAGCGCCCCTGTTGAGAGTTACGCGCTCATCCAGAACGGAGAGAGCGAGATCAGGCTATTGGTTCAATTCGATATCCCGGATGGGGTGACCGACTCCACGCTTACGTTCGCCGAGCTCATATTCGGCATCGCCCCCGCCTTTGCGCCCGACAGCGTCCTCAGGCTGGACTGCTTTGCGGTCACGACGCCTTGGGAGCCGGGGAACGTGAACTGGGATTCCCCCTGGCAGAATCCGGGCGGAGATTTCCAGGAGGATGCTTGCGCTATGGTCACCCTTAGCGCCAACAGCGAGCAGTTAGCGTATTTCGACTTGACCGAAACGGTAAGGTCCTGGTTGGGCGGCTCTCACCCCAACTACGGTCTTATGTTCGTCATACCCAGCCATATCGCCTCGCGCTACGCCCTGCAGCGTCTGCCTAATTTGCCAGAAAGAGCCATTGGGGTCGCCAAATTCACCACAAGATAGACAAATCCAAAGCTTCTTAGAAGCCCCCAGCTTTGCCCAAAATGAAAGGGGGATTCCCGCGAATCTCCCTCCTCAATTCATTGAATATGATATGCTACTTTTCCGTCTTGGGCGGGTAAGGATGAGCAATCAGCTTGACAGCATCGGCATAGACGAATTCTTTGTATGTCGGGCTCTTCTCATTATGGCAACCGAGACAGGTTTTCTCGTCGGGGATATTTAAGCCGGCCGCAATGGCTGCTGCCCTATCCTTCATGACTTTCATATCCTTGTAAGCAGAGCCGGGGCCGTGGCAAGCCTCGCAGCCAACGCCTTCTGTCTGGGTAAATGTAGAATCCTTGGCTGCCGCAGGAGCCGAGAAACCGATAACGTGGCAAACAAGGCACTTGTCGCTTTCCTGGGGCTTTTCGACCTCAGCCTTCTTGCCCACCTCCAAAGCCTCCGGCGTCCCGAGAACCTCGAACGCCTTGGAATGCTTGGAATCGCTCCATTTCTTGTATTGCTCACCTTTAGCCGGGCTGTTGTGGCAAATCTTGCACTTGGCGGCGCCCACATACTTGTGAACAACCTTCACGGGCTCAGCGGCTTTCTCCTGAGCCATCAGCGCCGCCGTGAACGAAAGCAGCAAAGTGAACACCATTACTACCACAGCCAACTTTTTCATTTAATTACCTCCATCAAGAGAACAGCTTGTTGTTTATGACAAATGTCATACTACCCTTGACATTATACGCTGTCAAGTTAATAATGCCAGGCACTTAGTAAAAATAATTATTCCCTTTTGTGGCGCCGCCGGCATGATATTTTAAGCAAGACTCACTAGCTTCGCCACTCCTCGAATTGGCCTCATAGGAAACGTGGAGCTATCTGCGCTTCAAACGGACATCGAATTCCTGCGACGGGGGTATCGAGAGGCTCGCTTGAGCAGTATCGTACCCGTCGCTTGTGAGAACAATCAGGTAATCGCCATAATCGAGGTTGACAAATTGGAAAAAACCGGCGCTGTCGCAGCGGCCACTGTTGTAGGGCCTCAGTTGCCCCGGCTGGAATGTCTCGTCAGG
>Ga0315289_10005331_pt1 | contig 19010 bp, 5 predicted proteins | sample YL17G11_40_MG_FD_203452 | JGI IMG/M metagenome (GOLD analysis project Ga0315289, IMG submission 203452) | Sediment microbial communities from Yellowstone Lake, YNP, Wyoming, USA - YL17G11_40 | ecosystem: Environmental > Aquatic > Freshwater > Lake > Sediment | place: USA: Wyoming | collected...
ATTAATAAAAGACTAATATAATGAGTGAAGGAATAAAATCACAAGTGGTGTTAAGAACACAAGTTTATTTAACTGACCCTGATTACTTCTGTAATAAGAGTTGGACTATGTCATATAATTTAAACACTAAGTCATGGATATCTTATCATAGCTATCTTCCTAATTTTTATATAGGAGAAAACAATTTCTTCTATTCAGGACTTAATGGATGTTGTGATGATACTGAAGCTGGTGGATTTAAAGCTATTGCTGGTATAATTGATAAAAAACCACCAACGACAACCACCACAACAACATTTTATCCTTCTCCTACTACAACATCAACTACCACTGTATTAGATTGTAACTTAGAAGGGGAGGTAGTTCAAACATCTTGTGAATTAGAAGGAGATGCAATTATTACTGTACCACCTACAACCACTACTACTATATGTCAAAGACCTTCTAATCTTTTAACTGAATTTTTATTCATACAAGGATATACAATAGGAACAGACCCAGAAGTAATATTCATTGCTAGTTTACAAGATGCATGTGATGCTATTCCTTTTATTCAATATGTAAATGATACAGGTGATGGAACATTAAATACGTTTTCTGTATATGCAAATACTACATCACAAGCAATAGAGATTGGAAACATACTTTATTATGGTGATAGTCTTGATTGTACATTTGTACCTGATGGATGGTATAACTATCCATTCTTAGATCAAGTATATGAAGTTTCAGGAGGAGTGGTTATAAATATAGCAAGTTGTGAATGTGGAACAACTACCACTACATCTACTACAGCACCTATCATACCAGAATGTTGTGGTATTTTAATATCATCAACAGATAATATATATTATGCTAATCAAACATTTGTTACAGTTAATTCAATAGATGTTCCTGGATACACCACTTCCTTTGGAATAGCTATGACAGCTAATTATTTATGGAGTGTAGATACACAGTTTTCACAATGGGATATAACATTAAATCCATTCACTGCTACATTTAATACAACAATTCCTTTCCCTGGAAGTTTTACAACTTCTTCTGGAATAGTGGCAATAAACAATAACACAATAATTGCAATAGATGATTCTGTGTCACCACAAGATGTTGTAGAACTTGCAATTGATAATCCTATAAGTCCAATGTTTATGACACCAACTATCAAGTTTTCTTTACAAACAGATAGAATAGCAAAAGGTAATCCATTATATATTCAGACAGGAGAGATAATTATTATCAATCAAGATGTTAACACATATACATATTATATATCACAATACAACTACTCTACAGGAGTTCTTGAACTTGATATTAATATTGGATCTGTTGATGCTGCTTCTTTATATGAATGTAATTGTGATATATTTGTAACTGCAACAAATGGAGATTTATATATGATAGTGAAAACACCACCTTATGCATTATTCTATTTAGGAAGCAATGTAGGTGTATCAAATATAACATCTGCTACACAAGTAGCAACATGTGTAGTTAGTTCTATTACTGAAAACAGTAATATCACTACTACCACTACAACCACAATAGCAGCAACAACCACTACAACAACAACTTAAGATGACAAAAGTTATAACCATAAAATTAGTACAGACTGGACCAAATGCTGGACCATTTACAATTAGTGATCTGAGTGGAAATATTATAGCTGAGAATGTTTCTAAGAAAACATTGATTGGAGGAATAAGTTATGTAGTTGATGTTAGTGTAAATTCTATTATACTTACCTCTACAGGTAAATGTAATTTATCAATAGTTATACCTCTTGAAGTATATAACATTATAGAATATCAAAATATAAAATATACACAATCTGTAACAGGATGTGTATGGAGACACTTAACTAATATACAATTATATAACACTTTCTATGGAGCAATCGAACCATATATAATTGAGTATCCTTTTACATACAAGTTTCAAGATGAGCTATTACAAAATGTAAAAGACTACACTAAAGCATATAAATATCTTTCTATACCAGATGGTGTATTTAATGATAACACAAGAATAGAAACAAATGATGAATGGTTTAACAAAGCTGTTCTATATAATGGACAACAGAGTTCTGGTATCCTTGAGCTTGTAGCAAAACCAATGCATAACATGCGTGCATACATGCAATATCCTATTCTAAATGCTGAGAGTAAAACAATCACTTATACTAAGAGTGATAACTTCTATCAGTATAATACATTCTGGGCTGCAGAGAAAAGTTCTCAAGTTCCATTATTTAAAACAACTTGTGAAAACTTATCTATTGATAAAGTGGTGAATCAGGCTAATATGGATTATGGTCCTAGAAGCTTTAAGAAAGCCACGCTAAGAGCAAAAGAATTAAAGGTGAGACATATACTTGATAACAGTTCAACAACACACCTAGTGAGCCAATTCATAACAACACCTGCACAAATATCATACAAGTAATGAAAAAATGGTTAGATAATTATAATGATTCAAAAGCTTCTGCTCCTGAAGGAATGGTAGGAGATGGATATAGCAATGTAGGTAGAAACTATTCTCCTGCATGGGGAGGTTCATTTCAAATGGGTGGAAGTGTATATCCAGTTAATTATGTTCCTCAAGCACAGAATGGTAAACTAACTTTCCTACAACCAACTAGTGATAAGTTACCAGAAGGATATGTTATTCCTTATAATACTCCTAGTAGTGAAAGAGCTATGTCTATAGGTGGAGAGAATGGAGAACCAGCTTATTTAATTCCTAGTTTTAAATATGGTAAACCATTAGCAGATCCTATTGGTGAATTTAGAAAAACAGGTGATCATTTAGGTGGTCCATTTAAAACCTGGCAAGAAGCAGAAGAGTGGGAGAAAACAGTTAGACATCCAGCAGTTGAGAAAAAAGAAACTATAATGTTTCCTCAAGAGAAATTTGCAATGGGTGGTTCTATTCCAGGAGCTGTAGGATTTACATATGCTAGAACAGGATCTCCTAGTAAAGGACCACGTAGAAATCAAACTGATGTTACAGATGCTTCTGCAAAAAATGGTGATGTAATTGTAAGTGATAGAGGACAATGGGATCATCCAGGAGAGATAACAGAAATAGGAAGTAATCAAATAACAATGCGAGGAGTTCCTTATCCTGTATTAGGAGTATCAAATACTGGTGATACACAAATGATGTATCCAGAAGAAGAATATAAATTTGATGGAGAGAAAGTTACAGAATATCCAATTGCTCAGAATGGTTTTGATGCAAAGGCATTTCAAAAAGTATTAGATGAAAAATTTCCAAGATCTTGGAGAAAGAAAAAAGATATTAATATACGTGAAACAAATCTTGTTAAAAAAGATAATATTAATGTTAAACAAAAGAATGAAATAATTATACCAACTAAAAAAGAAAAAGCTATAAGATCTGTACAAGACCAAAAAGAATATATGAAAGGTTGGATGGACTCTCCAATGTATAATGAAATGGTTGATAATAGTACAACAGGTATATCTGATAATTTTTTCTTAAATCTTAATAGAGATATTAATTATGATGCTGCTAAAGTCATTATGATGAATAAAAATTTAACTGGTGAAGATAAAAATGTTGGTGCAAATTCTAATAGTACCACAGGTCTAATAAAAGTTTATCCTAAAGGATATCAAGGCCCTCAACTAGAAGGTATGATTTCACATGAAATTTCTCATACTACAGATAAACCTGTAAAATGGAAAGGTAAAGCTAGAAGTATACATGAATTTTTAGGAGATCCTTACATAGATGGAAAAAGAGCTATTCCAAAAAAAGATATAGATTTAATGCAATCATATTATAAAGGAAATGATTCTTACACAGAGTTATTTAATAAGAATGCATTAAATAATACTGAATTAAATGAAGATAGAAACTGGTTTAATTACGTTAGTGAACCAACTGAAACAAGAGCTAGATTAAATGATATAAGATATAATGCTAAGAAGTATAATATATATGATCCATTTAAAGAAAAAGTTGATGTTAAAAAACTTAATGAAATTAGAAAGCTAAGTAAAAAAGCTGGAGGGTTTGATCCTTTTAATCAATTACGTGATGTATACAGTGAAGATCAAATTATAAATATGTTAAATACAATTAGTCAAAATGATACTAAAGAAGATAGATCTGTATCTATGGCTAAGAATGGAATAAGACAAGAACAAAAAGGTTTGGTTAACTTAGATAATCTAACTAACTTTACAAACTATAACAAACCACAACCAGGTGGATGGTTGAACAAATACAATTAATATGAAGGCACAAATTTTAAAAATAGCAAAAGTTAAATCTGAAAAGGAATTCTATAAGAAATATCCTTCAGAAGAAGCATTCATGAAAGTACATGGTAAAGCTTTTAAGAAAGTTCAGTTTGGAACTTACATAGGTGGAGACACTAATGCTGCTCCTGAAATGATTGATTATAATGCTATGTATAAATCTGCTGATAGAGGAGTCACTGGAATGGATGATGATATGAGACAAGCACAAGCTGATAGAGCTGCTTCTCAAGCTGCTAGTAAAGGTGGTGAGTCTGGTGGTGGTATAGGTGATATCATGGGTATGCTTGGAGGAGCTGGTGAAGGAGAAGATGGTGGTGGTGGTATCATGAGCATGCTTGGTGGTGGAGGTGGAGATGCTGCTGGTGCTGCAGGTGAAGCAGGTGGTATGGCTGACTTAGCTGCCCTTGCTGCAAAAGATGGAATATATATTCCAAGTGCAGCTAGCGGAACTAATATGAATAATTGGTGGAGCAGTATGACTACTGATACTACCACTACAATGTTTGCACCAACTTCTAAGTTTCCTAAACCTCCAATTTCTAATGATGTTGAAACTCCCCCATCTATTCCTGGACATGAGGCTAAAGGACCTACTCCTGAAGAAACCATGAAACAAAACATGGCAATAGTTGGTGATACAAGTGGACCTATAGACACAGCAGGAGATCAAGGTCTTTCAAGTAAACTTGGAGGAGTAACAAAAATGCTAGGACCAGTAGGAGATGTTATTGGAGGACTAGGTGAATTAGAACAAGAAAGAGAAGCATTAAAAGTTGCAAAACGAGATGAGCAATTAAGTGGATTACAATTAAGAGCTTCTCAGACTAGACCTGAGATGAAAGAAAGAAAGTATGTACGTCCTGAAGATGTAAGAAATACTGGTGAAGAATTCTTTCCTATATATGGTGTAGGTACAAATGTACTTGCAAGAAGTGGTGCTAGGTTACAAGGTGGTGGAATGATAGGAGGTAATCCTACAGAGATACAAAACACTTACAGTAATGGGTATGACATCTATACAGATGGTGGTTATGAACCATTACAAGATCCTAATCAAGTGAAAGATTTTAGACATGGTGGTTATCTTCATACAATGCAAACTGGAGGTAGTGCTGGTGGTGGAACTCCATGGGGAGCAATCTCAAGTCAAGTTACAGGAATGGGACAAAGTCTTATGCCTGGTGGAAGAAATGCTGGTGGAGGTATTGGTAGTACAGTAGGTTCAACTTTAGGAACTGCTTTTGGAGGACCTATTGGTGGAGCTATTGGTGGATTTGTTGGTGGTATGGCAGGAAACTTGTTAGATACTAATACTAAGAATACACAACTAGCACAAGAAAGCACAAAAAGAAATACTCAGAATATAGCAATGAATCAAATGGCTCCTGCTATACAAGCTGGATATGCATCACATTTACAAAATGGTGGATACATGAATCCTAATTACAATCCACAATTAATTACAATGTTTGGTGATCATAATTCTGATGACTTTGCTGACTATGCAAATAAGTTTAGAGCTGGTGGACATTTAAAAGAATACACTGCTCCAAGTGAAAGAGCTATGGAAACTTATAAAAATGGTGGACAGATGAGTTCTTATGCTATGGGCGGAGAACTACAAACTCATTGGGGTGGGGAAGCTGAAACTATGTCTTATAATCCTTACATGCCAGGATCTGGTGAGACAGTAGTATTTAGAGGACAGTCACATAATGAATCTGATAGAGAAGGTAATACTGGTATTGGTATTACATATGGAGATAATCCTGTAGAGGTAGAAAGAGGAGAACCAATGATTCAAATGCAAGCTGGTGGAAATGTAGATCCAGAAACAGGAGAACCAGAAGTTACTGGTGTAGTGTTTGGTAATATGGAAATAAATAAAAAAGTAGCAGCACAATTCAATGATGAAGAGCTTATGCCTATAGCAAGTAAATATCATGGAAAGAAATTTAAGAATGTAGGAATAGATCTTGCTAAACAAGAAGTTAGACAAAATAAAATTATTGATAAGAGCTCAAATGAATTAGATAGTTTAGAAGTTAATACACCTTTTGATAAATTAAAACTTTCTTCATTGAGAGCTAATATTGAAGGTGCTAATTTAAAACTTAAAGGTATAGCTGATACTAAAATTACATTAGCTAATTATCAAAATGCAATCAATGATACTAAAGAAGAAATGTCCGATGCTTTCGGACAGAATATTAGTGCTGAACATTTAGCTAAAGGATTAATCAAGTTAGATAAAGATCCTGTAACTAAAGATGCTAAGTGGGGTGGTGACATTGCTAAGAAAGCTAAAGATGGTGTTACAACAACAAAAGAAACTACAATTATTCCTAAGAAAACAAAAGCACAACTTAAAGCTGAAGGATATACATTAGGTGCAGATGGTAAGTATCATTTAAAGAAAAAGGGTGTTAAGAAACCTGATACAGAAACTAAATCTGCAAATGCTATGGATAACATTCCTAAACAGAAAGTAGATAAAACAACTGGACTAGGTGAGATAACACCAACACAGTTTGAAGAATTTAAAAAGAAAAATAGTTGGTATGATGGTTGGGCAAATTTTGATCCAAAGAATCAAAATGATGTAGATAAATATGCAAAAGCATTTAATGCTGAATCTGAGAAAAGAGGATCGAAAGCTAGAATATTACCAGATGATAAAAAAACTGGTAAAACAAAATTTGTTGGAAAACAATTTATAAGTGCTGACTTAGGTGATGAGAAAAAAGTAGGAGAAGCTCCTGAAGAAGAATTAATAGCAGAAGAAGATGTACCTGATACTATCATTCCAAAGAAACCTAGGTTCCCTTGGGAGATACCTGTTAATGCAGCTTTAGATTATTTTAGACCTACAGATCAATCACCATTAGATTACAATCAATTAATGGGTGAGATGTATGCTTTATCTAGTAATCAATTGGATCCAGTGCAAGCTCAAATGTATAAACCAGAACTTGGTATTCCTTATGATATATCATATCAAGATCTATTAAATGAGAACCAAGCAGATTATAACTCAGCACAAAGAATGGCAGGATATAATCCTGCAGCTCAAGCTAACTTGAATGCTCAAAAATATCAAGCTAATCAAAAAGTTTTAGCTGAACAATTTAGAGCTAACCAAGCTATGAAAGATCAAGTGTATAGTGGTAATAGACAAACACTTAATCAAGCTAAACTTGCAAACCTAGGAATGCTAGATAAACAATACGAGAGACAATCTCAAGCTATGTCTAATACTAAAGCTACAACACAAGCTGCTCTTAGTTCTATGTCTGATAAATATGCTAAGAACAAACTTGAGAATAGAAAACTTAGTATCTATGAGAATATGTACAACTATAGATTTGGTAAGAGTGGTAGAGCTCAGAACTGGAATGGTCTTCAATTCTTTGATACCACTATAGGTGGAGGTAAAGGTAAAGGTGAAAGTGATATTCCAGAAGGATACAAAGCTACAGCTTATGATGCAAATGGAAATCCAATAAGCTTAAAAAGAATTACAGAGAAAGACATGGAAGATGATGAAGCTGCATTAGAAGCAGTAGGAGGAATCAAAAATAAGAATGGTGGATCTACTAAAAAGAACTATAAGAACAGCTCTGTTGTAAAAGCATATAAAAATTTATAACTAATTTAATTATAAAGAATTACCAGAATTGATTATTAATTTTGGTAGTTCTAATAATTCATATTACATTTGTTAATCCTATGTACACAGTACATAAATAAAAATAAAGACTATGGCCTCATGGACAGATAGAATTCCTACTTTCAACCCTTACGTAGAACAGCAGCCTATTGATGCAATGCTGAAGGTTGGTATGTATAAACAACAGAAGTATGAAGAGGGTGTACAAAGAATACAAACTAGCATTGATAATATTGCAGGACTTGATATAGCTGCTGGTTTAGATAAGAAATACTTACAATCTAAATTAGATGGCCTAGGTAATAATTTAAACTTTGTTGCTGGAGGAGATTTCTCTAATTTCCAATTAGTTAATTCTGTTAATGGAATGACTAAAGAAATAGTTAAAGATACATATATTCAAAATGCTGTTTCTTCTACAGCTCAAATAAGAAAGAATCAAAAGATTTTAGAAGCTGATGAAAAAGCTGGAAAGTCATCTGTTCAGAATAGAGCTAAGTTTGAAGAAGGTGTAGGACAATATATCAATAAAATACATTTAAAAGATAATTACAATGGTAAGTATGTTCGCTATACGGACATGGAAAAGAAACTTAGAGAGGTTGCTGAGAAAGTAAAAGAAGTAGAGAATAGTGTTGATGATCCTTTTAAAAGAGATAACGCAGGTAATCACATCATTAGAAATGGTAGACCAGTTATAGATGATGCTATTCTTTCTATAACAACTAAAGGTAAACCAGCAGAAAAAATCTTATCTAACTTCTTTAGTTCATTAGATGAAAATGATAAAGAACAATTAGGCATAGATGCGTGGTATCATTATAGAGGAAAGACAGCGGATAATTTTAAAGAAGATGCTGTTAAGAATTATGAGGATTCAAAACAAATGTTAAATGATAGAATCATTCAAAAAAATGTAGAACTAAGTACTAGTCCTAATTTAACAAGAGCTGAAAAAAATAAAATAGAAGCAGAGATAAACGATGCTAACACAATATTATCAGATGGTTCTCTTAATAAACAATTAGATGCAGAGTTTGCACAGATAGATGCTAATGAAAATGTTGAAGATTATAAATACAAATTATATACACAAAAGTTTTTAACTAACTTAGCTAAAGACATATCATATCAATCATACAAACAAGAGATTAAAGCTAATCCATATGCTCAGATGGATATGCAAAGAAGAGATCTTCAGTTTAAATATGACAATGCTGCTAGAGATCAAAGAAACCAAGATAGAAGGTTTAACTTTGATCAGTATAAATTTGGTGTTGAAACTGCATTTAAAGCTCAAGCTTTAAAAGATAAGACTGATGGAAGTCTTCCTCCAGTTACTAACCAAGCATTATCTACAGATGTTGATACTCCTGATGCAGGAAAATTAAATGCAGAGATAATAGCTCTAGCTGGAGAAAGAACTAAAGGTGGAGGAATTATAACATATGGTCAAATAGATATTCTTACAAATCAATATCTAGATAAAGTGACTAAGTCTTCTTTAAAAACTTCTCAACAAAAAGCTAGCTATTTAGATTACTTATCAAGAGAGTATTTTAAAAATCCAGAGAAAGTAGTTAATGCTTTAAACAATCCTAACTTAGCTCAATACTTAGAAAAGAGAAGAGCACTTGAAATTACAATAGCTCAGAAGCAAGCTTTATATAATGGTGTAAAAGCTGAGTCAAGTGTATATGATCAACAACAAAAAGATTTACTTAAAGGTCAAGGAGGAGTAAATTATAAAGGTAAAGAATGGTATTCGGCAAATGAGTTATATAACTTTTCAAAAGATGCTGAAACATATTGGACTGGTGGTAAAGGAGGTCTTGTAATAGGTGGTGATAAGTTTGGAAGAGAGATGGTGTTAGATAGTGATGCATTATTAAAAGCTTACAAAGGTAGAAAAGAAGAACCATTAGTAAAAGCTTATATAAAAAATTATAATGGTCAAGCTTTACTTCCAGGAGAAAAAGTATTAATTAATGAAACGCAAAGAATTAAAACAAAATTTGATCCAAAAATATCTGGAATAAATCAAGCTAAACGAAAATTTGAATCTGATTATTTAGCAGCTCGTATGCCTGAGAGACAATCACAAATTGGAACACTTAATTATGATGGTAATGCAGCTGATCAAAAAAATATAAAAGCATTAATTGGAAATAAAATAAATGAATTTAATAAACTTGGACAAGTAGATGTTAATAAATTAGTAGATTTTTCTCCTACTAAGTTAGCTGCTCTTAGATCAAAGAAGAATGTTTTATATACAGTAGAAAAGAAATATGATGGATCTGCTAATTTAATTGTAACAGATGGGGCTGAGACACAAATTATTCCTATGACATCTGGTGAACTTACTAGATTCTTTCCAAGAATAGCTGAAGGTAATCCTTGGAGTGATGTTAAGAATCAAATTATGTCTTCTCCTTCTCGTACAACTAATGTATTAGGAACTGGTGATGATAGTGCTCTTGCAGTGAATTCTAAATTCAGTGGATATCAAGCTCCACATTTATCAAACACAGTATTAGCTCCATTGGTTAGATTTGATGTTGAAGGAGCTGCTGATAATGATGGAGGGGATGGCGATTCATTCATTTTAAAAATGTATGTAAATAATAATAATGTTTGGATACCTGGATATATAGGAAATAAATTTACATCTCTTGCTAGTGTACAAGAACAAATGAAACAAATTGGTCCTGGGACTGTTTCTGATTTTTTAAAAATCAATAAATAAAAAATATTAATATGCCAATTTTTGATAACGAACTTATAGATAATACTTCCAATAGATCTAATAACGAAATTAGATTACCACAGGTACCAATTGGATCTCCTACTACAAGAGAGATAAACACCAATATGGGTGGTGATTGGAGTTTTGGTGATAAATCTAATATGGGATTGAGTATGGCTGAACTTGCTAAAGTGCAAGCTCCAGATCAAATATCTTTTGATGCTCCATTTAGTTCTGTTAGTAGAAAAACATTATTAGATAACAAACGTTATGATATGTTTGAAAGAGATGTAGATCTTGAAAATATATATGGATTGCAACAATCATGGTATTCATCTTTAGGTAGTGGTCTTCTTAAATCAGGATTAATAGCTGCAGGTACATTTGCACAATCTATGACTGATATTCCTAATACAATATCAGCTATTAGAAATTCAGATATGTCTAAACTTTCTGGAGATCCAAATGGATATGAAGGAAGTATAGATAATTGGATGAGAAATATAGAAGACTATCTTCCAAACTATATGACTAGAGAAGAAAAGCTTCATCCTTATAGAGCAATGATTCCTGGTTTCACTGGGTCTGCAAACTTCTGGGGTGATTCTGTTATTAAGAATCTTGGGTTTATGGGTGGTGCTATTGCTGGTGCTGCTGTGCAAGATGCTGCAATAGGTTTTGTAACAGAAGGTATTGGAGCAGTTCCATTATTAGCTAGTCAAATTGGTAAAGCTGCTTTATGGATAAATAAACTTGCAGGAGGAACTAATAAAATTGATAAGGTGTTAGACCTAGCAAGAACGTTAGGTAAGACTGAAAAGCAACTTTTAAAAATACAACAACTAGGACAAGTAGCTCAAGCACAAAAAGTTTTAAATGGTGCACGTTATGGTATCATCAGTTGGGGAGCTGCACAAACAGAAGCAGGTGTTGAATCTAGAGATGGATACAGACAAGTTAAAGAAACATTAATTGAACAATATAAAAATACTCATTACGGTGAGGAACCTATAGCAGGAGATCTTCAAGAAATAGAAGATTATGCTACTAATGCAATGAATACTAGATTTGGTATTAACATGGCATTACTGACTGTATCGAATGCTATACAGTTTGATAACTTATTTAAGTCTTTTGTTACAGCACAAAAAGGATCTACAGGAAGTCTTACAAGAGGAATAGGTGAAGCTGGTAGAATAGGTCTTGCTGAAGGAAGTATTGATACATTTGAAAAGAAAGCTGTTACAGGTCTTGGAAATAAAATTTGGGACACTGTTAAACCTGTTTTACCTAATATACTTTCTGAAGGTGTATATGAAGAAGGTGGACAGTTTGCTGCTGAGAGAGGAACATATGATTACTACACTAGAAAATATAAAAACTTAAACAATCCAGAATATAAAAATAACTGGAATAGTCTAAAAGAAATTACTGAGTCTACCACTAATGGATTGTCTGAACAATTTAATAGTACAGAAGGTATTACTAGTATGATTGTCGGTGGTATTACTGCTGCATTAATTGGATCAGGACAACGTATCTATGATAATAAAAAAGGACAAGGTAGAGATGCTCGTTTAACTGCTTCTGTCAACATGCTTAATAGATATGGACTAACAGGTATCCTTTCTAATAAATATGATAATACATTAAACTCTGTTGGTATAGCTAAAGAAATGGAGGAGGCTGCTGCAGGTGGAAATATATTTAGATACAAAAATCTTAAACATGATATGTTCTTCAACTTTGTACAATCACGTATTCCATCAGGAATGCATGATGTTACAATTGAACAATTGAACATGTTAAAAGATCTTACTAAAGAAGATTTTGAAAAAACTTTTGGAATGGATTTCAATTCATCTAACCAAAAGACTGTAAACAGTTATGTAGATTCATTAGTTGAGAAAGCTAACGATATTCAAAAAACATCAGAAGCTATTAATGCTACATTTAAAAATCCTTTTAAGAATTATATAGATCCTACTCCTGAACAAGAGGAAGAGAATTTTAATTATGATACATTTGAAAGTTGGAAAACTGATCTTACTTATTATGGTACAATTAAAAATGATGTAAATGATAGGCTTAATGATATACAAGAAAAAGTTACAGGAATAAATTCTCTTATAACCAATGATACATTAGCTAATCTTACTGATAAAGAATCATTACAAGAATTATCTAGATCATATGAGGAACAAGCTAATCAGTTATTAAAAACAATTACTGATTACACTACACCTGCTGATAAGAAATTAATTAGAGAACAAGCTAAAGCTTTACGTACAAATTCTGAAAAGATTAATCTTGCTATAAACAATGGACAACTTGATTTAAAAACATTTAATTCATTATTAAACTTTGAATTGAATAATGGTGATCCATTAAATCTTTTTGAAGTAGGTCTTGAGAATGCTTCACAGTTATATACATACGGTGCTGATATTAATAACTTAAATGCACATAAGAAAAATGCATCAGATATATTTGATAATCTTTCTTCAGAAGAAGGGTTTGATAAATATTTCAAACAAGCAGAAGAAGTTAATGAAGAAGTTGCATTAGAAGATTTAAACAAAGGAACAGCTCAACCTTCATTTGTTAATGAAGATAAACAAAAAGAAAGATTAGAAGTTGGTAGAGAGTATGAAGTGAGAGCTACAAAGAAAGCTTCTATCAAAAAGATTGCTGATGATAGATATCAAGTAACAGGTCCTGATGGAACTGTGTCTTTCTATAAGACAAGAAAAGAAGCTGTAGAGGAATCTAAAGACTTAACTGATGAGAACACTAACTTATCTAAAGTGAAGGTGTTAGGATTGAATGATGATGGTACAGTGAAGGTGGAAGATGTTAATGGAGATATATTAAACATTGATCCTAAAAGACTTAGAGGATATAAAAGACTTGAAACAAACCAAGAGAAGTTACAAAAGAATAAAGAAGATATAGCTAAGGAGCAAAAAGAGATTGAACATGATTCAGGAACTGTTGCTACAGTTAGTTCAGAAGTAGCAGACACTGTTAAAGAATCACGTCTTCCAGATGCTGAGATATTATTTCTTTCTAGTACATCACCATCAGAAGATGAAAACAGTGCTGTACCAGATCCTCCACACATTACAAACTCAAGAGAGTTTTTAAATAATGTTGCAGGCATGCCTAATAGATCTAAACTAAGATCTATATTGATTACATCTAAACAAGCAACTGGATTACAACTTGATGGAATAGTTCAACTATCTTATGGTAAAGATGGTTCTACTAGTATTGATTCTATTGAAGGTGTTAATGATATTAATTCTGGATTAGTTTTACAAGTATTTGTAGAACAAGATGTAGATGGTTTATTCTTTGTAGATAAAGATGGAAATAGAGTTGGTAAAGTGGGTGATGCAGGAACTGATATTAATAAAGTTGTGTTCCAAACAATGCGTACAACATCTTTACTTAATAGAAGAAACGAACCTAGATATAGACAAGAACAAAAAGCTGAAGCTGAGGCTTACTCAAGAGCTTGGGCTGAATATAGAAAATCATTATTTGAAGCTGGAGCTACAGAGTTTCCTACATTTGAATTCTCTGTATCAAAAGGACTTCCTATTGAATTAAGAGATGCTAATGGTCTTAAAGAAAAGAATCATGTTGGTGGTATATTAATTGATGAAAATCTTATTGCTAACCAAGCAAACTTAATTGTTATTCCTACAACAGGAACTATTGTTAATAGTCAAGGTGAGATACAAAAAACACCTATTGGAGTTCCTGTATTACAATACGGAGATAACATTGCATTCTTAAACAATAGAATGTTTAATGATAGAGAAGCTGCTGGTGTATATGAAGTGATTAAGAGACTTTCTGATTCTGCTGTAGAACAATCTACAACAGGACAAAAAGTAACTTTAAACAGACAGTTTACAAAATTCTTACAGAATGTTTTATATTGGAAGTCAGATGCTAATACAACTTCTCCAAATCAAATAGGTATTAATATTGAAACATTAAGTCTAAGACTTGGTAACAAAAGTTATCCATTAGCAGACATAGCTCAATATGAAGCAGAGATAAAAGAACACTTGACTGAGAAAGCATTCATGAGTGTTAATAATAAAACATTAACTGATCTTCAACAAGCTCCATTCGAAGAATGGTATATTAGTCAAGCTGGTGAGTTTGTATCTAGTAAATGGACAAACTACCAATCATTTTTATTATCTAATAAATATCCTAGTGGTCAAGCTAGACCTATGGGTGATACTCCTTTGTCTACATCTATAGCTAAGCCTACTCCTGGAAGACCTTATTCTTTCAAACAAAGATATTCCACAATAGCAGAACCAGATAGTTTCAATGTACAAATAATTACACCTGTAGAGCAAGCTAAAGCTGAAGCTCCTGCTGGTGTAGAAGTTCCTACATTAGGAGAATATGTAGTAGATGGTACAACATCAAACCCATATATCATTGATGCTGGTCCTGTACAGTTTACAGCAATAGAAGATGTTGATGGTAAGTTTAATGTAGAAGTTGAGAGTAATGAAACCACTGCAAAACTTCTTGCAGATAAACCTACATTCGAAAAGATTAAAGGAGCACTAAAAGCAGCTAATAGATTTGATGCTTCTATTCCTTTAGAAGAAGAAGAGAAATATATTACAGATTATTTAGCTCTTAGAATTTCAGCAGAGTTAGATAAACTAAAAGCAGCAGCTCCTGTTACTCCTGAAGAAGTTTATGAAGCATTTACCGAAGAAGCTGAAAAGAGTAAACAAGAATCAATAGAACTAGAACAACAAGATATAGAAAATAAAATTAAAAAAATTAAAAGTGAGCTAGAAGGTTTACGTAATTTTTTACAGAATACAGATAATAATGCAGCAATTGAAAGAACAGAAGATCAAATTAAAGTTCTTAAAAAAGAGCTAGCTGCTTTAGAAACTCCTATAGAAAAACCTACCACTCCTGTTCAAAAGAAACCAGGTGGTGATTTTAGAAGAGTAGGTCTTGATTCAAATGAAAGAATGACAGAGGCTGAACTAGAATTGTTTAAAGAATGGCATGCAGAAAAAGTTCCTAACATTCCTTTCGAAGTGTTAGAGAATCTTGTTGATACATTTGATGGAGAGAAAGCTTGGGGTGTATTTGAAAATAATGTAGCTAAGTTTGTTCGTGGAGGGTTAAGAGGTACAGAGTATCACGAGGTATTTGAAGCTATATGGAAAGGTATGTTATCTCCTGAACAAAGACAAGCTATATTAGATGAGTTTAAATCTAAGTCTGGTACATTTACAGATAGAGCTTCTGGTAAAAAGATTGCTTATGCAGATGCTACAGACTTACAAGCTAAAGAAAGAATAGCTGATGACTTCTCTGATTTTAGAAAAGGTAAATTACCTGCTAGATCATTAGGAGAAAAAATTAGTAGATTCTTCAAAACTATTATGGACTTCTTCAAATCATTTGTAGTTAAACCATCTTTGAAAGAAAGTTTATTTAAATCAATTGATGAAGGTAAGTTTAAAGAAAGAACATTATCTGAAGAATCAATTAATCCATTCTCTGAATATAGTAGAGTGTCACAGTTAACTGCACAACAAGCTAATAACTTTGTACAGGATATGACAGCAAGAGCTGCTGGTATATTATTTAGAGAAGGAGACAAGAGTCTTTTATTTAATCCTGATAGAATTACTGGAACAGAAATGTTTGGTAAGATTGAATCAATGCTTATTGAAGAAGGAAGAAGACAATTGCTAAGTGATAAAACATTCGAAGATCTTAAACAACAAGTAAGAGATCAATTGCGTACAAGAGGTATTAACTTTAGTGATGAAGAAGTACAAAGTATCAATGATGAAGAAGCAAACAAAAATGATTATGCTCCTGAACCATTTACATTAGATACTAAAAAGAATTCTTCATCTGCTGTTAAGTTTTTATGTTCTACAGTGATAGAAAAAGAAGATACTAATCAAGAGAGTGCTATTACATTAAGTACTCCTGTTCAGTCTAAGCTTTCTAAAATGGTTATTGATGGTAATGAGATTGAAGGATATAAACTTATGAACTTCAGTAGAGTGTTTGCTACGTTATTAGACAAACTTTCTAATACATCTAGTATCAGTTCATTTACAAATAAATTATTCAACCTAGCACAGGATGATGCTAACTATGTTAGTGTATTCCAAAAGGTGGGTGGTAAAGATAAAGTGGTTCCATTTGGTGAGTTCAATGATAACGACTGGAGATTGTTTATTGATTTCATACAAACATTTGCTAGACAAAAACCAAATGCATTAATACAATATAAATCTGCTGATAGTGTTTACACAGGAGCTGCTAATTTATTTACAGCTACACAACAAACAGAGAAAGAATGGATGACAAACATTCAAACTTTAGCTAAAGGAGATGGAACTATTGTTAAATATGTAAACAATAAATATGTAATAGATCAGGATGCACTTAAAGCTATGCCTATAAGAAAACCTAAACCAATGATAGCAATGTTAAATGCTATTGGTATTACGTTTGATTATAATACATATGTTAAGTTAAAAGCAAATGATAAACTTAAGTTTGCTAATAAAGTAGAAAGTATATATGGTTACTTTGGAAGTAACAATGACTTGATGAGTATCTCTGGTAAGACATTAGATATTGGTGGGCCATTATCTACATTAGCTGAACTATACAATAAAGTGAATAACCCTTCTCAAGAGAGTACTTACTTTGGTGTAGAGGGACAACGTATTGGTGCTTTCTCTGAAAACAATACACCATCTGTATTTGAGAATGAGTTTAATGAATCATCAAATATTGTTGAGTTAAAACAAAAAAGAACAGAACTTAATGATGTATTCTCTATAGGTAGTCAAGTCTTAAAAGAAGGTGGATTATTCTATGATAAAGATGGAAACAAAATAAAAGACTTTAAACTTTCTTACATACAAGGAGAAGATAATCAAGATACTGACAAAGGTACTTCTACATCTAAATTAACAATAGGTGATAGATATACATTAGAGATAAATCAAAACCTTAATGGTAACTATTACATTCTTATTCCTGCAGATGGATCTACAGAATGGATGATGAATATTGGAAACAATGTTTCATTTGATTCTATAGCAACAAACTCTTCTAAAGAAATCAATGCTATCTTCAAAGGTTATTTAATGGATGACATTAACTTAGCTCTAGATTATGCAAATAGAGAGAAGTTAAATAATGTTGGTAGCAGAGCAAAAGAATTACGTTTCTTTAAAGATATTCTTGCACCTAGTAATCTAAATGCAATCAATGAAATGATTGAGGATGGAAGAACTCTTGAAGATATTACAGCATATGTAAATGAAAACATATCTGATATTAATAATTCTGTAAAAGAATTTATTGATACTATGACTGCAGAAACAATGGGTATTCTTCAGGTAAATCAAAAAATTCAGCAACATAATGAAGATAAATTTGTTTATCAAGATCTTGATGACAACTTCCTTAAAGCTGAATCATTAAATAAAAATAACTTATCTAATAAGGATATAAATAATATTCTAACATATGCTAATGTTAATTATGTTATTGCTAACATAGAATATCACAAGATATTATTTGGTGATCCATATCAGTTTGCTATTAAAAAAGGAGGAGCATTAGATGAGACTAAACGTATTAAGTCTTTCTTATCTCCAAGAAGAACAACATTTGATAGTGCTGAATACAATACATATTTAAATAACAACTTAAATACTATTGATGGTATTGAACTAAAAGAAGGAGATCCTGGATATCACTTACATAAATCTCACACTGATACTATCACTGTAAAAGATATTATCACTGCAGGTAGTCTTTCTGCTATTAATGGATTGTATGCAGATACAAATGAAGCAGATGCTGTTTCATGGTTAATGGATACAACACACAGAGAGATTAAACTTAAGAACAAACAATGGAACTTACAAGGACCAGAAGAAAAATGGTTCCAATGGGAAATGGCTTTCACAAGACAAAATCTTCCTGGGTATGAATATACTAGTGAAGCTTTAAGAACACGTGATGCTAAACTTATGGAAACACCACGTCCTAAATATACAACAGAGATATTAAAACCTATTGTATCTGGAAACAAAGCAAACAAGAATAACTTCGATCTTGTATTAGATAAGTTCTCTCAGGTGCCTATCTACTATAGTATGGTGAAAGGAACTAACCTTGAGAAGCTATATGTTAAAATGAAAAACCAAAACATAGGTTATGCTATTGTTGAATCAGGTAGAAAGGTAGG
>Ga0315289_10005332_pt1 | contig 19009 bp, 18 predicted proteins | sample YL17G11_40_MG_FD_203452 | JGI IMG/M metagenome (GOLD analysis project Ga0315289, IMG submission 203452) | Sediment microbial communities from Yellowstone Lake, YNP, Wyoming, USA - YL17G11_40 | ecosystem: Environmental > Aquatic > Freshwater > Lake > Sediment | place: USA: Wyoming | collected...
TAATGTTTCTGCTATATTTAATTTCGAAATCGTTTTTTATCTTAATGTAATAATCTTTCCACATCCAGGCTAAGGAGAGAAGGTTTGGGCGGTTATAACGGGTGAATTCCTGAATATCTAATTCTGCGGCTGTTATTTTCTGCTCAAGGTAAGAAGAAAGCTCAGATTTGAACGATTCATCTGCTAATTGTTCAGTTAAGACCGGGGTAATACCCAGGGTCAATTTCGGAGAATAACCTTCTTCTATCAGCTCATTCAAGATATTCAAGATAGGTATATAACATTCTGCGGCAGCTTCGTTTAACCAGTCCATACCGTGAGGCCATTTCCCATGAGCGATAACATAAGGGAGATGAAAATGTAAGACGAAAGTGAAACTACCGATTTTATTTACTGGCATTTGATTTCCTTTCTTTTTTAATTCTTCACTGTAGTTGCCCAATTTATTGGATATGTTTTTGCTCGATAAATCGAGCGACTACAGAAACCTACAGGTGAAAATCCTAACAATCAGTTCTCTTTTTTAGGCGGTTCAGATGTATCAGTCATCCCTCTGGTAAAACCAATTTCTTTCCCCTCTTTGCCAAAAAGCTTTATTGCTCCAAACTGGGATTCGAATTTCTTGATATTATCTTCTAAGGCATTCAAGAGCAATTTGGCATGAGCTGGGGTCATCACGATCCGGGCATAGACCTTAGCTTTAGGAACTCCGGGCATCATTCTGGCGAAATCGATGATTATCTCTGAAGGGGAATGAGTTATAAAAGCTAAATTGGAATAAATCCCTTCAGATTCTTTTTCGCCTAATTCCACATTCAACTGTTGAGGTTTTATCTCCATATTCTCTCCTTTCTTAAGTTCTGCTTGCATTTAAAACCTATTTTAATATATTAAGTTTCGATGTCAAGAGTAAAGATAATTCTTATTTCGGTTCTTGCAGTTATTTCTTCAATTTTAGTAGCAAGAGAAATTCAGGCTCAAGGATGTAATGGAGAGAATATTCTGGACTGCACAATCAAACAATTTTACTCTGATGGTAAAGCTCTTTTCCTTTCTCCCTTTCACTGGGATAAAAAAGAAAAGGTAGAATTTCTTCTAGGGGCTACCACAACGGCTGGCTTGTTCTTTGCAGACGAGGAGCTTCAGAAAATAGTTCAAAGGAATCGTAGCCATTTCTCAGATGATCTTTCAAATTTAGTTACCCCTTCTGAACACGTCTATCCTAAGGTTATCATCGGAAGCTTTTATTTAGGAGGATTAGTCTTTAATCGTAAAAAAGAAAAGGAGACTGCTTTTTATCTTTTGGAAGCGTTAATTTTTACTCAGGGAATTACTCAGGGGATAAAGCATCTAACTGGAAGAGCCAGGCCTTTTGCAGAGAAAGGTGCATTCTCTTTCGAGGGTTTGAGAGCTCATCCCTCTTCCTACTCGTTATCTTTTCCTTCAGGTCATTCAGCTACAGCTTTCACCTTAGCTTCGGTGATTGCTGAACAGTATAATAATAAAGTCATCGATATACTCTCTTACAGTTTAGCTTTCTTGGCTGCCTGGGCTCGGGTTAACGATAATGCTCATTTTACTTCAGATGTCTTCTTCGGGGGTGTATTAGGTCATTGGGTAGGCAAAAGCATTGTTCGATTTAACAAGGAGAGGATGTTTAAAAAATTATCTTTTCAAACAAAGGTAGAGTTGAATTCCCTTAAGGTATCATTTAACTTTTAAAAAGATGGAAAAAATATCAGCGCAGAGATTAGAGCAGATCTTTTCCCAGATAGGTGGTCACAGAATTTTGATTCTGGGCGATCTGATGCTGGATGAGTATATCTGGGGAAACGTTAGTCGAATTTCACCTGAGGCTCCTGTTCCGGTAGTCGAGATTATGAATGAGTCGTTGAAACTGGGCGGAGCAGCTAATGTAGCTCTTAATGTTAAAGCCTTAGAAGACGTTCCGCTCTTGGTTGGAGTTGTGGGGAAAGATAGAAATAGTGAGAGGTTAAAGGAAATTCTTAATAATTCGAGGATTTCAAGTCAAGGAGTTTTCCTGGATGAAAATCGGCAGACCACGGTCAAAACCAGGATCATCGCTCATAGTCAGCAGGTAGTGAGGGCTGATCGGGAAAATACGGATGAGCTCTCTACGGATATGGCTTTTAAATTGATAGACTTCATAAAGAAGAAGATAATAGAAGAGAAGATATCAGCCCTGTTGATCTCTGATTATGGTAAAGGGGTAATCAGCTTAAATCTTTTAAACGAGGTTATTAACTTTGCCACAGAAAATAATATTTTCATCTCAGTTGATCCTAAAGAGACCCATTTTATGAATTACCAAAGGGTTTCACTTATAACCCCAAATCATAATGAAGCTGGTTTTGCTTATGGCAAAAGGATAAAAGATGACAAGAGTTTAGAAGAAGTTGGCTGGGGGCTATTAGAAAGATTAGAAACTGAGGCTTTGTTGATAACCCGCGGAGAGAAAGGAATGTCACTTTTCGAGAGGAATCGGATGCTCACCCATTTCCCCACAGTTGCCAAGAAGGTGTACGATATCACCGGTGCTGGAGATACAGTTATCTCAGCTTTCACCTGTGCTTTTGCCTCTGGAGCCTCTCTAAAAGAATCAGCTCTAATCTCCAATCACGCCGCAGGTATAGTTGTAGGTGAATTAGGCACCGCTCAGGTGACTAAAGAAGAATTGTATCAGGATTTGAAAAATTATACAGAGTGAAAACATAAGTGAATCACCTATATGTTCCTATTAGGCAAGGATAAAGTAATATTCTACTAAATTCGGGAGATCACTTCTTTATGGGAAAGACAGTTAAATTACCAGAATTGATCCGCATCAGGAAAAAGGCAAGAAAAGAGAACAAAAGAGTGGTTTTCACCAATGGCTGTTTTGACCTTTTACATCGCGGTCATATCGAATATCTGAAAAAAGCAAAAAATTTAGGCGATGTTTTGGTAATTGGATTAAATAGCGATTACTCAGTTAGAAGAATTAAAGGGAAAGGTAGACCCCTCCAGGATCAAAAAGATCGCGCAGAGATTTTAACTTCACTTTATTTCGTCGATTATGTCTGCATATTTAAGGAGTTGACCCCGTTGAAGCTTATCTCCAAATTGGTTCCGGATGTTTTAGTCAAAGGAGGTGACTGGGAAATAAATGATATAGTGGGAAAAGAGATAGTGGAATCACACAGCGGAAAAGTTCTGAATATTAAAATAGTTAAAGGAAAATCAACCCAACAGATTATCCAAACTATCATAAGCAGATTTCGTAATATTAAATAGATATTCTTTAAGGAGAAAAGAAGATTTTCTTTTCTCTTTTTTTCTTGACAGCCTTATTCTCAGATATTATTCTATAAATCATAAAGAGACCATTCTCTGGTTATTTTTTAGATGGAGAGGGATGAAAAAAGTCTGGAGAGGAAAGAATTTATAGAAACTCCGACTATGGCAGAAATCTATATCCAGGCTAAAAAATACAGAGAAGGACTGGAGATCTACCGGAGGATTCTTAAAAGAGAGCCATCTAATCCTGAGATAGCTAAAAAAGTTGAAGAATTAGAGAAGAAACTCAAATTATACAGGAATAGAAAGTGAAAGATAGAATAAAGAGATTAGGGGAGAAAATAAAAGGTGAGAGCTTAGATCTTCTTCTGGTAACTACTCCCACAAATCTCAGATATCTATGTGGATATACTGGCTCTAATGGAATTCTTCTGATCTCAGAAGATAAATCTATTTTTATAACAGATTTTAGATATAAAGAACAGGTAAAGAAAGAAGTCTATGATGCGGAGATAAAAATTGCCCAGCGAGAATTATTTTCCACTCTTACGGAAATAGACTGGCTGAAAGAGAAGAGGATCAAAGTTGGCTTTGAATCTAAAAATTTATCCTTCAAATTGTATGAAAAACTTAAAACTCTTCTTCCACAGGTTCTGTGGATTCCTACAGAGGATTTGGTTGAATCGATTTCGGTAACCAAAGATGAAGAGGAGATAAAAAAGATTAAAGAGGCGGCAGATATAAGTGCAAAAGTTTATCAGGAAATCTTACCATTACTAAAACCCGGAACAAAAGAGCAAGAGATCTCAGCAGAGTTAGAATATAGAATTAGACGGAATGGAGGTACAGGCTCTGCTTTTGAGCCGATTGTGGCTTCAGGCGTAAGGTCGGCTATGCCTCACGCCAGAGCTTCTTCCAAGAGGTTTCAGAGAGGAGAGTTCGTAACCCTGGATTTCGGTGCCTTCTACGAAGGATATGTCTGTGATATAACCCGGACAGTGGTTTTAGGCAAAGCAACTCCAAGACAAAAAAAGATTTATGATCTGGTTTTAAAAGCTCAAACTAAAGCCATAAAAAATGCCTGTTCTGGTATGAAAGGATTTGAGTTAGATAAAGTAGCCCGCGATGTTATCAATAATGCAGGATTCAAAGATTATTTTGGACATGGATTAGGACACGGCATAGGACTTTTGGTGCATGATTCACCAGGCATAAATACTAAAAGCCAGGAGGTACTCAAACCAGGGATGGTTATAACCATAGAGCCAGGGGTATATCTTCCAGGTTGGGGTGGGGTGAGGATTGAGGATGACATTCTTATTACCAGGAATGGGTGTAAAGTCTTAACTAACATAGATAGAGAGCTGTTGGAACTATAAAAATAGTTAATATTTGTAGGAGGGATTTCCGAAAAAATTAAAAGGGGGTAATTTTCGCACAATAAAAGTAGACTTAGCAAAACATTCAGTTTAACCCTTGGAGAAAGGGGTAAAGATGTTAGAATCAAAAATTAGAAAATTGATAAAGATCGTAGAGGAAAGCAACATAGATGAGTTAGAAGTAACTAGCTGGGGTAGGAGAATCAAAATCACTCGAAGGCTAAACCATCAGAATCCACATACCTCTTCCCATCTGATAGTCAATCCAACCCCGGAGAAGGTTGTGGTAACACCTCCTAAAGAAGAGCCGGTAGCTTTATCAGTAGAAGTCTCTAAGCCTGAAGAGTTGGAAGGTAACTTAACACCGATCAAATCACCGATGGTGGGAACTTTCTATCGAGCACCAGCACCCGGGGCAAAGCCCTATGTGGATGTGGGTCAGATAATAAGCGCTGGACAGGTGGTCTGTGTGGTAGAGGCGATGAAGCTGATGAATGAGATAGAAGCGGAAGTAGCCGGGAGGTTAGTTAAGATTTTGGTGGAAAATGCGAAACCGGTTGAGTTCGGACAGACTCTTTTTTTAATTGAACCTCTATAAAAAAGAGGGATTGGAGGAGTGTAAAGCCTCAAGGTCTTGAGACTTTAGCTTTACTTTAAACCCTTAAAATCATAAAATCCAATTTTGTAAACCTAAAGGTTTACACTCCATTTTTAAGATGGTGTCAGGAATTACCTCCTGACACCTTTTCATTTCAAGGTAGTTTATAAGAAATCTCTGAAAAACTTGTTTGCCGGGCTATTCCGTATATAGCGGAATGCCGGTGAGAAGAAAAAGGATTTGCTCCCGTAGGTCGGGCACCCTTGCCCGACCACTCTCTTTCCAGTTAGTTTTTTTCTCAAAAGAACCAATTAAGAGGTATTAAGGTGTCTATTATTTCAGCCGAAAATAGAAAGAGAAGAAGTCTTATAATCAGGGAGGTTAAGATAAAGATGAACTTAAAACAGATGCTCGCAGAGGTCCTGGCAAGGAAAGCCTCGGACCTACATCTCAGGGTAGGGGTGAAACCTACTATAAGGGTGGATGGGGCTCTTTTGTCTTTAGAATGTGAGAATCTGACCCAGGCAGATATGGATGAGACAATGAGTCAGATACTGACCGAAGAACAGAAGGAAAGATTCCTTAAAAAGAATGAGCTGGACTTGGCTCTGAGTATCTCTAAAATGGGAAGGTTCAGGATTAACTTCTACCGGCAAAGGGGCACTGTAGGTGTAGCTATCCGAACTGTTCATACTCTGATCCCTTCGTTTGAGGAGTTAAATCTACCTAAGATTTTAAAGGATTTAGCTAATAATCGCAGAGGATTGATAATTCTGACCGGAACTACCGGAAGCGGTAAGTCAACTACCTTAGCCGCTATGATTGAGCACATAAATGCTACCCGGGCTGAAAATGTCCTGACGATTGAAGACCCGATTGAATATATTCATAAAGATCGCAAGAGTATAATTTGTCAGAGAGAAGTAGGGGGAGATACAGAGAGTTTTGTAACCGCCTTAAGACATGCTTTTCGTCAGGATCCGGATGTGATCCTGATTGGAGAGATCAGGGATTACGAAACCATGTCGATCGCGGTGACAGCCGCAGATACCGGACATGTAGTTTTAACTACCCTGCATACCTTAAATGCCATTGAGACTATAAATCGGATAATCTCCTTTTTCCCTCCTCATCAACACCAGCAGATCAGATTGCTTTTAGCCGCCACTCTTAAAACGATCGTCTGCCAGAGATTGCTTCCTCGTTCAGATGGGCCAGGAAGAATACCAGCAGTTGAGGTGTTAGTCTCAACCGCCTCGATCAGAGAATATATTATCGATCCCATGAAAACACCTCTGATAATCGAGCTGATCGAAAGTGGAAATATTCAGTATGGGATGCAATCTTTTGATCAGTCGATAATGCAGCTTTATAAAGATGGGTATATCTCCTATGATGAAGCACTCCAGCAATGTACCAATCCAGACGATTTCGAGTTGAGGGTTAAGGGGATAACCGGAGCGGCAGATAGGGGCTGGACCGAGTTCGAACAGGCCAGAAAGAAAAGATAACTGTGAAACCTAAATTGCTATTATCTTTTTAGCTCTGAGAAGATTCTCAGAGCTTTTTTTAAATCTATAAATAAGTCAGATTTTTTAAATAGCATCTGGAGTGTAAAGCCTCAAGGTCTTGAGACTTCAGCTTTACGTTTAAACTAATGATAGCAAGATAAGGTATTCTGGCAAACCTAAAGGTTGGCACTCCAAAGTTACTCCGAAAACTACTTTTCAAAAGGTCTCACCAGTGTTGTTGATAAAGCTTGCCATGGCGTGTTTAATCTAAAATAAAAGTAAATATTTTTCTTGCTATTCTTCTTAAAAAAAGATAAATTTTGACATAATGATTAATTAATGTGGATGTTTAGTGAGGAAGTAATTTGTTCAAAAAAATATTGATAGCAAATCGTGGTGAGATCGCCTTAAGGATTATCAGAGCATGTAAAGAGTTAGGGATTGCCACGGTAGCGGTTCATTCTGAGGCAGATAGTAACTCTCTGCATGTTAGATTTGCGGATGAAGATGTCTGCATCGGTCCGGCTAAAGCAACAGAAACCTATCTAGATCCTAAAAGGATTATCAGTGCGGCTGAGGTCACCAATACAGATGCTATTCATCCGGGATATGGTTTCTTAGCTGAAAATGCGGATTTTGCTGAAATCTGTGAGTCCTGCAAAATAAAATTCATTGGGCCTACTTCTAAAATGATCAGACTGATGGGTGATAAGGCGGTAGCAAAGCAGAAAATGAAGGAAGCTGGAGTGCCGGTTATTCCGGGAAGCGAGGGAGTTATTAAAGATCTGGAGGAAGCTCAGAGAATATCAATCGAAATAGGATTCCCAGTCTTGATCAAAGCTTCTGGAGGGGGAGGGGGTAAAGGGATGAGGGTAGCTAAAAACAAAGAGGAACTTAAGAAAAATTTGGAGATGGCTCAGATGGAAGCTGAAGCGGCTTTTGGCAATCCTGAGGTTTATATTGAAAAACTGGTTTTAAACCCACGTCATATTGAGTTTCAGGTCTTGGGTGATAGCTATGGTAATTTAATCCACTTAGGGGAGAGAGATTGTACTATCCAGAGAAGGCATCAGAAATTAATAGAAGAATCACCCTCTACAGCTCTAACCCCATCGCTCCGAGAAAAGATGGGGAGTTCAGCAGTGTTAGGTGCATCCCGGATAGGATATGAGAGCGTGGGAACGATAGAATTTCTTTTAGATAAAAATGGTAATTTCTATTTTATGGAGATGAATACCCGAATTCAAGTTGAGCACCCGGTCACAGAGGAGGTTACAGGGATAGACCTTTTAAAAGAACAAATAAAAATTGCAGCTGGAGAAAAACTTTCTCGCACTCAAGAAGAGATTGTCCTGAGAGGACATGCGATCGAATGCCGGATTAATGCCGAAGATCCGGAGAAGGATTTCAGGCCCAATCCAGGTTTGATTAAAAGCTTTCATGTCCCGGGTGGACACGGGATCAGGGTAGATACTCATGCTTATGCTGGGTATGAAATTCCTTCTTACTACGACTCTTTAGTGGCAAAATTGATCTCCTGTGGCGATACCCGGGAGGAATCTATTCTCAAAATGAGAAGAGCCTTAGATGAGTTTATCATTGAAGGGATACAAACGACAATACCATTTTACAAAACCGTTTTTTCTAATCCCAATTTCATAAGCGGTGAATATGATACTTCATTCGTAGAAAACCTGTTTAAAGAAAATTCAAAAGAAAAGGTGTCCATTTGAACTTTTTAAAGGAGGGAAAGTGATTATAAAAAATGATTTGAGATATACTAAGGAGCATGAATGGGTTAAATTAGAGAAGGATATTGCAACTGTGGGTATTGATGATTATGCTCAAGGGGAGCTGGGAGACATAGTCTTTGTAGAGTTACCCAAGGTAGGGATTAAGGTGGAGCAGATGAAGCCTTTTGGGGTGATAGAGGCAGTCAAAGCTGTGTCTGAGCTTTTTTCCCCGGTAACGGGTGAAGTAATCGAAGTCAATTCAAAACTTGAAGCAGAAGCTGGACTGATCAATAAAGACCCGTATGGTGAAGGCTGGATTATAAAGGTAAAGATTAAAGATCCTAAAGAGCTGGATAATCTTCTTTCTGCAGAAGATTATAAAAAGCTACTTGAACAAAAATAGAGAAGACTTTTAAGGTTGAAATAAGGAGTTGATTTTAAAAAGAGAGAGTTTATGAACTATATTCCCAATACAGAGGCTGATCAGAAAAAGATGCTTGAGAGGATAGGGGTTAGTGGATTTAAAGATTTAATTAATCCTATTCCTGAATCTCTAAGGTTAAAAGATGAGCTCAAGCTTCCAACAGGACTCTCGGAGCTGGAGCTTAAAAATCTTCTAACCAGGATATCAGAGGGAAATAGAAACACGGATAATCTAATCAGTTTTTTGGGGGGAGGAGCTTATGACCATTTCATTCCCAGCGTGGTAAATCATATTCTCTTACGTTCAGAATTTTATACCGCCTATACTCCCTATCAGCCAGAAGTGAGTCAGGGAACTTTACAGAGCATCTATGAATATCAATCTATGATCTGTCAGCTTACTGAGATGGAGGTTTCAAACGCCTCAATGTATGACGGGGCCTCAGCCGTGGCTGAGGCAGGTCTTTTATCCTTAGCCGAAACTAGCAGAAAAGAGATTCTGGTCTCAGGCTCTCTGAATCCAACTTACTATAGGGTCCTCTGCACCTATTGTGAAAGAGGAGGGATGAAAATCAGGAAACTTGAGCCAAAAGATGGAGTTACGGATCTGGAGCTTTTAGGTAAAAAACTTTCTTCAAAGACTGCCAGCTTGATCCTGCAATCTCCTAATTTCTTCGGACTCTTAGAAAAGGTAGAGGAGATAGAGAAAAAAGTGCATTCAGCTGGAGCTTTGTTGATTATGGTTTGTGACCCTATTTCTTTAGCTATTTTAAAAACGCCTGGAGAGTATGGGGCAGACATTGCAGTGGGTGAAGGTCAACCTTTAGGAAATAGTCTAAATTTCGGGGGACCGTTCTTAGGGTTTTTCGCTTGTAAACAAAACCTTATCCGTCGAATGCCCGGAAGGCTTGTGGGAGCTACGGTTGATTCTAAGGGGAGAAGAGGATTTGTTTTAGTTTTGCAGACCAGAGAACAGCATATTCGTCGTGAAAAAGCTACCTCTAATATCTGCACGAATGAAGCTTTGTGCGCTTTGGCTGCTACAGTTTATCTTTCCCTTTTAGGCAAAAATGGGTTAAGAAAAGTGGCAGAGTTGTGTCTGCAGAAAAGCCATTATGCGGCTGATCAAATTGCCAGGATAGACGGCTATAAACTTAAATTCCAAGCACCATTTTTCAAGGAGTTTGTGGTGGAAACACCTATTCCTGCTGGAAGAATTATAAAACTCCTTCTGAAGAAAAATATTTTAGCAGGGATTGATCTGTCCTTATTCGATAGGAGGATGAAAAATAATCTTCTGGTATCAGTTACTGAGAAGAGAACTAAAGAGGAGATAGATTATCTGGTAGAGAATCTCAAGGGTTTGGTCAAAAGAGGATAGAATGTCCTATTGTCCTAAATGTGGATTTGAATATAAACCCGGGATTAATACTTGTCCAGACTGCGGAGAGAGATTAGTAGTAGAGATGAAATTAGTTGAAAAGGATAAGACTGAGAGAGAAAAGATTGTAACTGAGCCCAGACTTAAACTGCTATATGCTACCGGAAGTTTAATTTATGCTAATATTTTAACAGAGAGTTTAGATAAGGAACAGATCCCTTATCTGATTAAGAAAAAAGCAAGTGTGAATGTAGAAATCTTTGTGAAGGAAGGGGATTACGATAAGAGTTTAGAAATTAAAGAGCAGTTACTGGATAGTATTTGATAGAAAAGCAAGAAGAATTTAAACTGTGAAACTGAAAATTTATGCCGTTCTGTCCATTATGTAATTCCGAATATCCGGCTGGCACGAAAAGATGCCCGGAGTGTGAAGCTGATTTAGTTGAGGAGTTACCCGAAGAGCAAGAGGAAGAAGAGAAGAACTTAGTCTTGCTCTATGCTACTCCAAATCGGGTTTTAGCTGAGTTTTTAAAGGAAACCTTAGTGGATAGCAATATTCCCTGTTTTCTTCGCTATACTGGAAGTTTTTTAGAAGGTGGATTGGGATATGTGGTGAAAGATCAGCCTGGATATAAATTGTATGTGCCAGAAGATAAATATGAGGAGAGCTTAGCTATTAAAGAGCAAACTGTAGGAAACCTATAACTTTACTAAAGGAGAGGTTGTATGGAAAAAAGAAAAGGTTCTCACTGGTTTATTCTATTTTTTGTTTTTTTCATATCTTTTTATTTTTTCACCTGCGGGAAGGTGGTCCCTAAATCGATTAACTGGGTGGCTAATTTTGAAGAGGCATCTCAGATTGCTAAGTCTGAGAACAAAAATATGGTCCTGGATTTTTATACCGATTGGTGCAAGTGGTGTAGAAAGCTGGCCGATTCTACTTTCACTGATACCAGTTTTATACGATTCTCTATGGATTTTGTTTTCTTCAAAACGAATGCGGAAAAAGACACAGCTTTGGCTGAAAGATTTAAGGTAAATGGTTATCCGACGGTTATCCTGACCAATCCTTCAGGAAAGGAAATCGATCGAGTGGTGGGGTATGCTACTGCTCCTGATTTTATGCTAAAAATTAAAGACTACCTTAAGGGTGAAGGAACCCTGGCAGATCTGGAGAGTAAGCTAAAAAAAGATACAACCAGCACAGAGCTCTGGTTTAAAGTAGGGGAGAAGTATCAAGAGCGTAGGAGATTCGAGGAAGCTTTGATAAATTTCAATAAGGTTGTCTATTTAGATCCGAAAGATAAAACCACAAAAGCCTCAGAATCGCTTTTGGATATGGGGTTTATATACAGGAAACTGAAAAATTATCCTAATGCCATTGAGAAATTTCAGGAGATCCTTAAACAATATCCCAAAAGTGAGGTGAGTTTAGAGGCTGAGGAATATATTCCCTATACTTATGCAACTATGGGTGATACGGTCAAAGCCATTACTTTATTTAAAAAGATTTTAAAAGACCATCCGGATTTGGAATCAGGAGAAAAAGATTGGGTGGAGAAGATGATAAAAAAGTTAGAGGGGAAAAAAGAATAGTTTACGACATTAAGCAAATAAAAGCAGAAAAGATAGTTTTACTTACTTTATAGATAAAAGTAACTTACACAATAAATGTAAAAAATATCGTAAGGAGTTTTGGATGGGTCAAAAACTGATTTTTGAGCTGAGCTCAAAAGGGAGAAGCGGGTGTGATCTACCAGAATTAGACATACCACCAAAAATAATTGAGGAGCTTATTTCAGAGGGTAACTTAAGAGAGAAGGAGTTAAAACTGCCAGAGGTAAGTCAGGTGGATGTGGTTCGTCATTTCATCGCTCTTTCTATTTTAAATCATCACGTGGATAAAAGCTTCTATCCTTTAGGCTCCTGCACAATGAAATACAGTCCCAAGATCAATGAAGATCTGGCACGCCTGTCGGGCTTTTCCTCAATCCATCCCTATCAACCGGAGGAGACAGTTCAGGGTGCTTTAAAGTTGATGTATGAATTAGGGGAATATCTAAAAGAGATCGGTGGGATAGATGCGGTTACCCTTCAGCCTGCGGCTGGAGCTCAGGGAGAGCTGACCGGGCTCTTGATAACCCGAGCCTATCATACTAAAAACGGTAACCCCAGGTCAAAAATAATCATTCCAGATTCTGCTCACGGCACAAACCCGGCTTCTGTAACCATAACCGGGTATCAGGTCGTTCAGGTTAAATCTAACCAAAAGGGGTTAGTGGATTTAGAGGAATTGAAAAAAGTTCTGGATGAAGAGGTAGCCTGTTTTATGCTTACCACTCCTAATACCTTAGGGCTTTTTGAATCCCAGACAGAAGAGATCTCCAAAGCAGTTCATAATGCAGGGGCACTTCTTTATATGGATGGTGCCAATCTTAATGCTCTTTTAGGAATAGTTCGTCCTGGTGATATGGGGTTTGATATAGTCCACTTCAATCTGCATAAAACTTTTTCTACTCCGCATGGTGGTGGAGGACCTGGAGCAGGACCTTTGGGAGTTAAAAGATTATTAGAGCCTTTTCTACCAGTTCCAGTTATAGAGAAAAAAATTGATGAAAAGGGGAAAGATAATTATTCGTTCAATTATAAAAGAGCAGATTCAATTGGGAAGATGCAAGGATTTTATGGGAATTTCGGGATTATGATCAGAGCCTATGCTTTTATCCGAGCCTGTGGTCCAGAAGGGTTGAAAAAGATCTCAGAGAATGCAGTTATAAATGCCAATTATATAATGGAGTCCTTAAAAGACCTTTATCACCTTCCTTATCTCGGACCCTGTATGCATGAGTTTGTTTTGTCAGGCGTTAAGCAAAAAAGCAAAGGGGTAAGAACAGCCGATATAGCCAAGAGAATTTTAGATTATGGTTTACATGCACCTACGGTTTATTTTCCATTAATCGTGTCTGAGGCTTTGATGATTGAGCCAACTGAGTCTGAGAGCCGGGAAAGTTGTGATGAGTTTATACAGGTAATGAAAAAAATTGCTCAAGAGGTGGAGGAAAATCCTGAGCTGGTCAAAGGAGCACCATATAATACACCGGTTTCACGTTTAGATGAAGTTAAGGCTACTAAAAACTTAGACATAAGGTGGAAAGGTTAAAGTAATAGTTTAACCCGCCTAAGTGGATAAAATATAAAAAGGTAAAAACCCGCCTGCTCTCTTAGGCGGGTTTTATTTGAAATATATTATGTTTTTCAGTATTTTAAAAATATGATTGAATTAAATCAAGTTACCTTTAATTACTCCTTACTTGAAGGAGAGATTATCAATGTTCTGGAGAGGTTAACTCTTAAAATTAAAGAAGGTGAGTTTGTCTCTATAATCGGGCCTAATGGCTCAGGTAAAACAACTTTGGCTCGGCTACTGAACGGTCTTCTAATCCCATGTTCGGGTGAGGTGCAGATAGATGGTCTTAATCCAGAAGATAAAAAGGATTTAAGATTAATTCGTCAAAAAGTGGGAATGGTTTTTCAGAATCCGGACAATCAGATTATAACTACTTCTGTAGAAAGAGAGATTGCTTTTGGGTTGGAAAATTTGAACCTGCCATATAATGATATTAGAGAAAGGGTGGAGTGGGCACTTTCAGCTTTTCATCTCTGGGAATATAAAAATTCTCCACCCCACAAGCTTTCAGGTGGTGAGAAGCAAAGAGTGGCAATCGCTGCAGTCTTGGCCATGAGACCAAAATATCTGATCTTGGATGAGCCGACCTCACTCCTCGATCCTGAAGGCAGGGAAATGTTAAATCTACTGATTAGAAAACTGGCAGGTCAAGGAAAAATTACTATCCTTAACATCACTCAATTTCCAGAAGAAGCTCTTTTGGCTCAGCGTCTTTTGGTGTTAGATAAGGGAAAAGTTGTTCTGGATAGCCCACCTGAAGAAGTATTCAAGGAGACTGAAAAGCTTAAAAATATAGGATTATCTGTGCCTAAAAGCTTAGAGATAACTAATGGTCTTAAAGGCAAAGGTTTCAAATTCAAGAGGGAAATCTCAAAGATGGAAGATTTGATTAATGAACTCCTATCTTTAGAAGGGATAAACTATTCATTACCCATTATGCAAAAGAAAACAGATTTAACCGAGACGGTCAAACCTAAAGTCTCAGGTTATATTCAGATAGAGTTTGAAAAATTAGACTATGTTTATAATTACAAAAGCGCTAATCCAAAGACAGCATTAAAAGAGATCAATTTAAAAATTGAGAAAGGTGAATTTATCGGGTTGATAGGACCTACTGGTTCCGGTAAAACCACTTTAGCTCAACACTTCAACGGTTTATTGTTTGCCACTTCAGGTAAAGTCATAGTGGAGGGCTTAGAGTTAAAAGAAAAAGAAAACTACTTGAAAAAAATCCGTGAAAAAGTTGGATTGGTATTTCAATTTCCGGAGAGGCAACTTTTTGAAGAAACGGTTTATGAAGATATTGCTTTTGGACCGAGGAATTCAGGGTTGGATAAAGTTGAAATCGACAAGAGAGTAAAAATTTCCCTGAACTCTGTGGGATTGGATTTTGATAGTTTTGCTCAGCGCTCACCTTTTAGCTTGAGTACCGGGGAACAGAGAAGGGTGGCTATGGCTGGAGTCTTGGCTTTAGAACCAGAGATTTTGATTTTAGATGAACCCACGGCCGGATTAGATTTTAATGGGATATACAGAGTTAAAAATATTCTGCTTGAGCTTAATGATAAAGGTGTAACTGTGATCTTAATCTCTCATAATTTAGATCTGGTAGCAGCATTAGCTAAAAGGGTTATCTTTTTAAAGCAAGGTAAAGTTTTATATGATGGTCCCAAGACCAATTTCTTTAAACAGGTTGAAAAGCTCAAAGAAGAAGGGATACGAGCTCCAGAGACTGTGGAATTATTTCATAGTCTAATTTCTGCCGGGTTTCAAGTAAGAGATTATATTTATGAAACGGAGGAGATTATTGAAGAACTCTTCTCCATATTCGGGAAAACGATAAATAGAGATTGAAAATTAAAAATTTAACTTTATGAGAATGGAAAAAGGAAATTATATCGCTACCTGGAATGGAAAAGACGAAAAGGGATTTGACGTGTCCAGCGGAATCTATTTCTACAAACTTAACTCAAAAGAGTATTCCGAGACCAAGAAGATGCTTTTAGTTAGATAAAAAGAGATAGTTTGGATAACAAAAAAACCGACCCATAAAGTCGGTTTTTTTGTTTCCATTTTTTTTGACGGGCATTGTAGGGGTGACCTATCGGTTCGCCCCAGCAGATCTTCGCTGGTTTTACGATATATAGATGGTTAGAAGGAAAGCTACAGCCTGACATTACATTCTGCAAATTCATATATCTTGACACTTAATTTATTTGGAGTTAAATTATCCCTATCAAAAGGAGAAAAAAATTGGCTGAGCTGAAAAGTCTAAGATTCTTAACTGGTTTGAGGCTGAGATATGTTATCCTGCTGACACTTCTCTTCGCTTTGCTCTTATTTTTAATTGCTTTTTTCAGCATCGAGAAGAGTAAATCGAATATGCTTAAGGTGATGGAAAAGGAGGGGGAAGCTCTTTTAGAGAGCTTGGTTTTAGCCAGCCAGAATACGGTTAAAGCCAATAGTCTATTAGAGGAGTTAGTTACAGAGAGGCTTCTGAATATTGCCCAGTTGGTCGACCAGATGGACAAAGGCGGGATTTTAACCAATTCTAAGTTAGAAGAACTGGTCAGAAAAAATTCTTTGTCAAGAATCGATCTTTTGGATATAAAAGGAAAGATTTTAAAAAGCAGTCACCCCGAAGAAATAGAAATTTATGCAGATACTACTCATTTTTCTTTTGCTAAATTAGAGAAGGTTTTGAAGGGTGAAATCCAGGAGGCAGCTTTTGAAATAAAAGGAGATGGAATACTTTCTGAGGGGAAAAATGCGGTGGTGCTGAGAAGTTCTAAGGGCGGAGGTGGAATTGCAGTCATATCACCATCTGCTTATATGGAGAATTTCCAGAAGGAGATCGGGATCGGATATCTGATCCAGAGTATCAGCCAGCAGAGCGGAATAGAATATATAGTGCTTCAATCCAGGGAAGGGATTGTATTTGCCTCTAAAAAGGTGGAAAAGATGTTGAAGCTGGAAAACGACCCTTTCCTTTTAGAAGCTCTTTTAAAAAATGAAACCAAAAGCCGAGTGACACCTTTTGAAGAAAGAAAGGTGTTGGAAGTAGTGAAGCCGTTCATATCAGATCGATTTCCTGCGGGGGTATTCCGCATAGGACTATCCCTGGAGGGGTATAGTCAAGTCTCGAAAAGTTTTCAGAGACAAATCCTCTTTTTCAGCCTTATCCTCTTCTTCTTAGGTTTACTTTTCATTGGAATAGTGATGGTCAATCAAAGCTATTTTGTCCTGGATAAATCTTATAAGGAGATCAGAACCTTAACCGGAAATGTTTTAGAAGGTATGAATAATGCGGTTGTGGCGGTGGATAAAAATAAAAGTATAATTGTTTTCAATCCGGTGGCTGAAGAGCTATTTTCGCTGAAAAGAAATGAGGTGATCAACAAAAACTATTCTCAGATTTTTCCTGAGGACGAGCCTTTGATCAATCAAGTCTTAAGCACAGGGAAAAGCATATGGGATATGGAAAGAAGATTACCGATGTGTTCAAAAGAAAACAAGGACCTGGTTCTCGGCACTTCAATTCTCTTAGATGAAAAAGGAAAAATTCAGGGAGCAGTAGCAGTTATCCATGATATGACTGAGTTGAAAAAATATGAAGAGGAGGCTAAAAGGGCAGAAAGGCTTTCTACTTTAGGTAATCTGGCAGCGGGAGTGGCTCATGAGATAAGGAATCCTCTGAATGCCATTTCTATTGCGGCACAGAGATTGAAAAGTGAGTTTGTACCCATTAAAGATAAGGAGGAGTACCTTAATTTCACACAGACCATCCTGAATGAGATCAAAAGGCTGGATCAGACTATAAATCAATTTCTAAGCCTGGCTAAGGTTCAGAAGTTGAATCTCGTTTCTACTGATATGAATTCGTTCTTTTGTGAAATCATCTCTTTAATGGAGATCGAAGCTAAAGAAAAGGGGATATTAATAGAGAAAGAGATTGAGAATATACCAAAGATAAGGATAGATAGAGAGGAGATGAAAAAAGCTACTGTAAATGTAATTCTTAATGGGATTCAGGCAATGCCGGTGGGGGGGAAGATGAAAATCCTGGGTAAATTGGATAGGTCAGGGAAAGAAGTTATTATAAAAATAAAAGATTCAGGGCCTGGGATTCCAGAGGAAGATCTCTCTAAGATATTTCAACCCTACTTTACCACTAAAGATAAAGGGACTGGTTTGGGTCTGGCAATTGCTTATCGGATTATCGCCGATCATAAGGGTAAAATCGAAGTGGAAAGCAAGCTCAGTGAAGGGACTACTTTCATTATCAGGTTACCGGTGTAAAAATAAATTCAAGGCAGATTAAACAGATAAAAAGTATGATAAATGTTTATTTATGCTGTCATTCTGAGTCCCGTAGAATGCGGGACGAAGAATCTATCGGTATGCCCACGTTGCTCTCAACGCGGGTTTGTCTTATGATAAACGAATAGGCAGAAGGAGATTTTATGGCTCCATATAGAATCTTGGTAGTGGATGATGAAGAAACTCAAAGGGAAATGTTAGGCGGTTTTCTAAAGAAAGAAGGATATTCTATATCTTTAGCTGATTCAGGCGAAGAAGCTCTAAAGATTTGTCAGGATAAATTCTTTGAAGTGGCGCTGATAGATTTGAAAATGCCGGGGATGGATGGAATTGAATTACTATCAAAATTAAAAGAGATTAACCCGGAAATTCAGGTTATTGTTATGACGGCTTATGCATCAATTGAGACGGCAGTTGTAGCGATGAAGAAAGGGGCATTTAATTATGTTAATAAGCCAGTCGATTTAGAGGAGTTAAGAATAAATATAAAAAAAGCCCTGGAAAATCAGAAGATTTTAACTGAAAACAGATACTTGAAAGAACAGTTAAATGAGAAATATAAAGATTTGAATCTAATAGGTGAGAGCAAAGCTATAAAAGAGGTATTGAGCACTGTTGCACGCGTAGCAAAATCAGATTCAACTGTATTGATCCGTGGAGAGAGTGGAACCGGAAAGGAATTGGTGGCCAGGGCAATCCATGCTTTAAGTGATAGAGCTAATCAAAGATTTATCTCTTTATCCTGTGCGGCTATACCTGAGACTCTGCTTGAATCTGAGCTGTTCGGATATGAGAAAGGTGCTTTTACCGGTGCAACCAGGAGAAAAGAGGGGAGGTTTGAACTGGCGGATTCAGGCACTCTTTTTCTGGATGAGATCGGTGATCTATCCTTAGAGACTCAGGTCAAACTTCTTCGGGTGATTGAAACTCAGGAATTTGAGAGATTAGGTGGTGAGGAGACTATAAAGGTTGATGTCAGGATTATCTCTGCCACTAATCAGGACCTGGAAAAGAAAATCAAAGAAAAATCTTTCCGTGAGGATCTATATTATAGATTGAATGTGATCTCGATTTTTATCCCTCCGTTAAGGGAAAGAAAAGAGGATATAATTCCCCTGGTTGATCATTTTATAGAGAAATCAAACCAGAAAACCGGAAAAAATATCCAGGGATTAACCCG
>Ga0315289_10005334_pt1 | contig 19005 bp, 11 predicted proteins | sample YL17G11_40_MG_FD_203452 | JGI IMG/M metagenome (GOLD analysis project Ga0315289, IMG submission 203452) | Sediment microbial communities from Yellowstone Lake, YNP, Wyoming, USA - YL17G11_40 | ecosystem: Environmental > Aquatic > Freshwater > Lake > Sediment | place: USA: Wyoming | collected...
GAGCCTGGTCCATCTCGAAGAGGAGCAGGTCGGACAGCGACGACTGGGTTCCTTCAATCTGGGAGGAGAGCACGGCTTCCTTTCGGACATAGGTGTAGAGGAAGAGGTGAGCGTCTGGCAGGAGCGTTGAGACACTGTCGAGCCGGCCAACGGCAAGAAGCGAACGCTCCAGCACCGATTGAATTGGACCTTCCAGAACCAGTGCTGGTATCGGAGGAAGCGGCAAAGGAATGAACGCTCTGACGGTTTCGCCGCCAACCGTCACGTTTTGGTACTCTCCCGTCGGGCTGCGTCGCATTTTTCCGTTCCCTATTCAGCAATGCTGAATTCGGTATCGCATTATTAAGACTTAGGCCTCTATTTTAAACTAGAAAGTCCGAAAGAGCAAGATCGCGGAAGCGCTATTCAGTCTACCCGGACTCGCGTCGTCATTTTCCGTTAAGCCTCGTCACGATCAGGATGGCGATCGCGGCGAGCACGGCGACCCAGATCGCTACGATCACCGCGGCAGCCGCCTTGCTGGACGGCGTGCCCTTGGCCAAGCGCTGCCGCGCCTGCTCCCGGCAGCTCTCGAGCACCTTCGCGGGGATGAGGCGGATCGCCAGAGCAATCCCCAGGGGAACGATGATCAGGTCGTCGAGGTAGCCGAGCACGGGGATGAAATCAGGTATCAGGTCGATGGGGCTGAAAGCGTATGCAGCAACGGCAGCGGCGAGCACCTTCGCGTACCACGGCGTGTGCGGGTCCCGGCAGGCCAGGTACAATGCATAGGACTGCAGCGGGATCTCCTTTCGGAGGTCCCTCAGGCGATCGCGGAGTCTCATGTCAGTCGCACCGACGCGGAGGGTACCACGATACGCGGCGGATGGTGTACATTGACCACACGCATGAAGAGAACCCCTGAGCTGCTCGCCCCTGGCGGGAGCTTCCTTTCAGCCCTGGCCGCCTTCGATGCCGGGGCCGACGGAGTATACCTCGGCCTGAAGGAGTTCTCCGCGCGCAGGGCTGCGACGAACTTCACCCTCGAGCAGCTGCGGCGGATCCGGGCGCTCGCGGCCGACCGTGGAAAGCGCATCTACGTCACTCTCAACACGATCGTGCGCGAGAGCGAGATCGAGAGGCTCGCGGAGACGCTGGGATGGCTGGAGTCGCTGGCCGTCGACGGCGTGCTCGTCCAAGACCTCGGCGTGCGCGAGGTGGCGGCGCGGTTTTTCCCGCGCATCCCGCTGCACGCCTCCACCCAGATGGCGATCCACAACTCCTCCGGACTCGCCGTGGCAAAGGAGCTGGGGTTCCGCCGGGTCGTGCTCGCCCGGGAGCTGCCCCTCGAGACGATCGAAAGACTGCGCCGCGAGCATCCCGACATCGAGCTGGAGGTCTTCGTTCACGGCGCCCTGTGCTACAGTTTTTCGGGAGTGTGCCTTGCCTCCTGGGCCCTCACCGGCAGATCGGGCAACAGGGGCGAGTGCGCGCAGATCTGCCGCAGCCTCTTCCGCGGCGATCGTTTCCACGGCGACCACGGCGGCCTTGGCGAAGGGCACTTCTTCTCATGCCGCGATCTCGCGCACGGCCGCGATGCGCTCGCCCTCGCGGCGATCGGCATCGACGCGCTGAAGATCGAGGGACGAATGAAATCCCCCGAGTACGTGTTCAACACGACGAGGCTGTACCGCGAGGTCCTGGATCGGGGGTCCGACCTTCCCGAGTCAGACTACCAGGAGCTCGTTCGCCGGGCGGAGCTGGGCTTCTCACGCGAGAAGACCAGCGCCTACTTCCGCTCCTCGTCGGGGGCGGGTCTCATCGATGCGCGCTACCCCGGTCACAGGGGAGCACTACTCGGGACGGTCCAATCCGCACGGGGCAATGAGATGAGCATCGTCCTGCGGGCGGACCTTTCCTTGCGGGACGGATTGGGATGGTTCCCGCGCGCGGTCGGGGCAGCGGCGTCGCGCGAGCCCCTTCTGTTCTCCGTCCAGCGGATCCGCAAGCAGGGGAGGGAGGTCAGGTTCGCGCGCTCGGGGGACACGGTGAGCATCGACCTTCCTCTGCAGCCGGGGGCGCCGGTTCCTGCCGCAGGCGAGGAGATCCGCCACCTCTCCTCGCGGTTCCTCGATCTCCCGCAGCCAAAGGAGACGGGATTCCCTTTGTATCAGATTCCCGTGGAGCTGGAGGTTGCACTCGCAGCAGAGGGTAAGAGGGGAGTGCTCACGGTGCAGGTTCCCACAGGGGGACCGGGCCTGGCGGATTTCGCTCGCGAGGTGACCGTCGATGCAGCGACGACGAGAAGGCCTTTCGCCGACCTCCTGCGTGCGGCGTTTTCTGAATCTGGCGAGGGGCTTTTCCGGGCCCAGACCCTCTCGTTCGTCAATCGCACTGAGCTCACTAATGAAGGCATCTTCGTGCCGCCCTCGGAGCTGAAGAAGACGAAAAACGATTTCTACCGCGGCCTGGAGCAAGCGTTCAACGCCACGATCGCAAAGAGAGCAGCCGAGGTGCGGCTCGCCCCCGAAGGCGGCGGCAAGGGCGAGCTCCTCGGAGGAGATTCATCCGCATTCGGTCCGGCAGACATGCGCATGCTCGCCAGGCGTGAGCTGCTCTCTCCGAAGAACGCCGGGCTGATCCCCTTCGCCCTCGAGGACGCGCGCGGGATGAAGGCGGAGAGCCTTGCTTCGATCGGCGAAGTCTCGTTTGTGCCGCTGCCTCCCGTGATGATGGACGAGGGTCGTTGGCTCGAGGCGCTCGAGAGGCTTGCCGACGAAAACCCGCGCACACGGTTCGCCATCGGGCTGAACAATATCGGGCACCTCGGCTTCGTCGACTCACTCGCCGCCCGGCAAAATGTCGTCTTCTTCGTCGACTTCTCCCTCTACGTCGCCAACCATTTCGCCCTCGACCTGCTCTCGCGGCGCGTGCCGCGGCTCGCCTTCGCCTATTCCTGGATCGAGGACACGGAGGAAGGGTATGCCTCGCTCGCCGCGGCCGCCAAGCTCGCCCTGCCTCTCATCCGCATCGCCCCGGGCTTCCACCCGCCTCTGTTCTACAGCCTCGGCTGCTTCGCGAAGCACGTGTTGAACGGCGGGAGCTGCCCCGACGAGTCCCCTCGGATGGGGAGCCAGAAGGGGTGCCCCCGCGATTTCACGCGCGAGCTCTCCCAGGGCAGAAACAGGTTCCAGGTGGTCGTGAAGGACTGCGTGTCGTATCTTTTCGCCGTTCCTTGAACACCACCGCCCGGAGCGGTACCTTATCCATGGGAGGGAAAAAGGAAATGGCGAAACGCCCGCCGCGCACGGACAAGAAGCTCGCCTTGCTGGGCAAGGCGGCTCTTTTCTCGACGCTCCGAAAAGAGGAGCTTGCGCTGATCGCCCGCTACAGCGGCTACTGCTCCTTCGCGCCAGGCGAGGTCATCTTCGCCGCGGGCAGCCACGTGGAGGAGCTGTACCTCATCGAGGAGGGCACCGTGCTCATCCGCAAGAGCGGCGACGGAGGCGCGCAGCAGGACATCGCCCGGTTCATCGGAGGCGAGGTGTTCGGCGAGCTGGACCTGCTCGACACGGCTCCGCGCAGCGCCTCCGCGATCGCGGAAGGCGCCGCGACCCTGCTCGTGTTTCCCTCCCTCGGTCTCGCCTTTCGCGACATCATCGAGAAGCACCCCGACACCTTTGCCCGCATCCTCCAGAAGCTGCTCGGCGTGATCTCGGGCAGGATGCGCGCCGTGAACAAGCTCGTTTCCGAGAAGACGCCGTGGGTGCAGGAGCTGAAGCGGCAGCTCCTGCGGGACAAGCTCACGGGGCTGTACAATAAGGCCTTCCTCGACGAGGAGCTGCCGTCCATCCTCCACAGGACCTCCCCGACCAGCCTGCTGGTCGTGAAACCGGACTCTTTCAAGGAGATCAACGACACCTTCGGTCACGAGGCGGGGGACAAGACGCTGCGCGCAATCGCCGAGACGCTCAAGGGCCTCCTCGGCGAGGGGGACATCGGCGTGCGCTACCGGGGGGACGAGTTCTGCCTGGTCCTGCCCGGCAGGGGAGAGCGCGCTGCCCGCGACGCTGCCGAGGGGTTGCGCGCGGCGGTGCGTGAGATGGACATGCGGGCCATCGTGGGAGACGGGGCTCCCGCCTTCACGGCGAGCGTCGGAGTCTCGGCTCATCCCGCCCACGCTCCGGACGCCAGGGGGCTCGTCGCGCTGTCCTACCAGAGGATGCTGGAGGCGAGAAACGGGGGAGGCGACGCGGTGAGCGGGGGGGACGGACGATGAGCGGCCCTGCTTCGGCATTCCTCGAGACTGTCGGAATCTTCTCCCTCCTCGACCGGGCCGAGATCGAGGGAGTGCTCGCCCATCTCGCCTCGGTGGACCTCGCGGAAGGCGAGCTTCTCTTCCGTGAGGGCGATGAGGGGAACGAGCTGTTCATCATCCGCGAAGGCGGGGTGCGAGTATCGCTCTGCCTGCCGGACGGCTCGGATCACGAGATCGCCCGCCTCGCCGCGGGGGATTTCTTCGGCGAGATGTCCATCTTCGACAGCGCGCCGCGCTCGGCGAGCTGCAGGGCGCTCGCCGCAAGCTCGCTGGACAGGCTCTCCAAGGCCGGATTCAACGCAATCATCGACCAGAACCCGAGGGTCGCCCTGAAGCTGATGTACCGGATGCTCAACGTCACCACGCAGCGCCTGCGCGACACCGGCAGCATCGTCTCCGACATGGTGACGTGGGGCGAGAGCGCCAGGAAGCGCGCGGTCACCGACGAGCTCACCGGCGTGTACAATCGGCGTTTCCTCGAGGATTCGCTGGACGGGTACCTCGCGGAGGCGCGGGAGAAGGGCGCCCCTCTGTCCCTGGTCATGGCTGACCTCGATCACTTCCGCCGGACCAACGAGCTGCATGGCCAGGAGAAGGGCGACGAGGCGATCAAGGGCATGGCGAACGCCTTTCGCTCGTCGCTGCGCCCGACGGACGTCATCGCCCGCTACGGCGGCGACGAGTTCCTCCTCATCCTTCCCTCGACCGGCCCGCAGGAGGCGATGGCGCTCATGTCGGCGGTCTGCGCCAAGGTCGCGGGCCTGGGCATCCTCGCGCATCTCGGCGGTCCCCTGTTCAACGTGACGACGAGCATGGGAGTCGCCTCCTGGCCCGAGCACGCGGCGGATCTCCCCGGGCTGAAGGCCGCGGCGGACGGCGCCCTGTACAGGGCCAAGGAGGAGGGGCGAAATCGCGTCATCTGCGCTGTCCCCCGGCAGCCCGTCGTCGCGGCGAAGAAGAGGATCCGCAGCATCAGGGCGAAGAACGCCGTCATCGAGAATATCGTGGCGGCGATCACGGGACGGTCCGGCTTCCTCCTTCTGGGCCACCAGAGCCCCGACGACGACTGCATTGCCTCGATGGTTTCCTTCGCCCTCGTGCTCAGGAAGTTCTCCGCCGACGCCTCGATCTACTTCGGCTCGCCGCCCCATGAGCGCTTCCGCTATCTGCTGGACATCTGCCGGTACAACTCGATCCGGCTGCTCGATCCAGCGGCGCGCCTGCCTGCCGGCGTCGACACCATCGTGGTCTGCGACACGCCCAAGCCCTCGATGATCGACGCGAGCCCCGCGCTCCATGAGCTTCTGCGCAGCCCCAAGGTGCTGCGCATCGAGATCGATCACCACATCGGAGCGGACAGCGAGTACTGCGGCGACGAGGGCTACCGGCTGGTGACGGAGGCCTCATCGGCGAGCGAGCTCGTGGGGCACATAGTGTTGAAGCTGGAGAACCGCGCGGACCTGCTCGAGCGCCACCAGGTGGGGGAGCTGTTCTCGCGCAACCTCGTGCTTTCCGTCCTTACCGGCATCGTCGGTGACTCGCACATGGGCCAGTACCTGAAATCGCGGCGCGAGAAGAAGTACTACGAGATCTTCAGCACGATGTTCAACGGGATGCTCTCCCGCAAGACGGTCAAGAAGACCAACTTCTTCACCATGGACGAGGTGTTCGGCGAGCTGCAGAAGCTGTCCGCAGCCGAGGCGGGCTGCTATTTCGCGATGTGGGACAAGCGGCGCATGTCTCAGTCCATCGCCTCCGTGGCGCTGTCGGAGCAGACCATGAAGACGCTGCACGAGCAGAACGACGAGGAGACCATCGTGTCGACGGCGCGGGCCGTCGTGGATGCTCTGGCTGAGGAGAGCGGGAAGCTGGGTCTCCTGGCGTACTACGACAATCCGCAGAAAAGCGATCTCGTCCAGTTCCGCGTGCGCCGGGCCGCGGGCTGGAAGAAGTACGACCTGCGCGACCTGCTCACGCTGCTCGCAATCGAGAACGGCGGCGGCCACGAGGGGGCGATAGGCTTCCGCGTTCCGCGCGCTCTCGTTCCTGATCTGGACGAGTACATGGGCCGCATGGTGCAGACGATCGAGACGGCCATCGATCCTCAATCGCCGTAGACGGTTTCGAGCGTCTCCAGAGCGCTCGCCAGCCGGGGCTCGCACGCCGCGGGCAGGAACACGAGCGTCTCGGCAGCCGCGAGATCCTTGAACCCCGTGCCGGTGAGAAGCACGACGACGCGCGCCTGAGGGTCCACGTTCCCGCGGTCCTTCAGGAACCCCGCCCACGCGGCTGCGGAGGACGGCTCCACGAAGATCCCGCCCTCGCGCGCGAGCTCTGCCTGGGCCGCGGCGATCTCCCTGTCGCTCACCTCGACCGCTCTCCCGCCGGATTTCCTCAGGCAGTCCAGCGCCATCTCGCCGTTCGCCGGCGAAGCGACTGAAATAGAGTCCGCGTACGTGCTAGCCCGGGAGAGCACGACCTGCCTGCCCTCGCGGAAGCTGCGGGCGATGGCATTGCTGCCCTCTGCCTGGACCATGACGAGAGTGGGCACGCGCGGGGCGAGGCCCGCTGCAACGAGGTCCGCGAATCCCTTGTGCACGCCCGCGAAGATCACCCCGTCCCCGGCTGGCACGTACACGCAGTCGGGCGCTTCGCAGCCCAGCTGGTTGTAGATCTCCAGGGAGACGGTCTTCTTTCCTTCTATTGTGAGGGGATTGTACGCCGTGTTCCTGTTGATCCCACCGCGCGCCTTCGTGTACTCGATCGAGAGGGAGAACGCCTGGTCGTAGGTTCCAGAAACCGGCACCACGCGCGCCCCGAAAAGGAGGGACTGCAGGAGTTTTGCCCGGGGGGCGGAAGCGGGAACGAACAGGACGACCTCGAGCCCGCAGGCCGCTCCCGCGCACGCCATCGAGGCGCCCGCATTCCCCGTGGAGGCGAGGGCGACCCTCTTCTCGCCCAGCAGCGCGGCCTGCGAGGCGACCAGGATGGAGGCACGGTCCTTCAGGGAACCCGAGGGATTGAGGTTGTCGAGCTTGAAGCAGAGGTTCGGGAAGCCCGCTTTCTGGAGAAGCTTGGGCGGCCGGGCGAGCGGGGTGTTTCCCACGGGAAACGCCGGCATCTGCGCGATCGGGAGCGGAAGGAACGAGAGGGGATTGACCGGCTCGCCCCGCCGAGGCTTCCCCTTCGGGTCGAAGATCGTCACGAGGGCGCCTTTTGCGAAACCTCCTGTTGGTCCCACCCGCGCGGCTGCGCTCTCGCTGGCCTCCTCGCAGCTCGGGCACCGATAGATTGCCTCGTCGGTTCTGTACTCCCTGCCGCAGGAGATGCAGGAATAGCGGATGGTCATCAGGCGATCCCGACGTCCCTGTTGAACGACTCGATGAGCTCGTCGATGCGGGGCGCCTGTTCCTGCGTCCTTTTCCAGTAGTCCCTGTCGTACCACTGGGCGTTGAGCTCTTCCACGGTCTTTCCCTGCTGCTCGACCCAGGTGTAGTACTTCAGGTTGTGGACGCGCTTCCTCTCGGCGTAGGTGCACTCGAGCAGGCCGTCGGCGCGCTGGCCGAGGAGCGAGACCGCGTGGGCCCGCACGGCGTCCTCGCGGCCGAACGCCCCCTCGCTCTGCGCGAGCTCGCGCACGCGCGATCCGTACAGCTCCATCGAGTCGGTGAGGATCGTGACGACGACATCGTCCGCGGAAAGCTCGTAGTAACGGGCGAGCTTGATCGAGGCGAGCAGGTTCCCCATGCCCGAGATGCCCAGCAGGGGCAGCGATTCGATAAGGCCGGCATCGACTCCCCGGTCGGCGAGATAGGAGCGGCCGGCCGGCTCGTTGAAGAGGCGAAGGAGATTGATGCAGTCACGGTCGTCGACGGCAGCGACCATGTCAGTGTTCTTGACGTTGTGGATCCACGGAACATGCTTGTCGCCGATGCCCTCGATCCTGTGCGCGCCGAACCCGTTGCAGAGGAGCGTGGGGCACTGGAGAGCTTCGGCCGCCGCGATCTTCACGCCGGGGTACGCGGTCTTGAGGAAATCGCCGGCAGCGATCGTGCCCGCCGACCCGGTGGAGGAGACGAAGCCTCGAAGCTCACCCTTCCTGCCGAGGGCCTTCTCCAGCACGCGTTTGATCGCCGCGCCCGTGATCTCGTAGTGCCAGAGGTAATTGCCGAACTCCTCGAACTGGTTGAAGATCACGATGTCGTCGCCCCGCTCCCGCGTGAGCTCGTGGCACTTGTCGAAGATTTCCTTGACGTTGCTCTCGCTGCCCGGGGTGGTGATGACCTCCCCCGCGATGCGGGAGAGCCACTCGAAGCGCTCCCTGCTCATGCCCTCGGGGAGGATCGCGATCGACCGGCAGCCCAGCAGGGCGGAGTTGAACGCCCCGCCCCTGCAGTAGTTGCCCGTCGAGGGCCAGGCGGCCTTCTGCCGGGTCGAGTCGAACGAACCCGTCACCAGGGCGGGGGCCAGGCATCCGTAGGTTGCGCCGACCTTGTGCGCGCCCGTGGGAAACCACTTCCCCACCAGGGCGATGATCCGGGCGGGGACGCCGGTGAGCGCGGAAGGGAACTCGAGTGAGTTCACTTCTCCGAAAAGGCCGCCTTTCTCGACGGGCTGGTTGCGCCAGGTGATGCGGAAGAGGTTCAGCGGATCCAGGTCCCAGAGACCGATCTTCTTCAGGCTGCTTCGCACCCGAACGGGTGCGCGTTCGGGGTCCTTCATCTGCGCGAAGGTGGGCAGGATGATTCCCTTCTCCCTGCAGCGGGCGATGTTCCTGTCGCGGACAGCCCTGTTCATCTCGAGTGCGATCATGGCAACGATGAAACCAGCGATGCGCGAGGATGTCAAGTTGCGATGCGCGCCGAGCGGATGAGCGCGAAGCAGGCGGACGGCGCGCGACAGGAACATCCCGATCCAGGATCAGCACCGATTCCCCCCGCTTGACGCACTCGATGAGCCGGCTCAGATTGTTCTTCGCTTCGGCTATGCGGAATATACATCCTTCTCGATCCGGGGTAGGATTGCCCCACGATGAGCGATGTCATGCACCCGCTGCCCTACAGGGAACTGGTCCTCCGCGCCCTTGCCGAGTACAGGAAGAAGGGATCGATCTTCGACATCCCCGCGGATCATTTCTGGAAACCAAGCGATGCCGGGAAGCCGGGCCGGGCGGCCGGGACCGCGATCTTCTCCTCCCGGGCGGCCAACGCCGTCGGGCCCGCGGCGGGCCCGCACACGCAGCTCGCGCAGAACATCCTCGCGGCGTGGCTTGCGGGGGCGCGGTACTTCGAGCTCAAGACAGTGCAGAAGCTGGATGAGCTCAAGGTCGAGAAGCCCTGCATCGACGCTGCCGACGAGGGCTACAACGTCGAGTGGTCGACCGAGCTGTCACTCGAAGCGGCGGCCGACGAATACATCAAGGCGTGGTTCCTCCTGCACCTCTTCGAGACGCTGATGAGCGGGCGCTCGCACGCGCCTTCCTTCCTCTTCAACATGAGCGTGGGCTACGACCTGGAGGGCATCAGGACCGAGAAGATGAACCGGTTCATCGACCGGATCATCGACTCCTCGGGCGATGAGCTGTACGAGCGCTACACACGCGAGACCCGCGAGCTTGCTGCGGATCCCGCTCTGCTGGCAGGCACGCCGTGGGAGGGCAGGGGCGCCGCCCTTCGCGACCTCGCCCCCCGCGTCTCTCCGCGGATCTCCGGCTCCGTGACGCTCTCCACGATGCACGGCTGCCCGCCCGGCGAGATCGAGGCGATCTGCGCGTACATGCTCACCGAGAAGGCGCTCGACACCCTGGTGAAGCTCAATCCGACCCTGCTCGGGTTGGACCGTGTGAGTGAAATCCTCGGCGGCCTCGGCTACGGGTACGTGCGGCTGAACCCTGCCGGTTTCTCGAAGGACCTCCAGTACGGCGACGCGGTCCCCATGTTGAAGCGCCTCCTCGCCCTCGCCAGAAAGCAGGGGAAGCATTTCGGAGCAAAGCTCTCCAATACGCTCGCGGTCGGCAACGACGGGGCGGTGCTGCCGGGGACCGAGAAATACATGTCCGGCAGGGCCCTGTACCCCGTCACCATAAGCCTCGCCGCGCGCCTGGCCGAGGAGTTCAAGGGCGACCTGCCGCTGTCGTTCTCTGGCGGCGTGTCGGCGTGGAACCTCGCGGAGGTCCTGGCCTGCGGCATCAGGCCCGTCACTCTCGCCACCGACCTGCTGAAGCCGGGGGGCTACGGCCGGCTCAAGCAGCTCGCCGGGATCGCGAGCGCCCGCGGGGACGGCAGACTTTCAGGCCGCGTGGACGTGGAGAAGACCAGGGCCGCGGCCGAGTCCGCCCTTCGAGCTCTGCACGTCCGAAAGGATTTCCGCGGAACCGAGAGGGTGCGCGTCGAAGGGCCCCTTCCCCTGTTCGACTGTTTCGTCGCGCCCTGCGTGAGCGCATGCCCCATCGCCCAGGACGTTCCCGAGTACGTCCATCTCGTCGGCGCGGGGAAGTTTGAGAAGGCCTTGGACGTGATCTATGGCAGGAACCCTCTGCCGTTCATGACCTGCTACCTCTGCGACCACGCGTGCACGGAAAACTGCACGCGCCGGGATTGGGAAGGGGCGGTGAGGATCCGCGAGGTCAAGCGGATCGCCGCCGAGCGGGGCTACGGCCCCTTTGTCGTGAGCGGGACGCTCTCAGGGCGCAAGGCCGGCCCGAGGGGAGTGAAGGCTGCCGTGATCGGAGCCGGTCCCGCGGGCCTCGCTGCAGCCTCGTTTCTCGCGCGGGAGGGTTTCGAGGCGCACGTGTTCGAGCGCGAGCCTGAGCCGGGCGGCGTTGTTCGCTGGCTGCTGCCCGGCTTCCGCCTGCCCGAGGAGGCGATCGCGAAGGATGTCTCGCTCCTGCGCGATCTCGGGGTGAAGTTCCACTTCGACCAGCGCGAGGCCCCCACGCTCGATGAGCTTTTCCGGCGTGGGTCGCGCTACATCCTCGTCGCCATCGGAGCGGAGACCGACCGGGCCATCGGCATCGAGGGAACTCGTGAGGTGCTCTCGTTCCTTCGCGAGTTCCGCGAGGACCCGTCGCGCCCGGCTCTCGGCAGAACGGTCGCGGTCATCGGCGCCGGCGACACGGCCATGGATGCGGCCCGGGCGGCGAAGAGGTGCCGTGGCGTCGAGGAGGTGCGGATCGTCTACCGGCGGTCCGAGAGGGAAATGCCGGCATCACGCGAGGAGTACGAGGCCGCCCGAACGGAAGGTGTGGAGTTCAGGTTCCTGCGGGCGCCCGAGTCGTGGCAGGGAGGCATGCTGCGCTGCTCCGTCATGGAGCTGGCCGAGCCGGACGAGAGCGGCCGCTCGCGCCCGGTCGCCACGGGGCAAACGGAGGAGATCGAGGCGGATGCGGTGATCACCGCCATCGGGGCGGATGTGGACGCTCACGCCCTGGCGGAGATGGGCTTCCCCGGGCCCGACCTTCCCTTCGACCCGGCAACCCAGGAGACCTCGATCGAAGGGGTGTTCCTCGTCGGCGACGCGGCGAGCGGGGCGGCGACGATCGTGAAGGCGATCGCATCGGCGCGCCGTGCGGTGGATGCGATCTGCGCGCGGGAAGGCGGGAGCCATTTCCGCACCCGGGCGGTGCCGCGGGAGAACGCGGCTGCGCTGCGCCGCGAGCGCGACGGGTTGATCCCCGTCTCGGCGGCGGGCGCGGGCGACGAAGTCGTCGGCGCGACAGAATCGCGCCGCTGCCTCGGCTGCCAGGCATTCTGCGGGAAGTGCGTCGAGGTGTGCCCCAACAGGGCGAACACGATCGTCGCCGTCGGCGGCGGGCTGCGCGACGAGGTGCAGATCGTCCACCTCGATGCCCTGTGCAACGAGTGCGGCAACTGCGCGACGTTCTGTCCCTGGGACGGCAAGCCCTACAAGGACAAGCTCACGGTCTTCAGCAGCGAGGAGGACTTCCGCTCCAGCGTAAACCCGGGCTTTTTCCTTACGGCAGGAAGGGGAAGCCTGCGTGTGGGCTTGGAGACTCGCGAGCTCATTCTTGACGAGGCGGGGACAATCGCCCCCGAGGCGATACCTGCGGCCGCCGGGGAGGACGGCGCGCGTGCAGCTCTGCTTGAGGTCGTCCAGGCCATCGTGCGCGATCACTCCTATCTGCTGGGTCCCGTGGACATGAGGTGAGGCGGCCGACGTGATCGTTCTGAGGAATTGCACCCTCGCGCGCCTGCATCCCGCCGAGGTGAGGGCAGGGGTGGACATCCGCATCGAAGGCACGGAGATCGCGGCGGTTTCCCCGGGCGCTGGAGGCCGGCGCACCACTGACAAGGAGATCCGAACGCTCGACCTTGCGGGGCGAATCGTGATGCCGGGGCTGGTCTGCGGGCACACCCATTTCTACTCGGCGCTCTCCCGCGGGATCCTTGCCAGGATCGGTCCATGCCCAGATTTCGTTTCCCGGCTCGCCAACCTGTGGTGGCGCCTGGACAAGGCGATCGACGAGGATATCCTGCGCTCCAGCGCAACGATCGCGGCCGTCGAGGCGGTGCGTGCGGGCTGCACGGCGGTGATCGATCACCACGCCTCCCCGTCGTTCATCGAGGGCTCACTCGATGTGCTCAAAGCTTCCCTCGAGACCGTCGGACTGCGCGGCGTGCTCTGCTACGAGACCACTGACAGGAACGGCCGAGACGGCATGGAGCAGGGCATCGCGGAGAACGAGCGTTTCGCCCGGCTCGTGGAGGCAGAGAAGGGCGCGCGCGGGAAGGAGCGGCTCGTCGAGGCCATGATCGGCGGACACGCTGCCTTCACGATCCCCGACGAAGGGCTCAGATCCCTCGGCGAGGTGATTGGAAGGACAGGGCGGGGCTTCCACGTCCATGCCGCGGAAGACGCCTTCGATCCGTCCTACTCCCACCGTTACCACGGCAAGGACCTCCTCGCCCGTCTGGACGGCTTCGGCCTGCTCGCCCAGCCGGCGCTGGTCGCGCACGGCCTGTACCTTTCCGCCGCGGATCGCGAGATGCTCAACAGGAAGGGCGCGGCCCTCGCGCACAACAGCCGGTCGAACATGAACAACTGCGTCGGGTACAACGGCAGCCTCGCCGATCTTCGAAGGGTTGTGCTGGGCACCGACGGGATCGGCGCGGACATGCTCGAGGAAGCGAAGTTCGCCTACTTCAAGAACAGGGACGCAGGCGGGACCCTCACACCCGGCGATGTCGCCCGCTTCCTCCAGGCCGGCAGCGATGCCTTGGCCGGGAGCTTCGGGGAGCGCTTCGGACGGATCGAGGAGGGCTTCAAGGCCGATCTCGCGGTGCTCGACTACGACCCGCCCACGCCCCTCGTCGCGGAGAACCTCGCGGGGCACCTCATGTTCGGCATGGGGAGCGCGAGCGTCGACACGGTGATCGTGAACGGAAGGATCGTCATGGAGAACCGGCGTTTCCCCTGGGACACGGGGTCCGTGTTCGCCGAAGCCCGGCGTCAGGCCCAGCGGCTGTGGAAGGAGATGGACCGGCTTTAACGCCGGCCGCCGCTCGCCCGCGCCGCCTCGGCGAAAGCCACGACGTTCTCCCACGGCGTCTCGGGCTGGATCCTGTTCGATGGGCACAGGATGCACCGCCTGTCGGCTCCAACCGTCTCGACCAGTCGCGCGGTCTCGTGCCGCACCTGCTCGGCTGTGGCGAGGGAGAGTGACCTCTGGGCGCCCAGCGTGGCGCAGAGGATCAGCTTCCCGCCCCAGGCCGCTTTCACGGCCGCCGGATCCATGCACTCGGGCTGGACGGGGTGCAGGATGTGGAAGCCCGCCTCCGCGATGTCCGGGACGATCTCGGTGATGTTCCCGCAGCTGTGCAGGAAGAAGACCGCCGAGGGCGCCTCGCGGCGCACCTCACCGAGGACCCGCCTCCATGCCGGCTTGATGAGCGAGCGCCAGATCGTCGGCGAGATCTGCATCCCGGACTGAGAGCCCGCGTCGTCGTAGAATGCGAGCACGTCGATGCCCGCCCGCGCCGACTCGAGGGCGAGCCGCGCCGTGAAGCCGCTCACCTTCGCGATGATGGCCGCCGCGAGGTCGGGCTCCTCCAGCAGGTCCACCATGAACTGCTCCATGCCCCGCAGCCACCACGACCACTCGTAGATGCTCCCCGCGTAGCCGACCACAGGATATCCGCGGGAGTGGAAGGCGCGCACCGCCCCGTCGACGAGGCCGAGGTCGAGCAGCGGCTCGGGGTAGTCCTCGATTTCCCGGATGCTTCCGGCAGCGGCGAGGGGCGGGAACATGCGCTCGTAGGTGTCCTCGGCGCCGCCGGCCCAGTGCCCGATGCCCCACTCGTCGAACTGCGTGCCCGGGGGAGCGTCCGTGCGCGGGCGCCGGCCCACGCCGTCAAACCGGCGCGGGATCGACGCTAGGCGGAAATCGTAGTCGAAATACTCGGCCGGATCCGTGGCCCCGGTCTCCCGCTCGAAGCGCTGCTGGATCGCGGCGGTGAAGCCCTCGCTCCCGCCGATGTCCATGGTGAAGGGGATCCAGGCCGGGCGGGCGCCCGAGGCGAGGAGGGTGAAGTTTTCGCGTGCGTTCATCATGTCTGCTCTCGCACCATGCTGACGGCAGCGCACCGTTCACGTCAAGAGGAATACCCTTCTACCTTGAATCGTTTGCCTGTATATTCTTGCCACCGTGTACACACTCAGGGCATTTTCACTCCAGAGCGTTCTTCTGCAAAGCTCCCGAGCGTACGGCGAAAGCCCCGCGCTCTCTATGGTCGGCGGGAATCCCATCCCCTACGGCGATCTCCTGCCGCGCGCCCGCGCGCTCGCCGGGCTGCTCGCCGCGAACGCAGTCGCGCCGGGCGACCGGGTCGCTCTGCTGTCCGAGAACACGCCGAACTGGGGCGTCGCGTATTTCGCGATCGCTTCGATGGGCGCGGTCGTCGTGCCGATCCTGACCGACTTCACGACGACCCAGATCGGCAACATCGTCGCGCATGCGGGCTGCCGAGCGATTGTGGTCTCGGGGCGGCAGGGCGAGAAGATCGCCGACGCCAGAGCCGGCCGCGTGATCGTGCGGATCGAGGACTTCTCGGTCGAGGGAGCCGGCGCAGCGGCCGCCGCCGGGAGCTTCGATTTCCCGCCCGTTTCCGAGGACGACCTCGCGGCGATCATCTACACCTCCGGCACCACCGGCCACTCCAAGGGCGTCATGCTCACGCACGGAAACATCGTCTCCAATGCGCGGGCGACCCGAACGATCCTGGAAATCGAACCCTCCGATCGGCTCCTTTCGATCCTTCCCCTCGCGCACACCTACGAGTGCACCCTCGGCCTGGTGGCGGCCCTCATGCAGGGCGCTTTCATCTCCTACCTCGACAAGGCTCCCACGGCGGCCGCGCTCGTGCCCGCGCTCGCCGCGGTCCGTCCGACCATCATGCTGTCCGTGCCGCTGGTCATGGAGAAGATCTGCCGATCGAAGGTTCTCCCCGAGCTGGCCAAGCGCAGACTCTACACCGTGCCCTTCTTCCGCAAGCTCTTCAACCTTCTGGCAGGCATCAAGCTGAGGAAGCTCTTCGGCGGCCGCATTCGATTTTTCGGCATCGGCGGCGCGGCGCTCGCGCCCGATGTCGAAGCGTTCCTCGCCGAGGCGCGCTTCCCGTACGCTATCGGCTACGGCCTCACCGAGACCGCGCCCCTCGTTGCTGGTGCTTCGCCCTCGCGGACTCATCTCCGGTCGACAGGGCCCGCCCTCGAGGGGGTGCAGATCCGCATCGCGGGGGCAGCCCCGGGCGCGGCAACGGGTGCGGCCGAGGGCGAGATCCAGGTGCGGGGCCCCAATGTGATGCGCGGCTACTACGGCGATCCCGATCGCACCGCCGAGGCCTTCACCGACGACGGCTGGTTCCGCACGGGCGACCTCGGCTCCGTGGACGCCCGGGGACGCCTGTTCATCCGGGGCAGGCTGAAGACGATGATCCTCGGGGCCTCGGGTGAGAACATCTACCCCGAGGAGATCGAGGCGCTCATCAACCAGTCCCCGTACGTGGGCGAGTCGCTGGTCTACGGCGAGGCATCGGGCGTGACGGCCCTCGTGCTGCTGAAGCCCGAGGTTCTGGAGCCGTTCCTCGCCATGGTCCAGGACGGCATCGCGAAGGCCGAGGCGTCGATCAACGGGCTGCTCGAGCGCATCAGGAGGGAAGTGAACGCCCAGCTCGCGAGCTTCAGCAGGGTGGCGAGGGTGGAGCTCCAGAGGGTCTCGTTCGAGAAGACGCCGACCCAGAAGATCAAGCGCTTCCTGTACCCCCGGCGCGATTGAGCCGGGGCCCTTCCGCCGTCATCTCCGCGAACGCCTCGAGGATCCTATCGGCCGCATCCCGGCAGAGCAGGGCAGGACCCGGCTTCACCTCGTAGCCGCCTCGTCCAAAGTTCTCCCGCATGGGGATGTAGCCGAAATAGCCGTTCGCAAGACCGACGGGGATCGCGAGGTCGAATCCCGGCAGCGCCTTGAGTGCGAGGCCGATCTCCACGAATGGCTCGCCGGGAATCGCGAAAAAACCGATCCCCCCTGCCCGGAAGAACTGGAGCGGGACCTCGTAGGCCTCGGGTCGGCCGGCCGCCAGGTCCAACAGGGCCTGTGCGAAGATGCGCTCGACACCGGGATCTCCCGCAAAGAGATCCTCGGCCGTGAGGTCGTGTCCGCTCGCCGCGGCGGCCGGCCGCGCGAGGATCTGCCGGGCACGGGCAAGCTCGGCCGCGGAAATCTCGATGCCGGGCATGCTGATCATCCTCCGCGCGGCGCGCAGCGCGCCCCCCTCCGCCTCCACTCCCCGTTCCAGCGAAGCGAGGACAGCCGAAGCGTAGCCACGCCCGATGCGCCGCGCCTCCACGTACGATGACTGGTCGATGTCCCTCGCGAAATCGAAGTGGTTGATGTTCCCCGCGGCGCCGATGAACGGGACGACCACTGGCTGCGATCCGAGGGCCGCGCGGATGTCCGCCTCCATGATGCCGGGCCAGTCTGCGGAAACGAGGCTTCCCCCGATCGTGTCCGTGTGATTGGAGGCGCTCACGAACAGGCCGAGCACCCGTCCGTCCCCCGCCAGAAAGGCGACGGTGTTCACCTCGTCGTCGACAGGTCCTTCGGGCCGGACCAGCGCCGGGTGCATCCGGGGCGGATTGGTCGCGACAGTCCCATTCTCGAGCCACCACCGCCTGTTCGATGCGAGGCCGGACGCCCTGCCGCGGCAGATCCGGACGCTGACGCGCTCCCAGGGACCCAGTTCGGATGCGGCCGCCGATATGCCGGCCTCGAGGAAATCAAGATAGACGGCATCCCGTCTGACCGCGTACATGTCGGCGAGGCCGGGCGCCGTGTGCGTGTGGCTGGCGAAGACCATGACTCTCTCGGTCGGGATGCCGCTCGAGCGCGAGGCGGCCAGGGCGAGCCGCTCGGCGTCGGCCCGGCCGAACAGGCAGGAGTCGATCTGGACGAAGAGCAGGCGCTCCTGCCCGAGCGAGAGGGCTGCAAGCCTGCAGTGAAGCCTGTCCAGCGTCCCCTCGGAGATCCTGTCGGTGAAATACCCCAGCAGCGATACGGGGCGGTCGGGAGTGATGTCGATCCGACGGAAGCAAACCTCGAGATCACGTATGCCCGGGAGTGTGGCGCGCCCGTGGGGCGAGATCAAGGGGCCTCCCGAGCTCTTGTGCCCGGACGGCGATTCTTCTATTCTCCCTCGGGAGGAGGGAGCCATGATCCAGCCCATAGTCGGATTCATCGTGTACGGCGTCCACAAGGACGGCCTGAAGGACCCCATGGGCGTTCCTTTCATCGACGAGGCCGTCGTCGCACGGTCGAAGGAATCGCTGCGGAAGAGGGGCCTGCGGCTCAAGGAGCACCCCATCGTCGTGGCGAGCAAGCCCGAGGCGCGCGCTGCTCTTGCCGACATGAAGAAGGACGAAAGCGTGGACTGCGTGGTGCTCTTCTCGGGCACCTGGATCTGGGCTGCCCATCTCGTGGCGGCGATCCGCGACTTCGCCATGAGCGGCAAGGCCGTCCTGATCTGGACGCACCCCGGCTCGCAGGGCTGGCGGCCCGTCGGCGGCCTGGTCATGCACGGCGCTCTTCTCGAGGTGGGGATCGCCCACAGGTTCGTCTACGGCCCGGCCGACGACCCGAAGGAGATCGAAAGGATCGCGAGCTACTGCGCGGCGGCGCACCTGAAGCGGGTCCTGAACATGGCAACGATCGGCGCCTTCGGCGGGAGGGGCATGGGACAGACCTGCGGCGCCGCCGACCCCTCCCAGTGGATGCGGGTCTTCGGCGTCGACATCGATTCGCGCGACACCTCGGAGCTCATCCGCCGGGCGCAGGCGGTTTCTCCCGCTGCCATCGCTGCCCTCGAGCCGCGCCTCGCGAAGCTCTTCGGAAAGGCGCCCGAGAAATCCGTCGTGAACGAGCGCTCGATCCGCCTGTACCTCGCGCTGAAGGAGATCGTCGAGCGGGAGAAGTTCGACTTCTACACGATCCAGTCTTTCCCGGGCCTCGCCGACGACTACTCCGCCACTTGCTTCGCCCAGAGCATGATGCTGGAAGACGGCTGGGGCGCCTCGACGCTCGGGGACTTCAACACGGCCCTGTCGGTTTTCCTGCTCGCGAAGCTCAGCAGGGACCCCGTGTACTACGGAGACCTGCAGCACATCGACAAGAAGACGAAGGAGATCAAGATCATCGG
>Ga0315289_10005336_pt1 | contig 18999 bp, 25 predicted proteins | sample YL17G11_40_MG_FD_203452 | JGI IMG/M metagenome (GOLD analysis project Ga0315289, IMG submission 203452) | Sediment microbial communities from Yellowstone Lake, YNP, Wyoming, USA - YL17G11_40 | ecosystem: Environmental > Aquatic > Freshwater > Lake > Sediment | place: USA: Wyoming | collected...
TTTTTCCGTATGTTGTTTTGGGTGTTGGCATCGGAGCCGTAATTCACGGATTTGTCCCTGCAAGTTTAGTCGAAAAGTATCTGTCTTCAAAAGCATGGTGGACAATTCCAGTTGCGGTCTTGCTTGGAGCACCGCTTTATGCAAATTCAATCGGTGTCATTCCAATCATTGAAGCCCTAGTTAGCAAAGGAGTGCCTTTCGGAACTGTGATAGCATTTATGGCTTCTGTCGTGACGGTCTCACTTCCCGAACTACTGATTTTGAAAAAAGTCATGCGTTGGCAGCTTTTGGCAATGTTCCTTGGCATCACGCTTTTTGGAGTTATGACCATTGGGTACCTATTTAATGCCATTTTGTGAGGTGAAAAAATGAAAATTGATGAAAAATTTGCGAAATGGAAGGGAATTCCAAGAGAAGAAATAAATTGGAATCCTAGAATTGTTGAAAGTAAGTGCATTGGTTGTGGTATGTGTGTAACTTCTTGTGGCAGAAATGTTTTTGATTTTGACAAAAATAATAATAAATCGCTGGTTGCTCGCCCTTTGCAATGTATGGTGGGATGCACTTCTTGCGAAGTTTGGTGCGTGTTCAATGCGATAAGTTTCCCTGACAAACAATATGTTAAAAATCTGATAAAAGAGAAAGGAATTTTAAAAATTGCTAAAAAAGAGCTTGTAGAAAAATTAAAAGAGAAACAATGCTGCGGAGGTAAATAAGATGAAAATTGAAATACTTGGATCAGGCTGTTCAAAGTGTAAAGCTACCGAGGAAATAGTCAAAAGAGTTGTCAAAAAACTTGGAATTAAAGCAGAAGTTGGTCATGTGTATGATATGAACAAGATAATAGAATACGGTGTGATGATGACTCCTGCTGTTGCAATTGATGGCAAAATAGTGGTCGAAGGTAAAATACCAACAGAAGAAGAGACTGAAGGAATAATAATAAGGTTTAAATGAAAAGATAGGAAAGAGAAATATGTTAAAGATAGAATTTTTATACTATGATAAAACTACTTGTGAAAGATGTGTTTCTACAGAAAAATCTGTAAAATTAACTCTGAAGGAATTAAAAAAAGCAATAAAGAGCACGAAGGTTAAAGTCGAGTTAAAAGAAAAGAAACTTCCAGAGTCAAAAATTCACCTCTCGCCATCTATTTTGATTAATGGTAAAGATATCGAAAAGCTGGTAAACAAAAATTCAAAACTAAAATCCAATGTTTGTTCAGGGTGTTGTCAATTGACAGGTCATTCTGTGAATTGTAGAACTTTTAATTACAGAGGCAAGAGCTATGATTATATACCAAAAGAAATGATAAGGGAAGCCATAAATCTTGTTTTCAAACCTTTTGATTGAAGAATAAAACACCTCTCATATGATTTCTTGAAGTATCTTCAGGTATTTTGAGGTATCTACATTCTTCAAGGAAATTTATTATAACAAAATAAAAACATAAATTTATATACTACCCTCTATATTATATAATTATCACCAAAGGTGATAATTATGGGGGACAAAGCTCAAGATTATAGAGAGAATATAGCGAAAGGGGTTTTTAGAAAGAGAAGCAGGACGGTGCAGTTCAGGGAGTCTCTGGCCTCTGAAGATAACAGGCTGAAGATACTGCAGTTTGACAGCGAGAACTCTGCACTTGGAAGAGTCAACATAACTCGCGTCAACTATCTCATGACTCTGCATAGTTTTGCCGAGTTTCTGAAGGATAAGGAATTCCGTGAGGTCAGTAAGGAAGATATTGTAAATTACATCAACTACTTGAAAACGAAGGAAAGAAAAGGCGGAAACGGCCTCAAAGACGGCAGCGTGTATGCTATGGTTGCACGAATCAAGAAATTCTACAAGTGGCTCAACGGAGGTAAGGAGTATCCCAGTTGCATCTCATGGGTGGAAGGAAACACAAAAGATTTCCATCCGATAAGCGCGGACGAGATCTTGAATGAAGAGGAAATAACGAAGTTAACAGATGCAGCCGACAACTGGAGGGACAAGGCCATAGTTGAGTGCTTGTATGAAAGCGGCTGTAGGATTGGCGAATTCCTTGGAATGAGAATCAAGGATTTCGCGTGGGACAAGTTTGGCGTCAGAGTGGAAGTAACGGGGAAGACAGGAAAGAGGGTTATCAGGCTTGTAAATTCTTTGCCGTACCTGAAGGAATGGCTGAAAATACATCCGAACAGAGATAGCGGGGAAAGTTATGTCTGGGTCAATTTCTCTAAGAATCAGAAGTGGAAGAATCCCGATAAGAAAGGTTATGGGAGTCAACTGAATTACATCGGAGTGTTCCAGATTTTGAGGAGATTGAAAATTAACTCCGGAATAAACAAGAGGGTCAACCCGCATATGTTCAGGCACAGCAGGCTGACGCATCTCGCTTCCAAAATCCCAGAATCGTTCCTTCGCAAAGTAGCTGGATGGACCGCTGATAGTACAATGCCGAAAATTTATGTCCATCTGGGCGAGAAAGACGTGGACGAGCTCGTGTTGAAAAATATCTACGGCTATCAGATTGAAGGTCTTGAGGAAATGGAAGAAAAGCTCTTACCGAAAACCTGTTGGGGTTGTGGCGAGAAGAATCCTCGGGATGTAGATTTCTGCATGAGCTGCCACTTCCCACTGGACGAGAATGCACTAAAGGCAAGGGAGCTTCAGCTCCTGTCCATGATGTCACCAGACATCATCGAGAAGTTAATTGACAGAAGGGTCGAACAGCTTTTGGTGGCTAGAACGAAGGGATGAATATGAAAATGGAGAAAGAAATCAGAAAGGAGATGAAGAGGCTAGGTTTAGAACGAGAAGAACAGTTAGTGGCTGTCCTAAGCAACATACCGAAATATCTTGCAAAAGGATTTGATGATTCTAGCTTGGACGCCATCATGATGATGAAGCTGGATACTTACAACAAGCTTAGCACAAAAAACGTAATGGAGTTTAACAGAGCGATGAGTGAATTGAAGGAAGGTCTCAAGAAGAAAGGAATAGAATTCAGGCTTTATCTGACTGAAGATGTCAATTTTGACAGAGTTAAGAAATCGGCGAAATCCGACATAATAACAAGCATTGATAAATTGTAGTGAGGAATAAAAAATGCCAAGATACAGACCATTGCCAGAAAATGCGGAAGTTGTTGACGTATTGTGTTCCGTGATTCTACATTATGATAATGTGAGTTCCATAATGAAAATTTTGAAAGAACCTCAAAGCACCGTGTCGGAGAAGCTGCGGTTCTTGAAGAAGAACAGAGTCATAAGTAAAAACAAATGGGAATTTGAAGTAAACTGGGATGAGTTATTGAAGTTACTTAGAAGCCTTGTAAAAAAGGAATTGATTGGTTTGAGTAAGAAGCATTTGAAATTGTTCGATGGGAGATTGAAGCGAATAATGGAAGTTTATTCGGCAATGGTGATTGAATTAGGTCATAAACCAAAGAGTCTGAGAGATATTGTCTGGATGTACTTGTTGGGTGTGTGCCAGACAGACAACAAAGAACTGGAAAAAGCGGACAAGGGATTTGTGAAGTTGAAGAAAGAGCTGATGGCGATGAGCGAAGAGAGATATTTGTTTATGACGAGTGAGGATAAGGATGACTGACATAATTGAGGCGATTGAAAGTCTTTTCATCATTAGAAAGGACTGCTATCCGATGCAGATGGATAATAAAAACGATTATAGGGTAATTAAAAAACCTCTTACGAGAGATCTCATAGAACAGCATTTGAAAGGAGACATTACGATCGGCTGTTATCAGGCTAACCCGATAACGAAAAACGTCAAATGGGTTTGTTTTGATTTTGATGGCGTAATTGAAGATGAATTTGAAAAAGCCAAAAGACTATTTTTCAGGTTAAAAAATAATGAAATGAATCCTTTAATGGAGTTTAGCGGAAGAAGAGGATATCATATTTGGCTGTTTATCGAGCCGACAAAAATAGACATAGCGAGAGCATTTGTGTTGGAGTGGTCTAAAGATAACGGAGTGGCAGATGTTTATCCGAGAAATGATAAAATCGGCCATAATGGTTACGGCTCACAAGTAAAAATGCCTTTAGGAATGCACAGAGTGTCTTGGAAGAGAAGTTTCCTTTTTGATGATAATTTAAACATTCTTTCTCAACGAAACAGCGAAAAACTATTGATTGAAATTGCAGATAATAAAAGAGATTTAATTTCAATCATAGACGAGAGAAATTTACTTAAAGATTTCATAAAAAAGAAGATAAAAGGAAAGTTAAAGAGGCAAATGGAATAATTAAGAGTGTGAAGATATGAGATGTCAATATGAAGAATTAAGTTGCCCATTTTGTGATATGACTTGCTAATGATTTTGAGAAAAGTAGTTATATTGGATAAAAATTATTTTTGATTGCTCCCACCGGGAATGATATCAGTATTCAAACTCAGGAGATTTAAATCTCCCAAATTTTAGTAGCATTCAAAAGAAAGAGATTTTATTTATAGCTGAATATATTAATTATTACAAGTAAGGAAGCCTAAAGAGCTATGAGAGACGTGGGTAAATCTGTCAAAAGAAAGTCAGACATCGGAATTCTTGTAAAAATAAGTTTGTTATTTAAAATAATTGTAATATTACTTGTTTTAATAGTCTTGGCAGAAGTAGAAGAGATTTTGTTTTTCGGGCACAATATTATACTAATCCTAACAATAAGTGCGATAATGGGAATAGCAATAATTTTAGGCATTATTGTTTATTCACTACTGAAACATGTTCGAATTTCTTTAATTCTTCAACAAAGAAATAAATTTTATGGAAATAATCGATGAAAAGTGGCACACCAAAGATGTTGACGACATTCTTAAAAAACTAGACTCTTCTAGTCAGGGGATTGATGAAAAAGAAGCAGAATTGAGATTAAAGAAATACGGATTTAACGAATTTATAGAAAAAAGAAGAATAACTCCGTTTTTAATTTTCTTGAGACAATTTAAAAGTTTCCTAATTATTATTTTATTGGTCGCTACACTTATTTCCGTCTTGATCGGAAGAATAATCGATGCGACTGTAATTTTCGCTCTTGTCTTGATCAATGCAATCTTAGGGTTTGTTCAGGAATATCGTGCGGAAAAATCTATGCAAGCCTTGAAAGGACTTGTTGTTCCAAAGGCGAAGGTTATCAGAGACGGACACGAGAAGGAAATCCCCGCAAGAAAACTTGTTCCTGGTGACATAATTCTGCTGGAAGAAGGGGATAGAATTCCTGCTGATGCAAGATTGATTGAAACATTCGAGTTGAAAGTTGATGAGTCAAATTTAACTGGCGAGTCTGTTCCTGTTGCTAAAAGAGAAGTTGTTCTCAATGATGTGCAGCTTGCTGAAAGAACGAACATGGCGTTTATGGGCACTTTGGTTGTTTACGGTAGGGCAAAAGCAGTTGTTGTTTCCACTGGTATGCAGACAGAAATAGGAGAAATTGCAGGGATGATTCAAGTCGGTGAAAGAGAAACTCCGCTCCAGCTCAAACTGGTTGAATTTGGTAAATGGCTCGCCCTGGTGACACTCACAATTGCCGGCATGGTCTTTGCTTTAGGTTTTTTCAGAGGCCAGAATATTTTTGACATGTTCCTAACTTCTATTGCCCTTGCTGTTTCAGCTGTGCCAGAAGGCCTACCGGTCATAGTAACTATCACGCTTGCCATAGGCGTCCAACGAATGGCAAGAGAGAAGGCGATAATAAGAAAATTGTCGGCAGTAGAAACTCTTGGGTCTACAACTGTCATATGTTCAGATAAAACTGGCACCATGACCACGAATGAGATGACGGTTAGGAAAATTTACACAAATGATCGAATAATTGAAGTGACAGGAGTTGGTTTTGAACCTCATGGAAAATTCTTGCTTGAGGGAAAGGAGGTGAGCTTGGAAGAGGAAGATGAATTTAAATTGTTGCTGAGAATTTCTTCAATGTGCAATGATGCTACTTTATCAAAAGATGGGGGCTGGCATGCAATTGGAGATCCTACCGACGGGGCTTTGGTCGTGCTGGCTTCAAAGGCGGGAATGTGGCAGGAAGAAATGAAAAAAGAATATCCGAGAACAGCTGAACTGCCTTTCTCGTCAGAAAGGAAGATGATGACCACAATACATTCCGCATCAAAGGAAACTGTGGCATATGCAAAAGGAGCACCTGAAACAATCTTGGACAAATGCTCACATATTTTGAAAAATTCAAAGACGACTGCCCTGACAAAAAAGGAGAAAGACAAAATTTTGGATGAGTTAAACAGAATGGCTGATGAGGGATTGAGGACTTTGGCGCTTGCATACAAGAAACTGCCAGATAAAGACTTTGGGCAAAACGTAGTCGAAAAAGATTTGATATTTGTTGGGTTGGTTGGGATGATTGACCCGCCAAGAAATGAAACCAAGAATGCTATTGGATTGTGCAAACAAGCCGGGATAAAAGTTGTAATGATAACTGGTGATCACAAAAATACTGCTGTGGCCGTTGCCAAAGAAATAGGTCTTCTTGAAGAAGGTAAAAAAATACTGGCAGGAGAAGAGCTGGATAATCTGGATGATATAGATCTGAATGAAATAATTGAAGACGTTTCTGTTTTTGCAAGAGTTTCACCTCGGCATAAGGTAAGAATAGTTAATGCTCTAAAGCAAAAAGGCCATGTAGTTGCTGTCACTGGAGATGGTGTCAATGACGCGCCTGCTCTCAAGGACGCTCACATCGGAGTGGCGATGGGAATCAAAGGAACAGATGTTGCAAAGGAAGCTTCTGAAATGGTTTTGGCAGATGACAATTTCGCAACCATCATCAATGCAGTTGAAGAAGGCAGAGGAATCTATGACAACATAAGAAAGTTCATAAGATACGTTCTGTCTGTGAACTTCAGTGAAATATTTTTTATCGGAATCACAACACTGGCAAGATTACCCCTCCCATTGTTGCCGATACAGATTCTTTGGATTAATTTACTCACAGACGGAGTGCCTGCTTTGGCTTTGACTGTTGATCCAAAAGATCCGGATATAATGAAGAAAAAACCAAGAAATCCCAAGGAAGGCGTGTTGCATGGCATGAAACTTTTCATCCTTGGTGCGAGTTCTTTGGCATTGCTTACAGAATTAGGTATTTTTGTTTGGACATGTACCGGAGGTTTTGCTTATACGTGTACTGCCGGAACTCCAAGCTACCTGAAAGCAATGACAATGGCGTTTACAACAGCGATAATGTTTGAGCTATTCTTTGTTTTCAACTGCAGATCAGAAACAAAATCCTTTTTCAGAATGAATCTCCTGACAAACAAGCGTCTGATTTTAGGAGTATTCATAACAGCTTTGCTGCATTTAATGATACTCTATGTACCATTTTTCAATCCATACTTTGGCACAGTTCCACTAGGTATTTCGGACTGGCTAATAATTCTTTTGCTGGCAAGCTCTGGTCTTCTGATTTCTCCAAGAATTTTCTTTGCCTAGAAATAAATGGGACGAAAACAAATTTAGAATTAAACGAAGTTGATAACAATGAAAAAATATTCATATAACAGAAGCAAAGTAAATAGAAAATTAGAGACGACTTTCGGTGAAATTAAAAAATTTCAGTGGAAACATCATAATCTTATCTTACTTTTCATAAGCATTGTTGTAGCATATTTCATTCTAACATTCAAGCCAATCATTTCATTAATCCATGGACTGAGCTATTTTGGTTATGCAGCGTCTTTTGTTTTGGGCATGTTTTTCACTTATGCTTTAACTGCGATACCGGCCACGGCAGCACTCTATAATCTGGGAAAAAATTTCAATCCGTTTCTTATCGCTTTTATTGGTGCGTTTGGTTCGGTGATAGTTGATTATCTTATATTCAGATTTGTGAGAGACAGATTGATGGTTGAAATAAAATTGTTATCAAAGGAAGTTAATGATTTAACAGAACCCATGTCCAATCTCGTATCTACAAAGAGAATGCGGATTACCATCTGGAAAAAAATTGCTCATTCAAGAATATGGAAACTGCTTATACCAGCAATTGCTGGCCTTATTATAGCTTCACCACTTCCGGATGAGATCGGGGTTGCTATTCTTGGTGCTGCAAAATACGAACCAAAGAGGTTTATAATTATTTCTTATTGCCTGAATTTTGTCGGTATATTGGCAGTAACATCTGTGGCAAAAATTCTATAGTAAGTGGTGAAAAATGAATGAAGCATACCTCACACTGGCAGTAGTTGCAGCAGCTGCTCTATTGGCTGGTTTTACTTCAAAAAAGTTGAGACTTCCTTCAGTAATAGGTTTGATTCTTGTTGGTATTTTGATTGGACCTTACGGTTTGGGACTGGTTAAGGACACGCAACTTGTATCTCTGTTTGCGGAAATCGGAGGTATTTTGCTTTTGTTTTTGATTGGAACAGAATTCAGCTTATCAAAAATAGGTAAGCTGGGCCTCAATGCGATAATAGTAGCCGTAATTGAGTTAGGAATAGTTTTTATGGTTGCTTACGAAGCAAGCATTCTATTGGGATTCTCGTCATTTGCAGCATTGTTTATAGGAATAACACTTAGTGTGACAAGCACAGCCCTGACAGTAAAAATAATTCAAGAGATGGGGCTTGGAACGAGGGAAGAAGTTCCCTTGTTAGTTGGAGTTTCTGTCATAGAAGATGTTTTTGCCGTATTTATTCTGGCTTTCATTTCTGGGTTGGCCACTGGTCAAAACATAGGAGCAATTGACATCTTATTCTCTTCCTTGAAAGCTTTTCTTGTCTTTTCATTGAGTTTCTTTGTTTTGAAAAAAACATTGACAATACTTTTAGAAAAAGAAGTAGTTACAAGCCCAGAAACCATTAACCTAGTTGGGTTCTCTCTAGTCATGGGTTTATCATTCATTTCTCTATTGTTGGGATTGTCTGCAGCTGTTGGAGCCTTCATAGCAGGCAGCATAGTATCTTCCTTACCGAGGGGAAAGGAAGTTGAAGAATCAACAAAACACTTCAGCCTGCTATTCACTTCTCTGTTCTTCCTTTCTATTGGAATGCTTGCCGACCCTAGACTTATCGTCGAGAATTTCAACCTTATCTTAATATTTGTTTTGCTTGCAATGACTGGAAAATTTATTGGCGTATCATTAGGATCGTTCTTTGCAGGTTACCCTGGGCATTCATCAGTTTTTTCAGGATTGGCGATGATACCTATCGGGGAAATTTCTTTACTTATAGCGAAAGTAGGTGTGGATGCTGCTGTATTACCGGCAGGATTCCTTGGAGTCATGGCAATGCTTGTTTTAACAACATCATTACTTTCCTATCCAATGCTACTTAATCATAATGCCATTTATTCAATTCTAAATAGGATAATGCCTCGTAGAATGAAAAATATTGGTTTCACTTTAAGTAAGTTTTTCCTATTTTTCAAGAACCAGCTTGAACCAGAGGGAGCATTGTTCGGAGTGATAATGAAATATTCTAGGAATATATTTTTCAACTTAACAATCATTTCTCTATTTGCTATTCCTGTTATATTCTTAAGAAGTTACTTGACAAGCGATTTATACTCCATTCTCTTAATGGGTCTTCTCGTCGTCGCACTTTATCCTTCATATCTAATTTTCCGCTATCTTCAAAAAATATTCAGTAACTACTCTCTAATTTCTTCGCGAACTTTTTATAGAGAAGAACCTTTTTACAAAAGAAGAGTTTCCAAAAGATTCTCTTATGCATTTATACTTCTTTTATTTGCATTTTTCGGCTCACCTTTAGTCGCAAATATTCTAGGCATAAGATTTTTGTCGTTACCCTTATCCCTAGTATCAATAATTATAGCCATAATTTTACTTCTGAATTTAAGTGAGAAGTTAAATCATCTGAAAGAAAAGTTCAAGTTCAAACACAAATATAGATACAGTCATCGCAAATGGCTGAGATGATATGAAAGTGAAAATTAAAAATTTAAACGAATGTAAATATTTATAAGGTCTCCTTTCTAATTTTTTTCAGGTATCTGAATGAAACTAGAACAAATAGGACACTGGTCCTTCATCATGGGAGTGATAATGGCAATAGTAGCAGGACTTGCAGGAGCAGTTTATGCTGAAGCAGCTGCATTGTTGTTGGTAGTTCTTGGAATAATAGTGGGATTCCTGAACATCACACAAAAGGAAGTGTACAACTTCCTGATAGCGGCTATAGCTTTGCTGTTGACAGGGGCAGCTGGCCTTGAAAAACTTCCGGCAATCGGTTCATATATAGGACCGATATTGACAAACATCTCGACGTTCGTCGCTCCCGCAGCAGTGATTGTTGCTCTAAAGGCAGTGTTTGAACTGGGAAAGAGAAGATAGATTTTTGGATTTTTTAATTTTTTATTTTTGCAAAGAAAAAATGGGTAGTAGAATTTGAGGTCCAAATCCTTTGAAAGCACTTAGAAAAATTCCCGAAGGAACTCCTCCAGTAACTTCCTAGAGACCTGAATTTTCTCATCTACTACTTAATTATTTTTTGATTTTTGAGAATATAAGTGTTTTAATTCCTTTACGGTTGTAAATATGTGGAATATTAATCACTACTTCTTTTCAGTGTTTGTTCATACTTCTTTTTTAATGAAGGCGGATAGTAGTAGTCTAAATCGTAATGTGCACTAAAGACAACATATCTCCCTCTCTTTTTAGTTTTGCTTGAAAGTTCTTTCAGAAATTTTTTCCAGTTCAGGGGAGGATTGGCTAAAACTTCTACGATTTCAATATCATCAGGATTACCTTTGAATGGAATTAAAGCAACAATCCAATCACTCATGATAACCTTAATTAATTTTGAATTTATTAAAATAAAAATCTAAAAAACAAAGGCGCCCCATCATGCAACACATCAACATTAACATTTAGGGGATTTTATTTACAGGTGTAAAAGAGTTATACCATCTTTCTAGCCAAGTCCTTAAACCTCAAATGCATATATGATTTCGCAGGAATAGAGTTTGCCCAGCCTGTGAATTGAACTAGGTCTTGATCAGTAAAATCATAGTTCGTCACTAAGTGAGTCAGCCTGCAATGCCGTAGGAAATGATTGGCATTCATGAATTTATTTTTCCTGTTTCTAGGCTTGTTGTATCGCAAAATTAAGTTGATTATTTGCCATGCGCGCTGTTTCGTAAATGGGAATAAGTAATCTTCGTCTTCCAAATTTTCCATGTATTGAGTAACATAATCGACCAATTCCTTTTCTTTTTCAATGCTTATTGGGGTTCTTCTTAACGGATGCAGCCTATTCTTCTCTGTATAAAGTTCGACAATCATGAACTGTTTATTCTGAAATCTTATGAATTCAAAATCCTTCTTCTTCACTCTTTTTACTATTTCCCCGATTCTTGCACCAGTTAGATAAAGAAGAGAAAATAGTGCTCTATCCCGAATCTTATAAAATTCCAGTTTGTCTTGATTTTTCATTGAATATATTTTCTTAGTAATCAAAGGGACAAATTTTGCTATCCTTACTATCTCATACTTCTTGAAAACTCTACTCATTAAAAATAAAATAAAACAGAAGTATAAATTGTAAGTAATTATGTTTATTTTAATTTTCTAAAATAAATTAAAACAGTTTTATAAATAAAATCAAATATCCAACTCTAATACTAATTAATTTAATTTTCAACTTTAGCATATCCTTGATAAACATTACAAAAGCAATGCAATCGCAAACTTACTTTTGTTTTGTTTAGATTCGTCTGTTAATTTTCTGCCTTCTTCCGATAATGCAATTGTCTTTTCTCTCCCGTGCTTAGTTTCATTTATCAAATTAAAAAATTTCAGTTGATTGATATACTTCGAAACAGTTGCTTGGTCAACACGCAATTCTTCGCTAATCTTTGTCGGCGCCACCACTCCTTTCGCAACTATTTTTAGTAATTCGATTAGGTTATCTGTCAACTCCAAATACCCTTTCACGAATTTTGTTTGCGTTTTTTGGTCAGGGTCAGGAACCGGCATTCTTAAACCCATTAATTCACCTCTTTTATTAATTTGTTTCCTTTTAAAATAAGGTTTAATTTACTAAATCTACAAGATTATAAATTATTCAACTTTGTCGATTTAGGAAACTTTAAATACTTTACCCCTACTAAGTTTATATTGGAAGGGAAGTTTCCTTCTACGAAACATGAAAAATTCGTTTCGGGAGTAATTTATGACAGAGCTAAAGGAATTGGCTGAAAAAATCAAACAGATTGATGCTGCTGCAAGAAGGCCGGAGGAGCAGGCAAAAGCAATTATGATTGCCAAAGTGAAGAAGGCATTTGACAAAAAAAGTGCGATACGAACTAGGGTCTTTACAGACGAAGGGATTAGCAGAGATTCCTTACAGAGGGCAACAAAAAACTGGTTCTTGCATATGGTAAAATTTGATGGGGCTCAGAGATTCATCATGGATGAATTTGCACTTAGGTGGCTATGGGGGGACAATGAAATCAAGCAGGCATTGGTCCGAGAAAGAACGAAATTATATTCTCATCTGCAAAATTCCAGTAGTACCAAAGATTATGTTAAGAATTTTCTAGGATTGTCGACTACCGCTACGTTGGAAGATATTCAAAAGAAATTGGAAAGTGGGAATTTAAGAATAGACCAGATTTCAAGATATGATAAATTGGTAGAAAAACTCGTGCAAATGAAACTGTATAACAAAAATTACAAGTATCAAAGAATTGGTTGGCGACAGCGTTCTCATTTCTATTATCTGGCTTGGAAAGGAGCCAAATTGTTAGATATGTAAATGGAGGTGAATGTTAATGGCTAGGAAAAGAAAATTTGGAATTGATATTATCTATTCAACACCAGCAGTAAGAAGTCCGGTTTACTTCAAGACCAAAAGAAGAAAATTCCTTTAAAGGAAGTTATGCTTATGAGAATGAAAGAAAAAGGCCTGATGACACTCCTCATTATCGTAGGGATTTCTTCGGGCCTAATTTTTGGAGTGTATTCAAATACGTGCTTTCATGAGATAGGCCACTATGCTTTTGCCTATCTATTCAATAAGTCTGTTATAAAACAATTTTCATGCAATCCACAAAACTATCTTTCTGCAGAGGCTTTAAAAGGAGGGCTTGTATTACTGGGTGATGTGAGTTATTATGGCGAACCATTCCAGGTGTTCCCATTCTATCAGGCCCTCATAATAACAATCATGGGACCAGTGTTTCAAGCTATTCTTTTCGTCATTTTCCTATTTCTATTCAATCATGTTTTGAACAAGAAAGAACGCGACAATAGATTCCACTTTGAAGCCGGATTTTTCGTAGGTGCTCTTATTAGTAGTGTCAATATTACTCTCGGCTGGATTGAAGATGCAAAAAGTATTCTTCTTCAGTTTACATCCAACATTTCTATAGTTAGCTATCAGCTTTCAATTCTTTACTATATTGCAAATGCTCTCTATTACTTGCCAGTTGTTTATCTGATAATAAGATACTACCTCGTATATCTTCCGCCGAAAAAAGGCTCGCAAATGGATAAATTAATTATAGAATTGAGGAGTTTGCGGAAGAAAAAGTAAAGAGGTCGCTTTGGTCGTCAATCTTCATTTTTATCACTTTTTCTAAGAGAGAATTCTTAACATAAGAGGTAGAAAGAGCTCGGTTCTATACGACCTTCCGACCTTCCCTCCTTTCACGTCCTTTTTTTGCCTTTCAGAACAATTAATAGAATTAATGAAATTAATGACATTTTGTTAAGCGCAGACGAAAAATCTATGGATGAGGGATGTCATAAACAAAAATCGTCTTTATAAAAACTCATTAAATCCATTAATTTCATTAAGTTTGAGATTTTGATTTATTTTCTCTCGAAGAGTTTTCTGACGAATTGCGGATCCTCATCCCATAGTACTGTCCAGAGGCTCACTTTCAAATCAAAGAACTCTTTTAGCTCAGGGTAATCTTTCAAGAACTTCTTTAGACGGAACTTGTTATCCTTCTTATATTTCCACGTCCACTTTACAATGGGTATAGCATCCCAATCTCTCATGTGTAAACTTCTGAAGCACAACATTCCATCGGCAAAATATCCGAAGTTAGGATGTTCCCAATCTATGGCGATTATTCCAAAGGCACCAATTCTTGTTGCAGTTGCTCTGAGTTTATATCCCTTACCCTCATCCAGCACTATCTGATTGTCAGTTTTTGACAGAACTCTGGAATTCACACCTGTATTTGACTTTTCCATTTTTATCACACCTCCTTTTTTGTTATACATCTCATCTTTCCAAAAGTGCTAAGCTGAACGAGTCAATTCCCAGAAATATGTATTTTCCAGCTGCATCATCCTTCCTCAAAAATCCTCCATTAATAAAACCTGTGATTATATTCGCTGGCATTATGCTCTCTAAATTTTCCTTGCTTGTTTCTTTCGTATTTGCAAAAATTTCTTTTATGTCTGGAACATAATTTTTGGGTGAAGTGAATTCAAAAGACAGGATTTTTTCCCAGCTTGGATTCGGAACGACACAAAGCTTACCTTCAACAATAATTAGCCTAATCTCAAATGGTGCCAACTTTCCGTTAATCTTCTCAATTTTCATTGTTTTCAGGTTGCTTTCGATTCTGCTAAAGAACTTGTAATCCTCTGCCAGCTTGAATCGCGATGGGAGCTTGGATGACACTTTATTGTATTCATCAGACAACAGAGGAAGTTCAATCATTCCGATATCGGAATTTTGGTTGTGGAGTAAAGCCTGATGTGTTGCGATGATCAAACCTTTGCAATACTCCGGAAGATTTTCATATGACATTAGCAGCAATGTCTGGTATGGGATGACACCACACATTTTTTTCAAACTGCCTAGATTAATCTGCAATAATTTTTCCAGATGTTCCTCGCTTTTCTCGATCAGATTTTCTATATTCACATTACCGGCAAGGATGTCTGCAGTAGATTCATAAAATGTTTGTTTCAGAGCAAAACCCCGCATATGAACATATGAATCTGACTGAAATTTCCACAACTCCCGAATCTTGTACGGAAGCTGGTTGTTTTCTTTTAGGATTAGGTCAATCTCCTCTTTGTACTGCCGCAGCGACTCCTGCTGTTCCAGCGGCTGCAGCAGCCACTGCTGTAACTTTTTTTCCTCGAGCAACTCTTCCAACTTTGGCACAAACTTCTCGACAAGAGACTCTGCAAAAACTTTTATTAGTACGGAATCATCGTGAGTGAGTTCCATGACTTTTTCACAAGTCTTGAAATCATTTCCAAACAAAACCACAGCAATTCTGCTTGCGAGTCCTGGAACTTTTTCAGAAAACAAGTTCAAAAATCCGTTGAAAGCCAAGTAGAGCGACACAGCATCATTTCTTTCGGTTTGCGGATTAGAATGGAAAGTCAAGGTTGACCACCCGCGTGTTATGATGTTCTCTCTTCCAACGCTGACAGTCGTTTCTCCGATTTCCATGTAGTTGAAAATGTTATCTATAAAAATTTTGTTATTAGCATCAACTTCATCAAAATATGTGGTCTTCCACCTGCCGTTTCCAAAGCCAAGAATTAAATCATTCGCAGTTGCAAAACCTAAAAATCTTGCCGATGAAGCCCGGTCCAAAACGTCCCCATAAATTCTTCCAAGCGTGGTTTTTCTAGTTTTTGTATTAATTACAGTAATTTTATGCGGGTTAAGTTTCATAACACGGTCGGGTGATAATTTGCCAAAAGTGAAAGGGAGCAGATCTGTGCGATAAACATATTCAACGCGTTCATCAGTTTTGAATCCGTCTCCAGTCTGATACAGTTCAAACAAGCAAACAAAATCTTCGTTGCTGAATTCCTTTATGAAATCACCAAAATCTTTGTCATCAAATGGAGGATTTTGCAAGAATATCAGAGGATCGTTTCTGTTTTGTTCCACTAATTGCTCCCACGCGGTTTGAATGATTACATTTTTGTCTCTGATATCTTTGAACCCCAATGCTTCTGCCAATCTGTGTCTTGAATCTTCAGTAGGCAACATCATATTGCTAACATCTTCCAAATGTTCTACAAATACAGAAATTTCCCCGGTCGGCAAACGAACAAAGGGTTTCGTAATTAAAAGTCTGTATCTGTTGCCCTTTGCTGTTTCAAGCAAAAAAATATTGTATTTGTGGTCCTGTTTCAAAGGCTTCTTCGAAGTTATTACTTTATGTTCATAGACTAATCCCAGATTTCTCACTATTTCTGGCTTGACAGCTACAAATCTGGATTTAATTTTCTCCAACAATTTCAAATGATTTTCATACATTTTTTTAGCCTCTCCTTCAGCTTTTGAAATTATTTTCTTTTTTCCCCAGAATCTTTTCTATCCTTTTTTTCGCAGCATCTTCTATGATTTTAATCAAATCGTAAATTGTTTGAATTTTTTGCTCTTCCACTTTCATCAGCCTCCAATGAGGTACTCGACTTCCACGCCATACTTCAACTTCCTGTGTCGGAAAGTACGTGACTTGTTGTAAAGCCATTGCTTTTCATCCTTTCTCATGATTCCCACCTCTAACCATTAAATATTTAAAGAATGGTATATATAGGAATATTATGAAAAAAAGAGCAAAAAAGACATTTCACTATAGGTGCAAAGCTTGTAATTACAAATCAAAAACAAAAAAGGGTTTGAATGTTCATATTACAAAAGTTCACCAAAAGAATCTGAGTGCTGAGGATAAGTTGGGCAAGTTTTTGAAAAGCGAGAATAAAGGAGCGAGACTCCTTTTGCTTTTGTTATTCAATAGGATAGAACCACGCGAAACTGGATATCAGTTGATTAAAGAATTCCTCAAGAAAGATAGCAAAATAAAATCACGAAACAAAAAAATAAGTCCAGACTTAATAGCATCATCATATTTTTTTATCAAGAAATTAAAGGATCTTGGTCTTCTAACTCCTCAACTAAAAATAAACTATGGCACTTTATCAGATGCACTCAGAAGAGAATGGTTGAAAACTTCTACTGATACACAAGAACTTACAAACACAAAAATAAAAGCTTCAAATATTCTTTTCAATTTTATTCAAAAATATCCTGAATCATTTTTCAATGATGATAATTTAGAAATGGTTGAATTGAATCTTAACGAAGCCAAATCGTTAAACTTCTTGATAAATTTCTTAGATGAATTGATTAATATAACAGATCACTTTTGGAGCGCATCCAGACATACCAAAGGATTCAAAGAAAAAATAGAATTTTTCAAAACAAGAAATAAAGACCCGAACTTTTTCCAAAATATAATTATACAAAAATTGAAAAAAATGGACAAGCTGAAATTCTTGCCGTTCTTTTTGTTCATGCATCCTGATTATGTTCCTATTTCTGAAAGAGACAGTCCTATAAAATTTGCCTCTCTTGCTAAGGTATTTACAGAAATAGAGAGCTTATTTAGGTCATTAGGATTAGAGAAAGATTTTATAAAATTATCGGTGAAAAATTACCTGAAAAGCAGCATATGGGACAAAATTAAGGAAGACTCAATAGGAAGAACTGAAATAGTTAAGAAAATTGAAAGGTATTCAAAAGCAAAGAAATATGAAGAAGCTTATGAACTACTCAGCAGAATAGCATGATTTCTCAATACCAGTCTCTTCTTATGTTTTCCAAATTTTTATAATTACTAATAATACTAATTCTTCATTTTAGTTTGAAATATATTTCAGAAAATATTAATCAGCCAATCAAAACCTTTATCTATCCCATGTTTTTAATTATTTAAATAAATTTTGCGGAGGTGAAACAACATATGGCCAGAGATATTGACCTTGAACCAAAAAGGCTGAAGCAGGTAAACGTACAAATCGATGCAAGTTTGTTTAAAAGCGCTTTGGAAAGAGCTAGAGAGCGAGAAATAATTAGTGTGAGAGAGTTGTTCGAAACGCTGCTTAAAGCTTACTTGAACGAAGATAACTGAGGAAATGATGAGTTAAAATTAACTTCCAACAGCATCTAGAATCCCCACAAACTAGAATATTACTAATAATACTAATTCAAAATCCAACTAGCTATCTAAATTTATGATTTATTTTTGATATAATAAATTTTTCAAGGAAATTTATATAACCAGGAGGAATTTCCCGAAACTGAATGAGGATAAATATTTTAACAATTAACATTTGGCTATGAAAGGAATGTTTTTGGAAATAAATATGGATTTGGACTTGTATCTGGAAGGTAGCGATTTAACAATTCTAATCGAAGGAAATACTCTTGAGACAAAACTTGTGAATGAAAAAAGGAAGACAACAAACAAAACGATTACTTTGCGAAAATTGAGAGAATGCGAACAACTAGAAGGTGAAGAAGATGGCATTTATTTCAGAAGTATAGGTGAAGATGGAAGACGAGACTATAATTCAATTAGAAAGTATGAGGTAGTTATCACTCAACGATTGCTTGACCAAATTAGGTTAGAAGGTCAGACAAGTCCGAGATACGATGGAATAAGTAGAATCACTATACATAGAGATAGGAAAGCTCCATTTTAGGTAATTCCTCCTGTGTGCATAGTTTCTTCAGGGTAATTTATAAAAGCAATTAAAAACGCAGATCTGAATCTTAATAGATTCTACCCCTGTAGTCAGCATCCAAAATCTCGATAATGTTGTTCTTAAAATCAATTCTGTAGATTATCCGAACTCTACCCATTCTGATTCTGTACGTATCTATGTATCCACCCATTTTTGCCAAATCAAATCTTAAATAAGGTAAAGGGTTTTCTTTTAGAATTAATATCAATTCTTCAATTCTTTTTCTTATGCCTTTAGGAAATTTTTCTAGCTTCTTAAGAACTTTATCTTTAGTTTTTACAGTAAAGCTCATTTTCTTAACACTCTAAACAATTCTTTTTCAGTCGCTAATTTTTTACTTTTCATAGCTTCTTCAATAATTTTTCTTTCTTCTTTGTTAGGTTTAATTTTAGGAATAAGCGAACTTAGTATCAAATATTGATTTGTCTCTACTTTATCTAATTTCTTTCCCATTTCTTTTAACATTTTCAATTCTGGTCGCATTCTCAT
>Ga0315289_10005337_pt1 | contig 18999 bp, 20 predicted proteins | sample YL17G11_40_MG_FD_203452 | JGI IMG/M metagenome (GOLD analysis project Ga0315289, IMG submission 203452) | Sediment microbial communities from Yellowstone Lake, YNP, Wyoming, USA - YL17G11_40 | ecosystem: Environmental > Aquatic > Freshwater > Lake > Sediment | place: USA: Wyoming | collected...
CGTTAAAATGCGCGGTGTAGAAGGGGATTTTTGGCGTTTCCATGATTACCCTCTTGTCTATTTTTCTTCCTATTTTCTTGAGTTCACTTATCTCCACCAGTTCGTGTATCATTATATACTCATTGTTAAGAACGTCCTGCAAGGTTGTAGGGTCATCAGAAAAGATCTCGCCAGTCATGTAACCATAAAACTCTTTTGCTGAAACATCGACAGGGTCATAGCCAAACTCCTTCAATGCTTCCTTGGCCTCAATAATTCTGGAATCGATCTCATTCGACGTAGGCTCACTTCCCATAGCGCATTTGTCAATCGTATGATCGAGTTCGTTCGGCTATAGCTTTTCCGCAAAGGGCGTATACTCGATTCCGATAATACCTATCCTATATTGGCTTGATTCCTGTCTAGCCTCTTTTCCCAGAGCCAAACGTGTATTGCCCGAATCCAGTATACTGTCCTCAAACGAGTCTCTTCTCAGGGCCATCCACTAGGTGAAGTTGGTTGGGTAAAGTTTTATCCAGATTTCTCATGAAGTTTTTGTCAGTATCTTTGGTTCTTTCCATTCCTCTCTGAGAACGCTGTACATGTAGTGGTCTGCCCATTCGCCGTGGATGAAATATGCTTTTCGTATTGTGCCCTCTCTTCTGAAGCCAGCTTTCTCAAGCGTTTTCTGTGATTGTTTGTTTTTGACATGTGTTCCTGCTTGCACACGAACAATGTCTTTCGATAGGAATAGATAGTCCACCATCAGTTGAATGGCTTCAGTTCCATACCCCTTTTCCCTCTCTTTCGGAACTATGAGGTAACCGACTTCTGTCCACCCGTCCGGTTGAGCAAGCCGATGCGATATCCACCCTATCTTGGTGCCATCTTTCTTTTCGATTATGAAGCGTTTTCTCTCAATTACAACTTGCAGAGGTGTAGGATTATCAAACTCCTTCGTCATTTCTTCCTTGGATATTTGTGAAACGAAGTCGATTTTTCCCCATGAATCAGGGTTGTTGTAGTTCTCCAAGAAGAAATCTATATCACTTTTTTCCATAAGTCTTAGATTCACATTTTTACCTTCAAGCAAATACCTGCACCATTGCAAATGATTGGCAAAGGTTCAGCTATAACTTTTCCGCAAAACCGAAAACTGGCTTAAAAGGACTGATGGAGAATAATTCTAGTGGTGAGGAAATGAACGAAACCAAACCAGTAAGATGCCAAAGATGCGGAAAACCTTTGGGCTATGTGACTGTGTTGGCAAAAGGTCTAACATCGTTACCGCAACCGTTTCAAGACGTAAAGTTGGTTGCCATTTGTATGGAATGCTTCCAGAAGAAGTCAACGGGTTAGAACTGGCTTAGAAAGAAGGATGACATGACGGCAGAAATAAGGTCTGGTTCAGAGAGCAAGATTGTGGAAATTGTTGGCATCCGTGAATATGAGAGATATCTAGGCAAGTGTTTGGTAGGTCCTCCCTCTAAAGGCTCTAGAAGAAGAATCGAATACTTGAAGAAGGCAATCCCAAAAGGGTTTCATAAAAGACTTCTGATTCAAAACAAAGAGGTTGTGGGTCAGATAGAATATTCACCTTCAAACGTGTCTTATTATCCGATAATGGGAGAAAACTTGATTGTAATGAATTGCATCTGGGTATTGCGCAAAGCAAAAGGTCATGACTTTGGAAAGCAACTCTTAGAAAGTATGATAGAAAGCGAGAACAAAGCCTCTGGTTTCGCAACCATAGCCCTAGAAAATCATTGGAGCCCATGGTTTAGAAAGGACCAAATGGAAAAACTGGGCTTCAAGGTTCTAGACTCAATCAAAGTAACGCACAAGGTAAAGCACAAAGCAGAAGTCTTTAGCATTTATCTCATGTGGATGCCAAACACCAAAGACGCAAGAACACCAATATGGAACAAAGAGAAACTTCTTGAAGGCATAACCTCATGTATTGCCCATCCGCTCCATCATCCGCAAACATATGAACCAAAGCGAATTCTCGAAAAACACCATGAGTCATTTTGACACATATTGCTGAAACAGCACAAACTATTTGGGTTCACCTATAGCTTTTCCGCAAAACCAAAACTTGCTTGTCTAACCTTCAAGAAGTGTGAGTCATTTCTTTGCTCTGAAGACTTCCAGATTAACGACTAATCTTTGAAGTGAACTTGCATTGTCTAGGGTTTTTGCTCAAGTGAATGATAGAAGATATATTCCTTTGGTTCTTTCAAGTATCCCCCTTCTCTGTATCCGTGTCTCTTGAATGCAGCCAATGCAGCAGGATGATCACCATAAAACACTAGATCTGCATATCCTTTGCTTTTCATGTAGGCTTCAAAGAAATCTAGGAATTGATTGCTGTAACCCTTTCCTCTGCAATTCTTGATCAACCACCATTCATGAAGTTCAACAAAGCCTTTCTTCTTGCCAAGAAGCTTCCTCAATGCTTCAGTATCTTCCTCATCTCGAGGACTACCTTTGCTATGCTCTTCACAAGTGCTTTCATGCCACACCGCATGACCTACAATCCTGTCATTTTCTCTCCAAACAATGAGCCGAGCTGGATCCTTGAGAACTAACCTCTCATAATAGTCAGGATCTCCGTCATATCCACTCCTCTTCAAGTATTCTCTAAACTCTCCAAGATCACATCTAGCCTCAAATCTCAAGGACCAACCCTCTCAGCGACCCTCAAATTGACAGTCTTTCCTTCAAGCAAATCAAATCACCAATCCTTTAGGTGGTTTTTGTCAGTATTTTTGGTTCTTTCCATTCTTCTCTGAGGATGCTGTAGATAAACAAGTCTCTCCAGTCTCCTCTGATAAATGCTGCTTTCCGAATCAGACCTTCTTTCTTGAAACCTGTCTTTTCCAAGACTCTTTGAGAAGAAAGATTTCTAGTGTCAGTGCGAGCCTGAAGGCGAACCATGCTTTTCGAAAGAAACAGATAGTCAACCATAATCCTAACAGCTTCAGAACAGTAACCTTTCCCCCTTTCATTTGGGACAATATGGAAGCCGATTTCCAAAAAGCCTCCATAGTCAGAGTGCTGTTCCACCGCTATGAGTCCTATCCTAGTTCCATCTTTCTTCTGTATGACAAATTTTCTATTTTCTGGAGGAGAATTTTCAAACTTCTTTTCAGTCTCAGTTCTTGTTTTCTGGTCAAGATAATCATACTCTCCACAGAAGTCTCGATTGTTATACCATTCTGCAAAAAGTGCCAAATCCTCCTTTTCCAAGACCCTCAAATTCACAGTCTTTCCTTCAAGCAATCTTTGTCACCATTGTCACGTTCTCTATCCTCAGTTCTTATGGCTTGTGCCACTTCTCCCTTTTTGAATAGACAACACTCTTGTGCGAGAAATCATAACCATAGACTAAGAGACTAGTCTCCGTGGGGAACATCGTTGGATAAAGAAGACGACTACATGTTTGAACTAGCCAGAGTGGCTAAGGATCTTTCCAGAATTCTAAGAGGCAATTTTGTGGGCTTCTATATTATGGGATCGTTTGTTATGGGGGATTGGGATCCAAAAAGAAGCGACATAGATTTCATAGCAGTGACAAGAAAGCCTCTGGACAAAAGAGAATCGCTTGAAATTGGCAAGATGCACAAATCATTGTCCCAGTCAGATCTGGGGAAGAAGCTAGATGGTGCCTACACTTATCTTGAGCAGTTGCAGCAAAAAAGGTTTGAAGAGAGAACAGGAAGTTTTGAAGATCATGAATTCAAAGCTGACTGCCCATGTCACTTATCTGCTGACAATGTTCTCTGCTTGCTAGAGTATGGGAAATGCATTCAGGGAGTGCCTATAAAAGAGTTAGGACTGAGCGTGTCTGATGAGGAGCTATCTCAGGCAGCATACGACATGCTGCTTGAAGACATAAATGAAATCGACAAGAAAGAGGATTTCCAGACGCTCTACTACATCCTGATTGACATGCTGCGATGCATTTACACACTAGAAACAGGGAAACTCCCAACAAAGTCAAAAGCAATAGAGTATTGCAGGAACCTCGTTGGAAAGGATCTGTATGAGAATATTAAAGCTCTTCGTGAAGGAAAGATTGATGAATTCCCAATAGAGGAGAGCGATTTGAACAAGATTGCATCTTATGGGATAGCGCGCGCTATAACGTAACCATAAAACTCAACGGCAATGCAATCGGATGCTTCCTAATCTACTTTGGGCCATAACCACAAAACACAATCTTAACATCTCCCCTTTTTTCAATATATAGGTGAGGGTGATCTGAATGAGTATGGATGATTATTACATGTCGTTTTTGGGGGGCGTTCTGCTAGAATTGCTTGTTGTAATTGCGCTGTTGCTTGTTGGGGCATGGGCCCTATACACAGTTGCCCGGCGCCATCAGAAACCAAAAGGGCCCCAGGACCCAACACAAACTTCCCCTATTTCTTCCCTAGTTTAAGGCCCAGCATGAGAAAAATGTAAACAGAAGCAAACATCATCACGATTGCCCCCCATATGAAGTTTGAAGATCCTAGAATGTTTTTCATGTAGTCAATGCCCAGGAAAATGGTTATGGGCAAGAACAAGATTCCTCCATAAGGATTCCAGGTCGAAACAACCAGTATGACGGCCAACATGATTATCAGGGTGAACCAGAATCCGGATCCATAGAACAATTCGTAAAGCAAAGATTGTTCCGCAACGATTTCCGACAGTTGGAAATCATCCGTTTTCAGATCCCCGGTTGATCCCGCTTCGGCCCTGTAATATATATCGCCGCTTTTGGCGTTTGAAGGGGACGTCAAGGTTTCGTTGACGTCAACCCAGCTTGAATAAGATCCCCAAATCCGATAAGTGTCTTGGGAAATGAATCCCGTTCCATTCGCATTGCTGAACCATCTTAAATAAACGTAGAATTCCCCGGAAGTGTAGGATCCTTTAACCCAAAAAACAAAACTGTATTTTGCGGATGCTTTGACTGGGAAATAGTTGCATCGCCAATCCCCGGATCCACCGGTAGGGTTCAAGGCTATCGAATGCATCCCCGTATGGCCATCGGTTGACCAATACGCATTTGATCCGACATTCCAATTATCCGGGGATCCGATGCCTTGTTCAAGGGAAGGATTGGGGATAACGTTGGTTTGGGCGTTTACGGCCACAACTAGGAATCCGATCAGGATCAGGGAAACGATCAAAGTTTTCTTCATGTTCATCTCCACAACCATGCAATTATCAATCCTATCCCAACGATGAAAAGAATGAAGGGGATGGCTATCGCATCAAGATAATTGCCCTTTTTGACTTCCTGGATTAACCAAATGGGGGCGATGCAACACATTATGAATCCAACGAATCCCAGGATCGGCAAAATCGGCATCCACATATCCGCAACCCGCGGATCCCAATTTATCTGTAATTCCACGGCCCCATTAACCAGAAACGCCTTAACGATCAACGTGAAGTTTTCCGGATCGTAATAATAGCAATCCGTGTTCATTGCAAGCAACGCTTGGGCATTATCCGTTTTGTTAAGATCCGTTCCATTGACACGGATGTCTATAGGTTTCACATATCTATCCCCTGCCTCATTTGCAAGGAAGAACATCGAAATGGATCCAGAATTGTTCTCCCCTGTTATCACCACATCCAGGTTGTTTGCCGTTATGCTGGACTGTTCAATTCCATAATGGAATTTGAGGAATTCATAGTAGTAATTGCATGCGCTTCTTTGGGCCCGGGCAACTTGCAACCAACAGTAAAGGCCGTAAGGTTGAGTTTCGCTGTTTGTTGAAATCCAATCGGCCCTTGTTCCTGGATACCATCTGGAAGGTGTGCATTCGGAAACGTAAACCACAAGGCTTGTGTCGTTCCATTCGATGTTTCGCCAAACCCTAGACACGGCAAGCATCGCGAGAGAATCATTCATGCCTACAGCTGCACGGGCAACGTACGCGCTTTTGAAGGTGAAGAAGTCATCGTCAATGTATGATTCGTTGGAATAGATGAAGAATCTTTTGATGTTTGGGATTGTTACGCCATAGCTGACCGGGTCGATGATCTTGCCGAATCCCCCGGGTTCATAATCATAGTGGATCGCATTTATTCCGGAAGCATAGGCATCGGCATAAGTTGAGTTGTATCCTTGCATTAGTTTCAACCCGATCAAGCATGCGGCTTGGCAATCCAGGTAAGAAGCGTTGTTGTGTTTCATTGGGAACGTTCCGATTCTTAACCCGCTTGTGATTTGCAAACTAACCAGGTAGTCCGCAAGGACCTTGTTGAAATCCAGGTATTGCGGATCGTTATGATATGAATAAAGCATCATGCCCGCTTCCATCACTTTTCCCGTTGTCAAGAGATAGCTTCCATTGTTGTGGCTTGAAAAGACGTACTTGTAGTAATTCCAGGTGTTGGCGGCCATGCCATACAGATCCGTACCTGTCTTTTCCAGATAATAGGTGAGGGCGTAAAGGATCGTGCCGATGTGAAAAGACATGCTCAGATCCACTGTCTTGTATTTGTCAATGTTCATAAAGTACTGATCATAGATTGCCGGGTTTGTGAAGTCATATCCATTCAAGCAAAACATTTGCGGGGCAAACGTCTTGTTGCCCTGGGCCCCAATGTTTTGCCATCGGAACGTATAGGTTAAGTAATGAAGGTATGGGGAAGATGGATCCGCATTTGAATTTGCTATGTTGATTATGTTTTGAACGGGGACCTTCAATGCGATCCCGTAGCATCCGGACCATTCAGGGATCTGCTTCAATTCCGTGATGAAATAGTTATGTTCGGGTTGCCACAAATAGGCTTCACTCGCATCAAACAGATCATCAATGTAGGCTCCTGGCGTGTGTGATCTTCGGCCAACGTTGGGGATCCAAATGCTCGAGTAAGCGGTTGTTTGGGATCCTTCCCCGCTTGTAATCGTTGATAACCCATCAAGGGCCCCGGTAAAGAATATGTCAGTTGTGTAGTTTTGCAAGTTGCGATAATCCATGAATGGTTGAACATAGTTTGTGTCCTTTTCCAACCGATACCGAAGCGTAAAGTTTGAATCATCATCTTGATAGGTTTGGATTGTTTCGGCATATTGCAAGGATCCATCTAGGGCAATGCCCGTTCCAACCGATTGGGCCTTAACCGCATTCGTTGGCTTATAGTGTACGGCCACGTCATCAACGTAAGTGTCAATGCTTGCCGTGCCCGTTTTCATTGCGAAGGCAACAACTATTTTGTTTGCGCTTAATTCACCTGGTTGAACGGCATAGACGTTCCAATCCGTTGAGTTGATCGCCCTGGTTATTTCTGAATATGTAGAATCATTATAGAAGGCGTAGAAATTCAGGTTTGTTGTTGGGATTGCGCTTTTGGCAAAGAATGTGAAGTTGTAAAGGTTGGAAACGTTGACGGGAACGGCCAACCATTGATTGATATAGTCAAAGCTCTCGTAGAACTGTGCGGATCTTCCGATGTATTTGCTACTTGAATGATATGCCGTTGATGAAAAGGGCATGCGGTCTGGTTCCTCAAAATTCGCATTTGGGATTGTGCAACTAGTCATTGCCACATTGTCGAAGTAGTAATCGCCCAAAGTGTCCGATTCGGCCCAAAACAGAATATCAGCAAAGTTGGCGTTGGCCGGGGATTCCCAAGTGTTGCTTGAAACGTTCCAGGAAGATTGATTGGAAGTCAATTCAACATAGTTTTGGCTTATGAAGGAATGGCCGGAATCAAACCATCTTAAGAATGTCTTGAAGGATCCCCCGCTTAGATATTCGCCCCGATAGTCAAAAGTCAACGTATAGTTTGTTGTGTTGGTAACTGTGAATTCTTGGGATCTCCAATTCTTTGTTGACCCGGTGAGGTAATCTTCCAGTCCGATGCATCGGCCCGTTCCCGGGCCCCAGGGAGCTGCTTTCTCATAAAGGAACCTTGTTGAATAGACACATCCAAGGGGGGGTTCATGGCTATAAAACCAATCTTCCGGAAAAGAAAAGGCCCATGGCCTAAGCATGCTTTCGTTATCCCAGGTTGGATCCCACACATCGAATCCGGGGTTTTGGCATTGTTCGGCCCGTAAATGGGCGATGTCGTAAGAGATCATGTAGTATGCGATGTCCTTGCGATCAACAATGTAGCTTTGGCCCCCAAGATAAATAACATCGTTGCCTCCTGCTGCTTCATACATGCGAACCCTTACGGGATTGCTTGCATTTCCCCCGGTTAGGTCGCCCATGATCTTCAAGAAACCATTCTGAATGTCAACGTTTGATGTGTCATTGTTCATGACCTCGGGTTTGATGATAACCCATCTTCGTGGAAAATATCCTTGCGACCAAACGCTTTCCAGATTTGATATTGTCTTGTCAATGTATGTTTGGTAGCGCTGCGGATCTTCAAGCATCAACCACAAGATTTTTGCTTGATCGTCAACCCAATAGGCCGTTCCGTTCACTTCCATTTCTATGAACTTTTCAGCGACAGGATCCCACAACTTCCTGATGATGGTGTCGGTTCCTTGATCCATCCAAGGATAACCCCATAAGGGAGAAGGATGAGGCGAAATGTATGGAAGGGCAATAACAAGACCTATCACTATCATCGGAATTAACAGGATGAAAAAGGCCTTTTTCACTACTGGATCCACGCTATCCCCCCACGAAAGGAATGGCCATCAGGATCAAGACGTATATCATTACGCCCATCCCTGCATAAAAGGGCAGTGCTATGAAGAAGTTCAGAAGTGGGTTTATGTCGGGAAGTTGGAAAGTCAAGAGAGCCCCGATGATGTTCCAAGCATTGACTTTCGCAACGGCATCTTTGATGCCGACCCCAATGAGCATTTCAATGTCATAGGCATCAATAGCTTGTCCTATGCTTTGATATTTTGTTTGGTTGTAAGTCATGTAACAGAAATAGATCGTTCCGCAAGCGCATTGCCCGTCAATCTTTGAATAGTTCTTGTTGGAATCCCAACCGTTCAGGATCTCGGTTTTATCCCATCCATACCCTTGATTGTTCATTCCCATTATTTCATGGCTTTGAAGGAATATCCAATTAACCCAAACATGTTTCAGATATAAGGTCGGTGTGGCATCATGCATTCCCCAAAAAACCCAAACTTCAATTTGGGCCCCGGCCCCTGGGGGAAGAAAAAACTTTACGACTAGGGAGCCGTAAGTGCGAACAGGATCGGCCTTGTTGCAAATAGTGTGATTGTCGAACCAAGCAATTGAAGTTATGTCCAGGGCCGAAAACTGTGCGGGAACGGAAGGCCTTGAATAATTGGCGTTTGTGCTTGCGCTTATCAACTTCGGAGGCATAGTAGCGATCAGTCCTGCCCAGGTTCCCATCAGAGTCACCGCGAGGACGAAAAGCGGAATGATCCCTTGTTCGGCCATCTAGTAGAAGATCCCCTTCATTTTGCCTGCCCACAATCCTGCAACGACAAGGACGTAGACAAGCATGTACCAATATTCTATCCAGGAAACGACAATGAAGAATCCAAGCAATAGGAACCCTTCCAGGATAAAGATGTATTCAAGATTCTTCTTTGCGTATATGGCCGTTGGGAAAAGCAACCAAAAAGTGAACAGCGCACACGTTAGAAGTTGCCCCGCATATGGGGGGATCCCCAGGCCATTGGCCAAATTCCTAGGCAGATCAAAAAGATTCACGTCCTGAGAAGAATCCGTTGTTTCGTTTTGGGCATGTACGACCCGCATAAGAAACAGCACTAGGAGAAGGCATACCGTAACGGGAATTATCCATTTTCGCATTTAGGACCCCTGTCCTATCTTATGTAGCAACTCTTCAGATTTATTTTTTGCTATCTGTTAACAAAGGGGGGAAGAGGGGAAGCTTGAGGAAAGGATTTGTTGCTGTGGCCTAGATTTTGCCTAGCAGTCGTCCTATGAAGTAGACGATCATGCCGACAACGAATATGAAGGGCAGCAGTTGGTACAGCACTTTGGCGCCGGCAGCGCCCGTGAATGTCCAGTTGGTGAAGTTGGTTGTCACTATGGTATCGACTATAACTGGAAGCAGATAGACGCCAAAGATCAGGGAAACGGTTAGGCCGATCCAATCCCCGATTTTGCCCGTAGTTCCCTTGGCGTCGCCACCCTTGCCGACCATGCCATATCTGTTGTTGACGAAAGCTGAAATCTTTGGGACGTACGCGTTCATGTACCAAGCCTTGAACTTGGCAAATTCAGCTTTCACCATCACTAGGAAAAGGACGAAGAATGCTTTCAATCTGTTCACGCAATCACCCCCTTGTCTGTCATCGCAACACTTATTAGTTGTGCAACATGACTTAAGAAATATGTTCCAAAGGGACTTCAGAACATTCAGAATTTTGGCGTATTTGACCTTTGGAAGTCTAATATCGCTTAGATTGTTCCCCCCAATGTCGGACATTGCCCAAATCATCTATTGCTTTGCGTTTCTGTTCGGGATGCTTACGTGGATTCATGGCCTGTGGGTTTTCTATTCGATACTGAAGGAAAATCAAGGATATAGTGATGCGCAAGACATGAATCATCATAAATTATATAAGGCGTTGGAGCGAATAGAAGATTTGGAAGACGGTTTTGATGAGTAAAGACAAGATCAAAGTTCTGCACGTTAAGCACACCAAGAACATCGACATCCTCAATGCTTCTGTCAATGAGCAGTCAGTCGAAGTCAAAAGCGGCGACAAGGAACCACAATTCAATAGCGAATGCATTTTCAATGTCAAGGAAATTTCAGATATCCCTCTTCTGGGCCGCCTCATCAATAGGCATCGGAAGAGAGAGCAAGCTCTAATCTACGTCGACGGCAAACCTTTCTGTGAGAAGCTCAGAAGCAGCAATGAGCTTATTGAGCCCCTAACGGATGAGGATCGCAAGAAGATTGTCAATAAAGAAATCGCCAAGGCCCTAGGCCGATTCCAGATGATGAAGCCTTTCATGTTTGTCATAATGGTAGTTCTCCTGATTGTCGTGGTTGTCCTGCAAATTTTGGTGTTGAGAGGCGCAGGGTTTGCCTGATCCGCCAACCCTCAAGGACCGAATTCTAGAAGCAATCCTCCGCCGCATAGAAGGCGCCAAGGACCTCAAAAAACGCCTAGACTATCTCATGAACCCTGAAACTCTAAGCAGCTCCGCACGTCTCAGCGAGATCCAGGTTCAAGCGATCAGCGAATGCGCATGGTTGGGAGAAACTTTTCCGAGTTTGAAGGGACTCGCAGAATTCACACAGGGTTATGCAAAATGGAGTATCAGCAGGGAAGGCAAGGGCCGCGAAGAAGCAGTCGCAGTCATGGTTAGCGAGAACAAGGAGATACAGTCGACTCTGCTTCTGCCAGGACTTCCGCAGCAAGAGCAAGGCAAGAAGGGCAAGAAGGGTGAGAAGGAGAAATGAGCAGTCGATTCAGCAGACAGACTTTCGAGATTACTTGTTACCTGGGCTCGCTTGTCGGCAAGGATAATCCCTTCATGCGCGATATCGCTTGCATGACTCCTGAGTGGCGAGAAATCATGGCGCTCCTCGAGATCCTCAAGAAACTATGTTCAGACGACAAGGCCCTACAAGAGGATATCGAGAAGATTCTGAAGCCAGTCTGCCAATACATGGGACAAGCAGAATGGAACCCTGACGTCATTACGCATCTGGCCATGAAACTGGGTGATCTGTCAACAACTTATGAAGTGACATGACATGTCTGAACAGCTGCAGCAGACCGCTTCGCCATGGGAAAGTACTCTCAGGAAGATCTATGGCGGCCCGGCCAGCGTCACCACGATCAAGGGAGAATGGAAAACCGGAAAGACTGACTTTGCATTATATCTGACTGAAAGACTCAAAGAACTCGGTCTGATCAACCGGGCAGCTGCGAACATTCAATGCTTCAAAGACAAAGATTGCACGGTCCGCAGCGACGAAGACATCACCTATATTGACAATTTCGCTCAGCTCCCGCCCTGGCTATTCACCGGGTATCGCAAGGCCTTCCTCTATGATGAGGCAATCACGAGTACTCCCTCACGGCGAGCCATGAGCCAGCTGAACACTGAATGGTTGAAGTTCATCCCGGAGCTCAGCAAGGGCCGCTGCCACTTGATAGTGATCACTCAGGAAGAGAGCTTCACGGAAAAAGTGTTCTTCCATCCCACCTTTCACATGGCCAGCTGGGAGAAGATAGCTCTGGGTCGGAATCATCCTCAATTCAGAAAGATGGTTCGGCTCCGCGGGAAAGAGTTTCCGAAGCCCTTTGTCTTCAGAAGCCTACCCCCTACAAAAATCATATTCGATCCGTATAGAAGCGCAACCTGGAAAATGGCGCCTGACACGGTGGAGAACTTGAACGATGATGACCTCAGGATATGCTTTGACTACGCGAGCGGAGTAAGCTATGACCAAATCGTCAAGAAGTATTCCTTCCTTCACTGTAGACGTGATGTTAGGGATAGGATACGCAGAGGGATCAAGAAACTTAGGAAGTTCACAAGTTCAGAAGATAGCGGTGGGTACAAGGGTGACAAAACTTCTGAACTACCTGACGCGCATGCATGTTAATCATCATCAAAGGTCGTCAGCGTCCAAGGCTTGTGGTTGTGCGTTGCAACATATGTTTATTTCGAAGTTTGGTTCTGTAAAGTTGTCGTCGGATTCTTGTTCATGTCAAAAATCGTCGGATGGATTGCATAAAAACATTTAAAATGCCAACGTGCTACTCATAGAATAGCAAGAGTGGGTCTTTAGGTTGTACGAAGGTTGGACGATATACACTTACAATAGAAAAATCTCGAAAGCAGAAGAATCGACAATAAAGAATAATTGAAAACATGGTTTAACAGCGGAGACTGGTGTTTCTCCGCGAATACTCACAGAATCGTCATCTTTTACGGACCGGATAGGCAAGAGATCAATGTTTCTTTCCAAGAAACCAAATATGGTTCAGAAAAGAATGGAGATGTAGACACGTATCAGATCGTTTTTAGCTCAATACCCTTGAGGTACAAAACTTTTCAAGAAAGAACACATCAAGAACTCTGCAAAAAAACTCTTCAAAGAATCCCATGGAAAAAACAGGCTCTTTTGCTACAAGACAACACTCAAATTCCAATCCCAAGAATCAAGAGACTACGAATGAAATAACGATGCATTTTGTATCAACGTCTTCCACTTGTTTTTCCCTTTGATTTCTATTAGCTGTGCTCTGAAGTCATTTGCTAAAGCATGTCTGGGCTCCACTGATTTATTCCCACCAATTCGGAACATACGTAGTTCACTTTAGTTCTGTTTGGGATTCGAAACATTTACTCTTGCTTCAACTGTCACGTTAGCTCTCTCAGGTGCTATCCCAAAGTACAATAGAATCGCCCCAACAAATAGGGAAACTGTGTAATAGGCGACAACTTCAAGAACCAGCGGCAGAGTTCGCAAGATCATCATCATCAATGGCGATATTATCAAGAAAAGTCCTGCAATCGTTGCCACGGTCCTAAGTTGCCGCTTGAAATGATTTTCCTTTTCCAGTTCACGATCCTTTAACTCAATGACACCCTTCTTCTGTTCAATGTCTTTCTTTTGTGATTCTATGATTTTCTCGCGATTCTCTATCTCCTTCGCCTTTTCTTCAAGAGCTGTTGAAAGAGTCGTTGAAAGCAAAGCTTCTCTGTCCGCAAGAGTTTTCTTTTCTACCATGAGTTGTGCGAGCTTATCATCATGTATCTTCTTCAACTCTTCCTCCAATTTGCTTGAGAAGAGTCTTCCCATCTCCTCCACCTTCGCCTTGTCTTTTTGCGTCTTAGCACTCTCAAGTCGCTTGAGGTATTGTTTGGTCCATTCTTGGTTCTGAATTCTGACTATGTCTTGGCCTTCTAACCATTCATATTGCGTCCAGCTTCCTTGAATCTTTACAAGCTTTTCAGCATTGATTTGAAAGGGTACAAGAGCAAATTGATGCTTTACCAGTAAACTAAAAGCCTCGTAGGCGTCCTTTTCCCTGATGCTCAATGGAAGAAAAGGAGAAATCATCTCTAGCCAGACATCAGAAAGCATTGACGATGGAGTCTTGTCTGGGAAATCAGGTATGGAATTGATTCGATTGTCCACGCATAAAAGAGATTCGTCTCCAGTAATGAACCAGTAGTTTGGCCCTAGCATGCTTGTTTTGTGCTCGCGTCTAAGCTCTCGCATCAGAAGCATAAGCAATGCATCATGCTCACAGACAACTCCGACCTTACTTCTTCCTTTGACAGAAAGATAGCACAAGTCTACTTGCGCCATTATGTCCTTGAAATATTTGTTGTTTTGGATGTTGTCCATTTTTTCGATATAGAGTTCTATCCTTCGTTCATTCAGTATCTTGCCGATATCTCTGTTTCGCTGATAAAAGCCGTTCCAAGATAGCGATTCACTATTCTGCTTTTCCAACCAAAAGGAAACCAGAAACTCATTATCAGTGTTTTCGAGAAACTTCATAGGTGAGTTCCACTTTTCAAAAACTCGGTTTGCATCTTCAAGTATCGACAAATACTCTTCGCAAGTTTTCTTTGTGACAAAGATTTTTGCTCCCAACGAGCTACTCAAAGTCAAAAGATGGGTCGCTGGCTTGTGCTGCCAATCCGTAGGGCATACAAGCCCTATCAGAACATTCGTGTCAAGAAACAATTTCTTGTCTGCAAAGGCCTTCCTTTCCAATGCTTGGCATTCAGGGTCCAAGTTGAGAATTTGGATACATATGAGATTTTGCGTTAGTGAAAAGAGAAAACTGCAAAAATCATTTGAACCTTCCCTAAAAATCAGTCTTATTGCTCTGAATTCAGCATTACGAAGGTCAACATCCTCAATCTTGCCGAGAATTTGATAGAGCTTATGGATGCTTAATTCCATTGGTAGATTCCCAAGGTTCTTCTGAGTGACTATTCTTGCTATCAGATCAGATTTCTCAAGGGCAAGGGATGCCAGAAGTGAATAGAGTCTTTCAAGACCTTCATTCTTCTGCTCATCGTTTAGTCTTTTACCATACTCTCTTTCTAACAAAAGAAGGAATTGACTGTTGATTCTATCTATCCTTGCCTTTTTTTCAACGACGAGTTTCCCAAATTCTGTTCGCTTGAGAAACGAAAGCTTGTAAGAGTTCTCTCCACTTTCAATAATAGAGCCATTCGCAAGTAACCTTGAGACAATATCCTTCAGCACTAGATCAGGGAATTTTACAAGGTGTATCTCCTTCTCAACCATCTCTGCAATTCCATCGATAGAAGCACATTCATCATTCTTCAACCCCCAGAACAACGCAGTCTCAACGATCTTTTCTTCTAGATCATCCCTCACTTTCTCTGCTTCTTCCTCGAGAACGAATTGTGATATTTTGATCAGTGCGTCTCTGTTTTGTTCAAAATCAGCGTCCAACAAGAATCCGTCCAACCGCACAAGCTGACAAGTAGGTTCAATCGCAGCTTAAGTCTTTTGGCAAATATGCCAAGGGCACGAAGTCAGGGCCCTAACCATCATACGCACGCTACTGCTATGGTTCTGCAAAACTATTAAAGAGATTGTAAAGCATTTATCTGTATGGTCAGACTGATTCCTGCTGTTTGCCCACAATGCGGTGCCAAGCTTCAACTTCCTGAGGAACTCAAGAAGGCATATTGCACCTACTGTGGAACGCCGGTAATAATTGAAAGAGAAGTAAAGACAGAAGTAGCCGTTCCGTGTCAGCAATGCAATGGCACGGGAAAATGCTTGCCCCACAAAGATGAGTTCGGAACGATGGTCTACACATGCTATGGGTCAGGCAAATGTCCTGCGTGTGCAGGGACTGGAAATATCGGAAATGCCCCATGTGGCTTATGTAATGGAAGTGGAAAATGTTGGAGTTGCGAAGGGACAGGAAAATGCCCTAGATGCGAGGGCTCAGGGCGGGTTCTGTCATGAATTTACCATCGTGACAAACTTTATATTGAGCCCACTCAGAAATAAAGGAACACTGCTACCAAGGGTTGTAACATTGGTGGTCTGAGTGGCTAAGATAACATGTCCTAATTGTCGCAAAACTGTAGCCATGATTTGCCCTCAATGCCAAGCAAACCTAACGCCTGTCAACAAGAATATTGGTACATGTCCACGTTGCCACTTCACAGGGGTGGGAGTTTGTCCCACTTGTAGAATGCAAGTGCAATATTCTGGATGTTTCATTGCAACTGCGGCATACGGAACAGCAATGGCGAGCGAACTTGATGTTCTAAGGGATTTCAGAGACCGTGAGCTGGAGACCAATGCTTTGGGCAGAAGAATAAGTGACTTGTATTATTCGAGCGGTCCCACAGTTGCGGACATCATTGCTCGAAGTGCAAGAATGAGAGCGTTTGTCAGAAAATGTCTGAGTCCAGTGGTTGACGCCCTCAAGAGAAGAAACTACTGATACGTATATTGGAGAATCCTTAGGAACAGGTTCACAAGTGAGCAACGAAACAGGAAGAAGACACACAGGAAAATGTTATGATTGTGGAGGACTGCTTGAGTTAGTCGAATTTGACGTTAAGAAAGGCACGAGAATAATGAAGTGCCAAGAATGTGGCTTGTATCACTTCCACAAAAAAGAGCTATTTGGCGGATGGAAACTCCTTAAAGTCAGTAAGATGCCGAACAAAGAGTAACGCACCTCCAGCGCGCGCTATAGCCTGCTGGTGCTTTTTCTGACGGCGATGTTTCTGAACTCGAAGATGTAATCTCTAACATCGACTCAGTTTCTGGATTGTTTTTGCTAATTCTTCAATTTCTCTCTGCTGTCAATGCGTTCTATTTCTGCCATGCCTGCATGTGTTTCAGCGTCCCCGTAAAATCGTGTTTCCTGCATTTGTAGTATCACGCTTGGATTAACTCGAGCTATGAGGTCAAACTCGGCGTCAAATGACACAGACCAATCTTTTGATACTTTTTGGAGAAGTGGTTTCTGTTTTATCTGCAGACGAGGATCCTCGCCATTGAGTCCCAATGAGTTTGGTTCTCCGCCTACCAAATGTCCTTCAACTTCTATTCGCATAGGAACCTGTGCGAGAATGGGAGTATGCGATATTGTCTTCCATTCTTCTAATTCGAGAATAAAACAAATAGCTCTAAATAATATCTCAGCTGTTTTGGGCGTGAGATCCTCAGCTTCTTTCAGTAGTTTATCGAGTCCGTATCTACTATGCATTATGTTTATTCTTAGTCGACGAATCCGTTGATATAATTTGGTATGATCATTTAAACTGGTCTTAATAAAGGTTCTAATTCCTGAAATAGTGGGAAGTGAAACCCATTCATGTCCGCATCTAGAGCATTTGATCGGGTCATTTTCCACAGATAGTTTTTTTTGAAGAAGTAGATTCAACGATTCAAGTCCAATCCAAAAGCAGTTAAATTTGTCAAAGATGTTAAAGGTCGAAGCTCCCATCCTATACCATTGAACCGCTCGTGCTACACGACTATGTGATAGCGAATCTAGCTTCAGAGCTCTATCTAATAGATCATTAAATAACTTATGGTTTAATGTTCGACGGGATACTTGAACATCTAATGGATCGTTAAATATCTGTATAAACTCCCTTTTCTCGACTTTCGGTGTGATTTCATAGGCGAGTTCCTCCTTTGGGGTTTGCAATCCAACACCTGTTACCAATGTAATGAAACTTGTGATTCCATCAACGAAGCTCTTAGTTTCTTCTCTTGCTTGCATTACATTTTCTGCTTCGATGAAAACTCTCATATGAAGGCCAGTCTGAAATCTACCTCGTTGAGTAGTTTGTTCAATTTTAGAAACCACCAATCTTGTTTTACGTCTAGTCCCAATGAAGGTCAGATCCAATTTACCCGGTTCAATCCTTACAGCTGGTTTCAACACAAGATTAACAACAAACTTTTTCACTAGAGAACCCCCAAATGCAATTAAACTACTATTAACTACTATGATGATCTGCAAATATATTTAAAGATCTAAAGAATGTTCAAAAAAGGAAAAACTAGGCAATCTTCCTTCGAATCTCTTTGATGCCTTGGAATGTCCGAGTTTTCAGATCGGCAATCAAGTTTTCACCTTCCCCTGGATATCTCGAATTCCTTGTAGGGCCCTAGCCTGTAGATCCGTGATAAGCGCTGGGTTGAAGTAGTTTCGCATGAACACGTTTGTCGTTACGCGGCCGTGCAGGAAGTCGATTTCAGTGTCTTTGAGAAACTTGGTTGAGAAAGTCCCGTGGGCTTCTCGGATATCTGCGAACCGTAGTTTGAGGCCTCTTTTCTGCAGGAGCTTTTGAACTGCGTCGGGGCTAGTCAACAGATCATTTTCGCCGATTCTTTTGACGAGCTCGGCGGGAACGAAGCTTATGAATGCCTTCTTGCTTTTGCGGATAAAGATTTCTTTGAACTTGAAGTGCTCAAGAGTCTGATGCTCTACGTGGTAATATTCCTGGACTTTGTTTTCCCTTGACAGTCTGACTATCAAATTGTAGCTTGAGACAGCTTCTACCAGGCGCAGGCCACTCACCGCCATCAGATCCAGGAAGTCAGTTAGGTCAGGCCTTGCAGCTTTGGCCTGGCGGATCCAGTCAAACACTTCGTCAGGATTTTCAACTTTGTTCAACCGGTCAATGATCAGGTCGTCTGCGCTGCGGCCGCCCCACTTCAAGCCGTACTGTCTGATCAGCTGCTTGTAATCCTCATAGCAACCTAGAAACTTTGCCAGGGCAGATAGGGCCTTCATAACGTTCGGCCTGAAACTGTCTCTGAGCCCTGCAACCTTGCTGAGATCTCTTCCAGTCAAGCACGAGCTGAATTGTTTGGCGTAGCTAAACATGCTTGACGCGACGTCTCTTTTGTAGGCCTTCTGTTCGAGCCAGTCTCGAAACTTGTCCCAGTCAACTGTCAGCTGCTCGCAATCAGCATCAGCGTCACCCTGCCACGCTGACGACCCGGGTTCAAATCTCGGCGACCGCACCAAACGCTCACTTTTCCAGGGAGAAACCTTCGTGCGCTTGAATCGATCGAGGCTAG
>Ga0315289_10005339_pt1 | contig 18998 bp, 14 predicted proteins | sample YL17G11_40_MG_FD_203452 | JGI IMG/M metagenome (GOLD analysis project Ga0315289, IMG submission 203452) | Sediment microbial communities from Yellowstone Lake, YNP, Wyoming, USA - YL17G11_40 | ecosystem: Environmental > Aquatic > Freshwater > Lake > Sediment | place: USA: Wyoming | collected...
TCTCTCACTTTTTGAATTAAATTCTGCTTGGCCACGATGATCGCGTTTCTGCCAAATTCATCAAAACCGATCTCCACCTCCACTTCCTCTCCTGATTTTACGTTAGAGTAGAGCTTTTTCGCCTCCGTCAAAAGAATCTCCGTATTCGGATTGGTAACCTCTTTTACCACCTTCTTGGTGGCCGCGATCTTAACCTCGCCCGACTTTCCGTTTACCTCAACCTTTATATTGTCTGTATTGCCGAACTTCTTCTTGGCCGCAAGCATAAGACCTGATTCCAGAGTCTTGATTACAAAGTCCATATCGATGTTTTTGTCTTTGGTGATCTGGCTTAACGCTTCCAATATCTCATAATTCATCAGTCCCAATCTCCCCTTAGAAAATGATTTTAGCTTTTAATACCCGGTGGAAGGGGGTGGCTTTTACTTCATCTTCGTGAGGCTCAGCCCCTTCGGACTTGGTGGAAAGATAAAGCGTCTCCTCTTGCAAGTTCTTAATCTCCCCTACCAGCTCCAGTTTTCCTTCAACCGGCTCCTTCAAGAATAATCTGATCTTTTCTCCAATCTTTCTTATAAAATCTTCCCTTGTAATCAAGGGTCTCTCTAAACCCGGAGAGGAAACCTCCAAGTTATAGCGATGCGGAATCAAGTCCTCCATATCCAAGAAATCTGCGACCTTCCGACTTAGATTGGCGCAATCGTCAATGGTTACTCCACCCGGTTTGTCCACATATATCCTCAAAAGAAATCTTGGTCCGCCTGGGAAAAACTCCAGGTCCACCAACTCTAAATTTTCCTCTTTTACCAAAGGCAAAAGCCTTTCTTTCAATTGCTCGCTTAAATTTGCCATTATTTACTTACACGCTAATAAATATATACTTAAAAGAGTGGGTTTTGCCCACTCTTAACTTTTTAATATATAAACTATTTTAAAAAAAGCAACACAAAAATAGAGGCTTAAGAAAAATGAGTGGTCTCCCTTTAATACCTGATATGTATGTTGTACTCTATTATTTCTTATCCCCCACCCCAAATTGTTCCCCTTGTCAAGACAAGGAATTCCTTTTTAATTACTTATGGCATTCATCCGAATTTCCCCTCCCTGGATGGGAGGGGTCAGGGGAGGGTGATATAAACAATTGCGAAGCATTCATATTACTTTTTTTCAGAGACTCCTCAAAAGTTCTACACATTTTTCCACAGCCTCCTCTGGTCTTATGGAAATCACCCCCTTTGTTCTTCTCACTACTATTTCCACTTTATTCTCTTTTAGGCTTTTCTCTCCTACATTTATCCTCAATGGTAGCCCGATGAGATCAGCGTCGTTGAATTTCACTCCCGCCCTTTCGTCTCGGTCATCAATTAATACTTCAATATTTTTTTCTTTTAACTTTTGGTATAGCTGGAAGGCAACCTCTCTTTGTTTTTCATCGTTTATATTTAGTGGCAATATTTCCACAGCTAAGGGGGCGATGGAAGCAGGCCAGATTATCCCCGTCTCATCGTGGAACTTTTCCACCGCGGCTTGAGCGGTCCTGGTAATCCCGATGCCATAGGAGCCCATGATAAATGGCTTCTCTTTGCCGTCCTCGTCGATGAAGTTAGCTCCCAAAGATTCGCTATATTTGGTGCCCAACATAAAGGTGTTGCCCACCTCTATCCCTTTAGCGGTTAGGAGGACCCCCTTTTTACAGTGGGGGCATCTTTCCCCAGCTTGGGCATTTCTTATCTCGGTCACAGAGTCGATCTTGAGATCCCGTCCCACATTCACATTTATGAAATGATAATCATCATGGTTTGCCCCGGTGACGAAATTTTTCATCCGGGAAATCTCTTCATCCGCTATCATTTTTACATTCTTTAATCCCACCGGTCCTGCAAAGCCAACCGCCGCACCAGTGACCTTTTCAACCGTAGGCGCATCTGCCATCTCCAGGTTAATACACTTCAAGAAATTTTTTAATTTGATCTCGTTTATCTGCCTATCCCCTCTTATCATGGCCGCTACCACTTCACCATCTGCTTTATACAACAAAGTTTTAACCAACTTTTTTGCGGGAACGTTCAAAAATGCGGTCACTTCTTCCACGGTTTTGGCATTGGGGGTGGCAACCTTCTGAAGTGGCTTTTGTGTGTTCTCAGTCTCAGTCTCAGTCTCACTTAAGGAGCTGGCTTTATCCTGGTTAGCCGCATAATCACACTTATCGCAATAGAAGATGATATTCTCACCACCTTCGGTATCCACTATCACCATGAACTCATGCGCCGCTTTTCCTCCCATAGCTCCAGTGTCGGATTCTACAATTTTGGTCTCCAATCCACAACGACTAAAAGCCTTAGAATAAGCATCGATCATCTTTTGATAACTCTTCTTAAAGCTCTCTTCATTCCTATCAAAGGTATAGGCATCCTTCATTATGAACTCTCGACCCCGCATAAGACCAAAGCGAGGTCTGATCTCATCTCTGAATTTGTTCTGGATCTGATAGAGATTTAAAGGAAGTTGACGATATGATCTCACTTCCCCTTTGATCAAATCGGTCACCACTTCCTCATGTGTTCCACCCAATACCAAATCCCTATCATGTCGATCTTTGGTTCGCATCAGCTCTTTGCCGATGGTCTGCCATCTTCCGCTCTGTTGCCAAAGCTCAGCCGGATGTAAAACCGGCATCAAAATCTCCTGAGCGCCAGCAGAATTCATCTCTTCACGCACGATATTTGAAATCTTGGTCAAAACCCTCTGCATCAAAGGGAGATAGTTATAGACCCCGGCGGCTAATTTTCTAATATATCCAGCCCGCACTAAAAGCTTATGGCTAACTATCTCTGCCTCAGCCGGATCTTCCCTTAAAGTCGGTATGTAACTCTCACTCCATTTCATGTTATTTCACGAGCTTAAGAAATTGCCTAAACTCTCGTTTTAGTCTCAAGTTGTAACCTGCATCAGATTTACCCCCGATTGTCCGTATAACCGTGTCCACGCCCGAAATGGCATCTGCACTAAGTAACTGTTCGACGAATCTGTGGAATTCATTGTGCCCTGAGATTCCCGCCTCTTTTAACTCCTCGTCTGAAATAAAAGGATCCTTCACCGTTTTCGCAAGCAAGTGTCTTTGCCTTTCTGATAACGAAAGCCAGAAAGCGTTGAACTTTTCTTGGATTTTGAGCCTCTCAATTTGTCCCAACCCTTTCTCTTGAATATTTCCGATCTCTTTCTTCAATTCCTCAAACTGCTTCTTAATCTCAGAGAAAGCCGAAGGTTCCGTAAATGAGCCCAGCTTACTTTCTACGGTTTGAAGCACTTTGTTGATCTCTGCGGAGGTATTGGCTCGTATCTCATCTTTTAATTTTCTTAAGTCTTCTTCTTTCGCCTTCTCTGCTTCCTCTGATGCTTTTCCTCCCGCTCTGGCAAAATCACCCCATCTCTCTAGTTCCTTGAAAGCATCCTCTTTGGTGGAGGTTGCAAAAGCTTCTATACGTGCTAGTTTTTCAGTTGTATCTCTGTTGAGTTAGTCGCTTTGGTCTCTATTATGATTAGCTTGCCAAATAGCGAAAAAAGCCAAAGCAATTGAAACTATGCTTGCTATTAAAGCAACAATTTCCATTTTCTTCTCATTGATGTCTTGTTGTAGCCGCAATCTTCAGATTGCGTAGTTTTTAATAATAATTTCGTCCCGCTAAACGGGATGGCTACCATTTTCGGGAGGGGACCCCGCTAAAAGCGGGATTTCGCTTCACTCAACAAGCCTCTCCCTACGATTTTTTTGGTTTTTCTACGAACTATGAACTACGAACCACGAACCGCCTTAACTACCCCTGACCCGACTCGAACGGGTGCACGCGGCTCCGGAGGCCACTGCTCTATCCAACTGAGCTACAGGGGCAGGAAAATCAGTTCATAGTTCATGGTTAGGGGTTCATAGTCAAAATCTATTTTAATACAAACACATTAAATGAACTGTCATTGCGAGGAGTCCCCCGCCAAAGGCGGGGACGACGAAGCAATCTCTCAATCATGTATCCTCATTTGGTGCCTTTTTTATAGCTCGAAAATTTCACCCCATACATCATTGCCATCAATGGTCAAAACTCCATAGCTGGCAGATGAAGACATCAAGTTACCCGAAAGGCTTCCGGGATTAAAAAGCAAGGTTTTCTCTTTTTTCTTGTTATAAGGAAGATGAGAGTGCCCAAAGATGATGACATCCGGCTTTTCGTCGAACTCCCTATATACCCGTTCTGCTAAACCAAAAGGGGAACCTGATCCATGATACATCCCAACTTGTAGTGAGCGAAGCGAACCCATTCTTTTTCCTTGCAAATTGACCAGTTTCTTTTTGTCCAAAGAATCCTTTATCTTTGGATGATCCATGTTGCCGCAGATCGCATAAAGGGTCGCCAGGCTCTTCAGCTGTTTAAAGATTTCCCAGTTGACAAAGTCACCAGCATGAAAGATTATATCATCCGGTTTGATTTTATCCAGAAACTTCTGGGGAAGCTTTGCTATCCGCTCAGAAATGTGGGTATCGGAGATGACATATATCATTCTTGGGGCAACTTGCTTACCTACCCCCGCCTTTGGCGGGGCTAACTTTCTAAACTGAACCGTTATCTTGGTTTCTTTTTATGTCGATCCGCTCTTAATCTTTTTTTCCTTTTATGTGTTTTAATTTTCTGTTTTTTCCTTTTCCTGCCGCAGGGCATGCTCTCTCCTTCACTTTAATTTTTTAAAATGATAAGAAATATTATTGCAAAGGTATGAACCGAATGGTTCATACCAAAGGAAGTTTGGCGATTAAGGCTTTGAATTCGTTAGATGGTTTGAACACCGGGACTTTTCTGTCCGGCACCGGCACCTCTATGCCGGTCCTTGGATTTCGGGCTTTCCGTGCTTTCCTCTGTTTGACCTTGAAGGTCCCAAATCCTCTGATTTCTATGTTGTTACCATTTTCCAAACTCTTCTTCACCGCCTCCAGGAAAGCTTCCACCACTACCGCCACATCGGTTCGAGTAAGTCCGGTTTTTCCCGCAACCTCCTCGACCAAATCCGCTTTGGTCATATGACACCTCCTTTAGGATGAATCCTTCTTCAGGGTGAATCCTTGAGAAATTCTTGAAAATCCCCGCAAAGCGGGGGAAAGTTCAAAATTGAAAATTCAAATTTTTTTCCTGTTTCTACTCCTTAAAACCTATCACCTATCACCTTTAACCTATCACCTTTAACCTTTCACCTAAAATCACCCACAGCTATCATAGCTCTTCAGATGGCAAGTGGAACAAGCCGTCCCTTTGGGTGAGGAGGAGACAAATTTCCCCCCGGAAGAAAACCCAAAGGTAGAGAAAAGCCTTTTGATCTCCCCCGTTCCGCATTTTGGACAAACTATTTTCTCACCGCCTGTGCTTCTTAAAAGAATCTCAAACTTTAGATTACATTTTTCACATAAGAATTCATAAATCGGCATATTCAACCGGATTCCGAAGATGGTTTGATTTAAAGTTAAGGAACTTGAATTTTGTGAGGTCTCTAAAAAAACAAGATAGAAAAGATTTCTATCTCTGGAGTGTCAAGCTTTAGCTTGACCTGAAACTTTTTTAAGATAAATAGCTTTTATAGGGTTCACCTAAGGGTGAATACTCTAAATTCTTCTCTCAAACCAGTTTTCTCAGAGATCTTTTTGTATTATCTTAATTGTGTCCTTTAAAAATATACTGAAGCTTGGGCATCAGTTTTTGGCTCTCGTTCAAATTGGTCAAGTCCTCGATCTTTTGTGACAGAAGATCAAATAAGGTAATCTTGCGCGCCCTTTCCTTAATGGTTCTGGGTGGACCTTTAATCCCTGCCATCTCTCCCGCTATTTTTATGGCATCTTCTAAATCACCCAATTCATCTACCAGCCCCAATTTTTTGGCTTGTCGTCCAGTGAAAATGCTTCCGTCTGCGATTTTGAGCACATCCTCTTTAGGAAGCCCCCTCCCCTCAACTAATACCCCCACAAACTGATCGTAGGTATCATCGATCACCGATTGAAGAAGCTTTCTTTCCCCTTCAGTCATTCTTCGGTTATAGCTCCCCACATCCTTGAACTCCCCACTTTTCACCACCTCGAATTTTAGTCCAATCTTCTTAAAGAGCTCCTCCGCTACCGGAAACTCAAAGATCACCCCGATGCTTCCGGTTAGGGTTCCTGGGTTGGCGACGATAGTATCAGCGGCACAGGCAACATAATAACCACCTGAAGCGCCTACGTTTCCTATGGAAGCTACGATCTTTTTACCCTTTTCTTTCGCCTTTTTTATCTCTTCATAAATTTCCTGCGAAGGAACCACTCCTCCTCCGGGGCTATCAATGTGCATTACTATAACTGGAACAGAGCTATCCTTGGTATAGTTTTTCAATTGTCTGATAATGTCTGCCGAATTGTTGATCACCCCATGTAGATCTATTATAGCTACCTTTTTTCCCATTCCGGTCAACAACGTGCTTCCATCATTCGACATCCCCACAAAAGCAAAAATCATGAGGAGGGAAAAGACCAAAAAGCTCCCAACGATTATTATACCTATTACCAGATCGCTTCTTTTTGCCACTTTTAACCTTCTAAGACTTTTTGTAATCTAAACTTAAACAAAAAAATACGAAAAAATCTCAAAAAAACTTAACTTTAATATGTTTGCAATATCTTTATTCTGTCTCCCACGTTTATTCGGGATGGGGAAGCCAGCTGGTTCCATCTTACCAACTTCTCTAAAAGCACCCCAAACTGACGAGCGATGTCCCAAAGGGTATCTCCTTTTTTAACAATATAAACAATCCATTTTCCTTCCGATCCTCTGGAATTTATATCTCTTTCTGCCATTGAAATTTTGGGTTTTTTATCTTTCTTTCTTAAGTCGAAATTCTCCAAGCTGTTTAACTTCTCAATCCCTTGCGGACTGGGGCTTGACCTTAAAGCTAAATCAGGGAGGGTATCGACTTTTTTTGCGGTATAAAGCATTGTCTTTTCCGAAGTCTTTTTATCAGCATCGGCTAAGGTTAACCTTGTGGGTATTAATAAATATTGCCCTGTTTTTAGCATGTGTTTATTGGTCAGGTCATTTGCTTCCATTATGGCTGAAACAGAGACACCATATCTTTCCGCTAAATAAGATAGGGTCTCCCCTCTTTTGACTTTATGCTCTACGAAAGTCTTACCCTGAGCGGAGTCGAAGGGTCTACCCTCCCCGGTATTTGTTCCGGGAATTTTGAGCCTTTGCCCTTTCTGTATATAACCTGCGTCTTTCAAACCATTTAACTCCTTTAACTGAGCTGGGCTGGTGTTAAATCTTGAAGCAATCTCAGAAATAGTCTCACCTTCTTTTACCGCGTAAAAAGTTACTTCTTTCTCTTTGCCACCCGAATTTTGTGCCTTGAGGTCAGAAACGTTGGACCGAGCCGAAGGAACATTTTGACTCGGAATCAAAACTCGCTGTCCTATTTTTAGCATCTGTTTTTTAGTCAGAGCATTTGCCTCCATTATCACGGAAACAGGCACGCCATACTCGTTAGAAATATAAGATAGGGTTTCCCCCTTCTTAACTTTGTGTTCCACAAAAAGTCCACTTGACAGTTTAGAGGGATTTTCCTTTAGATTTTGGCCAAACAATTCTTTTGTTCCCGAAGGGATTCTCAATTTATATCCAGGACAATGGGGAGGGGTGACCCCGCGCAAAAGCTCTGGGTTTAACTCCTTGATGGTCTCAAGTGAGGTTCCCACAATCTTGGCTATCTTTTTTAGATCCATGGGCTGGTTAATTTCCACGGTGTCGAACTGAATGGGGTCTTCATATTCTACGTCAAAACCATACTTCTCCGGCTCCTTGGCAATGATGGTGGCAGCCATATACAAAGGGACATAATCTTCGGTCTGTTTTCTCAATTTGAGTTCCCAGAAATTATCGGTATTATGTTTTTGGATTGCTTTTTCCACTCTCCCCTCCCCCCCGTTATAACCAGCTAAAGCCAAAGACCAAGCGCCAAATTTGTTATACAGAAAGGTCAAATAATCGCAAGCCGCATAGGTCGATTTGACGAAGTCCCTTCTTTCATCATACCACCAATTTCTTTTTAAGCCATATTGTTTGCCGGTGGAGGCGATGAACTGCCAGGGTCCCATCGCCCGCGCCCAAGAATACGCATTGGGGTTGAATCCGCTCTCAATCAGGCATAACCATACCAGATCCGAAGGCAACCCTTTTTCGTTCAGGATGTTTTGCATTAAATTCATGTATTTTCCCGATCTGGCTAAATACCTCTCAAACGCACCTCTTGCCACGGTTTGGAAATATGTGATAGCGTCCTCCACCCTTTCATTCCATTCTATGGGCATGTCGTAACCGGTGGTATTCAAGTCTTCCACTAATTCAAGCGAGTCCAATTCCCCTTTTTTCTTAAAATCCTCTTGGAGTTTTTTGAAATTCTGTATATTTTTGAATCTTTCTAAAAAAGCAGAGATCGAAGTTTCGTCAGACAGGACTCCCACAGAAAGAAGGGTAACTTTATAATCTTCGGCTATCTCATGGAGAAGGGTATTTTGCTTCTTTGCGGAGAGAGAATCTGATTCTTCTTCTATGTCCAGGCTGGCAAGAACTTCCAGAGCTTTCTCAAAATTCTCTTGAGCCTTTGTCCACTCACCCCCCTGGTTAGCAGTTACCCCCAGAGCATAATAAGACTCGGCAGTTTCTAATTCAAGGGCAGTAGTGTCTTCACCCCAAGAAGTTGAGTCCTCCCCTTGGTCGCCTATACGAACGTCCATCTTGGCAGGTGTGCAAGTGTCAGCTTGAGAAGACTGTTTTCCCTCGGGTGGTGGATTAAGAACACGGGGTTTGATGACCTTTTGTGAACAGCCGGCCACAAAAAACAATGAGACCAAAAGGAAAATAATAGTTTTCTCTTTTAGCATTTTCAACTCCGATTTATTTAGAGGTTCACAAGTCCTATGGATCCTGCTGAAAATCAGCAACTGCAAAATCTTTTATGTTGAGCTTGTGCCCGCCTATCGAGGCAAAACCATAAACAAGACGCCAAACCGGGCATCCCACCTTATAACTTGTTGTTATATAACAAATTTACAAAAACCTGTCAAGATTTTTTTTCAATTCTCCCAAAATATTTCAAAATCACGCAAAAAACTTATTTCCCTTCCTACCTTAAACTCTTCAAACTTCCATCCTCCCCAGCTTCTCACTTCTAACTTCTTACTTCTAACTTCCAGCTTCTAACTTTCTAACCCGCAAACCTTGAAATATTTCAAAATCGAATCAATCAAATCCTCTTTCTCCACATCAAGCCACTTTATGTCTTTCTCTTTCCTAAACCAGGTCAATTGTCTTTTGGCATAGCGACGCGTATTTAATTTGATCCTCTCTACCCCTGATGAGAAATCAATTTTTCCTTCCAAATAAGAGAAGAGCTCTTGATATCCGACGGTCTTGAAGGCTTTAAGCTCGGATGAATATCCTTTCTCTTTAAGCCCTTTCACCTCATCCAAAAAGTCCTCTCTAATCATCTTTTCCACTCTTCGATCGATTCTTTCATAAAGCTTTTGTCTATCTAAGGTTAAGCCGACCTTGACAAAATCCATCTCAAAGGGTTCATAAACCCCTTCTTCTTGCAGTAAGGTTATCGGCTTTCCGGTAAGCTCATACACCTCCAAAGCTCTTACGATCCTGACCGAATCATGAGGATGAATCCTTTGAGCTGCTTTTGGATCCACCCCTTTCAGTTTCTCGAAAAGATAATGAGAGCCAAACTTAGATTCCTCTGTCTTTAACCTTTCTCTTAGTTTTTCATCCCCCCTTGGACCTTGGAAGAATCCCTTCTCCAATGCCTTAAGATAAAGCCCTGAGCCTCCTACAACTATGGGTTGTTTTTTCTTTTTTATTATCTCCCTAATTACCTCCCTTGCCTTTCTGCCATATTCTGCTGCAGTAAACTTTTCATCCGGATAGACTACATCTATCAGGTGATGTGCAATCCTTTTCATCTCCTCTTTTGTCGGCTTGGCAGTCCCGATGTCCATATACTCATAAACTTGCCTTGAGTCTAAAGAGACGATTTCACCATTTAATATATCGGCAAGCCTAAGTGAGACTTGAGTTTTCCCTACTCCAGTGGGACCCACTACCACCAAAATCCTGCTCATGGTTTGATCATCAAATTCACACCCATTCAGGGTGAACCCTCTCCCTTTAGGGGAGAGGGAAAGGGTGAGGGGGAATTTCAATCCCTTTCATCCGCTTCATCCGTTGACAAATCCATTTACTCTTCCCTCTCCCTTTGCGTAGGCGGGGCTCCCAGCCCCGCAAATGATGACTGAATCTCTCCCCCTTATCCAGATTCGAGACCCGAAAATGGAATCCCGAAATTGAGCAAAGCGAAATCCATAGGACGAGCTTCGTCACCGTTAACCAAACTTCGAAAAGCGATATATACCCTACCCCCTTCCGAATTTCTTGTTCAACTCATCCAATGAGATTTTGACTACAGTCGGTCTCCCATGCGGGCAGGAGTAAGGCTCTTCTGTGGCAAAAAGTTGATGAGCCAGAGAGCTCATCTCCTCCTGGCTAAGCCTATCCCCGGATTTGACCGCCGCATGACAAGCAAAAGATTTCGCCACCGCTTTCAATTTATTCTTCTCCACCTTCTCCTCTTCTTCCAATTCAGCCAGGATCTCTTTCAAGAAAAGTTCCCCGCTTTTGTTTTTGACTACCAAAGGAACAGCGGTGACCAATATTGACCGCCCCCCAAAGGATTTGATCTCAAAGCCCAACTTTTGAATTAGCTCCTTATTCGCCTCAAAAGTCTGGAATTCCTTTGGGGAAAGCTCCAAAACTGTGGGGAAAAGTATCTGCTGGGAAGATGCCGGTTTTTGGGTCAGGTTTTTCATGGCTTCTTCGTATAAAATTCTCTCGTGAGCCGCATGCTGATCTAAAACCATTAAATTTCCTTTAACCTGAGACAGAATATAGGTATCCGCCAACTGCCACAGGTTGACCCCCCCCACTTCAGTCCTTTTCTCCGCTGTCATTTTATGGTGAGCGGAGTCGAACCATTTGACCCCGCCAACGGCGGGAGAAGAATCTGTTTTGCTTGGTTCGACCTGTAGTGAGCCTTTCGATTCTATTTCTTCCCTCTTCACACTCTCCCTTTTTGGCGGTTCATACTCATGTTTCACCAATTCCCCCCCGAAGAAACTCTCTTGGATCCGTTCTTTCTCAGTCCCAGTCTCCGTCTCAGTCCCCGTCCCAGTCTCAGTCACAGACGGCTCAACCTCTTTTTCGCGTAGCCAAGCCTTCACGGCTTGGCTCTCTGCCTTATCAGTCTCTGCAGTCTGAAGAGCAGGTATCACTTGTGGCGAAGTCAGACATTCTTTAATCTTCGTATAGACCAGATCATGCACTCCCTTTTCATCCGAGAACCTGACTTCGCTTTTGGTCGGATGAACATTCACATCCACCAACCCCGGATCAATCTCTATGAATATGATGGCGAACGGAAACTTCCCCTTGGGCAAAAGCTCACCATACCCAGACTGGACAGCATGGTAAAGCGATCTGGAGACAATCGGTCTTCGATTAACGAAGAGATAAAGCTCCGCCCGATTTGACCTCGCAATCTCCGACTTCCCTAAAAAACCGCTTATGTTTATCTTTCTGTGTTCTTTCTCAGTCTCCGTCTCAGTCCCAGTCTTTATCTCAACCATCTTCTCTGTCTGATCCTTTCCAAATATGTCTCTTATCCTTTCTCTGTAATTAGGGGTAGCATCTACTTGTTGGGAGGGAGGCTCGCCCTGAGGGATTGCTCTGAAGGGTTGAACCTCTCCCCCTTTGTCCCCCTCTCCACATTTGTGGAGAGGGGGAGTTAGGGGGTGAGGTAAGCCTTTAAAATCAAAAAGTTCCCTCCCATCACTTATCAGCTTAAACGAAATCTCCGGATAAGCGATGGCGAATTTAGTCAAAAGATCGATGATATGTCTGGTCTCAGTCAGAATAGATTTTAAAAATTTTCTCCGTGCCGGAATGTTGTAAAATATTTCTCTTACAATAACTGATGTCCCAATCGGTGCTCCTGCCTCCCTTTTATCTTTAATCACTCCCCCCTCGATCTTAATCCTGGTTCCACTTAAGCTTTCTTGGGTTCGGGTGAGCGTATCCAACAAAGAGACAGAGGCGATAGATGGCAAAGCCTCTCCTCTGAAGCCCAAAGTTTTGATTCTATAAAGATCGTCCACAGATTTTATCTTACTGGTGGCGTGTCTTTGAAAAGACAGCTCCGAATTTTTCTCATCCATCCCCGATCCGTCATCCGTCACCCGGATGAATTTTATGCCCCCGTTTTTTATCTCCACCGAAATATTTTTTGCCCCGGAATCGATGGAATTTTCCACCAACTCCTTCACCACTGAAGCCGGCCGTTCCACCACCTCCCCAGCGGCGATTTTGTCCACCAAATCTTCGGGTAATATGATAATATTGTTTTCCATACCAATTCACCTCTCCCCCTTAGTCCCCCTCTCCATCCCGCCAAAGGCGGGAGAGAGGGGGTCAGGGGGCGAGGTCTCCATTTTTCATCTATTTCATCCGTTGGGAATCTTAACCTGTTCTACCGTCCGTGTCATTCTGACCCCGCCTTTTATGGTGAGCGAAGTCGAACCATTGGCGGGGGAAGAATCTAAAAAGCCAGTTGAAAATCCCGTCCTTCGATTGGCTCAGGATGGTGAGCGAAGTCGAACCACCAGAGGCGGGGATGCTTCGCTTCGCTCAGCATGACAAGTGGCTGATTCGTCATCAATCATTCGTCATTAATCATTCGTCATTGCCTTTTTTCGTCATTAATCATCCGTCATTCGTCATTTGTTTTATTCTTTTTATATTCCCTTTCGCTATCCCAATCTGCTCCGGCATCCCTATTTCTTCAAATATTTCCAGAGCCTCATTATAATACTTCAAAGCCTGATCCAGATCACCTTTATCTTGATAGATCAGACCGATGTTGCCCAAAGCACTTGCCTCACCCTCCCTGAAACCTATCTCCCTATGAATCTCTAAAGCCTCCTCTAAATACTTCAAAGCCTGATCCAGATCACCTTTAGCTTTATAGATCAGACCGATGTTGCCCAAAGCACTTGCCTCACCCTGCCTTGAACCTATCTTCTTATGAATCTTCAAAGCATCATCTAAATACTCCAAAGCCTGATCCAGATCACCTTTATCTTGATAGATCAGACCGATGTTGCCCAATTGATTTGCCTCACCCTGCCTGTAACCTATCTCCTTATGAATCTTCAGAGCCTCCTGATGATACTTCAAAGCCTGCTCCAGATCACCTTTATCTTGATAGATCAGACCAATGTTGCCCAGACTATTTGCCTCACCCTGCTTGTAACCTATCTCCCTTTTAATCTTCAAAGACTCCTGATGATACTTCAAAGCCTGATCCAGATCACCTTTATCTTTATAGACTACACCGATGTTACCCAAAACAGTTGCCTCATTTTCCTTATGACCTGTCTGCCTGTCAATCTCTAAAGAATCTTGATAATACTTCAAAGCCTGATCCAGAGCACCTTTAGCTTTAAAGATCACACCGATGTTGCTCAAAGCCGCGGATTCGCCTTCCTTATCTCCGAATTGCCGTCCAAGACGTAAAGATTCCTCGTAATTTTGCAAAGCCAAAGAAAGCCTTCCAGAAGTATAATAGCAAATTGCGATAAAGTTAAAAAGAGCCACCAATTGGCTTGCTTTTGCTTCTTTCATCGCCTTCTGGAACTCTGAAATAGCCTCATCCCATTTATATGCTGTCATAAATTTCAAACCTTTAGCAAATGGGTCAAATACTGGTGGGTCTGCTTTTGGCAATCCGTCCACATAAGGCTCAATACCTAAACGCTCTTTAATCAGCTTTATGTCCGCTTTGATTTCTTTTGTTTCCTTCCCAATGCGAAAAACGTGTCGTTCAGTCCAAACAGCGATAGCTAATCCCAAAATAGCAAGAATCCCTCCGATCTCACGAAGAGGGGGAAAAAGAAGAAAGAGCAGTCCAACAACAGCAACAAGGATGCCCACAATTGTAAAAGTTTTCATATCTTAAATCTCTATTACCCGCTGGATCGGGGTACCCTTACCCCCGATCCTCTTTGATCGGGTCAAGGTCAGCACCTAACTTCAGGTGTTGGAGTTTTTCCCTCTCCTTTCAGGAGATGCGTATGCACTCATACGAGGGGTTAGGGTGAGGTCGTTTTTTCATCTGTTTCATCTGTTGGGAATCTTAACCCACAACCTGTGAGGGCTTGTCCAGTCGCCTTAGCTTTTATTCGTCATCCGTCATTAATCATTCGTCATTGCCTTTTTTCGTCATCAATCATCCGTCATTCGTCATCTCTTTTATCCGTCATTAATCATTCGTCATTAATCATTTGTTTTATTCTTTCGATATTCTTTTTCACTTTCCCAATCTCCTGTGCCATCCCTATTTCTTCAAATATTTTAAGAGCTTCATTATAATACTTCAACGCCTGATCCAAATCACCACTTTTTCGATAGATCGCACCGATGTTATTCAATCGAATTGCCTCACTTGGTTTATGACCTGTCTGCCTATTAATCTCTAAAGCCTCTTGAAGATATTTTAAAGCCTCATCCAGGTCACCTTTAATTTGATAGAGTTCACCGATGTTGTCTAAATGCCTTGCCTCACCTTCTCTGAAACCTATCTCCTTATCAATTTTCAGAGCCTCCTGAAAATACCTCAAAGCTTGCTCTATGTCATCTTTAGCTTTATAGATCAAACCGATGTTGCCCAATTGAGTTGTCTCACCTTGCCTAGAACCTATTTCCTTATCAATCTTCAAAGCATCCGCAAAATATTTCGAGGCCTGATCCAGATTACCTTGAGCCTGATAAACCACACCGATATTACCCAACTGGATTGCCTCGCCTTCCTTGCGACCTAACTGCCTATTTATCTTTAAAGCCTCCTCTAAATATTCAAAAGCCAGCTTCAGATCGTCCTTAAGATAGTAAACAATACCGATGTTGCCTAAAGCGGTTACCTCACCTTCTTTATCTTTGAATTGTCGAGCAAGACGTAAAGATTCCTCATAATTTTCCAAAACCAAAGAAAGCCTTCCACCAGAAGTATAATAGCAAATTGCGACAAGGTTATAAAGACCAACCAATTGGCTTCCTTTTGCTTCTTTCATCGCTTTTTGGAATTCGGAAATCGCCTCATCCCATTTATATTCTGTCATAAATTTCGTGCCTTCAAGAAATGGGTCAAAAACAGGCGGTGGTGCGGAAGATAAACCGTCAGTATATATTCTTCCAACACCTAAGTCTCTTTCGATCTTCTCTACATTCTCATTCACTATCCTTATCTGCTCTTCAAGAACTCGTAGCGTCAGACGATCTTCTTCATGGGCAAGCTCGTCCTCTTGTCTTTTGCGGCGGGTCGCAATACGCCTAAGAATACCATAAATAACCGCCACACCACCTAATATGGAAGCATAAATTGCAATTTGTTCGATTGTAGACAAATTACTGCCCTCCTCCAAATGTGGAGTTAATCCGTAAGGATTTTATTACTCCTAAAAGGCTAACGCCTTAGCTTCTTTTTCTCCATTTTGCTTTACCTCTCCCCCTCTCCACAAGTGTGGAGAGGGGTTCACCCTGAAGGGGACTAAGGGGGTGAGGTCGCTATTCCGATTCCTCTACTTCTTTTTCAACTCATTCAATATATTCAATACTTCGCAAAAAACATACACAATTTTGGTTAAGTCGTCAAGATTAGTATTGACTGAATTAGCTATGCATGCTAATATACAAACATGCGTATATTATTTTCGTTGGCACGGAGATTCGTCTTCTGGTTAGGGCTGGGGTTGAACCCCAGCCCCACTTGGAACAGGGGTGCAACCCCTGTCCCAACACAGGAGGCAAAGTCAATAAACATAGGTGAAGTTGAATGACCTTAATTAGTTTAAATAATATTTCAAAATCTTACGGAGCCAATCTGGTTCTAAACGACATCTCTTGGCAGATTGAGGAGGGAAGACGAATCGGGCTTTTGGGGGCAAATGGGGTGGGGAAGACTACCCTTTTTAGAATAATCAGCGGAGAGCTGGAGATAGATAAAGGAAGCATCACCCGAAGCAAAAACCTAAAGATCGGCTTTTTGCGACAGGAATACGAGCTTGCGGATGATTTAACTTTATTTGACGAGATGCTAAAACTATTCTCCGAGCTTTTGGAATTGCACGATGAATTGCGAAGCTTGGAGAAGGAGATGTCTTTTGGCAAATCCTTTGGATCCTCCGGAAACTTGGATAAGCTGATGAAACGATACGGTGAGCGGCAAATAGAATATGAAAACAAGGGCGGGTATACTTATGAAAACAAAATTGAAACCGTGCTTTATGGATTGGGATTCAAAAAGGTGGACTTTGATAAAAATATGAATCTCTTAAGTGGAGGAGAGAAAAATCGAGCCGCTTTGGCTTCGATCCTTTTGTCGGAGCCCAATCTTCTTTTGTTGGATGAGCCAACCAATCATTTAGACATCGAGGGAACTGAATGGCTGGAAAAATATCTTTTTGAATTTCCGGGAACGGTGATCGTGGTCTCTCACGATCGGTATTTTTTGGATCGGGCGATTCAAGAAGTGGCGGAGCTGGAAAATCATCGAATAGAAAAATATGTGGGGAATTTTTCCGCTTATTTGATAGAGAAAGAAAAAAGAAAAGAAAAAGCTATGAAAGAGTTTGAAGAGCATAGGGAATATATTCTAAGAACCGAAGAATTCATCCGCAGAAACATCGCCGGACAAAAGACCAAGCAGGCAAAGTCCCGAAGAAAAGCTTTGGAGAAACTGGAGAGACTGGAAAGACCTAAAACCAAAGCCAAAAAAGTAAAGCTCTCTTTTACCCCAGCACAGAGGACTTCAAGGGGACTTGTCTGGACTGATAATCTGACCAAAAGGTTCGGAGACCAGACCCTTTTTGAAAATGCGAGCTTTTTCTTAGAAAGATACGATCGAGTGGGCTTGATCGGTCCCAATGGCTCCGGCAAAACCACTTTTCTAAAAATGCTTATGGGAAAAGAAGAACCCACCTCCGGAGAGGTTAAAATCGGTGCCAACCTCGATATCGGCTATTATGATCAAGAGCATGCGGGATTGGATAAAGAATGCTCGGTTTTGGATGAGGTTTGGAAAATCAAACCACCGATGTTGGCTTCGGACCTGCGTAGTTTCTTGGGCAAATTCTTATTTTTTGGGGAAGACGTTTTCAGAAAAATAAAGACCTTCAGCGGTGGAGAGCAGAGCCGTGTGGTTTTGGCGAAACTGATCCTCTCCAATCCCAACTTCTTGATCTTGGATGAGCCTACTAATCATCTGGATATTGCTTCCAGAGAGGTTTTGGAAAATGCTCTTTCCGAATTTGGCGGAACCATTCTGGTAGTCTCCCATGATCGCTATTTTCTCAACAAAGTGGTGAACAAAATTTATGCCATCGAGAATAAAACTCTAAAAGAGTATTTGGGAAATTACTCCTATTACGAAGAGAGGAAAAGAGAAGAAAAGGAAGCCCGACAGAGGAGTTTGGAGCTTGTAAAACAGGAAAGGAAAGCCAAAGCAAAAATCAAAGCAACTAAGCCAAAAAGCAAAAAAAGAAGCCTGCACCAAATAGAAAGAGATATTTCCGAAATTGAACAAAAGATCGAGGAGATAGATTATTTACTCTCCACCGAAGAAGTTTATATCGATTGGCAGAAGCTTTTGGAGTTAAACCAAGAAAAAGAAGAATTGTCCAAAAGACTGGAAGAGTTATACGCTGAATGGGAAGATTCAGCGAAAGAATAATAGAACAGGAGTGTCAAGCTTTAGCTTGACCAGATTTTTTATACCATTGTTGCGGAGTACCCTTACCCCGCAACAGAACTGGCTCGGGGTGGGGGTTCATCCTGATCCCGCCTTTGGCGGGAGAAGGACACCCCGAACCAACGCCTTAGATAGATTCTTATAATTGACAAACGAACGAACATTCATTTCTGTGGTGAAGGACACCCTCAGATAACAGAAGAGGGGGCGGTTGGTAGCCGCAGACTTTCAGTCTGCGGGGTAGGGATCGAAAAAATAGGGAGCCTCCTCGGATTCTTATAGTTGACAACCAAACGGACATCCATTAACGGAAAGCCACTATTTTACTGTGAGATTTGATAGACGGGAATATTAATGTGTTTTTCTGGTTTTTTCTTGCTTGCTAAGACCTCATCGATCTTTTGGGAAACAGCGGGTGAGAGGACTTTCTCACCGCATTGAAGACATACTTCGACAGGCAAATTATCAATTACTACCAGTTTCCCGTTAAGCCGGAAATCGAAAGAGATTTTCTCTTTCTTTAATCTCCCTCCGCAGATTGCACAAACGTTTTTATTTTTTTCCATGTTTTCTCCTTTTTTCAAAATCAATCCACTCTTCTTCATCAGGCTCATACACAGTTATTATCCACACAATCGGAGCATAAGACAAAACCACATGGATCGGCCTACCAGTATTAGTAAAGCCAAAGACTAAACAACTAGCCGCATATTTGTTTTCCTCATACCTCTCGATGATCTTGCCATTGTTGATTGTCTCCTTGATCTCTTCTGTTGTGATTCCTCTTGCAAGTCTCTTTTTAGTGGCGTGAAGAGTGATGCGATACTCTTTATTCTTTATTTTCCTTCTTAAATACGCAATATCCATTTAAAGAATCAGCTAAGATTTTATTCTCAATACAAAATATAATCATAGCCAGATAAAGCAAGTTATTTCTGCAAAAAGAAAGTATTCTCACCCATCTGGTTTCATCTGTCCGTCGGTAAGGAATAACGATGGAGAGATACGTCACAAGTATAGTGAATTCCCCATACTATGTTGCTTTCGGTCAATGCTTGAGAGGAATAAGAAACTGATGCTTA
>Ga0315289_10005340_pt1 | contig 18995 bp, 7 predicted proteins | sample YL17G11_40_MG_FD_203452 | JGI IMG/M metagenome (GOLD analysis project Ga0315289, IMG submission 203452) | Sediment microbial communities from Yellowstone Lake, YNP, Wyoming, USA - YL17G11_40 | ecosystem: Environmental > Aquatic > Freshwater > Lake > Sediment | place: USA: Wyoming | collected...
CTTTGCGCCAGCGAAGGGCAAAACAAAGAGGCACGCTGGCGACGCGAAAGAAATACATCTGGTCGTTGAGAGGCGGAAAATGAAATCCCTATGCTTGGCATGGATACTGGCTCTCCTGCTGGTTGTACCTGCTTCAGCCCAGGAATCTGACGCTCTGAATTTCCTTTCCGGCTTAGGTGAATTCAGCGAAATCCGCAAGATGTTGCCCTCGTACTTGAAGAGCAGCGCAGAGCGAATGCTCGCGGAACGGCAGCGTCAGATCGACCAGCTTTCCACGCTCGAGGATGTCGCCAAACGAAAGGCTGACTTCCGCCAGCGCCTGCTCAGCTATCTTGGCGGCTTACCGGAGAGGACCCCCCTGAACGCCCGCGTCGTCGGGGTCCTGGAGCGCGAAGCCTACAGAATTGAGAAGGTGGTCTTCGAGAGCCAGCCCCGCTTCTACGTAACGGCCAACCTTTACCTTCCTAAGACCGGCCGCCCGCCCTACCCTGCGATCCTGTATCCACTCGGACACGAGCGGGGCGCCAAAGCCAATCCGGTGTGGCAGCAAATGCTCGGCTCGCTCGCCAGCAAAGGTTTCGTCGCCCTGGCTTGGGATCCCATCGGCCAGGGCGAGCGGGTCCAATTCTACGACGAGGACTTGCAGGAATCGAAGGTGGGCAACTCGACTACCGAGCACACGGAGGTTGGGATCCAGTGCTTGCTGGTTGGGGACCACATGGCCCGCTACACCATCTGGGACGGCATGCGCGCGCTCGACTACCTGCTCTCTCGGACAGAAGTTGATCCCACGCGCATCGGCATCACCGGCAATTCCGGAGGAGGCACGCACACTGCGTATCTGGCGGCGCTCGACGATCGCATCCATGTCGCCGCACCCTCGTGCTACATCACGTCCTGGCACCTCATGCTTCAAACCATCGGGCCCCAGGACGCTGAGCAGGTATTCCCTTTCTGGTTGCAGGATGGATTCGATTATCCCGATTTCCTATATGCCTTCGCTCCCAAACCGTACCTTATCCTTTCCGCCATTCGGGATTTCTTTCCCATTTCCGGAGCACGTCACACATACGCGGAAGCGGAACGGGTTTACTCGGCAATGGGGGCGAAAGAGAAACTGGGCATGTTCGAGGCTGATGATGGGCACGGTTACTCAAAGCCGCGTCGCCTGGCTGCTTACCGCTGGCTCAGCCGTTGGCTGAAGGGCGTGGAGGATAACGAGCCGGAGCGGGAAATAGAACCCGTTCCTGCCGAGGACTTGTGGTGCACTCCCACAGGGCAGGTTTCCACTTCGCGCGGGGGCGAGACAGTCTTCTCCCTGAACAAAAAGCGCTGGGAACAACTGAAAGCGAAAGGAAATTTGCCCCTGGAGGAGATCCGTCGCCGCGTGCGCAAGATGAGCGGGTTCGAACCCACGCCGGCTCCACTCCAGGTCAGATCTTACGGCACCATCGCTCGCCCCGCCTACCATATCGAGAAGCTCGTCTATGACAGTGAGCCCGGCATCATGATTCCAGCGCTGCTGTTCGTTCCGGAGCAGGCCAAGTCGAAAAAGCCCGCGATCCTTTATGTCGACGGCAGCGGCAAGAGCGCCGCAGCATCCGATGCGGAGCAACTCGTGAAATCCGGCTTTGTGGTCCTCGCGATCGATGCCAGAGGCTGCGGGGAGACCAAGGTCCGCACTGAGAGCAACGGCGATGAGTTCGACCGCTACTTCGGAGATTACGACGATGCCATGACCGCGCTGCTCATCGGAAAGACCATGGTGGGAATGCGGGCGCGGGACATCACCCGGGGGATCGATCTCCTCGTGGCACGGTCGGATGTGGACCACGACCAGATCTATGGATTTGGCAAAGATGCGGGTGCGGTGCCTATGCTTTATGCTGCCGTGCTGGATGAGCGCCTCCGAAAAGTGGGCCTCGAAGGCATGCTGGTTTCTTACGAGTCAGTGGTCCTGACCCGTATCCATCGGGGCGTGCTGGAAGATATGGTCCCCAGAGCTCTGCAAGTCTACGATCTACCTGATCTGGTTGCTGCCTTGGCGCCGCGGGAAGTGTGGCTCGTGAACGCAACCGATCCCCTGCGACATCAAGTGGGAAGCTCTCGAGTCAAGGGTCAGTACGCGCGGGCGTCGCAAGCATTCAAACTGGCAGGAGCGGAAAGTGCCCTCCGCTTGCGGGACCGCAGACCAGACGAGAGCATGGCTAAAACCTACCCGGAAATGATGGGGAATCCGTAGGAGATACTCGTGGCCCCGCGCTGGGGGACCGTGGGCTGGGAATCTCGCGAAGCTGCAGATGCGGGGAGGTTTGATGCGTGTGTTGACAGCCAAACAAAATGCTCGATGCGCCGCGCTCTTTCTGGCCCTTGCGCCCTTTGGGCCTTCGGCTTGGTCAGCCTCCTTCCTCGCCGGAGCCCGCCTGCTGACGCCCACGGCGCGCCAGTATGAAAAGGTTGAAATCTCCCTGCCCGTGGAGGTTGTGCCCGACAACCCCTTTGACCCGAACCTGATCGCACTCGACGCCCTGGTTACTTTACCTTCAGGCAAGAGTGTCAGGGTGCCGGGCTTCTGGTTCCAGGATTATCGCCGCTCCCTCCGCGACCCCGCGGCCCCGGAAGTCGAGCGGGTGGAAGAACTGGCACCCCTGGGGCGGCCGGAGTGGCGGGTTCGTTTTTCAAGTGGCGAAGTGGGCACCCACCGCTTTGTGCTCGAGCTGAAGGGTAGCGGGAGCACTAGACGCAGCAAGGAATTCAGCTTCGAGATTACTCCCGGGCCGCGTCGCGGCTTCATCCGTGTCAGTCCGCGAAACCGGCAATACCTGGAGGACGAGTCTGGGCGCCCCTTCTTCCCGATCGGGCAGAATCTCTGCATGTATGAAGGCAAAGAGGGCACTTACTACTTCGACCGGCTCCTCTCCAAGCTGGCGCAGGCAGGCGGCAACTTCGTGCGCCTCTGGCAGGAGTACTACGTGCCGCGCGATCTCAAACTTCTTGCCGCGCCTGGCGACGGCAGCTTCACCGGCTTCCCCTTGGAGACCCAAGTCACCGGCCTGGGACGCTACGATATGGCTTCCGCCTGGCGACTCGATTACGTGGCGGAGCTCTGCGAAAAGCTGGATTCCTACTGGCAGATCACCTTCGAGATGGTCGTGTGGTGGCAGCAACAACAGGCCCATCGCTGGCCACGCAATCCCTACAATGCCGCCAACGGCGGTCCCTGCGTCCGTCCCGCCGACTACCTCACAAGTGCGAAGGCCCGCGAATTGGTGCGCCGTCGGCTGCGCTACAGCGTGGCACGGTGGGGCTGGACGACGAACCTTGTGGCCTGGGAGTTGTGGAATGAGGTGGACAACCTCGAGGGTTTCGATCCCCGAGCGAATGCGGAATGGCATCGGGAAATGGCGCGCTACCTGAAAGGGATCGATCCTTGGCGACATCTCATTACCACCAGTTGGCGAGACCGGCAGATGTTTGCCTTGCGGCAAATCGATATTGTGCAAGGCCATTCGTACTTCGAAGCGAAGTACGACGCGGCGCAGTACTCCGTTCAGGACACCGAACACTTGATGCAGGGTTTCAACAAACCTTACTTTTTTGGCGAGCAAGGTATCGAGGGTCCGGTGGGCGTCGATCCGGAGGGTAAACACTTTCACGATTGTTTGTGGGCTACAGCGCTGAGCGGAGCTGCCGGAACTGGTCTTTATTGGTGGTGGCACAACTACATCGAGCCGTACAACCTCTATCGTCACTACCAGCCGCTCGCCAGGTTCGTGAGCGACGTGGACTGGCCAGCCTACCCGTGGAAAGCGGTAAGGCTTGCCCGCCCCAATCTTCCGGTATGCCTGAATGTATACGGCTTGGTGGCGGATGACCGCGCCTTGTTCTGGATTCATGATCCCATGGCCTTCCGGGTGAGTGACGCCCAGCCCGTCCGCGGGCCGAGTCAGGCAGCCGCCAGCGTCAACATCGTAGGCTTGGCGGATGGCAATTATGAGGTTGAATGGTGGGACACCTTAACAGGCCAAATCATCCGCAGGGATGCGGCGAATGTTGATCATCTTCGGCACTTCGGCTACGGTATCGAGTTGAACCCGCCTGAATTCTGGGGCGACATTGCCGCCCGGGTTATCCGGCAGGGCAGGCAGTGGCAAAAGAACTAGGAGTTGTTGCTTGGCGCATCCCCAGGAGCTGGCGCGGCAATACTCAGCGAACGTATCCGTGGATTTGTGCTTGAAGGTATCCTGAGGATTCGGACACGCGAACGGACGCTGGCGACTTAAAAGAGGGCCTTGAGTTGGCAAGCCCTCTAGCTGAAACTCTATCAACGGCGAGCAGTCTCTTGGTGCCAAGGAGGCTCCGATGCTAGCGCGCATGACGTTTGTTTGTCTTTTGGCCTGCGGGATCGCAGGGAGCGCGATCGCGGGCGAGTTGCCGGGCAAATATTTCCGCTTGATGGAGGCCGGGACCAAGCCGGTCGAGGAGCGTCTCAACGCTAAGCCAGCACCCGACCTGGAAGCGTTGGAAGCACGGCCCGGTTGGCACCACTTCCCCTATGCCATCCTGGCGCCCGCAGTGCTCTACGCCAAACAGCACCCGGACAACCCGCGCTTCCGGGACCCCAAGATGCTGGCCCTGGCGATAAAAATCGGTGACCTCCTGGCTGATGAAGATGAGAAGGGCCGGTACGAACCTCGCCTCGACAGTGATTGGGACACCTACATGTGGCTCGAGGCTTACCGGCTGCTCCAGACGGAGCTGGGCGAGCAGCGAGGGGCGCGCTGGCGGCGGGCCATGGAGAGGAATGCCGCTCTGGTGGTGGCGGATGCCAAGGAAAGACTAGACTTCCCTTGGTACCAATCGCCTTTCATCGGGACCTCCCCAAACCATTACGCGCAGTATGCCTCGTTACTCCTTTTGGCTGGGCGAGTGTTCGGGAACAAAGAATGGGAAGCGCTGGGAACTCGGATACTTCATCGCTTTGCTACTGAGGAACAGTCCCCGGATGGCTATTGGGGAGAGCACAACGACTCTGGCCCGACGACCGGTTACAACCATCTCACCATGACGCAAGTGGCGTTGTACTGGGAGTACGCGAAGGATCCTGCCGCACTGCGGGCCCTGCAACGCTCTACCGACTTGCACAAGTACTTCACCTATCTCGACGGCACCCCGGTGGAAGTCATTAACGACCGCAACCGCTATTGGGATGTCTGTGCCTGGGGCCACTTCGGGTTTTCGCATTTCCCGGACGGGCGCCGCTACGCCGAGTTCCTGACGAGCTTCTTCCGAGCAGACAACCTCAGTATGGATGCGCTGGGAAGGCTAGCCCAGGATGCTCTGTACTATCACGAGGGGCCCACGAAGCCGATCCCCCAGGACCGGCCCCGTTACTCCCATAAGATGAGTGTGCCCGCAGGAATCCGCAAGACGGGCCCTTGGGTGGTTTGCCTGTCGGGTTTGATCAGCACCCAGGCAGTGAACAATCAGTATTACCTGGACCGCCAGGCGAACTTGAGCATCTTCCATCAGAAGCTGGGGCTGATCATTACCGGCGCCAACTCCAAGCGCCAGCCGGAACTGGCCACCTTCACGGAGAAGATTCGTGGGCAGGTTTTCTCTATGCCCCTTAGCAGCCGTCTCCAAATGAGCGAAAAGCAGGATCGGCTTTCCCTTGCCTACAACACGTTCTTTGCAGACGTTTATGTTCCCGCTCCCTTAGAGAATGAAGTGAATCTTCGCGTCGTCAAAACGGGAAAAGGCACGCCCGCGGACGATACCCACCTGAATCTCCAACTGGTCTTGAAAGCCGGCGAAACGCTGGAGACGGGTGCAGGCCGGAAGATCGTGCTGGGGACGGATCCGCTCGAACTGCAACCTCAGGATCTGGGAGGTTGGATTCGCCACCACGGCTGGAGGTTGAAACTGGACCCAGCCGCTACACTGAGTTGGCCTGTTTACCCTTACAACCCATACGCGAACGGACCCGAAAAAAACCTCGAGCACGCTGTCGGCGTGCTTTCGGTGCCCGTCCGCTCGAAGCCGGAGGAACACGACTGGTACGTTCGGCCGGCCGAGCAGGAAATTTCCTTCAGCCTCGTCGTCGAGTAGGCTCTCCCAGTCGGTAGCCTCCACTCGCGCCCACCCTGTGGCCGTACTGGGGATATAATGAACCTGCACGCTTCCACTGAGGGGGAACCTGTGGCTCGGCAGAGAATATTCCCGGCCTTTTTCCGCGTAGTTGCCAGGTCAATGCTCCTTTGCGTGTGCGCGGCTACTGGTTCCAGCAAGCTCCCGGCGGCAGACTCGAAACCAAATGTAATCATCATAACCATAGACACTCTGCGGGCTGACCATCTGGGTTGCTACGGTTACCGGCAAATCCAGACCCCCAACATTGACGCGCTGGCGCGGTCGGCCGTGCGCTTCACACATGCCTACACTCCCGTGCCGATTACTCTGCCCGCGCACACCGCCCTCTTTACCGGCAGCTTCCCGATGGCCACGGGCGTGCACGACTATGCCGTCAACAAGGTTCCCGCGAGCGCAGTGACGCTGGCAAAAGTCCTGCGCCAGAACGGCTATGCCACGGGTGCCTTCATCGGCGCTCCCGTGCTTGACTCCCACTATGGCTTGAACCAGGGCTTTGAAACCTACTTCGACCACTTCGACTTCACCCATCTGGACGAAGCGAAGGCTGACCAGGTAAAACGACGGGGCAACGTGGTAATCAACGAAGCGCTCGGCTGGCTGAAGCGGAATCCGCGGCAGCCGTTCCTGCTTTGGGTCCACCTTTATGACCCCCATTACCCCTACACACCACCGGAACCCTATGCCAGCCGCTACAAGACTCGTCCCTACGACGGGGAAATCGCCTTCGCTGATGCCCAGGTGGGACGATTGATCTCCTTCTTGAGGGTGACGGGTCTCTTCTCGGACTCATTGGTTGTCTTGACCAGCGACCACGGCGAAGGCTTGGGCGAGCATGGCGAGAATAGACATGGGTTCTTCATTTACAATTCGACGCTGCACGTGCCCTTACTCTTCAAGGTTGCAGGCACCACGCCCCGCGTGATTGAGGACGAGGTTTCCCTGGTGGACATCATGCCTACTGTGTTGCAGGCTCTGCGCATTCCTGTCCCGCCGACCGTGCAAGGGCGTAGTTTGCTGAGCGGAATTCTGGGGCGTCCCGCCTTCGGCACTTCAAATCTTTATGCGGAAACTTACCTGCCTCTGCTGCACTTTTTCTGGAGCCAGTTACGCGGGTTGCAGTGGCGGGGTCTGAAGTACATTGAGACGCCGCAACCCGAGCTATACGACACGCGCATTGATCCGCACGAGACGAAAAACCTATTCAGGGCACGCCAGGCCGAAGCCCACATGATGCGCGACAGGCTTTTCACCATTCTTCGCCGCTATACGCCCGCCTCAGATGCCGCCACAAGCGAAAAGGAGCTGACAGACCCGGCCCTCCTCGAGCGGCTCCGGTCCCTGGGCTACGTGGCAATCTCTGCCGGCACCCTCGCCGACGCTGCCCGTAAAGAGCTCCCTGACCCCAAGGACCGCATCCAGGTTTACGAGCTTTTCTGGGAGGCCATGACAGACGGGCAGCACGGTCGCTATGAGGAATCTCTCCGCAAACTGCGCGAGGCGCAAAAAGTCGAGCCTGATTCCTTGCCCTTCCTTTTCCTAGCCGCCCTTGACTACTTTAAAATGAGAGATTACCAGCAGGCCATCCAACTGTTCAGCCGGGCCCTGGAACTCAAACCCAAGTTCGCTCCGCCACATTACTACCTGGGCGTGATTTACGCGCAGACTTCCAACAACGAAGCTGCGTCGGAAAATTTCAAGAAAGCGCTGGAACTCGATCCGACAAATTTCTCCGCAGCTTTTGGCCTGGGCGGCGTTTACCTTCGCGTGAAGCGCGTGGATGAAGCCGCTCGCGCTTTTCAGCAGGCTATTCAAATCAATCCGGATTATGCCGAGGCATACGCGGCTCTGGGTGAAATCTACCTCTATCAAAAACGCCTGGACGATGCAGTGCAGGTATTGGAACGGGCTGTGGCGCTCGCGCCGGAGATGAAGGAAGCCCACTACCGTCTGGGCCAAGCATACGAGGCAAAGGGTCTGCGCGAACAAGCGCAGGAGGAATTCCGCCGTGCGAAGTCCCCAGAAGCCCCTCCGCATCCTTGAGCAAACCGATAGCAATATTCTGAAGACATCGAATCGGCTCGCAGGCCTGCGGTTCGGGACTTTGGCTTGCGCGGGCACTGTGGCTGCGGCGAGTGAGGCGAGGTTACTGACTGCCTTTCGAATCGAGGGCGCACTCGCAAGTTCGTAACATGACACCGACGGGCCCGATTTGAGTCTTCCTACTTGACAAACTAGCGGAAGCGTGTTCTAACGGAGCAAATCTCGTGCAGGAGATACCGCCATGAAGAAGGCAAGGCTCGTCATTGCTGTGGGGACCAGTGTGTCCCTGGCGCTCGTCATGTTGATTTTCTCCCCGGCAGGGGCGTTCGGGCAGACCGGGGCGGGAACGGTTACCGGGACGGTGCGGGACGCAGAGCAGAAGGTGGTTCCCGCAGCGGCTGTTACGATCACCAATTCAGAAACAAACATCTCCCATAAGGTGCAGGCTTCGGAGGTGGGGAGTTATTACTTCGGTGCCCTTCCGCGCGGCCCTTACACGCTGGCTGTCGAAAAGGAAGGGTTCAAGAAGTGGGAGGGAAAATTCGTCCTGCGAGTTGGGGAGAACGTTGTCATTGACCCGACATTGGAGGTGGGTGCCATACGAACCGTCGTCGAGGTGACTGGCGCGGCTCCGCTCATCACCACGGCAAGCATGGAAGTTTCGAGCGTGAAAGATTACGAACGCATCCGCCAGTTGCCTTTGAATGGCCGATCCATTGGCAATTTGTTTCCCTTAACTCCCGGCGTCGAGGGGGGGGCGGGCGGCGCCCGGGTCAACGGCCTGAAGGTAGGGTCGTTGGAAATCACCCTCGACGGCCTGTCAATCGTGGACCGGTTTGGAGGCGGCATCGCCCGCGTCTCACCGGGCCTGGATACGGTCCAAGAGTTTCGGATTGAGACGCTCGGCTCCGACGCCCGCTACTCGCGGCCGGCGAATGTGACCATAGCCACCCGGAGTGGCACCAACGAGTTTCATGGGAGTGTCTTCGAGACGCACCGCAACAACTCCGGGGGCCTGCGCGTGCGCCGCCGTGAGGATTCAGCAGAACGCGACCCAGTGACCCACGAATTGTTGTTCACGCCGGACAAATTGATTCGGAATGAGTATGGCGTCTCGGCGGGTGGCCCCTTCTACATCCCCGGTGTGTACAACGGCCGCAACAAGAGCTTCTGGTTTGTGGCCTACGAGGGTTCGAAGGAGCGCATGCGGAGTCTCAATGACGACGACGAGAATGGCCAGGCTGTGCCGACAGAAGCCATGTGGAACGGCGATTTAAGTAACGCTGTGGACCCGGAGGGTAACCTGATCACCATCTACGACCCTCTGACCACGGACGCCAACGGAGTGCGACAACCCTTCGACGGAAATATCATTCCTCCCGGCAGGATCAGTCCGATGGCCAAGGTGTTGAGCACCCTAACGGCTCGTCCACTTGACGCCACGAATCCTTACATAGATTCCAACTACGTCACGTTTTATCCTGACAAGACGGACATCAACAATCTCACCATCAAAGGGGACCACCACTTCACGGATAAGGACAATCTGTCGGTAAGATGGACGCGCAGTACGCGCCACTCCGCCACCGAAGGTGGGGTGTACGGGAACCCAGTGAACGCAGCGGCGGGATTGGGAACCTCCAGAAACGATCCCAGGATTCACAACGTTTCGGCTAATTACAACCGGACGATAACGAATACTCTGCTGAACGAGTTGCTGGTGGGAGTTCACCGGTCATATAAGGGCTCCGGTACCCTGGCGGACTTTACCGACTGGCCGGCCAAGCTCGGCCTGCCCAACCCGTTCGGCGTTACCGGATGGCCCACCTTTTGCGCTGGCAACATGGGGTTCTATGGTTATTTTTGCTGGGACTCCGACAACCGCAAGGATGAGGCGCTGACGGCAGAAGTCTTCGAGGACAACGCGAGCTGGGTCAAGGGCAAGCACACCCTCCAGTTCGGCGGGAGATTCCGCAAGGAGCAGAATAACGTGCGCGAACTCCAGCAGGCCCAGGGTTCGCACAATTTCGGTGGGGCTTGGACAGCCCAGGTTGATCCGGACGACCCTACCGTTTCCCTCCCCTTTACCGGAGACGGATTTGCCGACCTGCTTTTGGGGCTCCCGGATTATCTGTCCAATCAATATAACCGCGGCTTCTTCTACTTTCGGCAGACGGAGGTAGGCCTCTACGTTAACGACAAGTGGAAGGTCTCTCCCCGTTTGACGCTGAACCTGGGGTTGCGCTGGGACAAGTGGACGCCATACCACGAGAAACTCAACCGCTTGGCGTATGTTGATCTCGACACGGTCTCCGACAAATTCGAAGTGGTGACACCAGGGAATCACAGCATGGAGGACATGCCTGGCGTCCCCCCGGCGGTGCTTACTTCCTGGGCCGCGCGCGGCCTGACTTGGACTACTGCGGATGCCATAGGGTATCCAAGCAACCTGTTCCGGGCGGACAACAACAATTTCGCTCCTCGCCTCGGCGCCGCCTTCAAGCTCACGGACAAAATGGTGTTGCGCGGCGGGTACGGAGAGTATTTCTGGACCATGCCGCTTTCCCAGATCTTGCAGTCCTCAAGAAACAACCCGCCGCTGAACCTGAGGTTTGAGACCGATGTGTGGGGTAAGAATGAGTTGCCTGATTGGAACTACCCGCTGATCACAAACCCGGCGTCTGAAGACTTCCTTCCCAACGCGACCGTCGATACTAACGGGATCGTTTATATTCCCTCTTCTGCCAGATCTGCGACCCTGGTTGACGGGCGCAAGTGGAAGGACGGTCGTTCCCAGGAGTGGCACATCACCCTGGAGCGCGAGTTGCCGCGCCAGACCTCTCTAAGGCTCAGCTACATCGGGACACACGGAACGGACCTAGAGCAGCAATTCGAGGTCAATAGCAGGGAGGCAACTTACAACTACGCGGTCTTGACCGGACTGAAGCCTCCAAGCAAACTTGATGAGCTCCGTCCCAACAAGGATTGGTCTCTCATTGCGATAAATCGCACGGGGTTCTCCAATACGCACTCAGCTCAGATTGAGATTGAACGGAAGTTTTCCAACGGGGTGGCTTTCCAGTGGTTCTACACTTACACGCGGTCATTGACCACCAGCGACCAAGGCGGCTTTACTGCCGGCAATGTCGGCATAAACCAAGCCGGTGGTGGGGCACGGGTGCCGGAGATTGTCCAGATACTCGGCGAGCCGAACCTCACCTACGACCAGAGGCTCCAGTTAGCTAAATTCAACTCAACCGAGGTTCCTCCTCATCGCGTCCGATACAATTTCATCCTCGATCTGCCCTTTGGCCGGGGGAAGAAATTCGGCGCGAATGTCTCCGGACCATTGAACCAGCTCATCGGCGGCTGGCAGATTGCCGGCATCGGCGATTGGCGCGGCGGTTTCTGGCAGAGTGTCTCGACCAGCCGGTTCCAGTCTGGTAATCCCCGGCTTGATGCCGACCAGCGGCTCGAGATGACCTACGGCGACACTCACAGGCGGTTGTGGTTTGCAGGGGACTTCAACCCCTCCTTAGCGACCGATGTCACGGGAGGAGACTTGACGGCCCTGGTACCTCAGGATCGGAGCCAAAGAACCGTCCGGCCCTGGGGACCCGACTGCGGTGGCAGCTATAACAACAACCGGCAGGCAGTGACTCTTGCAGACGGCACTTGTTACAACGCAGCCGTCGGCGATTTCTACAATTGGTTTCCGAGAGCCAGCATCATCGGCCCAGGCGCCTGGAATGTGGACCTTTCGGTCTTCAAGAACTTCAGAATCAAAGAGCGGGCGAACATCCGGTTTACCGCGGATTTCTTCAACGCCTTCAATCACCCGAACGATAACTCGCCGGACGCGACTACCGGCCTGCAAAATCTGTGCTGCCAGGCAAACGAGCCTCGCATCGTTCAATTCTCGTTGCGGATAGACTGGTAGCAGCCTGTGCGATCCGATTCGAGGCCCCCTGTCGCTCAAGAGTGGCAGGGGGCCTCGAGGCTTTTTCGTTTGTCGAGCTGCAGCCCCTTGCTAGATCGAGCGCCGCTAAAACTCACTCTTATGACCCTGGGTGCTCTTCTAAGCCTCTGCGGAGCGCTAACCTCCTCTGGCGCGCCTCAGGCGAATGACGTGCAGGCAGAAGAGGTGCTGGAAGAGGGAATCAAGCTTCTCTCGGAGGCCCATTTCATTGAGGCGGTAGCTGCCTTCAATCGTTGTAAGCAGACGGCTCCCCGGGATCCCCGTCCTTACTTTTATTCGGGCCTGGCACTGGCAGGAGCGGGGCGGCTGAGCGCTGCCGCGTCAGAGGCACGCGAAGCCGTTCGCCTGGCGCCGGATCGGCCCGAATACCATGTGTTCCAGGCAGATGTGTACTGCCGCATAAAGCAAAAAGCCTCCGCCGTCGCTGCCCTGGCCATCTTTGAGGACCGAGGCACCGCGGAACAACTGCCCCCAGTCTGGTTGAAGCTCCTTGCGGACGTTTACTATCGCCTGGAAAAAAGCGAGGAGGCCCTAACAATTCTTGGGCTCTTAAGTGAGCGAACCCCTGGTGATCCCGACATTGATCTCAACAGAGGCCAAGTTTACGCCCTGAGGGGGCAGGCTGATCTTGCTTTGGAATCTTTCAAAAAGAGCATCGAAAAATCAACCGTCAACCCCGTAGCTTACTTCGAACTGGGCAAAATCCTGTATCAACGCAATGAACTCGATGCTTCCAAGCAGGCTCTGCTGGAGGCTGTAAGGCAAAATGGAACCAATCCCGAGTATCTTTACAGGTTGGGGGTCGTATGCTTGGCAAGCGGTGAGGTCGAAGAGGCAATCCAATATCTAAAACGCGCGGAACCTTCGGGCTCCGATTTCCCCCAAATCTACAATGTCTTGGGGCGCGCCTACCAGCAGAAGGGAGATCGAGCCAAGGGGGACGAGTACTTGAAGAAGTTTCAGGAAATAACTTCGGCCGAACAAAAAAAGGAGGATACAAACTGGGCGGTCGAAAGGCTCATCTATCAGGGAGAGATGCAGCTTGATCAGAAAAATACCGCTGGGGCACGAACCTTGTTCGAGCAGGCCTTACAAATAGATCCGAATCAATGGGACGCGCATGGGTACTTGGCGGAGATGTTTCTTTCTTCCGGAAACCTGGAACTCGCGCGTCAGCATCTCGTCAAGATGGAAGAGATCGATGCGGATTCTGTGGTGGGCAACTATTTGATGGCCACTTACTGGTACCGGCTTAGCGAGTTTGAACGGGCGCGCGCCTATGCGGAAAAAATCAAATCCACCCGCCCCGCCAATTCGGAGCTCCGCAATCTGTTGGGCAACATCTACGTGGGGCTGGGTCAGGAAGAGAAAGCCCTGCAAGAATATGAAGCGGCGGTTCGCTTGGCCCCGGACCGCGCTGATTTCCGTGAAAATCTGCAGAGGATTGAAAGCCGAAAGCTCGAAACAAACCAGAAACCGCCGAAGCAGTGAGAGCCTTTGCCTGAGGAAGCGTAACCATTCTACGGAGGTACTCTTTGATGCCCGCGAAACGTCTCGAATGGAAAGCCATGCGGATTGGAATGTTCCTTGGCCTGATCGTCGTGTTTGCCGAAAGCCTCGGCTGGGGGGGAGAGATCATTTTGCCTTCTCCAGCTCTGGAGCGCGCTGCGCCGGTACGGGTTGTCTATCGCACCGGTTCGCTGGCCACCGGGAAGGGCATACTCTCCATCAAGTGGACCGACATTTATGGGCGCATCGTCGAAGATCGTAAGATCCCCTTTGAACTCATTGATGAATCCGAGGTGGGCTTCCAGCTCGATCTCCGGCGTGCGGTCGCGATGCGGAACGAATTGAGTGTGCATTTCTCCTTCGAGGGCGTCAATAAACGGGGCGCCCGCGACCACCGGGAAGAGGATGCGCGGATTTCTTTCCTTGCCTCCCCTCCGGATCGCACGTGGTGGGACTACGCATTCATCATGTGGCAGGACCACACTGCCGAGCATTACGCCCTCTTGAAGACGTTGGGGATCAACGCCGCCATGCACAGCGGCAAGGCCAACACCCCGCCCGACGACCTTCTGAAGAATGACATGCGCTGGTACGCGGAGAATATTGCGACCGACTTTTACTCAGAGTATCACCGCTGGTTCCCGGACCGGCCCGTGCACTGGAAATTCCTCGATGCCAAAGAACTCTACAAGAAGGACCCCTCGAGCAGAGAGGCCTTCAAACGTCAGCCGAGCTTGGCCGATCCTGACTGGCTCAACAAAATCCAAGCCCGGTTGGTCGAGTGTGCCCGCATCAATTCCCCGTACCGACCGCTTTTCTACAACCTGGGGGACGAGTCGGGAATTGCAGACCTGGCGGCGTTCTGGGATTTCGATTTCTCCGACCAGTCGCTGGGGGGAATGCGGACTTGGCTGAAGGAGCGGTACGGCACATTGACTGCTCTGAACCAGCAGTGGGGCACAAGCTTTGCCCGCTGGGATCTCGTCACTCCCCTGACCACCAACGAGGCCATGAAGCGCGCTGACGACAACTTCTCCTCCTGGGCTGACTTCAAAGAGTGGATGGATATTTCCTATGCCCGGGCCCTCAAGGTGGGCGTGGACGCCGTTCACTCAGTGGACCCGGAAGCCTACGTCGCCATCGAGGGAGCGCAGTTGCCCGGCTGGGGTGGATACGACTATGCCCGCTTGACGAAAGTTCTCGACGCCATAGAACCTTACGACTACGCGGCCAACGTTGAGATTATTCGCTCACTCAATCCGAAAATGGTGGTTATGACAACGGGCTTCGCACACGGTCCGTGGGAGAAGCATCGGGTTTGGTACGAGCTATTGCACGGAAACCGTGGCCTGATCATCTGGGATGCCAAGTCCGAATACGTCCTGAAAGACGGGGCCATAGGCCCCCGCGGCCGAGAGGCCGCGTCGTACTACAACGAGATCCGCAGCGGCATCGGGGCGTTCCTGATCAATAGCGAAAGGCAATCCGAGCCCATCGCCATCCATTATTCCCAACCCAGCCTGCGCACCGAATGGATGCTCCAGCAGCGGCCCAAAGGTGAAGCATGGGTGGACCGCACCGCAAGCTCTGATGAGGAAGACAGCAACTTTCGGTGGCTGCGCGAGTCTTATTGCCGCCTGATCGAGGACCTGGGCCGACAATATAACTTTGTCGCCTCCGATCAGATTGAGCAGGGGGAGTTGCTGCGGCGCGGTTACCAAGTGTTGATCCTGCCGCACTCGAGTGCCGTATCGGAGGCCGAAGCGAAGGCGATGCGCGAGTTCGTGGCCCAAGGCGGCGTACTGATCGCCGACGGCGCCCCTGGAGCTTTCGACGAGCACAGCAGGCGACTTTCGAAACCGCTGCTTGCTGAACTCTTCGGTGGCCCGCGCACCGAATCGGTTACAGTCCGTCCATTCGGACGGGGCAAGGCGATTTATCTCAACGTCGATTTCCTCAATTATTACCGAGACCGGCTCTTGGGCAAAGAGAAAGAGCTTGAGCAGCTCATGGACAGGTTGTTTAGGGAAAACGTCGCTCCGCCTGCGTTCGCGGTGGCTGACCCCTCAGGCGAGCCGCTGGTGGGCGTCGAAATTCATGTGTTCCGCAACGGCGGAGCGAATATCGTCGCCCTGCAAACCAGTCCGCAATTATCGGTCAGCGACCTCGGCACCCCGGAGGTTATATCGAACCGGCGCTTCGAGAAGCCCCAATCAGTTGTCCTGACTCTGCCGGGCGAGTTTTACGTGTACGACGTGCGCGCCGCCAAAGCACTGGGAAAAAGAAAGCTGCTCACGGTGCAACTCGATCCGTATGAACCCACCATTTTCGCGGTCTCGCCGGTAGCGGTGCCGCCCTTTGCCCTTTCCGCGCCCACCCGCCTTGGCCGCGGCGCGACAGGTGAAATTGGCTTGAGCTTCTCTGCCGCCACCCCCGCTGCCGTTCATGTGTTCCACGTGGACGTAGTCGATCCGTCGGGCAAAATCGTCTCACAATACTCCAGCAATCTCCTCGCCCCTAACGGGCACGCAGCCAAACTTCTGCCGTTGGCTGTCAATGACAGCACCGGGAAGTGGGAGATCCGCGCGAAAGACTTACTGAGCGGTCAGACACAGGTGTCGAGCGTCGAGGTTTTTTGAGCGGGACGATACCTCTGGAATGTGACGCCTTCGTTATGACGCGCCTAGACCTCTTCCCCGGGAGAGACTTCGTGTTGCGAGCTTGACCAACCTGCCAAGAAATTACTGTTGCGCCTATTCATCCGCGCCCTGTGCTTGTGGGGTGACAACTTGGGTCTCCCCCCAGTTCAGCGGCTGGCTTCTTGTGGGCAGATTATGGGCTTGCGCGTACTGGTTTCTTGCCGCCTGCACCTTTTCCGCCCATTCTCCAAAGGGCAAGAGAAGTTGACGATAGACGAGATAGCTCAAGTCGGCGGTTCGATCCGCGCGATGGTCTTTCACGTCGTCCAAATCATGAAGGAAGCGACGACCGTTCGCCTCGGCGACACGCGGGAACCAGCTTTTGCACCACGTCGCCGTGGTTTCGCTGAGGACGCGGTTGCGCTGCGCGCGAATTTCCTCCACTGTCTCGAGGACCTCATCCAGCGCGGCCACTGCTTCCGGGTGTTGCTGCGACCAAGCCGCGGCCTGCGCCGACTTGAGCAGCTCGTTGATGTGCCCCAAGCTCTGAAGCATCGCCAGATTCTGCCGACAAAGCTGAGCGATGGAGACGAACACTTCCAGGTTATAGCGGTTGAACTCCACGCGCTGCAGATTCATCTGCAACAGGTCGAGGAGCTCGTCGTTTTCCGCGAGGAATTCCGCAGCCAGCCGGAGTCGATTCGCATTCGCCTCGCCCCAGTCCTCGCCCATGGTCAAGAATGGAAGAGAAGGCACGGGAGGAAGGAGAAGCGTCTGGTCATGCGCTGGGCGGGGAGGCGTGAAGATCCGATCCGAGTCGCCAAAAATTGGTTTGCGCGCGGCAGAAGGAACCTCCTCCCAGCTGTCGGCCCAGAACTGCGCCTGGAGACTCATAAGCTGATATAGTCGCCCCATGTTCGTTGCACTGGGGCCGTAAAACAGGGGATAGAAGGCGCTCATCGAGTGGCGAGGATCTGGAGAGCCAGGGTGCCACCCAGCCGCGGTTCCCGTGGCGTATCCGAGCCAAAAGGTCTCAGGATGCAGACCCGAATCCCCCCAACCGGCAACGACAACGCCCATCAAGTCGGCCTGCTTTCGCGCCGGGGTGTAGGAAATCTGCCGGAAAATCCCCGGCACGCGCTCAGCTCCGCCGTCGCCCGGATGAAGTCGTTGGGAGGAAGGCAAAACGTAGTAATCGGGGAAAAGCGGCTCCACACCTTGTGTCGCGGTGTAGATCATCTGCCGTATCCCGTGCTTCCTAAACACAGGGTCGAAATCCGGACCGTATACCTCACCGTCAACCAGGTGTTTGGGCAATGACGGGATGTCCTCGGGCTTCAGCGGATACTCGCCCCAGAAAATGACGGTGCGCCCTCGACCGTGCAGATAGTCCGCCGTCTTGGTGACGAACTCAGCCAGCAGCTTTCCTACACTCCCCAGCTCCTGGGCACGCGCGACCTCTTGGCATTGTCCGTTGCTGGCAAGTCCTACGTAGTAGGGTTCATCAGTCGACAAGTGGAAATACTTCACTCCTTTGTTAGCCGCAAGCAAGTCTTCATACATGCCAAACAGCAACTTGTACGTGTCCGGATTGGTGACACAAAACTCATAATTGCTCTCTGGAAAGGCGCGAAGCTTGGCATATTCGCGGTGCTTCAAAATAAACGCAACGTGAGCGGGGCCGTCCAGGAAAGGAACCACCTGAACGTAATGGCGTAGCCCGTAATCCGTCAATTGCTGAAACTCCGCCGGCGAAAGGGCATAGGGTTCAACAATCGCCGGCGCGCTCGCATATTGAAAGTGTCCCTCCAGCTTGATGGCAAATCCATTGATCTTGAAAAATGCCGCCTGTCGAACGGCACGTTTCAATTCCTCCAGCCGATCAAGGTGGTGGGCGTCATCCCAGTAAATCTCGCGCAGTTGGAGGTCAGGCCAATCGACGATTTCACCCTCAGGAAGCCACAGGTTTCCGTCCCGCGGCTTGAGCAACTGGAGGAATGTCTGCACGCCGTAGAAAAGTCCCGGGCGCGCATTGGCGGTAATATTGATCGCGCGCGCCGCCAGCTCAATTCTGTACGCCTGCTCGGCCAGCGTGTTCTTATCACGGTCCGCCGCCTGCCCGATCGCCACGGAATTGGGAAGGATGGCAAGGCGCACCGTCTGAGATTGACTCCGCTTCCCACTCTGTACACTCAGCGTGACGCGAAGTCGTGATTTCAAGTCTTCCTTCAGGCTTTGCACCGCGACATCGTCCGGAGCAACCCCGGGTGCCAGCTCCAGCCTCCACACATCGCTGAAGGTGAAGTCTCCGCCGCCCAAGGTGACCTGTTGCGGTTCCGGAACGACGGTGTAGCCGCGAGCGCCCAGCGGCGATACACTAGCAGCGGTTCCGTCTCGTCCCGCGGCTAGAATGGCGATGATGAGAAACAAGCAGTACCATTTTGGTCGAATTCTGGAAAAGTCTTTCACCGGCCACCTCTCAAACTGTTAGATGTCCTCGACGCGCAACCCCTCGGTGGTCAGGATATCCGGCCGGATCAGCCAGACCCGCTTCTTGCGAAAGCGGAAAGTCTCCCGGCCGCTGGCGTGCAGGTTTGGCAGCGCGCGTCTTCAGCAGATTCTGAGCGAGCTGACCACACAAAGAAAGCGGTAATCCTCTGCCCATATAGCTAGTG
>Ga0315289_10005341_pt1 | contig 18995 bp, 18 predicted proteins | sample YL17G11_40_MG_FD_203452 | JGI IMG/M metagenome (GOLD analysis project Ga0315289, IMG submission 203452) | Sediment microbial communities from Yellowstone Lake, YNP, Wyoming, USA - YL17G11_40 | ecosystem: Environmental > Aquatic > Freshwater > Lake > Sediment | place: USA: Wyoming | collected...
TAGTAAACCCGGTTGGCGTTTTCCGGGGGGAAGGAATTTTCCAGGGAGATCCGGGGATCGAAGAGGTATTTTTCTATCTTCCAACGGTAGCCGGGAGGTTCTCCGAACGCCCCGAAGATTTTCAGTCTGATCCCGGGATTCCGGATGCTGGTGAAGGCCTGGAGGAGAAGATGCAATCCTTTGGAGGGGATGAAAGAGCCGACGAATCCAAAGTCGCGGCAGTTATCTTTCCGGAAAGAATGATTGGAAAAGAACTCATGATCAAATCCGTAATCGGAATGGATAATCTTGGCAGGGGGAATTCCGAAGTCCAGGAAGCGTTCCTGGATGAATCGTGAAGGGGCAATAAAGAGATCAACCAGATCCAACAGTTTTGCGATTCGTTCACCCCGGGCCTGGATTTTCCGAGCGGCGCGGGGGGATAAGCGAATTCGAGCCCGGGAAAGATAAAGATAGATTCTGCTGATGAGTGCCCGGGCGGGTGCGGATTCGGTTTTTTGCGGGGGCAAAAATTTCGCCAGAAGCTGCTGGCCCTGAAAGGAACGGGGATTCAAAAGCAGAAGGTCGGGAAGGCAGGAAGAACAGTTTCGGGGTCCGGGACCAGGGCAGGGCTTGAGCCCGCGGGTTAAAAGCTGTCCGAGGGGGCAGAAAAGCCAGAAATCATTAAGGGTGAAAATCAGGGGCAGGTGGTTGGCTCGGGCTTGCGGAATGATTCCCAGGGACAGGTGGTGGAGATGCCCGATGTGGATGACTTCGGGGCTCCAGCTCTGGATGAATTCAGAGAAGGCTTGATCTACCCGGAGATGGTCGTGAAGGTTAGAGAAATCTGACAGGTCCCGGTAGGTCCGGTTCAAAGCGAAAAGCTCCACCGGGCCCTGGGTTTTCCGGGTGAGGGAATATTCCGGATCCCGGGGGTTGTTCCGGCGGAAAAATACCGCCACGCGGTTATGAACGGAGAGAGCCCGGGACAGATGGTGAAAGTAAATTTCTGAGCCGCCCAGATTTTCCGGGGGGAATCCGTGAATGACTAAAGCGATTTTCATAGGGAAACGAATTTTTGAAAAAGTTTGACCATCTCCATTGCGTTTTTTTTGAGTTCGTATTTCTCGATTGCGATTTTCCTGCCGTTTTCTCCCAGCTTGGCGGCCAGTCCCGGGTCCTGCAAGAGCAGTTTCATCTTTTCCACAAGAGCGGGGAGATCCCCCCGGGGAACCAGAAAACCGTTCACCTGGTCCTGCAGCCATTCCGGTATTCCCCCCACCGCGAAAGCGATCACTGGCCGAGCGTGGGCCATGGCTTCCAGTCCGACCAGCCCGAATGGCTCCGGCCAGATAGAGGGAACGGCCAGGAAAGTGGACTGGCGGTATTCCTGGGAAAGCGCGGCGGGGGAAAGCCAGCCTTTGAATTTTACCCGGGCGCTGATCCCCAGGTCCCGCGCCAGCCTTTCGAGGTTTTCCCTTTCCGGGCCATCGCCCCCGACAGTGAACTCGACGTTCGGGGGAAGAAAGGTGAAGGCTTTGAAAAGCAGTTCCAAGCCTTTTTCCGGGGCCAGGCGTCCAACAAAGAGAAGCCGGTGTCTCGGGGGGGGGATGATCTCCGCCGGGATGGTGGTGGAGAGTGGCAGGATCTGGATTCGGTTGGGGTGGAATCCATTAGCGACCAGGACCTCTTTCATATACCGACTTTTAACGATCAGGGTGGAGAAGTGTCGGGTTAATTCGCGCTCATGGAGAAGGAAAAAAAATTCTTTGATCACGGGGAGATTCTTGCGGTCGAGGCAGCCTTCCCGGAAACAGGACCAACCTACGGGAAAAGGGCAGATTCCACGGTTGGGAGGCAGGATTTTGCAGAGGGTTGGGCAGGTAAAGCGGTAATCGTGAACGGTTCGAACTGAAGGGATCTTCCGGGCCAACCTGCGGAAATAAACCGGATTATAGATATTGTTGAAATGGAGGATTTCCGGTCGCTCCTGTGCGAGGAGTTGCCGGAATTCCCGGAGTTCATTTTTAACTTCTGTGGAGTGGTAGAAGCGAAAGAAATCCGGGAAATACTGGGGAGAAAGGTGGGGAAAGTACCATCGAGGTATAGCGGGAACGAGTCCCGACCCACCCTCGTTTTTCTTGATAAAAAGATGGACGATTTTGTGCCCGTCCTCGTGGATGATTCGAGCCAGATGAGCCAGGTAGCTTTCGGTGCCACCGATGATGGAATCGAAGAGGTTGAACTCAAAAATCTTCATGGCTGACGGAAAATGCGGATCATTTTCAGGAAAAGGATTTGCGCGGCAAAGTATCCCGCCACCAGCAAGGTGTTGAGTATTTCCCGGAATCGGAGGTTGAATTGACGGAAATTAGGTTTTGACCCGGTCATTCGGACGGGTTTTCCCAGCAAGCTTCCGAGAAAAAAATGGGGAAAGATCCGCAAGATGATTTCCTTGATGCTGATATTACTGAATTCGGTTTGATAGGAATAGACGCACCGGTTTTTGATCGGGAGGAGAAGGGAAAGCAGGAGGTAACTGTCGATTTGCGGGAGAATCGCCAGCCGGTACGGGCGGGAGCGAAGGATTCGAAAGATTTGGAGCGCGAGGTTCAGCCGGCCCGGAGAGTCCGGCCCGGAAAGCTCGACCCGGATCAGAATACCTTCCGGGTTTTTCAGAATCATTTCGCTTTTTTCGGAATCCTGGATTTGGAGGATCTCCAGGTTGGGAATCGAGGAAAAAAACTGGTCGATCGAGGGATGATAACTGGAGATCTGGACCAGGAGAACCCGCTCTTGGGCCCGGGCGGAAGAAAAAAGGGTTTTTATAAACTCGAAATTCCGGGGGGAGATTCCCGGAGCGGAAAACTTAGTCAGGGCAAAGGCGAGCCGGCGTTCACGCTCCGGGTAATTTTCGGTTTCAAAGATGAAGCGGTTTTGGTCCAGGAAATGATAAGAATTGCGGAAATCCTTCAGGAAGCGCCCGTTGACCCGGCACCAATCCCAGGCTTCGGTTCCCGGATAGGGGAGAAAAGAATTATAGATTCGGTCGTTGAGACTGAGAGAGCGGTCGAATTCAATCGTTCGGATATCCGCGGCCAGGTCCGAGCCGGGCAGGCCGAGGATGTAGAAACCCATAATTTTAATTCCCGCTTCCCTGAGGATGCTGACCGTCCGGCGCACCTCTTCGGGGGTCTGCCCTTTTTTAATTATGCGTAAAACTTCGGGATCACCGGATTCGATCCCGAGGGAAACATAATCACACCCGGATTTGGACAGGAGTTGAGCGAGTTCCCGGTCCATCTGGTTGACCCGAATTCCATTGGGGAGAAACCAGGAGAGCTGGAGGGAACCCCGGCAGAGTTTCTCGCAGAAGCTTTTCGCCCGGTCGAGCTTGAGCGTGAAGTTGTCGTCGTCAACCTCGAAGCGGGTGATTCCGTACTTTCGCTTGGCCTGTTGCAGTTCCCCGAGGACATTGTCGAGGGAGCGATAGCGGACTTTTCGACCGCTGGTCAGATGAACGCTGCAATAGGTGCAGGAAAAGGGACAACCGCGAGAGGTGATCAGGTGATAAGGTTTTTCCGAGGGATCAAGGTTCTGGTAGGCTTCCAGCCGGGGGAAGGGGAGGGAGTCAAGATCCAGAACAATGGAATTGGAATTGTGGGTTGATCCCGACGGCGCAGGTTTCAGAAAAATCCCCGGGATTTCCTGGAATGATTGAAGGTCTGGATCAGCGTCCGCGAGGTGGACGATGGTTTCTTCGGCTTCTCCGGAAAAAGCGGCGGCAAAGACTTCCGATTCCCGGAGAAACTCCCTCGGATTGATGGCGATATGAGGGCCACCGGCGATGAATTTTATCCCGGGAAAACGGGATTTCAGGAATTGGGCGGAATCCAGGGCGGCCTGGCAGGATGCCGATTTGATTGAGTATCCGATCACCTCTGGAATATAATCCTCAACAAATTTAATCAAGTCATTTGGGCTTACTTCCCTTTGATTTAGGTCAACAATTCGGACCGAACAGCCTTTTTGCTCCAGCACCGCGGCCAACAGGACCAGTCCGAGGTTATACCCTTGCTTCTGCCACCCGCCGGGGGGATCAAGGAAAAGAAATTTCTTCATGTTTTGATGTTCAATTTAAATATAATCAACATTGTTTATTAATACCTAGTTTTATTTGTCCTAAGGAGCAGCGCGAGGTAAAATTCCCCGGCGCTATTATTCGTTCAACCATGGTAAATGCAATGAAAATGAATATGTTTAAAGAGAATTTTGGATGCATTTAGTTAATCCCAGGGGAAGCGATTTGTAATTCCCGCGTGACTCGTTTTGCCCTTGATCATCTGGTGTCGAATTTCAGGATTCCTGAATTCCGGGCTGGAGGCTCCTTGCCTTCAGCCCATCGTAAACTTCCAGCATTTTTTGGTATTCGCTGGAGGTGAGATTGCCGTCCCGATGAAGGTCTTCGATCATTTCCCGGAGATGATCAAGGAGAAGATTATTCATGATCAGATCTAAGCGGTTATCGAGGTGATTGAAGGAATCGGTGGTATCCTTGAAGGAACTGGCGATTTCCTTTTGAATTGAATTCAGGCGGGCGAGAAAGCTTTCCCGGGTTTCGTTGGCCTTTTGAGCAATATCCTGGTGAACAATTTGCAATCGCTGATCGAGCCTGGCTTCAAAAGCGTCCAGGAGCTTTCCGTAGAATCTGATTTTTCGGTGAAAGTAGTAAGCTCCCAGGATGAACAACCCAGCGATTATGACTAAAACCAGGGGGGATATAACTATGGTTGCCACTTTTTCCTCCTGTTTTAAATTCTAACCTGGACGGAGGCCGCCATTATTTCCCGGTCGGAGAGGACAGGGGAGGCGGCGGATCCGGATCGGAGTCGGGTGATTTTCCGGAATTCGTGCAAAAACTCCAGCCGGGCCTGGGATTTCAGATGCATCCTTTGCTCAAGCGGTAGTAAAAAGTAGCTCCCAATTTCTTCAATTAACCTACCCAAGCATTCCGGTTCGGAGATGTTTTTAAGGATGAAACGATATTTATTCAGGGTATGAATCTTTTCGAGGGATTCTGGGGAATAAATTTTTTGCAGGGTGGCATGAGATTGGTGATGAACCACCGAACGGGGCTCATAAATGATCTTCCAGCCCCTTTTCCAGGCCCGGAAAGAAAGATCGACATCTTCCCAGAAACAGGGGAAGTATAACCGGTCGAATCCTTTTAGTTCATTGAATTTTGCCCGGTCAAAGGCGGAAAAGCCTCCCGGGGCCCAAAAAATCGTGCACCGATAATCATATTTAAGTGAGGGATTTTCAATCGCGGGTTGAGTGAGAATGAATTGTCCGGACTGAATATCCGCCCGAGATATTGATTCATTTACGGTTTCTTCCCCTCTTTTGGTCCAACTCTGGGTGGTCACAGCGAAAACTCCGGGGGTAAAATTCTCAACCAGGGGATCGATAAAATCCGGTTCAACCTGGATGTCATTGTTTAAAATAATCACAATTCCGTTTTTGCTGTTTTGGACCCCGGTGTTTGCCGCTTGAATGAAGCCCCGGTTGGGTCCGGGGAAAATGATTTGAATAAGGGGGAAGTTGGCTTGCAGAAAGAGTCGGGTTTCGTCGGTGCTCCCATCATCGACTACGATGATTTCACCCCCTCCGGCGTAGGTTTTCAAGGCCGTGGTTACCGAGGTGAGATTTTTTTTCAAAAGATCCAAACCATTAAAGCTCGGGATGATGATACTGATCGGATTTTTCATTTTTATTGATTGTGGATTTGGCCCGGTTCCCGGGGTGTGGGATGGGAGGGGGTGTGCCGCCATTGGTGATAAACCCGGACGATTCCCTCGTCCCGGATGGGATTTTTAACGGAAAAAGTGTAAAGACAGGTGTGGTAATCGTATTTGTAAATATTTTGTTCGTCGAAAATTGCGGCCGTGACCTCGTATGATCCAGAAAGGAACTGAAGCCGGGGAAGATGAAAATCGATGAAGTCCTTTCCGGATATGTGGTTGATGATGATGCCGTCTTTGATCGAACTGGTTCCGTAAACGAGGATCCCGTCGTTCCGGTAAATCGCCACCCCGAAGTCCGGCCGTTCAATCAGCTGATGGGCATGATAGTGGAGACGAATGGTTAATGATTCTTCGGGGTGGAATGAAGTTTTTTCCTTTTCCTGCTCATCAAGGATTTGCACCCGGATGATTTCGGCCTCCCGGCTCCCGCTCCGGCGGGGATCTTCCGCCGGAAGGAAACCGGGGGGGGCCGGTGAGCCGGTGGAGGATGAATCCGGGGCGGTTTCTTCCTGCTTTTTCCCTTCCCGGGCCCGGAGATAATCCAGGTACTGATTGATAGTTTCCCAGCTTTCTCCCTGCGCGGCGAACCTGCCCTCCTGGAGCCAGAAAACCCGCTCACAAACGCTGCGCACGGTGCCGAGCGCATGAGAAACAAAAATAATCGTTTTGCCCGTGGCCTTGAACTCCTTGATGCGCTGGAGACACCGGGCCTGGAAGTAATTGTCTCCCACGGCCAGGACCTCGTCGATCATGAGGATATCCGGATCGAGGTTGACCGCGACCGAGAAGCCCAGGCGGGCCAGCATTCCGGTGGAATAATTTTTCAAGGGCCGGTCCAGGAAATTTTCCAGTTCGGAAAAAGAAATAATATCCGGGAACCTTTTTTCCAGCTCCGGGCGGGAAACCCCGAAAAGCATTCCCTGGAAAAAGATGTTTTCCCGGCCGGTAAGCTCCGGATTGAAGCCCACCCCAAGATTGAGAAGAGCGGAAATCCTTCCCCGGCTGGTCAGACTTCCGGAGGTGGGACGGAGAATGCCGGCCAGAATCCGGAGCAGGGTGGTTTTTCCGGAACCGTTATCGCCAATAATGCCGATGGATTCTCCCGCCCGGACTGTGAAGGAAAGGTGGTCCAGCGCCAGCTGTTCACTATGCCGGGTTTTTCTCCCGGGGGAGAGGAGTTCTTTCAATCGGTCACGAGGGTTGGAATAGATCCGGAAAACCTTGGTGAGATTTTGGGCCTGGAAAGCGATGGATTCTTTTTGATTCATGATAACAATTTTTGATAAATCGATTCGATTTTTTTCCCGTGCTCCTCGATCGAGATGAAGGAGCCCGGCCGCCGGGGCCCGGGGCCCGAGCCGTTCCACTGCTGAAGGAATTCCCGGATCTTTTTGGCCAAATCATCTGCATCCGCTGGCAGGAAAAGTTTTCCCTGTTGGTTGAGTCTGGTTAGCTCGATCATTCCCCCCAGCCGGGAAGCAATTACCGGAATCCCGACCGCGGTTGCTTCCTGGATGATCAGGGGGGCATTTTCCAGCCAGACTGAGGGAACGACTAGAAGGTTGAGGTCGTTTAGGATTTTACCAATTTCGTTATGGGAAAAAGGACCGAAGAAACTGGAGGCGAAAGCAGGATAATCGCGGCGCAGCCTGTTCATGTATTGGGGGAAAACACTGGGATTTCCGAAAATTTTAAGTTCGGCCCGGTCGGGGGGTATCTTGCTCATCGCTTCCAGCAGCACATGAAGGCCTTTATGGGGGACCAGGGTACCAATGAATCCGATTTTGGGTTTTTGGGTTTTTACCTTCCGGGTTGGATAGTCATCGGTAGCGGGTGGTTCAATTCCCGGGGTTAAAGGGAATATTTTTTCCGGAGGGATGCCGGAATGGACAAATTCCCCACGGATGAACTCGGAGGGGGCCAGAAAAAGATCAACCGCCGAGCAGACCTCCCGAAACAGGTTGTTTCTCTGCGACACCGCGGCGACTAGATTTTGAAAGTGAATGGGATCCTCGACCGGGAGATGATGGTTTTGGCTCCGACTGAAAAAAAATGGCAGTTTCACTCTGGCGATCCGACCGAGATTGGCCGTGGTTCTAGCCAGTGGTCCCAGGTAAGGAAGGATCCGGAGGCCTTGTTTTTCGAGCCAAGGTAATTGCCCGATCAAACGGGGGTAGGAAGATAGGCAGCGGGCGCAAACCGAACTTTCCGCGGAGTCGCAGATCAGTCCTTCCGGTTTCAGGCGTAGGCCCTGGTTGGGGCAAATCAACCAGTAATCGTGAAGGGTATAAATATTGGGAATTTTTCTTTGCCGGGCAATCAAGGGAAGATCAAGGGAAAGGTTCATAAGATGTTGACAATGAATAAGATCAGGCCGGAAATCATTGAGGATTTCCCGGAAAGTTTCTCCGATTTGGTGGTTGAGATATGTTTCAACAAATTCCTGGGAAAGATGGTTGTTGATAACCCGGACGTATCCAATTCCATCGAAATTCCCCCGGTTGACGCGGTATTGTCTCTGGGAAGGATCGAATTCAGCAAAAAAAAGGAGGATTTCCTGACCGGAACGGGCCAGTTGCCGGGCGAGTTGGTATGAATAAATTTCTGTCCCGGCCTGGTTGCGGGGCAAGAAATCGTGGATGGTCATCAGAATTTTCATTTCCTGGCTGGTGCGGGATTGGTCATAATTCGTCGTGGATTGAGCCTCTCATTCGTTTATGAACAAATATCCCTATACCCAAAATCAAAAATACCGCCAGAGGAAGGAAAATCACGCCGTGGGTAAGAGAAAGGGTATTATGTAGGATCAGGGAACGATACAAAAAAATTATATGTGTCAAGGGGTTAAGATTAATTATTGAATATGCCCAGTTAGGCAGGATGGAGGGAGAGTAAACAATCGGTGTCAACCAGAAAGTGAACATCAGGGAAATGTTGGTGATCTGGGCGATATCCCGAAAAAAAACATTGATATTACCGGTGATTAAGGAAATTCCAAAGGCAAATGTCTGCTGGAGAATGATCACCAGGGGTAGAAAAATCAAGTAGATTCCCAGGGAATATCCAAAGAGAAAGAATAAAATAAGCAGAATGGTCAGACCTATCATTAAGTTCAAAATTGAGGATAGGGCCGGATATAGAATCAAGACCTCCGGTGGGACCGGTGAGTTTTTTAAGGTCGGAGAATTGGCAATCAAACTTCCGGTTGAATTACGAATGGTTTCTTCCAGCGCAATCCAGGGGAGCAAGCCGGTGCAAAGATAAAAAACGTAACTGGAGGTGACTCCCGCTCCGGAAATTTTTATATCCATAATCTGGGAAAATACGAGGGTAAAAATGGCGATGATAATGAGCGGGTTGATAATTGGCCATAAAAAACCCATAGCCGAACCCGAGTATTTTTCCTTGAAATTTTGGATAGTTAGATTTATTATCAGACTTCGGTAATCATATACGTTTTTTAGCATTATATGTATTGTAACTGTGGGAAGGCAGATAATTCAATCAGCTAATGTTCGGTAATAAGCGGAGGAAATAATGAGCGGGCTGGTTGAAAAAAAGGAATTTAAGAGCTACGACGGGCATCCGATCGCTTACTTCACGGCCGGGGAGGGGTTTCCGGTGGTGCTGGTCAACGGGTTGGGCGGGAACTGGTTCGCCTGGAAATATTTCATCGAGCGCTTTCGTTCCCGCTTCCGGATTATTACCTGGGATTACCGGGGCCTTTATAACACCGCCTTGCCCGAGGACCTGGAAAGCCTGCGGATGGAAAACCAGACCCGGGACCTGGAGATATTGCTGGAGGTTGAAAAGATCGAGAAGGAGGTCATCATCGGCTGGAACATGGGGGTCCAGATCGTTTTCGAGCTTTAGCGGAGGCACCCGGAAAAATTCGCCGCCCTGCTTACGGTCAGCGGGGTCCCGGGCCAGGTTTTCAAATCGGTTTTCAAAAATCGCCTGATGAGAAAGGCCCTTCCTGTTTTCATCGAAGCCCTGATTCATTTCGGGGACATTCAGCGGCCGATTTTGAAATGGGCTTTTGACGCCGGGGTGGCTTTTCCCTTCGTTAAATACTCGGGCTTCGTGGCGAAGACGCTTCCGCGCGAGATCTTCGAGAGGATTGCCCGGGCTTACGCGGAACTCGACTTTAAAGTGTATTACAAAACGATGAAATTTATGGGTGAACACGATGCCTGCGACGTGATGGAGAGCGTCAACATGCCGTCCCTGATTATTTACGGCGGGCGGGATACCTTCACCCCGATGGAAAGGGCCGAGGAGATGAAGGCCTGCATCAAGGGGTCAGAGTTATTCTATCTCGAAGACGGGAGTCACTACGTGATGATCGAATATCCCAAGCTGGTGCATGAAAGGATGGAGAAGTTTTTTAAAGATAACGGGCTGGGATAGCTTTATCTTTAACTTGCCCTTTCCGGTGTCTTACCGCAGGGTGTCCTTATTTCCGTCATTCCACATCCCCAATCAAGTTGAGGACATGCTTGATGCGGCCGGCCCCGGACCGGATCGGGGCGAATAACGAATAAATGTCATCCCCGTGAAAACGGGGATCCAGACTTTAAAGACTGGATTCCTGGTCAAGCCAGGAATGACGGGGAAGAGCCCTGGATTCCTGCTGGAGTTTATCCCGCACTCTGATGCGGGACCGGAGACATCTCTTTATCCCACGGGAAAATCTCCCCCGCGCCCCTCTTTCTTAAAGAGGGGAGAAACAGGGCAGATCAGAAACTATAACGGAAACCCAGATAAGCGCTGTCGTTCTGAGAATAGTTGCCGAAAATACTTTTCGACGGGCCGCTTAAAAAAACCACCCCGGCTACCAGTTTAATCGAATCGCTCCAGCTGTAATTAAACAAGACATTAATCAAATAGTCGCCAAATGTCGGGTTATAAGAGGCCTGGAACTCGGGCTGGAATTCTTCCTCTTCCCCGAAAGAGGTCCGGAAAAAAAATACGAGACTGGGGATGAACCTTTTGATTATGAAAATATTAATCGGGGCGCCGTTGACGGGATTAATGGTTTTTTGCCCCCAGTTTAAAATCAGGCTTTCCATGACCTGGAAATTGAGGTAATGCCGTCCGTTGAAAAGACGGTCGGCCCCCGCGCTGAATTGGAGAAAAGGCTTGCGGGTGAGGGAAAAATCCTCGTTCAGGAGCGAGATCTTTTCCTGGAAGGCGGCTTCCGCCCGGATCCCGAAACTCCGGAAGTTCGTGGAAAAATCCGCTCCCAGGATGTGGGTTCGATTGGTGCCCAGATGGTAAAGAGGGGAATAGAATAAAAGTTCCTGGGGGGTGAGATCCAGGAGGATTTCCTCACCGTTCTGACAGTTGCGGTTCCCCGCCCGGCATTGGGCCATGTTTTCGCGGGCGTACTGGATAAAGTCAGGATTGAAGTGGGGGAGAAAAAAGTCCTGCCAGGCATATAGATAGTCCACGCTGAAATCGAACCCCGCGCGCGTACCGGAAACCCGGAGCCCGGCCTCTCCGTTTTGCGGGCTGAACTTGGGGTAATCGGTGTTGTCAACCTGGATCAGGGTGTCTTGAACCCCAGCAAAGGTTTGCTCCGGATATCTCTGGATGTAGGCGTTGATCATGCGGGGGGTCATAATGAACCAGTTGTCGCCGGCCGGAGGCATGCGGATCGGTTCATAGAAGGGAATATAAATGCCTTCGATATTGAAGTCCCCGAGAAAATATTTGGCCCGGGCCATGAGAATGGGAAGCTTGGCGAACTCGGGTTCGGTAAAAATAAAATCCCGAAGATCCGCCGGATTCAGATTATCAGTCGGGCTCAAATCCGCCCGGCCCCAGCGGGCGACCTGCTGGCCCAGTTTAAGGTCCAATTTACCCAGGTTCAGGTTGGCATAGGCTTCAAAGAGCTCGGGCTGGTAATAGTAGGAAAAATCTCCTTCTTCAGTGGAAGAGGCTTTATAGGAAAAACGGCCTGACAAGGTCCAGTGAAGATTGGTCCGGGGATCGAAGTCGCCTTTCAGAAAAAAACCATTCCGGAACTCAACAATATTCTCCCGGGAGTTATCAAAACGCGTTTGCGCGTTCAGGCGGGAGTGAAAGAATCCACCCAGCCGGATGTTTTCATTTCCGCGGGAAAAAGAAGATTCCGAGGCGGGGCTTTCCTCTTCCTGACCCCAGGCCTGGCCGAAGCAGATCCCGGCCAGGAGCAGGGAAGGGAGCAGATAAAGGCGGATCAGGGCCGGAAATATCGGAGTTTTGAATTTCAACGTAAACTCAAAATTCCAAGATTAAACTTGAAATTCCCCGTGGTCTTGCCACGGGGTTACCTTATTTTTGTCATTCCCGCGGAAGCGGGAATCCAGTTTTTTTGGAAATCCCTGGATCCCTGCTTTCGCAGGGATGACGGACGACTTAAGAACATTCCTTAAGTCTGGAAGATTATTCGCTTCCTTCCCGGAGCGGAAGGGGAACCAGATACCAATCCTTTTTATCCGCTGCCGGGCTAAGCAGTTTCCAGCGATCGACCTGGGAGAAGGATTTTTTCAGAAAGAGGAGGTAATAACTCCGGATCTCTATAGTCACTCTGGCTTCTTCACCGTCAATCTCTACCCGCTTGATTTTAAAGCTCCGGATCCGAAAATCTTTGCTCCCGCTTTTTTCCAAATGAACGAAGGTGGTTACGAGATACTGGGAAAGATCATCCGGGTTCTGGAAAAAGCCGGTGATTACGTCCCGAATGTGATAATTCCGGATGTCTTTTTGCAGGAGGGTTTGATAGAGGGATTGTACCCGGGTTTTCAAATTTTCGGAACCGGCCTCGGCCCGGATGGAAAAGAGGAGGAGAAAAACCGTGAGGAAAAAGATCTGAAAAATCCAGATGATTTTGAGGGCGGTTCCCCGGAGTGGAAGGGGAGGAATTATCGCCGGGGAGCTGAGGGGTTTATTTGCAGTGCGCACAGTTTGATGATGAACAGGAAGAACAGCCCCCGGAGGACAGGGAACGGGCTTCTCCCCCGCTGTTCCGGCTCCGGGCGTGAAAACCGGAGAGGAGTTTCTGAACCCGGGGGGATTGGCACTTGGGACAGGCAATCCCGCTCTCCCCAACCTTGGAGCTAAGAACCAGTTCTTCGAACTCATTTTCGCAACCCAAGCAAAGGTATTCGAATATCGGCATGGTTGGCCTCCCGATAAAATCAGGGGGGAGCCGGGGTCTCTCCCCCGGGGGTGATGATTACCTGGCCGTCAATTACCTGGACCTCTCCCAGCTTGGGGATGGCAGGGTTCACGAGGTTTTCCGCTTGTTTTGCCTGGTGAAGATAGCGGGACCAGGGGGAAAGTTCGCGCAGATAGTAGAACCCGGGGGTAAGCAGGAGGCAAAGGAGAAGCGCAGGCAGGATGAATTTTTCCTTTTTGAGCATCAAGCAGAGGAAAAAGAGCAAAAGAAGAGTTGATCCGAAAATGAGTATGTAAAGCGAATAATGATCAAGTTTAGGATTAAGCAGGTTATTCCTGAACAGGTTAAATTGTTGCTGAATGAAATTTAAAATTATATCCATTCTAATGGTAAATTTACCGTTAATCCCTACTGATTGCAACTTGAACCAGGTCGGGATTTTTCATTAATAATAATGAAATTCGAGCGAATTCCTCAACTTTCAAGGTATCAGGTCTCCGCCCGGGATCGATCCCGGCCTGGTGGAGGATTTCCCGGGAGCTTTTTCCCAACCAGGGCCGGAGCGCGTTCTGCAGGGTTTTACGCCGGCCCTGGAAAGCATGTTTGAGGAGATTCTGGAAGACAGTGGGGTTGCCGATTTCCGCTTGGGGCTCTAAACGGGGCCGAAGCTTGATCAGGGTTGAATCTACTTTGGGCTGAGGGGTGAAATAGGAAGGTGGGATGGAAAAACAGATTTCGGATTCAAAGTAGAGAGAGGCCAGGACGGTAATCGAGCCGTAATTTTTTCTTCCGGGCTCGGCCGTAAGCCTCAGGGCGAACTCTTTCTGGAGCAGGAGGACCGCCAGGGTGAGAGATTCCCGTTCCGCCGCCAGTTTCTGAATCAGGGGCGAGCTGATTTGGAAGGGGAGATTGGCGATCAGCTTGACCGGGCGTTTCCATTCCCGGGCCAGTGCCAGAAAAGAAACCCGGAGGCCATCGCCTAGCTGAATTTGAAGGTTTTCCCGGGCGAGAAGTTCAGGGTCAATATTCCGGATTAGCGCCGGGTCGATCTCGAAGGCCACGACCTTTCCGGCCTTTTCCACCAGGTGGCGGGTTAATTCTCCCCGGCCCACCCCGATTTCCACCACCAGATCTCGCGAAGTGAGTTCGCCCTGTTCGGCGATGCGCTGCAGGATCCGGTTGTCCCGGAGGAAATGCTGACCGAGCCGGGCGGGGGTCATAACGAACAAATCCCAATCACCAAATTCCCCTTCGACTAGGCTAAGGGCCTGCAGAGCAGGCAATTACCAGGCAAATCAAATATTAAGTTCATTTATTATTTTTTCCTGGTTGATAAAAAGCCTCAATCGGGTAGGCATTGAGATCGAGGGCTGAGGTCAGGCCGGCCTGGAAGTATAAGAGTCCGGACATGGCCACCATCGCGCCGTTGTCAGTGCAGAGAGGGGGAGAGGGGAGCAGGAGCCGGACCCCGAGGGACCGGGAAAGTTCCGCCAGACGCTCCCGGAGCCGGCTGTTACAGGCGACCCCGCCGCTGGCCACGAACTGGTTGACTCCCTGCTGGCGGAGGGAGGTTTCGACCCGGGAGATAATCATATCCACCGCGGCTTCCTGGAAGGAAGCCGCCAGGTCGGAAACCTGGGAGGGGGAGAGCGGGGCGGGATGTTTCCGGGTTTCCAGGATTACCGCGGTTTTGAGGCCGCTATAGGAAAAATCCAGGGATCGGTTTTTCATTACTGCCCGGGGGAACGGATAGGCCCGGGGGTTTCCCGAGCGGGCGGCTTCTTCCAGGGCGGGGCCCCCCGGGTATCCGAGTTTCAGGAACTTGGCGATCTTATCGAAGGCTTCTCCCACGGCGTCGTCCCGGGTCCGGGCCAGGGTGGTATATTGGCCCAGTTTTTCCATCCAGATGATGGAACTGTGACCCCCGGAAACGACCAGACCCAGAAAGGGAAAATCAAAGTCGTATTCGAGCATCGCGGCGAAAAGGTGAGACTCCAGATGACTGACCCCCCGGTAAGGAAGGCCGGTGGCAAAGGATAGGCTTTTCGCCAGGTTAAAACCGACCAGGAGGGAGCCGATTAACCCCGGTCCCTGGGTTACGGCGATACCGGAAAGATCGGTGAGCCCGACTTCAGCCCGTTTCAGCGCTTCTTCGATAACCGGAAGGATCATTTTCAGATGGTTTCGGGAAGCGAGCTCGGGCACCACCCCTCCGAAGCGGCGATGAATTTCAATCTGCGAGGTGACTACGCTGGACCGAATCCGGGGCCGGACTCCGGAAGATTCGACTACCGCGGCCGCGGTTTCATCGCAAGATGATTCAATCCCGAGCACCAGCATGAATTTTCTCCCCCCAGCTTTCCAGGTCCGTTAAGGCCCGTTCGGTCAGCAGGCGGTACTTGGACTTTCCCCGCGCCGAAGTGGAAAGCGGCGGGAACAAAGCCCAGTTGATGTTCATGGGCTGGAAGTTGAGCGGGCTGGACTTGATCAGATGGTTCAGGAGTGATCCCAGGGCGGTAGTGGGCGGGGGCAGGAGCGGGTTTCGGTCCTGCGCGATCCGGGCGGCGATGATCCCGGCCAGGAGCCCGATGGCGGTCGACTCTACATATCCTTCCACCCCGGTGATCTGGCCGGCGAAGAAAACGCGGGGATTGGTTTTCAACTGCAGCGTCGGAATCAGCAGCCGGGGGGAATTGATGAAGGTGTTCCGGTGAAGGTTTCCCAAACGGGCGAACTCGGCTTCTTCCAACCCGGGGATCAGGCGGAAGATCCGGACCTGCTCGGGATGGGTGAGCTTGGTCTGAAACCCGACCATGCTGTACATCGATTTTTCCCGGTTCTCCGGGCGGAGCTGGACCACCGCGAAGGGCTGGGCGCCGGTTTTGGGATCGATTAATCCCACCGGTTTCATGCAGCCGAAGGCCAGGGTATCCACCCCTTTGGCGGCGAGAATCTCGATCGGCTGGCAGCCGGCAAAGGTCAGGCTTTTTTCAAAATCCCGATAGGGGACCTTCCGGGCGATCCGGATCGCCTCGATCAGCTGATAATACTGTTCCCGGGAGAAGGGGCAGTTGAGATAATCGTCCCCGCCCTTGTCATAACGGGAGGCGGGAAACACCTTTTCCCGGTTGATGGATTCCGCGTGGATAATGGGGGAGGTGGCGTCATAGAAATAAAGGTATTCCTCACCGGTGATTTTTTGAATCTCGGCCGCGAGCTGATCGGAGGTGAGCGGGCCGGTGGCGATTATCACCAGACCTTTGGCCTGCAGTTGCGAAATTTCTTCCCGGACCAGGGTAATTCCGGGGGCCGAGGAGATTTCCTCGGTGATCATCCGGGAGAATTTTTCCCGGTCGACCGCGAGGGCCCCCCCGGCGGGGACCTGGGTCTGATCCGCGGCGCGGATAACCAGGGACCCCATTTTTCGCATTTCCTCTTTTAACAGCCCCACCGCGTTTTCCAACGAGGTGGAACGGAGGGAATTGGAACAGACCAGTTCGGCCAGGTCCGGGTTGGTATGGGCGGGGGAAAACCGGTGGGGTTTCATTTCGTAAACGGTGGCTTTGACTCCCAGCCGGCTGATTTGGTAGGCGGCTTCACAGCCGGCCAGCCCCCCGCCAATGACGGTGATTCCCGATTTTTCCATCAGAATATTTATATTTCTTTCGTGCTGGATTGATTATCAGTTATGATTTTAAAATAATAGAAGGTGTTTCCGGTTTCAAATTAACGGCCTGAACATATAGGAAAATACAAAATGTTTTAATAAGTTTTAATAAGGATTAACCCGTTTATTTTCATGATCTTATTATGGAGTGCATTAGCTTGCTAATGCAATGCATCCCGCCAGGGACGGGATGCAGTCCGCATCAAAACCTGGAATATAAAACTGGAACACCCTCTAATTGTTTTTAGATAAGTCGGCAATCTGAAGCCGGGGTTCCAACGCAAGAGAATGAGAACGCTGGGAAAAGAACAGGTCATCCAACCCCTCACGGTTAAAGTCAGCCGCCGGTTGTTGCTGAAAGCTTTGGGTTACCGGGAAAAGATGGAACTTACCCCCAATGTCGAAGAGATTATCAAAGAGGTTTTGGCGGAAGGCGAGGATTTCCTGCATCCCCGGGGAATTTTTTCCCTTTTTCCTCTGGAAAAAGTGAATGATTCGGAAATAATTCTCCCCGAAGGGGTAAATTTTCAAACCCCCCGGATTGCCCGCACCCTTTTCCAGGTCGAAATCCTGGCGGTCATGCTGATTACCATCGGCCCGGAACTGGAGCGGGAGGCGGACCGGCTCTCGGAAGCCGGTCATCTGGCCAAGGCTTTAATCCTGGATACTTATGGTTCGGAGTCGGCCGAGGCCGCGGTGGGGGATCTCAACCTCCGAATCGACCGTCTGGCCCAGGAGGAGAAGAGAAGGACTTCATTCCGTTTCAGCCCCGGTTATTGTGATTGGGATATTCAAGACCAGAAAGAGATATTTTCCTTGATCCCCGGAGAAATAATCGGGGTGAAGCTTTCTTCCAGCCTGATGATGATTCCGAAAAAATCCGTTTCCGCGATTGTCGGGATCGGCCCCCGGGGCAGTCAGAAAAACGCCCGCCATTATCCGCCTCCCTGCCCGGATTGTCCGCAGCGTTTTCAATGTTTGAATCGGCGCTGAGCCCAGCCCTCGGTGTCATTCCCGTCCCGGATCAGAGTGCGGGATAAACTCCGGCGGGGATCCAGGAAAAAGTAATATAAAAATAAATATATGGATTCCTGCTTTCGCAGGAATGACGTTGAGGGACGGAAAGCAATTTGCCCACGGCTAATTTTAATAATTTCAATTGGTGAAAAAAGCCCTTCTTTTTTCCCTCGCAAATCAGGATATAATATTCACCAAGTATAAGGGAGGCAGCCTATGCCGATTTATGAGTATGTCTGCGATAAATGCCGAAAAAGGCAGAGTTTTTTAGTTTTGAATACCAGAACGCCATTCGCGGAAAAATGCCAGCACTGCGGGGGCAGCGGATTGACCCGGATCATGTCCCGGTTTGCCGTGGTCAAATCGGAGGAAAGCCGGATGGAAAGCCTGGCGGATCCCTCCAAGTGGGGGGACCTGGATGAGAAGGACCCCAAAAGCATGATGAAAATGATGAAAAAAATGGGCAAGGAATTCGGCGACGAGTTGGGGGGGGATTTCGACCAGACGATGGCGGAGGCCGAGGCGGAATTGGCGTCGGGGGGAATGGGAGCGAATGGCCCGGGTGGGAGCGGGGAGGAAAGTGGGGGCGGCGGGGAGGGTGTGGATTAATAATCATTCCGAAGGAGGGTGGAGATAGTGAAAAGGAATTCCAGATTTTGTCAGTTTGTTTTCGCGATTATCTGCGGTTTTTTATACCCGCTGGTTTCCTGGGCGGGAGAGGGAGAGGCCCCGGCGGGGGTTACCCAGGGCGTTCCCGCGGAGTTGGTCAAGGCCGGAGCGGTCCAGGGACTTTCCGCCCAGGATTGGAAAAAGATGGAGGCGGGGGAGATCGTCATTCTCAAGGAAATGAGAAGAGACGAAGGCAAAGCTTTTATCCAGTCCGCCCTGATTTTTCAGAAACCGATAGAAGAAGCGCACGGGCTTTTAACCCGGACCGAGAGACAGGAGGAATACCTTCCGCATCTGGACCGGGCCATCCTGGTCAAACGGGAAGGCAACCGGGATCTCATCGAATTCATCCTCCACTTCAGCTTTATCGATATTCGCTACCAGGTAAAGCATTACTACGGGGAACCCGGGGAGTACCGGATGAGCTGGGCTTTAAACCCGGATTTCAAGAATGAAATCGCCCAGCTCGAGGGCTACTGGAGATTCTACCGGCTCGACAACTCCCGGACGCTGGCCCGCTATGGGACCCTGGTCAAGGTCGGGCGGCTGATCCCGAAATTTATCGAAGAGGCTTTGAGCCGGAAGGACCTTCCCAAGTCGCTCGGACAGCTGAAAAAATGGGTGGAGTCCGGCGGAACCTGGAGAAAACCGGAATACAAGAAATAAAAAAAGGTCAAAGGTGAAAGGTCAAAGG
>Ga0315289_10005342_pt1 | contig 18995 bp, 11 predicted proteins | sample YL17G11_40_MG_FD_203452 | JGI IMG/M metagenome (GOLD analysis project Ga0315289, IMG submission 203452) | Sediment microbial communities from Yellowstone Lake, YNP, Wyoming, USA - YL17G11_40 | ecosystem: Environmental > Aquatic > Freshwater > Lake > Sediment | place: USA: Wyoming | collected...
GAGAGGGGGAAGGTGAAGATAAAGTGGAACGGGAAGGTTACGGAGAGGACCCGGGATTCCTTCAACGGGCGCCTAGATTTTGAGGGGTATAGACTCTATATGAGTCGGACTGGGCGTTCGGATGATTATGCTCTATTAGGCTCGTATGATAAGGTAGATTATAAACTTTACAAGTTAAATCGAGATAAGGTCCCTCGGGTTTGGGATTGGAAGGTGGCTTCAGTCAGCTGGGACTCTTTGAAGTCCTGGTTAGATGGAAAGGGGACAAAACCGATAGGAGATGATCCTTTCGTTTGGAGTAGATCTAATCCCTTTGAGATCGAACTTCAGCAGGATACCTTTTTCATTCATCTTTCTGACTCTTTAAACGAGAAGGGAGTTCCGGTGGTATATGATTCCATTACGGTGGTTGGTGGTGATTCTTTATATTTTGAGGCTCAGGATTGGAATGTAGGATTTGATGGGATCGCGGTGAATAAAGCTTATCGGAACAGTGTGGATCGAGGATTGATCACGGGAGAAATCGATAGCAGTTATTATGATTATGAATATGAGATTGAAGTATTTCCTGGACAGCCTTCATATTTTGCGGTGACCGCTTTTGATGTGGGAGATCCTCAGACCGGGCTTTCTCCTCTGGAGGCATCCAAGCTGGTGAATGCCACTTTAGTATATCCTTTGGATAACCCGGAGGTGGTGAAGGAGAAGGGTTCTAAGGTGGTAGTTTATCCCAATCCTTACCGGATGGATGGTAATTATTACGAAGATGGATATGAGCCGGGTAAAGGTAATTTTGACAAGAGGCTGAATTTCATCAATCTTCCACCCAAGTGCACCATTAGGATATACACTTTGGATGGGGATTTGGTGAGGAGTTTGGAGCATGACAAGGAGGAGGGGGATTTGGATGCCACCTATCACTATTGGGATTTGATCTCGCGCAACACCCAGGCGGTGGTTTCGGGAATATATCTTTTTTCGGTAGAGGATAAAAAGACCGGCGAAACTCAGGTGGGAAAATTCGTGATTATAAAATAAATTCCTCTAATAGGAATTTCTTCCTTTAGGCCGAATCCTTTTCTTAACATAGATTCTTCTGGAGCGGGGTAGAGTACCCCGCTCCAACGATTAAAGCTATGAAGTGCATCATGAAGATCAAGATTTGAGGGGTGCACTTTTCTCTCTGCAAATTATCCCTTGTTTTTCAAGCTCCTTCAAAGCCGGCTCATAAATTGACGGACTGACCGGAATATGAACCCCAGTAGTTTTAATTTTTCCCTGCAAAATCAAAGTAGCACCGATAGCCGCAGGCAACCCCACCGTTCGGGACATCGCTGAATCTCCGTGAGGAATCCCAAAATCTATGAGGGTGGAAGTGATCTTTTCCTTTCCTGCGGATCCTGCGGCCTTTTGGGGATATTCCGCTATGAACTCATGATGGAGAACAATCATATCCCTCTCTCCCTCTTCGTATTGAAGTTTCTCCAAAAGCCTATTCGCAAAAATATCGAGAGGAGAGCTTTTTTCGCAGGGCAACCTTTCATCGCTTAAAAGCCCAAGCCACTGGTATCTTTTGATGGGCTCTGAATTTTCATCTATCTTCAAATAAGTTGCCAAGTCCTTTTTTAAATCAGTCCCTTTCTCCTTTTTGATTACCTTTCTTAAGAAATCCGCATAAGAAAACCCCTTCATATCTTGCTCTTTATCATTCAAAAGCCCTAACTCCACTACCTTCTTCATGGTCTGGCACCAGCCCGGATATCGCAAAGTTCCCCGATACATGGAGTCGGCATCCGAAATTCCATATAATTCAATATAAGGGATGGAATCCCGATTGGGATAAGCTTCGAGCTTTGGCAAACCTTCTATATTCATCTCCCAAAAGTGTGAAAAGAGGTCTTCGGATGAAATGTTTACTTCCTTTTTATCTTTAAGATACCGAGCCGCATTTTTCCCAGCCAACACCACTCCTCTGGGACTCCAGGAGAACTTATACCCCCAGGGATTGGTGTTAGCCTCAAGAGCCGGAAGTCCTCCGCAATAGGAATAAAAACTTGCGATCCTGCCTCCCTTGTTCTGAACCTCATGGATGATCTTCATGGCGGACATATGATCTATTCCCGGATCAAGTCCTATTTCGTTTAAAATTACAACGCCCGCATTCTTAGCCTGGTCGTCCAGTTTGCTCATGGCCGGGCTGACATACGAGGTGGTCACCATGTGCTTTTTAAGCTCAATACAAAGATTGGCAACCGTAACGTGATGAGTATATGGCACCATGCTGATTACCAAATCCGCCTGAGAAATAAGATTTTTTAAAGTACCGGTATCATCCACGTTAAGTGGCTGGGCTTCGCCGTGAGGATGATCTCCCACTAATTTCTTCGCTTTGCTCACGGTCCGACTGGCAACTTTCACCTGAAAGTCGGGTTGGTCCAGAAGATAACGAACCAATGGCTTCGCTACCAGTCCTGCCCCTAAAATCAAAACGTTTTTCATCTTGTTCTCTCCTTTCATCTGAACTTAAAACTCAAAATATTTTTCTCGTTTTTAGTTGTTCAAAAGCTCAAAGGTAATTTTGGAGATAACGATAATTTGGCGTAAGCTCTCCATGATAAGCAATGACTGCATTTTTAATGGGTGATGGTAGGATACATCGGTCAAAACCAACCGAAAAATCTGCCTTCACGATCTCCGGAATAAAGGGTTTCAGCACTTGGCTAAAATAAATAGATGCTTCTTTGGAAATTTCACAAGGAAGATTGTCGACCGCCAGCACCACCGGTCCGGTTTCCTCATAGCCATCTGTAGTTTTATCCTCGAATGGGTTGTAAACATAAACCGGATTATCCGGCTGAGTCCATTTAAGATTACATTCAACCGATCCCTCGATATCACAACTAATATCTCCGATTACGCGCAGGTTAGGTTTTTCCTTATTTGAAAACAATTGTTTTAAATACTTTTTTGTCACTAACTTCGGATATCGCTTGTCCCAATAAATGCAATTTACAAACAAAGTAAGATGCGGAATGTAGGTTTCAAATTTGGAACGATATTTCTCCGGATGGTCATAATAATCCTGAAGCTCAAAATGATCTTCAGGCGAGATCGGTTCGACTGTATGCTCTTCTTTAAACACTACCTTATAAATGTGATTTTTTGAATAGTTTGAACTTCTAACCAGGGAAAAGATTTCATCCGGACTGATTTCTTTGATGGGCAAAAGATCCAAAATCTCTTGAACTCCATGGGAGACGTGTCCATATCCGGTAACGCCGCAGATTAAGGGTACTAAAGATTTATCCAGACCCTCGGTTTTGATTTTCTTTCCCACCTCAGATATTCCTTCTTTAGCCTCAGCCAGATTTTTGTATTTGTAAGCATTTTTAACCCGATGAAATGGATTGGAAATTCCTTCCCAGGAAAGTCTTTGTCCCAATGCCCAAAGGGTGTCGATCATCCCAGCCATACCGGCGTGTTTTCCGAAAAAAATCAAACGTCTTCCCTTCTCATCCACAACCTTTTCGTAATCTATCAACTGACATTTCAATTCTAACATTCTTTTCAACATGGGCATATTAAACTTTTGGCCTTTGATGACATGGGAGAAAAAAACATAGGTCTTATGGGGCTGGAAAAAACCCAAAGGCATCTCCTTGACCGCAAAGACGACGGGACACGGGGAAAGGTCTTCCTGTATCTTCGCACCGACCTGGATGTATTCTTCGTCTGAAAAAATGCGGATCTTAGAAGGTTGAAGACAAACCTCTATGGAGTGATTTTCTCTAAATTCCTTCACATCTTCAGGAGTCAAAGGAACCCTCCGCTCCCATTTGTTTTTATCTTCCCGTCTTATTCCAATCATATATTTCATCCCTTTTCACCAGCCAATAAAATACCAACAATTAATGTCCATATGGGTCCCCCTCCCAAAAATATGCGTCATATTTAACAAAAAAGAAGCTAATTGTCAAGCACATTCGCAGAGACCGATAAAAATTCGATTGACAAAAATAGCAATTATCTGCTTTATGTAGAAGGATCTATTTGTCAAGGAGATTCGATGAATAAAGGTTTCATATATCAAATCTCATGGAGGTAACTATGCAGAATCTCAACCGAAGACAGATTTTAGAGAAGCTTACGCTTTTTATTCTACTCTTTGCCTTCTTTCCTTTTCCTCTTTTCGGACAAGATGAATTTCTTCCCACAATTGAAGACACCCTAAGTTCTGTGGATTGGCTTTATGCAGGTCCCTTTTCCGTAGGTGCGCGGGAGGGAATTGTAGGGGTCATTAAAGATATGGAGAATTTCCGACCTCAAGAAGGACAAAAGCACCCCAGCATATTGCCGCAAGGAGGGTGGGTAGAGTGGAAAAGGGTGAATGCCGACTCTTTGGGCTGGGTGAACTTAGAATACAAGAACGTATGGTGGGATACTCTTACGGATATATATGGCGTGGCAGGCATTCTCGACGCCGGATTTGCTTATTCTGAATTTGTGAATCACGGCAGAAAAAGAGCACTGGTAATTGCTGAAAAGGTTGGATCATTTTATTTGAATGGCAAACGTTATCGGGGCGATCCTTATGGCGACGACGTGGTGAGAACTCCAGTGATCTTAGAAGAAGGAACTAATCGGGTTTTGGTGAGCCTTAGTGGTTATGGAGACCATCGCTTTAAATTTAGGCTTATTCCTGCACCTGCCCCGGTCATGGTAATTACAAAAGATGCTACTTTGCCCGACATAATTGAAAACGAAAAGGATTGGCTATGGGCGGGGATCGCAATTCTCAATACTACAGAAAAAAGGCTTAAAGATGTCAAACTCTCCATCGGTGATGGAGAATTCTTTGACAAAAATGAAATCACTGTTTCTGATCTTATGCCTTTCTGCGTTAAGAAAGTCCCAATTGAAATAGAACTAAAAAAACCTATCGTCGGATTGGACACGATCTCTATCCCAGTCAAAGTATCATATCAGAACCACATTTTTGAAGATCGCCTTAGCCTTAGAGTAAGAAAAAAGGAAGAATCATGTAAGATTACGTTCATTTCCAAAATAGACAATTCCTGCCAGTATTATGCGGTTCTCCCGCCTAAGGACTATGATCCTCAGAAGAAATATGCTCTTATTTTCACTCTTCACGGCGCCGGAGTAGAAGCTTCAGGACAAGTAGATGCATATAAGCAAAAGGATTGGGCTTTTGTGGTTGCCCCTACCAATAGAAGAAGATTTGGATTTGACTGGCAGGATTGGGGAAGGCTGGATGCCCTTGAAGTCCTGGAGCTGGCAAAAAAGTCATTCCCCATCGATACCAATAGAATCTATCTTACCGGTCATTCGATGGGTGGACATGGAGTTTGGCATATTGCTTTAGCCCATTCCGATCTGTTCGCCGCGGCCGCTCCTGAAGCAGGCTGGACCTGCTTTCAGCTTTATATCCCCTGGTTCTTGCAAAAAAGCTATCTGTTTGCCGAGCCCCAGCAGATTGCAATAAGAGATATGAGCTTAAGAGAGGACTTCACCCCCGATTTCATTGAGAATGCGCTCAACCTCCCAATTTTTATCTATCAGGGCGGCTCAGACGATAACGTTCCGCCAGTGCATGCCCGTCTTTTTGCCGAGCTTTTGGATAACTTGGGTTACGAATATCGATATAAGGAGTTAGAGGACAAGGGACACTGGTTTGAAGTTGATACCGCGAACCATATCATTTGTGTAGATGATCCAGAAGTTATGGAATTCTTAAAAGCTAAGACCAGAAACCCTTATCCCAAACACATTATTTTCAAAACCACCGATCTCGGACAGAATAATAAGAACTATTGGGTAGAAATAGACCAACAAGAACGATCATTTTTTGAGTCTCAAATTGAGGCGGAAATAAAAAAATTTGAAGATGTAGCGTCCGACATTTCTGTCCGCAGGATCCATGGGATCGGACGAAAAAAAACAAAAAACAAAGATAATCAAATAGAGATAACCACAAAAAACATAAGTCAATTCACTATATCTTTATCTGACCAGCTTCTCCCTTATGGGCAAATCTTTTTTTCGATAAATGGAAAAGGAATCCCTTATGTTTTCAAAAGTAGCAGAACGTTGACGTTTTCAAAAATAGGAAATAAATTTCAAATAGGAGAACTTGAACATCAGGGATTGAAAAAAACATCTCAATTTTATGGTCCCATAAAGCAGGCTTATTTTTCACCCTTTGTTTTAGTTTTCGGCACCAAGGGCGACTCCGCCACCACCGACTTGACATTTCACCAGGCAAGGCTCGAAGCCACCGAATGGTGGAAAAGAGCAAACGGCTTGACCGAGATCATTCCCGATACAGAGGTAACAAAGGAAATAATTGCTGATTATAATCTGATCCTTTTCGGAGGACCGGATGAGAATTTCATTACTTCAAAGATAAATTACAGGCTCCCCATAAAAGTGAAAAATGGAGAAGTTCTCTTTGGTGGGGAAAAAATTAAGGGAAACCAAATAGGTTTAGAGTTCATATATCCAAATCCATTGAATCCGAAAAAATTCGTTTTTGTTCATGAAGGGAATGACCTAAGTGGGCTTTCGCTCTCCGATTTCTTCAATACCATTTATTCCGGTGCCGGACTGCCCGATTTTATTATTTTTGATGAAGAGGTGAAACAAAAGGGCTGGGGTGGTGTTATCTGCGCAGGCTTTTTCGACTTTGATTGGCAGATTGATGAGAAATTGCTTTACCTAAGGGAATAGAACGGGAAAGAATATCCATTACTTGATGCATCGGCATTAGGAAATGCCGATGCCCATTAGCTTCGGCAATTCCCATTGCCGAAGCATCAAGGGGGACTTTATTTGTACTTATTTATCAACCTGTGCAGTTCGGCGCGATGCATGCGGGCTTCTTGGGCGGCTTTGGAGATGTTTTTATTATTCTTACCTAAGAGATTATTCAAAAAAGCTTTCTCCACCTCCTCAATGGCTTTCTTTCTTAAAGCTTTCATCTCCCCATAGTTTTCTGCGATTTTGGTTTTGTAGTCGAAGTCCGATCCTTCGAAGATGGTTCTGGGAAGATCCTCCTTAGTAATCCATTCACTCTGAGCTAAAATAACCGCCCGTTCGATTATGTTTTCTAACTCTCTTATGTTTCCTGGGAAATTGTAATGTGCCAGGATATTCAAAGCCTCAGGGTCAAGCCCCTTGATTTTTTTTCCATTCTTCTTTCCAAACCGAAGGGCAAATGATTCAGCTAAGGGAGCGATGTCCAATCTTCTTTCCCTCAGGGAAGGGAGTTTTATGTTAATCACATTTATTCTGTAATATAGATCATCCCTGAATTTATTCTCTTTGACCTGGGACAGAAGGTCTTTATTAGTTGCGGCGATGATCCTTATATCTGCTCTTTTAAGTTTGTTAGAACCCAAAGGTTCAAATTCATGGGATTGTAGAAACCTTAAGATTTTCACCTGCAGGAGGGGACTCATCTCTCCAATCTCATCCAAAAAAATGGTTCCCCCATTTGCCACTTCAAATTTTCCTAATTTTCTTTGCACTGCACCGGTGAAAGCCCCCTTTTCGTATCCGAAAAGCTCGCTTTCCAAAAGAGTCTCTGGGATAGCGGCACAATTGATGGGAACAAAAGGTTTTTTTGAACGACCACTGTTGAAATGAATGGCTCTGGCTAAAAGCTCTTTTCCGGTGCCCGATTCCCCTTCGATTAAAACCGTAGCATCCGTATCCGCCACGTCTGCCACGGTCTTCAAGACCTCGACCATCTGCGGGCTGTTTCCCAAAATCTCATCAAACTTGAATCTTCCTCGAAGATCCTGCAAAAGTTTCTCTTGGGATTCTTTCAACTCCATGAAGAGAAAATTATTTTCCAAAGCCACCGCTACTCTTTCTGCCAGAGAACTTAAAAGCTCAGCATCGCTCTGGGTAAAAAACGAATCGGGTCTTTTGTCGTCAAGATAGATCACTCCTATGATTTTTTCATTCGACTTCAAGGGGACACAAAGGATGGAGATCAACTCTCTTTCTTGTTCTTCCTTCTCTTCATCTACATCCGAAGTCAAAAGTTGACTGGCGCAGATGGGGTTGCCCGTTTCCAAGACCACCTCTACCATCCTTTCATTTATGTTCCCTTTTTCTTCTTCGAGGATTTTTTTATCTCCATCTTTTGCAATGGTCAATTTTACATTTTTGCCTTCGTCAAATATCTTTAAAAATCCACGTCCTGGCGAGGTGATTTCGATCACCGCATCTATCACTTCTTCCAAAAGAACGTTAATATCTCTTTCTGAAGAAATTATATTGGAAAGCTCGTAAAGGGTTTTAAACGTCCGACGCTCATCCTCCCAATCCTTGGCTTCGGACTTGAATCGTTGATACTCTTCGCCCAGTTTAGAGATATTTTCAGCAAAGGAATTTTCCAAAGTTGTGGCTTTCTTTTCGACATTATCCAAAAAGGAGATAGCCTTCTCCACAGATTCAGTCAGCCCCGATGAAATCGGGGATGGGTCAGAATTCAATCCGATCAAGCTTTCCTTGAGATTAGAGATCTCCTTGTAGATCGATTTCAAATTCCTCGATCCGCTCAATCTCAGAGTCTGCACGCCCTCTTCAACTTTATCTAAAATTGGTTTTGTTTTTTGTTTCTTCACATTTTTAATATTAATCTAAATCCAAAATTTGTCAACGATAAATTTCGCAAAGCTGTTTATATCAGACTCTCTTTATTAGCACAAACGCGTTAAAAAAACTGTCATCGCGAGGAGTTCATATGGACGACGAAGCAATCTCTTCTTTTGTATGGATTAGAGATTGCTTCGTCCCGATTTCATCGGGACTCGCAATGACAATGTAAAAAAACTTTGTGCAAAGGTCAGGGAATTAAAAGTGCGGAAGTTTTTACAAAAATCATACAGGTCCGGCAATTGCGTATGCATTCATACGAACTTTTCCCATAGAATTTTTTTAATCATCCCAAGCTTGGTAGATGCTACACTTCCTCCGGTCCAGGGACGGTCACAATTCTTACATATATTGATTCTATCTGGCCTTTTACTGACCAATGCATCCCTCAAGAATTTGATTCTTCCGTTGTTCCAAATATCTAAGATGTTATCTTCACCCTCAATTTTTCCTAACACATATTCCGACCTAAAATCCCTACAGCATGGTAGGGCTTCACCATTCCAAGTGATGACGAAAATCGACCAGGGGTGAGTGCAAAGTTTGTACTTATTTCCTCTCCCTGGAGCTGGAATTATCCTTTGGTCAATATTACCGATCCATCTGTGAGCTTTCAGTTGCGAAAATCTATCCACCGACAGATCTGTGAATAGATTCTTCAGGTCAGAAAGTGATTTCTGCCTCTCTTTTTGAGAGCTTAGGGCTATGGTGGACATGTCGCGGATTTCTATTTTGGGATAATCCCTGCCCAATTTCTTTTTGTAGAGAAGGAGGTTTTTAAGATTTGTGTAAACCGTATCCCAGGCCCCGCCTTTTCTATAGGTTTCATAGATTTCTTTGTTTGGGGAAAAGTCTACAGTTAGTGAAAATTTTCCAGAGTCCAAAAGGCTTTTTATCCTCTCCTTGGAAAGCAAAGACCCATTCGAAGAAAAACTGGGGATAAAACCGTATTTGTTAGAAAGGAAGATGAACTCTTCCAGATCAGGATGCATAAGTGGTTCCCCACTGCCGGTGAGATAAATTTGTGCAATTGGTTTTTGGGGAGTGATCTTTTTTAGGATGCTCTCAAACAAAACGACACTCATCTGTCCTTTTTTAAACTGCTGAGTCTCCGGATTACCTTGCGGACAATACTTACAACGATAATTACATCTATTTGTAACTTCGATTGAATAGAACAAAGGAGGATATTTCAAGGAGGTCTTCTTAAACGAATATGAAATAAAAGCGGATTTATATCTGGATAATAAGCTTAGATTCATTTTGAACCCATCAAAAATCAAGAGACAAGTTAACTTACCCCCTCACTCTAACTCTCTCCCCTTAGGGGGGAGAGAATTTGACAAATTTCCTCCTCCCTTTATGGTGAGTTTCTGCCTCGACTTCGCTCGGGACGGTGAGCCTGTCGAACTGTCATTCGTCATTCATACCGTATTGCCTCTACTGGCGTAAGCTGGGATGCTCTTTTGGCAGGATAGATGGTAGCTAAAAAAGTGAGGGCAATGGCTGACAAAGCCACAATAGTGAAATCTAAAGGACGCATGTCTACCGGAAGGGAGTTGATAAAATATATCTCCGCAGGAAGAGAAATCAGGTTAAAAGTTTTCTGAATCCAGCACAAAAGATAACCAAAACCGCTCCCTAAAATAGTCCCCACCACTCCCACCACCAAACCTTCAAACATAAAAATCTTCATAATGCTGGTATTAGTGGCGCCCATCGATTTTAAAATGCCGATCTCCTTTCTCTTCTCGATGACTACCATGATCAAAGTGCTGATGATATTAAAGGCCGCTACAGCCACGATCAAGCTCAAGACGATGAACATGGCATATTTCTCCAAAGCCATCCAGGAAAAAAGATTTTTATGCATGTGCATCCAATCCATGGCATAAAAGTGATAACCCAGTTTTAATTCTAACTCTTTCGCCACCTTCTCTGCCTTATAAAGGTCATCCAGTTTGACTTGGAGTCCTGTTACCTTATGGTCCAAATTAAAAAGTTTCTGTGCGGTTGAAAGAGAGATATAGGCTAAGGAAGCATCATATTCGTACATTCCGGTTTCAAATAGCCCTTTTACTTTAAGTTTTGAGGCTTTGGGCGTGCTCCAGCCGGTAGTCAAAGAGCCCTCCTTCAAACTGAATAGAACTACATTATCACCAAGCTTCACCCCTAATCTATCAGCCAAAGTTACTCCTAAAAGAATTCCGGGGGGTTCCTCCCCTTCTCCTTCCAGATCCAAACTTCCCAACTTCACGTTTCTTTCGATATCAGTCACCAGCTTCTCTTTTTCTGGATCGATTCCTCGCACTACGATTCCGTCGCTTCCCTCTTTTGAGGCAATAGCCGCTTTATAGTAGATAAAGGGAGCCACCTCCTCCACATGTTTTATCTCTTTAATTTTGGGCAAAAGCTCCTGGTAGTCTTCTATTCCATCAGCATAAGAAGCGAAGATGCTAACATGCGCAGTGGTGCCGATGATGCGCGACCTCACCTCCTTCTCAAATCCATTCATCATGGATAAAACGAAGTTCAAAGCGGCTACGCCGATTAAGACCCCACCTATGGAGATTATGGTGATGACGGAAACGAACTTGGTTTTCCTTCTGGATTTCAGATATCTCTTAGCTATGAAAAATTCGTAAGACATAGAAAATTAAAAATGCAATATTAAAAAATTTTACCCAAAGAGGCTAAGCGAGAATTGTCATTCTGAGGCGTTAGCCGAAGAATCTGTCTCTCAAACTGCGTGAAAACTAAGATTCTTCGCTTCGCTCAGAATGACAAATCGGAGTTGTCAGTCAGCCTCCCAACAGATTTAACAAATTAACCGGATTCTTTCCTACTTTCATCTGCTTAATCAGCTGTGAATTTTACTCTTCGGGCCTCATCTGGGGAAAGAAGATCACCTCTCTAATGGAGTGAGTATTGGTGAGGACCATTACGAGCCTGTCTATTCCAAAGCCCAATCCACCGGTGGGTGGCATACCATATTCTAAGGCACGCAAAAAATCCTCATCCAACATTTGCGCCTCCTGGTCACCCCTTTTGGCAAGCTCCATCTGCATTTCAAATCTTTCCCTTTGATCCAGAGGATCATTCAGCTCAGAGAAAGCGTTTCCCATCTCACAGCCACCCAAAAATAATTCAAACCTCTCCGTCAAACCCTCTTTTTCTCTATGTTTTTTAGCTAATGGAGACATCTCTATGGGATAGTCGGTGATAAAAGTTGGCTGTATTAAATTCGGTTGAACCAAAGTCTCAAAGATAGCCTCTATCAGCTTCCCCTTGGGTCGATTCAAATCCCCTTTCACATTCAAGTCAACTGCGATCTTTCTTATCTCCTCTTCGCTTTTGTTGGCTAAATCCACTCCCGCATATTCCTTAATTGAATCCAACATCGGAAGTCTTCTCCAGGGCGGAGTCAAATCAATTGGGTTTCCTTCAAATTCAAATTTGTTCGAGCCTAAAACTTCTTTAGATACAAAATTCAATAGGTTTTCATAAAGCTCCATTATGTCATTGTAATCTGCATACGCCTGATACAATTCCAACATGGTGAATTCGGGATTATGATTTCTATCCATTCCCTCATTTCTAAAACTTTTGGAGATTTCATAAACCTTCTCAAATCCGCCCACGATCAACCTTTTTAAATATAGCTCATCTGCAATACGCAGATATAAATCCATGTCCAAGGCATGATGATGAGTCACAAATGGTCGGGCAAAGGCACCGCCATAAAGAGGCTGTAGTATCGGGGTTTCCACCTCCACAAAACCTAAATCATCCAAAAATTTTCTGATGGCTTTTATCAATTCTGTTCTTACCAAGAATATCCTTTTTACCTCTTCATTCACTATCAAATCCACATATCTCTGTCTATATCTTAATTCTTTATCCTGAAGCCCATGCCATTTCTCCGGAAGGGGCAACAAAGATTTTGAAAGAATAGAAAAATCACTTGCTCTCACCGTAATTTCACCAGTTTTAGTCTTAAAAACTTTTCCGGTTACTCCCAGATGGTCGCCTATGTCAAACAAATCAAAAAGCTCAAACTTCTCGTTTCCCACCTCATCCGACTTGACATAAACCTGAATCTTTCCTGCACCATCCATAAGGTGGAAAAACAAACTCTTTCCATGAAGCCGAAGCGAGACCATCCTCCCCGCGATTTTGACTTCGGTGTTATCACTTGAGAGTTTTTCAAAATTTTCAATTATCTCCGAAGAGGTATGGGTCCTTTTGAAATTGTAAGGATAGGGATTGATATTTCTCTCTTTTAATTTTTTCAGCTTCTCTCTTCTATGCAACAGAAGTTCGCTCATCTCTTCCATATATTTCTCCTCGAAAAGAATAGTTGATTGACAATATAAAATCAACTCTCTTGGGTGTCAAGGAAAACGTGGTTGGTTCGGGAAGACCAGAACCTAACTTAAGTTAGGTTCTGGTCTTTTCCGAGGTGTCTCAAATAAATGTTGACAAAAGGGTGTTTCCAGATGATTTTATGATTATGAGAAGAAGGAAAACCAAAAAAGTTTGGGTGGGGAAGGTTGCCATCGGAGGAGGTGCGCCCATTTCGGTTCAATCCATGACCAAAACCGACACCCGTGATGTCTCCTCAACTATACGGCAGATCAAAAAATTGGAAAAAGCCGGCTGTGAGATCATAAGGGTAGCGGTCCCGGACATGGAGTCTACCAATGCTCTTCCTCAGATTAAGAAAAACATAAATATCCCCTTGGTCGCCGATATTCATTTCGATTATAGACTGGCTTTAAAGGCAATTGAGTCTGGAGTAGACAAATTGAGGATCAATCCGGGGAATATCGGCGCAAAATGGAAGGTCGAACAGATCGTGAAAGCCGCCGAGGAAAGAAAAATCCCTATAAGAATCGGAGTAAATGCAGGTTCTGTTCCCCGCGATCTTTTGGCTAAATACAAAAAGGCATCGCCTCAAGCTTTGGTCGAGGCGGCGATACGGCAGATAAGAATCTTGGAGGATATTGACTTCAATGATATAGTGATTTCTGTAAAAGCTTTCGATGTCCCCACCACCATCCAAGCTTATGAACTTATCTCCCAAAAAGTGGATTACCCTTTGCATTTGGGAATTACCGAAGCAGGATTACCCCAAGCCGGCTCAATAAGATCAGCCTTAGGAATCGGGCTTCTCTTAGCCCAAGGGATTGGTGATACCATTCGAGTCTCTTTGACCGGTGATCCAGTGGAAGAGGTGAGGGTCGGATATGAGATACTGAAATCTCTAAACCTGAGAGAATATGGACCCACCATAATTTCCTGTCCCACCTGTGGAAGATGCGAAATTGATTTAATTCCAATGGTCAAAGGGGTTGAAAAGGGGATGAAAAACATAAAAGTGCCTATTACGGTAGCAGTGATGGGCTGTGTGGTCAATGGTCCCGGAGAAGCAAGATATGCGGATGTGGGCATCGCCGGAGGAAAAGGCTATGGACTCCTATTCCGCAAAGGCAAAATCATCGGAAAAGTCAAAGAAAAAGATTTGGTAAAAGCACTTTTGAATGAAGTAAAGCTTTGTTGAAAATGTGGGGGTGAAGCTTCAGCTTCACCCGTTGAGAACGGGTTACTTTATGAAATGTCCGATATGCAAAGAAGAAATTGAAGACGATGCCAAGAAATGCAAACATTGCGGTAGTTACACTGAAAAGGGACGGCGTAGATGGGAAGTAATTAAAGATGTAGTTCAATTTGTGACTTTCATATCTGCCATCATCGTGCTGTATCTTATGTATCAAGGCAATCAAAAAATGCAAGAACAATTGAATTTGCAGAGAAAATCAATAGAGGAACTTTCTAAGGAATTTATCGAAGAAAAGCGTCCCCGAATAGAAATTGTTCCCACAAAAATTGTTCTTACAGACACAGGTTCGGTATTATATGTTGATTTCCAGAACACGGGCTTTTCAGACGCAGAAGACATATTGCTTTATATTGCGTTAAAATATAAAAACGCGCCCAAAGACACATTGGTTTCTAACCTATTTCATGTATCCAAAATAACTAAAGCGGTTAAGTTAGCCCATTACTGGCTTCTCCCCCCATTGAAAAGAATTAACTTAACATGTCTTATAGAGGTTCGATACAGTTGGACGATCCAAAATGCAAACTACAAAGAACCGAAACACTTTCTTTTTATTTATGACAAAGAGTCGGAAGAATACAGAATTCATGGTCTGATTGATGAACAAATTAAGGAATTATGGGGGTAATGGGAGGTCGCATGAATGCGACCGCTACAATATGATGTCAGGAGCACTCGGCTCCTGACCTACGAGACTTTAATGGAGGCATAACATGTCTATCTTTAATTTGCTAAAGAAAATCCAACAAGTTAAAAATGCAGAACAGTTGGATGCTCAACAAATTAGGCTTCTTCAAGAAAAACGATTTAAAAATTTGTTGAAGCATGTTTTGAAAAGATCAAAATTCTATAAAGAATATTATGAGCAACACGGAATAACAATTGATAAGGTTGATGAAATCACGTTGGAGGATTTACCCCCTATTAACAAAAAAATAATGATGGAACATTATGACAATTTTGTTTGTGATCCAACTCTTAAAAGAGAAGATTTGGAAAAGTTTATCGGTGATCCCTCCAATCGAGGGAAAAGATATAAAAATTCATATCAAGTCATTCACACTTCTGGCTCTACTGGGACTTTAGGTCTTTTTGTTTATGGAGCAGATGATTGGGATTGGCTTAAAGCTATGGTCTTAACCAGAGTAACAAAAACTAAGGTTAATTTCCTCAAGAAAACAAAGCTGGCTTACATTGGGGCAACAGACGGACATTACGCTGGAATAAGTTTGGCTCAGGGTGCACCATCATGGTTCATTAAGCTTTTGCCTCTATCCGTTAATAGTCCTCTGCAAGAAACTAACCAAAGAATAAACGAATTCCAACCCCACGCTTTGAGTGGCTACTCCTCAGGGGTTTATCTTTTGGCTGGAGAACAAATCAAAGGGAATATAAACATTAAACCGAAAAGAATTATTTGTGCTGCAGATCCGCTTACTTCTCAAATGAGAGAGACTATAAAAAAAGCTTTCGGGGTTGAACCCGTAAATTTTTATGCCGCCTCCGAATCAGTGGGCATGGCGGCTGAATGTGACACCGGTAAGGGTTTTCATCTGTTCGATGATTGGCATTGCTTTGAGATAGTTGACAAGAATCTTAAGCCCGTAAAGTTAGGAGAGCCGGGAAGGCTTCTTTTGACTAATCTTTATAATTATACCCAACCCCTTATTCGTTATCAACTGGAGGATGAGATAATCTTGGACGACAAGCCCTGCCTGTGCGGATGTCCTTTTCCTGTTATCAAAAACATTGCAGGACGACAAGAGGAATTTTTGTGGTTTGAAAAAGGTGATGGAAAAAAAGAATACATTCATCCCATAGTGATAGTTGAGTTTTTTGTCCCGGGTCTTGAAAAATTGCAGATTATTCAAACTCAGAAGAATAAACTTCTGATGAAAGTGATAATTCATGGTAATAAAGAGGAGACTCTCTCGGCGATTCACAGGAGGATGGCGGAGATTCTCAAAGGGAAGGAATTAGAAAATATCGTTAGTTTTGAGGTAGAGGTGGTTCAAGAAATTGAAAATGACCCCAGAACCGGGAAATTCAAGTTGATAATCCCATTTAAAAACTGATCGTGCACATCAATCCGGCTCCAGAGTCGCATGAATGCGACCACTACGGTTTTCCCCTCACTCTATCCCTCTCCCCAAAGGGGAGAGGGAAAACCTATTTGTTCCTGGTGATGTAGTCCTCAACCTTCTCTTCCAACAATTCCAGAGGTAAACTGCCATTCTCCAACACGATCATGTGAAATTCTTTCAAATTGAATTTTGGTCCTAACTCCTTTTGGGCTTTGTTCCGTAGCTCCATGATCTTCAATTTTCCTATGGTGTAGGAGCACGCCTGTCCGGGCCAGACTATGTAGCGGTCGATTTCGGTGTCAGAGCTCCAACCTAAATTATCCTCCATATATTTCTTAACCTCTTCTTTGGACCATTTTTTATAGTGAATGCCAGCATCCACCACGATTCGCACTGCCCTGAAAAGCTGTGAATTCAGTTCTGATATTCGGGAATAGATGTCCGGAAGCCAACCCAATTCTGCCGCCAAGTCCTCGGCATACATTGCCCATCCCTCTACGAACCCATTCAAAAAGAGAAGGTTTTTGAACATCCGTTTTTGGCTCAGCTCTTGCTGGACAGCAATTTGATAATGATGCCCGGGAACTGTCTCGTGATAGGTCAAAGAGCGCATGCCGGGCTTGTTGGGAGGATGCATCATGTTTATATAAAACGTTCCCTTTCTTTTTCCATCTAAAGATGCTGGCTCATAATAGGTCAATCCACCTTTTTCCTGGTATTCAGGGACAGGTTGAACTATAACCTTCGTCTTCGGAATGTAGCTGAATGCCTTAGGCAGTAGCAACATCGTGGTATCAATCAAAAACTGATAATCTCTCAAGATCATCTGCCTTCTCTCTGGTATATCTGGATAATAAAATTTGTCCTTAAGATCAGGACTCTCCCACGTTTCCCAGTATTTGTTCATCAACTCGCCATAGGTTTTATCCCCCTTGATTCCCAGCGAGTCCAAAAGGACTTTCGCTTTATCCTGAAGCGACTTTACTTCCTTTTGTCCCAGCTGGTAGACCTGTTCAGACGTTAGGGAGGATGTGGTTTGGAATTTCAAACAATATTGGTAGTATTTGTCTCCATCTGGTAATTTCCAAGCTCCAGGGATGCTATCAGCTTCTTGTGAGGAGAGTCTCATTCTCTTTATGAATTCTTCATATGCGGGGTAAATCTTTTCTCTAATCGTCGATTCGGCTTGATGGCATAGTCTTTCGGAGGTGACAGAATCGATCTCTTTCAAACTGGTGAGCTTATTTTTGAAATCTACATATAAGACGTTTTCCTTTGGCACTGGTTTTTTGAAATCCTCCATGGATGCGATAACCCGGTCGATTATGAAAATCGGTGGGCGGATACCTTTTTTCTCTTGAATATCAATCCGCTCTTTTGCCTGAATAAGTCGGGTGGGAATATTCCCCAGGCGTGCAAGATAGTCGTTCGCATCCTCAAGATCACCGATGGTATGGTATTCGGTTAAAACGTTGGTGACTTGGCTATGTGCCCCAGATAGATGATCGATATAATATCGATGGTCAATAAACTTCTCACCTTCAAGCACGGTTTCCAAATACCATCTTAACATCTGGGCATCGACCTTATGAGAGTTGGTGATCTTTGTGGGATCGATCTTTTTCAACTCGTCAAGGTATTTTTTAGATAGGTCATAATTGGCTTTTATGCCTACGTCAGAAATATCGTTGAATCCAGAGCGGTTGTAGTAATACCCCCATTCCTTAGGTAAACCGAGCTGGGATGCCTCTTCCGGATTAAGCATTATATATTCTCGAAAATAGTCATCGAACAGTTTTTCGATTTTGGCTGAATCCGGATATATCGACTGTTGGCTAACTGCAATATTCGCACAAACCAACAGCAACAATGTTGTTAAAAATATCTGCTTCATGATTTCCCCATGTTTGTTTGAGCTGACTCATTTCATCAGAACCATCTTCTTTATCTTTTGGTAAGACCCGGCTGTCAACTTATAAAAATATATTCCGCTTGCCACTTCTTTTCCACGATCATCTTTCCCATCCCAGATTGCTTCGTAGTTGCCTGGTCTTTTCGGCTCATCCAACAAAGTCCTCACCTTCTGTCCTAGAATATTGTAGATTTTAAGTGTGGTATAGATAAAGGAGCCGTCCGCAGCTTTTTCTTTCTCACCGCCTAATGTATATTGAATTCTGGTCGCAGGATTAAAAGGGTTAGGGTAGTTTTGGAAAAGGGCAAAGGTAGTAGGCTTTTGGTCTTCCTCAAAATCTACTGAAGTTGTAGTATCAATGCACAAAGTTGATGGAATCCGAATAGTATCTAAATCATGATTCTTGTCCCGACTATTTATGATTAAGTTGGCATGATAAATCCCCTGAGGATAAGAGAGTCGATCAAAAGTCAATTTTAAGGTCTTGCTTTCGCCTGGCTGAATTTTTCCCCACATCGAATCGACCGAAATCCAGCTTGGTCTTATCCTCACCCATAAAGAATCCTCAAGATAATCCTGATTATAAGCTATTTGAAGTCCTGTTGTTCCATTCCAATTCTGTATTCCCACGGTGACAGAATTGAGAGGATTACCCAATTTGTTATATTGAAAGATTGTTTCCCCTTTTTGG
>Ga0315289_10005343_pt1 | contig 18994 bp, 22 predicted proteins | sample YL17G11_40_MG_FD_203452 | JGI IMG/M metagenome (GOLD analysis project Ga0315289, IMG submission 203452) | Sediment microbial communities from Yellowstone Lake, YNP, Wyoming, USA - YL17G11_40 | ecosystem: Environmental > Aquatic > Freshwater > Lake > Sediment | place: USA: Wyoming | collected...
TACCTTCTTTGTCATACTCGTTCCAGCTGTACCGGCATACCCTTCAGGGAATACTGAAGGCGGATTGATTGTCGCAGTAGTAACTTCTTTAACAATCGTTAGCGCCTTAATCTTATACTCAGTCAAAACAGTGTCTGAACCGAATACGGCTGAAGCCTTAAACCGGAGCTTTATAGGGATATTATAAAAGGGGCCTATATCATCTTTTATATCCCATATAAAGGTATGCTCTGTCCCTGTAGATGCAAAAGTAAGGCCGGTTAATTCGCTACCGGCACCTGCTGTAGCCGGATCCCAATTGAGCCCATTATCTAACGAGTAGTCATATTCCGTCATAGTTACATCACTATTTGTCGGATTAGCTACACCAGTCAGTATAAAAGTAAGCTTTGTATATTCAGCATTAAGCGTAGGCTGGCTGACTTTACTGATTGAAAAATCTATTGCATTAACACTTGCTGGGAGATCTTTTGTATCTATCGCCATAGTACACTCCTTTAGAAATTACATGAATACAATTACAGACCCTATATTATAGTGGTTATATCTAAAGATTATTAATCTATAATGTTATTTTAAGACTGTCTGCAATAATGTTCTGCTGGGCTATTTTCTCCGACACCGTTCCACAACATACGGCATGGTGAAATAAAGCTTCTTGGGCATGAACTAATTCCCAACCCCAGATCATTTTAGAAGGAGGAAAGTAGGCCCATTTAAAAGGAGCCCTAGGTAGCTCCTCGTTAAAAAACAGCTGATCTGCATCTCCCCCGCTGTGTCGTATATTTCCAATAACAGAATCTGCTGCCTTTTTGAGGAAATCCTGAATCTCTTTAGAATTTCTAATGAAGTAAAATCCTCCATTAACTTGGGATTGCCTGCCTTCACGCATAAAAACCATGCTACAGGTCTTACACATATCAAGACCTATTTTATAAAGCTCATCGGTATCCCTGGTAAAAAAAACATCGGAATCAGATGCTAAAACAACTTTACCCTCTTTCTCAGACCTGAGATATTCAACGATATATAGGATCTTTTTCTCAATAGCCTGATAGAAAGACTTCTTACCAAATCCATACCCGTCATCAATAATATCTATTTTTTTTGAAAGAAGCTTAAAAGACTTAGGTAAAGTATTCTCCATACGGTCATACAAGACTTTATAGTTATTAGACCATACCGTTAAAACAGGGATTTGATCAGACATTTACAGGGCTCATTGGAGGGGTTACCATTCTTTTCATTTTTATATTAGACACACCATTCTTATCACAATAAAATTTTTTTACTCTATACCTTTTTAAAAGAAGGATCTCCTCAATAAAAGGTGATATGGGCATCTTCATGTACCAAGACCCCATAGTAATCGGCTTCATATGCTTGGCTTTGACTTTATCAATAACTGCCATCCCAGAGAACCCCGCCAGGTATGACATAAGTATGTCCAGCCCCCAGCCACACCTTATTACATCCTGATTATCCATTAAAACTGGATATATCTTATACTTAAAAAAATTTTTACTCCATATAGGCATCTGGATCTCAATAAAATCTACATAGCGGTAGTCTGAATCTTTAACATTTACGAGATGCTTATAACAAACATTTTTAGGGTATAAAGAAGGCTGGGCCATTTTAAAATCATACTTCTGACACATCTCGAAGCAAGTATTTAAATCCTCTGTAGAAATTTCTATATCATCATCTATCTTCTGAATAAAATCATGTTCTTTCAATTCTGCGTTGGACATAAAAGCCTGTATCAAAAGTTCATAGGCATAACCTTTGTTCGTAAAAAAATAATCACTCTTTTGGCGATATTCTTCTTCTTTATCTTTATTAGTACCGTAATAATTAACGCAGATATCAAAATTTCTGGAAGGATTAAACCAGGCTGTGTGGAGGGATTTATCCCCGGCAGGTACAAAGATCAAAAATTTTCTCATAACCTGACAATCTTATATGTATTTTATTTTTTATCTTCTTCATTTTCTTCATCGTTCTCGTCTTCATCATAAACATCTAAAACGAGCTCTATGCAGAAATGAAGTCTATTATCTTCTTCGGATATACCCGGGAGATAATCAACCTGATCTTCCCAGATATAATCATCAAAATCCTCTTTTAAGTCACTTACATCAAGGTCCTTAAATTTTCCTTTTAAATAAGGGATAAGCTTAGGATTAATAATCTTTTTAAGCTTATCCTCATTACTATCTATCCAATCCATCAGCATAGAATTAAAGACTCTGTAACTCTCAGGGGCCTGTCCTTCAAAGCCTATCGACACATGAGCCCAGATATCCAGCTGATTATATTCTTTCTCATATTCAGACATCTCACCGTTTTCTCTAACATTTACGGTATGAGACATAGACATCTCACCAACATCATCAAAGCTCTCAAATTTAACGTCGTCTTTTAATTTAAAATTATCAGCAGACATTATCTTTGCGGCTTGTATGGCAGATACTCTTAACATCTTAATAAATCCTTTTAGAAATATCTTTGCTCATCGGCTCTGTTGTTGGTAAAATTACCTGTTACTCCCATATCATAACGCCAAGCTTCTAAAGTACCAGAGCCCGTAACTCCTGCAGCCCCTGGCCCTGTATACCCATCTGTACCTGTAACACCCATATCTCGGTCATAGTTAATAGATATATTAATATCATAGGCTCCGAAAGCCGGGGATATCGTTCCTATCTTACCTTGATATGTATCGTTCATTTTTATTATCCTACAGTATAGATTAAGGGGCTCTTGGGATATCCTGGTGGATTATGCTTGCACATAAGCTTTTTAATGACTTAATATTATCAGCGTATGTTAAAGCATCCACTTTTGCTTGACGAGTAAAATAAGAAACTTTCAACTGCTCAATTATTTCATTTCTGTCAAACAGGAAGTAAACCTTTTTTCCATCTCTGGAAGTCTTTACTACCGGGCAGTCAACTGACACAAAGAATGCTGCCAGGTATAAATCGCAAGTTTTAGTTCCTTCATCAGTCTGAATCAGATCACCATGTATTGACATTTTATATTCTCCATATGATTTAAATTTGATATATAGAAAAGAGAAGCTATTAGGATTTATTAGATCCTAATAGCTTCTTAACTATCATCTTTTAGATCGCATTACCGTAGTAGTAACCGGTAGCACCTGCCGTTGTGGTCGGTGCATACTTATCGTTGGCGAGACGAGTAAGATACTCATCTGACCACAGGAAATCAAGACCTGTTCCACCTGCGGTACCGGTCATGAACAGTTCACTCGGCTTCTCAGCTCTCTTCGTGTCTGATCCCGTTGTGCATGTGAGAGGGGCACCATTCTTTGTGCGCCAGTCAGTGTTGGCGGCATCAGAAAAATGAGCAAGGATACCACTGGAAAGGCTGGAAACAACATCACCGGTAAGATCAAGGACTTTGATTTCTCCCCATATGATGTATTCATCCTGCCCGCCAGTATAATTACCTTCCTGGGCTCCACCGAGACCGAGACGTTTGCCACAGTCGGAAAGATAGATCTTTCCAACGTTCGTACCGAGATACTTAACTGTAAGAGTACTCATAGTATCCTCCTAAAAGTTGTTAAAACAATTACGTTGTTGTTACTAACTTACCAGCAGAATCGACCTTAACAGGCCTATAAATAGTCCCGTCAAAGCCTTCTATAATTACCGGTTTATAAAGTGGCAGGTTTTCGGATACTGCTGGCATGTACTTAATAGCCCCCGGATGGCTACTATCCTCAACCCCACTGGCAATACCTTTTAATCTCAAATAAAAAGGCACACTTTCAGCAACAGGACGATTAAAGGTATATATGATAGACTTACTTGAATAAAGACCGTCTACAACATTGATGATTTTACCTACTAAACTTTCAGTACCCATAGCTGGGGCTGTATCAGAGTACAGATTATAAGCTGTATAATCTGTTATGAAGTCAAACATAATCTTCATTTTACCAGCATTGGTGTATATCTGAACAGCAGGAGCTGCCATAAAAATCCTTTGTTATAAATTCCTAGCTTTAACTTATAAAAAATATTAATGAATTATTACAATTTTAAATAAATAGGGCACCTACAGCGTCGTAGATGCCCTTTAAAGTGCCTATAAATATCTATATTAAACGCCTTTAAACTGCTTTATCCACCCTTCTGCTATATTATCCCAAGCATACTCCTGCATCTTCTTATAACCCTTCTCAACCCACTGTAATCGATAATCTTCATCTTTAAGTAATTTTATTGCCTCTTCAGTAAATTTATTCAAATATTCCTCAGATCTACTATTACCCTCAAGGAGTATCCCAGAATCTCCTACAGTAGTTGTAAGACCTGCGTACTTTGAAGAGAGTATGGCAGTCTTTGATAAACCAGCTGTTAAAGCAGATATACAGAATGTCTCTGAAAACCATGTGGGGAATAACCAAACTTTAGACTCCTTCTGATAATTAGCCAAAGTTTTCTTATCTAACCGGCCTACATACGTTACTCCAGGCTGTTCCATGGCCTTCTTTATTCTTTCTATCTCTCGCAACCCTTCTTCATTCTTCCGCTGCTTGCACATAGACTCCCAATTATAAAAGCCATAAGCTACTATCAGATTAAAATCAGGTATAGCTTCTCGGATCTTCGGAAGTATCATCAGTAATTCGTACAAACCTCTATCTGGACTTGAGCTGTACACTGCCTGGTTCTTTTTTGTATAGCTATCAACATCTGCATAGTTATTGAAGTTCTCACCATTAGCCGTCAGGAATAACTTATCTGCCGCTATCCTGTGATGCTTCATAAGAAACATCTTATGCCACTCACTTAGACAAGCATACTTTTCAACCTTCCATGGCATAATATCTGCCTTAGGATCAGGATTAAGCCAAATATCATGTACCATTACATAATGGTGATGAGAGTGCAGCTTATACTTTAAAGGCAGTATACTCCTTGAACTTATAAAATAGTCCACGTAAAGGTACTTAACATCCTCTTCTAATTTAGAATAATGCCGGTATTTAACTTTTTCTGAAGATCCTTCTATTGGCTCATATATCATGTTATTTTTATCATCAATAAGGAGGTCATTATATATGATGACATCGTAGCCTTTTTTAACTAAGGCTTCTCCAAAATAAGATGCCCACGTCTCTGATCCAGCCATACCTTCATCTACCTTAGCTTTATTCCAAGGCTCCCAGGCAGGTCCTGTCCAGATTAAAACACGCTCCTTATTCCATTTAGCTTTAAACATATGATGATTTAAAGAATCTTCTTTTTGGTAATGATCTTTATTCTCATTCTCATAAGCGCCTCTGCTCACCCCTCCAAAATGGAATATAAAGGAATCTATAGCCTGGCCTATCTTATAATCAAACTTTGTCAATCTTCTGCACAGATCTAGATCTTCGCACCCATTCCTAAAAGCAGTATCGAAATGCCCCACCTCTTCCACAGCACTCCTGGCAAAAATTGTACAGTATGCAGCGACCCATGGCTGCTCAATATACTGACCTTTATACTTCTCATTAGATTCTTTCATGAAGTCAGACAGTTCATCAATATGAGGTTTAATCTGGTCAAGCTTCATCCCGGGGACTAACTCTATTCCGGCTTTATTTAGTCTCATAGGATACTGCGGTTTATCTTTTGCTCCGTGCAACCACCCTCTATCGCAGTTACTCAATACCCCGCAAGCTGCCAATCTATTAACTGATTCCATCTTCTCAACCATACTGGTAATCCAACATTTTGATACGATGACATCAGAATTCAGGATAATGAAATACTTAGCATTGGAATGGCTTATCCCAGCATTACATGCCTGAGAAAAATTCTTTCGAACTCCTTGTTCACCCAATATAGACATACCTTTGAGAGTTCTTAAGTATTCCCAGGTAGCTGCATCACTCCCTGCATCGGATATGATGATATGAAATGGGTAAAGAGTATTCATCAGAATAGAATTTATGCACAGCTTGAGATATTCCACGTTATTATAGTTTGGGATAATTATGTCTACCTGCTCCCGGGCCTTTACCTGTTCAATATCTTTCCTCTTACCCGCATCTTTATTAACTATATCTAAGTTCCCATAAACCAACTGGCTTGAAAGAGCACACCATTCTGTTGCTATCCTTTCCAAACGATAGTCACTAACAGAATTTTTACCAGCCATACCTATTCTTTCCCTGACTTTTGAATCTTTAAGTTTCATCAAGGCTTCATACCACTCTTCCTGCTTATCACATATGAACCCGTTTTCATTATCCTTTATTAACTCCGTGTAGGCTCTTATCGGTGATGCTATAACAGGGAGTCCAAGATCCATGGCTGAAGTAGCTTTTACATTACTCTTTGCAGGCTGTACATCGACTCTTTGAGGGCACAGAACTACATCACACTCACACATGATTTGAGGCCAGGTATATAAATCCCACTTTTTAGTAGCATTATCCCATTCTGTCACAATAACAGGCTCATACCCTGCTCTATCTATTGCATCCTTTAGATACTCCGTCACCAGGAAGCTATTACCACCCATACCCATATATAATGCTTTAGGTTTTGCATATCTATCAGTATAAATAGCTTCAGGTTTAATCTTAATATCCTCAATGGCGTCTTTAATAACACATACGGGTCCATATCCGCTATTTACAGTCATCTCTGCTAACATATTAGAGCAACATACTATCATATCACACAGTGAGAAACATTCTTTCTGCTGAGGATATCCAAAGAGAGCTTCACAAAAGTCAAAAACTATCTTCTTACCCATATTTTTAAAGTATTTCATTAGTTCTACTTCTTCATAGCCAAAAGTAGTAAAGACTACTACGTTGGCCTCTCCTACCATATTCCTTATCTCATAAATATTTTTACCCTTATACTGATCTATAAGTATACTCTTAATATGGGCTTCTTTTAGCTTATTATGAACATTAAACCTACGTATACGAGAAGCAGGATCACCTAAATTAAATCCAGGTAACAGCCAGGCTATATGTACTACATTTACTTTAGTTAATTTCATCCTGGCAAAAGACACGTTATTATCCTCTACCTCAAGCTTCATATTGAGTTTATCCGCAAGTTCTAAAAACTGCTTTTTTATTGGCTCATCAATGATCGTGTCTATGTTATTATTAGCAGAGCTCCTTAATATTGCATAACGGATCTCCATTAAATTTCTATGACCTGGCTTACATTCCAAAGCCATATCGCAGTACTTAAGAGCTTTCTTGTAATCCCGCAGCTCTGAATAAATGCATGCGAGTCTCCAGCACGGTATAAACTTATAATAATCTGCCAACTGGGACATCCCAGCAGAGCCCACAACTTTAGTCATAGCCTCATTATAATATCTTATAGAATTTTCTGTATCCTTCTGATCCCAGTAGATATCTCCAAGCATGACATAATTTTCTGCATAATGTCTACTGAAACTTATCCCTTTTAGAGCTATTGCTTTTGCGGCATCATTATTCTTTATTGAATAATAGTATCTGGACAGCTTCATAGCCGCTATAGCCAAATTATCCTTAAATCCATCCCCTGTATTAATGCAATCCTCTAAAACAGGGATAGCCTCTTCCCATGTCCCGCTATCTGCTAATTCTTTACCATAGTAAAACTTTGTTCTTGGGGAACAGTTTGTTCCGTTATATTCCTCTTTAAGGATATCGAGATTCCTGCGGAGATCAAAAGGCTTAGTCCGCATATGGTGTATGAATATATCCTCTTCTTTTTTCATATTAAAATCAGGACTCATATCCAAATATTCATGGATACGATCATGCCACCGGATCTTATCACAGTTCCTAACTATGCGCTCTCTGGGAAGAACCACAACAGGATTACCTGCGCTATCCTTGGCATAAATGTACTGTATCAGGATAACATCGTAATTTGGTATTGAAGATTTAATGCTTAATAATTTTTTATAATCCTCCGGGGAGATAGTATCGTCAGCATCCAACCAAAGGATATGAGAGCAGTGGGACTGAGAAAAATTAAAATTTCGAGCAGCACTGAAATCTTTAATCCATTTAAAGAATGTGACATTGTCCGTATACTGTTCAGCTACTTTCTTTACGTTCTCATCCATCTCCTCTGCCGCTATAGTAATGCAGATCTCATCAAAAAGACCACCCTTGCAAGATTCAAGGCAGCTTTTAAGCTCATCCTCTTCTCCTGCAGCTACTATAACATTCAAACTTAATAATTTCCCTTTTTCCATTTAACCCTCAATCATCTGGTTATCGTTTAATATTCCTGTTATACAATGGCCATCCCGTTATCATCTTCCTGCACGAAGTCAACCACTATCCCTGTTATACCACAGTCATGTATCCTCGCATATTTCTCAATGAATTCATCTACAGCTCTTCTTATAAGCTCCGATCGTACCATACCAGAGCTATCTGATATAATCTTTAGGTTAGCTATCTGGCTATCTGTCAGATGTACATTTAATCGTTCCATAACTCACTTTATATTGTAAAGGTTTTGACTTAGCATCTTTAATCGCGGGAATATCCCCTTAATCAGATGCGGGCTTGGAGACTCTTCATAAGACTGCGTGATATGATGAATAGGACTACCCATCATGTAATGTATCATAGGGGAGAAAAATTGCCATTGATCCTTAGTCCATAACTCTAATACAGGGACCCCTTGAAATACAGCCATAGGACTCGTCCCGGAGCTGAAGACTATGTGACCCCTGAGATTCCTGATGTTAGCCATAGTTTGAAGGATACCATCTTTTCCAAATCTCCAGGAAAAATCACTATCACTGTATAAAGCAGCCAAAGCTGGATAACTATTGATAAAAAGGCACTCATCTTTTTTAGTTCCAAAAAATACGGGCTCCAATCCAGCTTCTATGACAAGATCTATATATGCATTTAAATTAGATACTACTGGGCGATCGTAGTGGTTGGCGATTGATACTTGGAATCCTATGGCATTTCGGGTATCTATACTGGGCGCTACAGGATTCATAAACCAGCAATTTGTACCATTATTAAAAGCCTGAAAATTTAATCCCCTTAAGTACTGCGTATCCAGCAAAAACCTACAAGGCAGGTATCCCATCTCACTGCAGTAAAATAAAAATTTTTCATCATCTAAGAAAAAATCTAATTCTATTATTCCGTCAATAAAAGTTAAATTCTCATATAGCTTTTTTATTTCCGGATTAAGAGTCGTTGGTATAGCAGCCAGAACTGTATTACCTAAGAGTTTTTGATGGAACATATAGTGCGCCGTAAAGAGCATATCACCTATAGGCCCACCTGATTGCCTGAAGAGTATTATAGCCGTACTGACCTCCGAGAATAAAAAAGGTGTGTATACAATACACACCTTATTAATAGAGTATCAGATTAGCTTTATAAGTCAATGATTTATATCAAATTTTTCCACTATCTGCTTTAGCTTTTTTCCACTTAGTATCATCTATCCCGCTCACTTTACTTATTTTCTTTTCCTTCTCTATCATAGGCTGATAAGAGTCTGCATTAAGGCCCTTATCCTTGGCTAATTTGGCAGCTTCAGTCCATGACCCTACTTCTTCACCGCCTACGTTAGGAGCGACCCTAGGGCCTGTCCCATAGCGTTCCAGCTGCCTTACACCAAGATTAGCATTCTTCTTTCTCCGAACCCCCATCTCCTTATTCACTTTTGAAGGAGATTCACCTTTTATTATAAATCCTCCAAAGTTATGTGAGATAAGTCTCTCCATAACTTCATCAGGACAATCTTCACATGTTATAACCGGGGATTCTTTGATGCTATGGATAATTTCTACTACATTCTCACACTTATTACACCGATACTCGTACGTAGGCATATTATATGACTCCTGTTATATGGTATTTAATATTATTTGTGGTACAAAGATTCTATCTTATCAGAAATTTTATCGATAGTATATGCTTCTCTAACTCTACCTTTTGATTCAAGATTATTAGCTATGTAATCTAATACCTCCATAGCTAACTTTTTAGTATCAGGTTTTCCGATAGAATAAAGTAATTCTTTGTACTTCCTGACACTCTCTTCAACAGACTCCTGAGTTTCAACAGGGGCCACATCTCGTTCTTTTATGTACCCTTTATATCTAGGATTTTCTGTAATTTTTTTCAACACTATATAAAGAGCATGAGCCATAGTATCTTCTTGTGTAACTGGGGCAAACTTTCCTATGAAAGGTGCATCTTCTGCTGCAGATACTGTTTTACCCTTAACCATATCCAAAAATTTTTTAACCTTACTCTTCGATCCTGGATCTTTTTTAAGCCCATCTGCTATAAACCCTACAGCTGCTTCTGGTTGATCCATATTCTGGGGGGTCTGCAGTCCAAGACTCCTAAAGATACTATCTAAAAAATTTTTTTCTTCACTCATAGCCGTACCTCAGTCTATCAATACAATTTGAAGTTCTTTGGTCTTTTCTCTATTTATAAACCGGATCTCATTCCACTTAAGAGATTTATACAGGACATAGGCTGTCCTCAATATCCCAACCCCATTCGGTATGAAATCACATTTAAAATCATCAGGAAATGAAAACATTATCTTTTTAACTATTTCTGGCCTGGCACATATAAAACAAGCTATCTCATCCATAACTTCCATGTAATAAAAACCAATCTGAATGGCCCCTTTAATATCACCGCTCTTCCATTCCAATCTATAATTTTCCATGACATCTTACACTTCTTCAGATTTTAATGGTTTAATAGCAGGTTTTACTGGCTTTGGACCAAATCTATCACCAGAAGAGGGCTTCTTTGTCTCAAATCTTTTTGAACCTGGTTTTTCCTCTTCTTCACCTTCGCCTTCGTCTTCCCCGGGCTTAATCAGAGGCATGCCCTTCTCTTTACCTGGAACAGCACCTTTTGCAACACTCTTCTCTATAGGTACTTTACCCGGTACAGCCTCAAGATCACCTTTTAATAACACTCTGGCATAGTTAGGATCAATGGCCTTTGATATAAGGATGATGCCTTCTTTAGCTAGACGATCATTTATGTTACCTGATTTAGAATATGCTTCCCTCATCAAGAAGTAAAAAATTTCTTCTGGATGATTTACATAAGCCTTCAATACCTGAATCTTTTCAGTAGTGCTCTTCCTAATCCATCTATCTTGGAAATAATCATTCAAAGCACCTAAAGCCTCTTTTTGATCCGCAGTCTCTTTTTTATATTTGAAAAAATTACTAATAGCTCTAGGAAGTGGTTTCGGTTTCTTTAGGAACCCCATAATAGCCTTATATGAGAACTCCATACCGAAAGACTGCTTCCACTGCTGCGGATTAATAATACGAGAAAGAGGGGTGTACTTAATCATCCTCTTAAATTCTGTCTGAACCGGCCATTTTTTAATTTCTTCATAACAGGCCAGAATATGTTTACACACCCTGAAATTAAGCCCTTTACCTGACTCTAATCTTGAGATCCTATTCTGGGTAACCGGGGGTAGTATGGATCTTCTAAGAGCAGGCATGTACATGTACATCCCCTGAAGAGCATACCACTGCGCTCCATAGAACAAAAAGGATTCACAAGAACAAGACATTGATACAGGAAGATCAGCATAACTTTTTGCTTGATCGGTACTAATTATATCCTTATCATCATCCTTCATAAATTGAAAGAAAACAGAATGTGTCTCCCCAGAATCAGATGTAGCCTTAAAATTTACAAAACCCTTTTTAACACCCTGGGTACTATTAAATTTTTTCCAATTTACTGAAACTCTTTTAGATCTAAGATAGTCAAGGGTGAGTTTATAATGTCGGTGCTTTGCTACGATCTCGTTAAGTGTAGCTGCTACTTTTGAAATTGAGGGAGTCTCATTAATATCGCTTAAAACAGCTACAATAGGCATATGCTGAAGCAGATACTCTGCTACAACATTTCGTATAGATGCGATCTTAATCAGCTCTTTAGTCTTTAACGGTTCAATTGGTATCTTTGTATAATCACCTTTTTCATACTTTATTTCAGGATGAGGATTACTAACAAATTTACCTTTTGATACCGCATCAAAATACTTATTAAGAAAACCGAGACTAATTGAATCTAAATCTTCCAATTTAAAATCTTTATGATCGTTATGCACATAATGGTCTGGGATATTAAGAGTCTTAACCCTTTTTCCTGCTTTTAAATCGTCCAATATGGACTGCACCGAAGCCTTATCAAGTTTCTCAAAACCCAAATCTATAGGAAATGGAGAATTTTTAAGCTTTATATCCGGCCATGCAAACCGCAACTTAAACTGTTCTATAACTTTAGCAGCTTTACTACGTGCGTATCGTCTATCGAGACTCATAGCTGGGGCCTGCTCCTCTGGAGGAACAGTCTCATCCTTCCTTCTATCTTTTCTCCAATAACCTAAAGGTTCCTCTGAATCAAAAACCTTTTTATTACCAAAAGTTGGATATGAGGGAGTGTCCTTATACATGACCTCAGAATCCCCCATATCCTTACCTTTACTGCTCGGATCATTATAATCATAGGGATTATAAGTAGCATCGCCTTTGTTGGTATCAAAAACCGGGGTGTCGTTTTTCTTTTTAAGATATTCGACAAAATCAACGTTATCAATGGTAGGATCCAATGAATCCTGCTCATCTTCAAAATACCTACTGATAACATTCCTGATCTTGATACCCACGTTGGTTTATCCTTAGATACCTTCAATAATATCACCAATATCAACATCGCCACTATTATCAATTATGGTGGCTTCATCGGCAGAAGCATCAGAAGCGTTAATATTCCCGCCTCCAGAAACTACGGCTTCCCCGCCGATGATACCGTCGATATCTCCTTTATTAGCATTACCGTTACCAAAGGTAACTTTACCATCACTTTCATCGTTCTTACCTACAGAAAGCTTCGAGGTAAATCCATCCCCGGTAACTTTAACGGAGTCATCTTTACGGACTTTACTTACCACGACCCCATCCTGATCACCTACAACCTGTTTCATCCTGGCTGCTTTTGCATCTGCTGCCTTTTTCTTACCTGAAATTTCTCTGGCAGCTATCTGAGCCTGGGTAGTTGAACCGATATCTGTAGGCTTACTTTCTTCATAAGACGTCTCTTTAACGACGCCTTCTTCCACAGAAATATCACTTTTTTCAACAACTTTATCTCCTTTGAGTTCATTCTTGAAGATAGCCTTCTCAGTAACCTTCTTAACTACAGTACCCTCATTGTCAGCTATAATGACAGGTTTCCTTCTCACAGGTTCTGAAGAATCCACAGTCGGATTCGGAGCATACTGAGTCTGCTTTACCATACGCTCCTCATGAGAGACAACCGCTCTCTTACCCACTTCAGAATTCTCCATCTGAACACCTGAAGTATTCCTTGTGGTAGTATCCCCTGCGATCTTAGAAACCTTCCGAACTTCAGAAGCATCATCGTTGATAATGATAGGAGTCCTCTTCTCAAACTTATTGATGAGGTCTATATCGTTACCACTGCCGATTGCGCTACTATCAACAACAGCCTGGGCTCTTGCCAGATCATCTTTATTGCTCGTAGCTACCACTGCTTTAGGTGTAGTATCAGTCCCCTCAACAGGGACTATCCAATCACCTATAACTTTGTTCAGCTGCGGTGCAGCACCAGTCTTTGTGACTCCATCCCAACCTGTAACCGTTGCATTCATACCGTCAAACTCAAAAATAGTACCAGGTTTGACTAAGACGGGATCCGCTCCGCCGTTAAGATTAATCCGGATCTCTGCGACTGCTTTGTATGTAGACATTGTCTACCCCTTTCATATGATGTGATATGGATATTATTCAACCAACTTTATGTTGATTTTTTTATCCTTAGTATTTGAAAAAAACAAACTATCTACTTTAAAAGAAAAATCACTGCAATCCTTATCCAGATACTTCTCCACATATCCTTTTTTAAGATATGAAATTGTTATATGAGGTCGATATTCTGGAAATGATGTCCCCTCCGGCTTCAGTGCTTCTTTTAATTTCATATGTATCTTCTGAAGATCCGGACTATTTATGCCTATTTTAAGGACATCATTCTTCGGATCGTTATTAAACATCGAGGTTTTATTAAGAGTAACCGTAAAAGGCTTAAATTCCTTCAAGAGAGCCTCTACAGGCTCCTTATCATCTGAGATTATACCGTATAAAACTGTTATGTGGGTATCATCCTCTCTTCCATTTTCCGGACAAATTTCGCTTTCGGGTATATTCTCCCTGGACCACTTCTTAATCTTACTGGCGATGTTCCCGGGGACCTGGATCCCAACGATACCGTAACTTCTTTTTTTAGCTTCTATGGTACGGGCAATTTTTCTGATGTATTCAGAGATACAGGCCTTTTTAGGTCTTTTTGACAGCTGAGTCAGATGGGCTTTAAGTTCGTTCATATTATCAAAGCTTTCGAAGTCTTTACCGGTACGTTCCATGTATTCTTTTTCTTTTTCAGTTCCTTTACCGCCCCCATAGAATATAACATGATTCACCATGGAAATAGCTGCTAATTCATCATAAATATTGTCTTCCGGCTTCCAACCTGAATCATAGGGGTCAATAAACTCGAAATTATCCTTAAATTCCTTCTTTATCTCTTCTCGCCAGGCATTATCATCATCACAAGAACCACCAAGAAAAACAGAGGGCTTACCCGATTTCTCAGGTTTGCCCTCCAGGAATTCCTCAGATATAGAACTATCTTTACCCTTCTCCTGCCTCCAAGTAGATAAACACTGTGCTACGCTCTGATCATGCTTCATACCTTCTTGTTTGGTAATCTTCATGCACTGAGACATATAATGTGACTTATCTTTATATGAGGCTGGATTCGGCATAATTCTATGCTTTCGGTGCTTCTGTTGGTGTTACTGGTGCCACAGGAGATGCTGCATTCCTGTTACGGATACCAGCAATAAGGAATGACACAAAACCTGCTACAACGATAGCTACCTGCATATAATGGGGCATCACTAAGCCCGCTTTTGCAAACTCTGCAGGAAGCAGCGTTAGGATACCACACGCTGAGGTAACCCAGTAGCAGAACTTTGTCCATGAAATGCCGCCCTCGGCCTTCAGGATCAGAGTCTTTACCTTCTTAACCATAAAACCTCCTTAAATAATGTGTATAAAACTTATACTTCCACACATCTTATCTTATAGTAGGATTATTAAGCGTTGCAGCAAGCTTCTTAAGGCGATCAGCATACCCTGAGTACTTATCCCTAGGTAATCTATAACTCATGTCATAGAGCTTCTTAGACAGCTTATTTCGAGGCCCAATACCTAACCTGTAATTGATCTCATCTAACCTTGAAAAATATTTAGGACTATTATAGAGATTCGCAGCTATCTTAATCAAAGTTTCCTCAACTGCAGCCAGTCTTGCTCCACCCTTTAATGACTTTTCATAGAAATCTATTACATTACCCTCACCATATTCCTTACGGGCCATAGGCGATGTAAGTGAGAACACTTTTGCTATATTTAAATTAATGCTTTTAAAAAGATCACTGAGCTCATTTCGACTCTTGATATCATCAAGTTCGAGGAACAGCCGATGTAGATCATTTGCATATCTACGAGAGTTTACATAAGCTGGATCTGATCTTTTGGTTAAAAATCTTTCTTTTACTTTCTCTACCGGCTCTATCTTCAGATTACCCACGAACTCCTTAAAAGAAGCAGGGTCTGCTATCATTTTAGCTTTTGGCTGAACAGGATTCATATCGACTGAATCAAGCGGAGGAATCACAGCTTCTTTAAGAGGTATCGCAGGATTACCTCCTGTAACTTTACCTGGAGATAAATAAATAGTATTATTCTTATCATCTATGAATTCAGTATACTTGTATAATTCTAAACTTTTTTTAACTTTTACAGATATTGGTGATTTTGGCGTTACTGCTACTACAGTCATACCATATGGATCTTTTACTAGTTTATACTGATAAGATCCCTCAGGGAGACCCGATCGCTCTAGTGTAGGTATATGGTATGCTAAATAGCGATCCGCTGTAGATTGTGTAGGATTATTCATAGTACTCCTTCAAAAGCTCATCAAAATATTTTCTTTTATTTACAGGGAGAAAATTTTTTAAGCCTGCTACATAGTATGAAAATGAATCCGCAAAATCATCCCACGGATTACGCTTCCCATAGAACCTGGGGAACTGAGCATCAGGGGAATAGTAGTACTCCCCCTTCATCTCAGGAGCACCTTCTTCACGGATAATAAGTCTCTTATACCCCGGCTTAGGAGTCTCAGACCATCCAGATAGCTTAATCCATTCGGGTTTTAAGCTAAGCCACTGCTCTTCCCCGTGTTTCTTCTCATCAAAACCGTGCCCCAGCTCATGAAAATAAGTCTGCTCAAACTTCGTCATAGACTTACCGGCTCTTTTATCTTCCTCATGGGCAGAATCTGAGAGTATCTGTTCGTTTATAGTTAGGGTGCCCTTCTGGTATCTACCGTGATTAGGATAGAATTTTTTAGAGGGTCCTAAATCTTTAAAGTCCATTGTGTCTATTTTACAAGCTTTTACTAGTTCTGTAGGCAGCTTTTTTAAGGCTTCATAGAGGTGCCTTACGTTCTCCGGCTTATTCCCAGGTAAAACAGTTACGTTATACTCTTCTTTTATTTTCTTAAGATTTTCATCATTTTCCGCTTTTTCTACTACTTTTGCGGCAACATGATGGACATGAGCTGTAATCGAGCGCAGCATGGGAGCTATGTCACTTTCATTAAAGAATAGATATATTGAGGGGAAATTTTATTAAGACTTTATTATCTTTTATGAGGTGAGTTTTACATACCTATATCAAAATCTTTAAAAAAATTCATTATATGAATAAAATCCTCACTATCTTCTGCAGAGTTAGAGAGGACTTCAGCCATTTCATTTATAAAAGAATCAGATACCGCTTCGCAGTCTAAAGGTAGATTCTTATACTTAGATATGATAGCAGTAAGATTTCTAGTCAGCTTTTTTTCATTCATCTTACCACTTAATTACTTAAACGTTCTTAGTACTACTTTTCATTTTATAAACAAAATCTTTTACTTTTTTATAAACTGAGATAACGTCAGAGTCTGTTTGAGCTATTTTTTTAGCTTGGTTAAAAGCTAATTCAGCTTGATTACGATCTCTAGATACCCCTATTTCAACATCGTCTATTCCAGCTTTATTTGCTGCTCCAGGAAAAATTATAGTATACTCTCTATTACTAACATTAGAACTCCACCCAACAGATATCACAATACCATTAACTGTCTCTTTTTTAGTATAAGATTTGTCTGACATTTCATAAGTTGCTTTATTAACCAATTTATCCATAGTATCTAATATTTCTGAATCCATCTTTTTAAAGTTATCAGGTATGCCTAATACTTTTTTTATATCTTGAAGTTTTGTATGCTCTGAGCTATCTCCAGGAACTTTATCTGCAGAACATCTATCCTGTGGGCCATCGAGAGCTTCTAAAGTATTAGAGATAACATCGATCTCTTCCGCCTCTTTAATACGGCCTTTAGACTCAAGGGCGCTAGCTATCTTGTCAAGAGTTGAAGACAGTTTATTTATAGATCCTTTAGATTCTAATTCTCTAACTAAGGCTGCAAAATCTTCTGTTCCATAGCCTGGATATAGCCCAGCAGCCATATCTGGGTCATGACCTCTTGAGAGATCTTTAAGACCTGGTAATGCTGCCTTTATACGTAAAGAAGAATTATCTGCTGCTCTAGTTCCGTCAGCTTTTTTCTTTATATCCACATCACTTATAAATCTACCCTTTTTAATATCTGCAGGCATAAAAATACTCCTTATACCAAAAGTTAAAAGTATCTGTATTTAGCTTTTAATATTAATAAAGTATCAAATAAAAAAGGCCAGGATTACTCCTGGCCTTCTTATAATCAATTCTGTACTGATTAACGAGCGATTTTGATCCTGGTGATTGCCAACGGGTTGTGGCAACCGATACCGAGGTTCTCGAAGCAGCTGAAGCCGATACGACGGGCTTTAGGATCATCTGCAGAGAGGACCGTCAGTTCAGTTCTGACCGGGATACGACCGAAGAATTCCGGTTCTGCACAAACGTATGCATAACCAGGATTCACTTTTCTCGTAACGATGATCTGTGCGCCCCAGACAGTCGCCATCAAACCGGTCTTCAACAGACTGGCCTGTGACTCAATGTCAAGAACGTCACGTCCCCACTTCCTCACGTCTGCATAGTCAAGCGCGTTCATGAAAACGCGGGCGACTCGCAGGTCATGAGTCTCGATGCGTGCGAAAGCATCGATGAAATCAGCGGGCTTGATCGGGGCAGTTGCATTGACCTGGGCGTTAACGTATGCGCTACCAAGGTTGTCAAAACCAACCGTGGCAACTGCATCCATAACGTCGAAAGCTCTGGCATCTTCTGCAGCCTGAATCTGTGCCTTGGCAAGATCCTGGGCTCTTTCGATAAGGTCAAAGCGTCTCTCTTTAACCTGTGTAAGCGGGATTTCCGGGTTCGATGCAATTTCGAAGAGCGGGAATATAACACGTCTCGGCTTCGTGATTGCAATGATGTTCTCGCCCTCTTCACCAACAACAAAGGCCGTAACGTTCGGGTCTTTGTCATAGATGGGGAGTGCGCCGTCAGGAAGCTGTTCGACAAGGAAAGCCTTACGTGCTACTGAGGTATAATCTCTACGCAGACGAAGGGGCTGTATCATCGATGCAGCTAGCTTTGCTCTACCTGCAGCAGTCTTAATATAGTCGCCTATAAGCTGCTGTTTTACTTCGTTACTGATTCCGGATTCTGACATAATAAAAACCTCCTTAAGACATTTTGAAGAATACCCAATTTCATGTGTTCAGTTTAGATAAAATGAAAGAGTGAGGGGTTACCTCACTCATCATTAAATCCTCATCTGGCCGACCATGAACGGATCGCTTGTTGA
>Ga0315289_10005344_pt1 | contig 18993 bp, 13 predicted proteins | sample YL17G11_40_MG_FD_203452 | JGI IMG/M metagenome (GOLD analysis project Ga0315289, IMG submission 203452) | Sediment microbial communities from Yellowstone Lake, YNP, Wyoming, USA - YL17G11_40 | ecosystem: Environmental > Aquatic > Freshwater > Lake > Sediment | place: USA: Wyoming | collected...
CGGGCTACAGCGAGCAATGGATAATTCAGAAAAACAGCTGCAAAATTTAAAAGTTCGCATTGAGGACAGAATTAAAAAACGAGATGAAAGAAATAATAAGATAAGAGATCGATTGCAAAATTTAAATGCGGCTGAAAATGAAAACGAAAATACCAATGAAGCCGATTAGAAATATAAGTAAAAAAATCGCCTTGTCAAAGTCGCAGGGCGGTTTTTTAATAACTTGATTTAATTTTTAGCATGGCTTAAAATGGTGGTATATGTCATTAGCATTATATCGAAAATACAGGCCGCAGACTTGGCAGGAATTAACCGGTCAAAATCATATTAAAGTGACTTTGCAGAATGAAATTGAATCTGGCAAAATTAGCCATGCTTATCTTTTTACTGGGCCGCGTGGTATTGGCAAAACAACAACAGCTCGGCTTTTAGCTAAAGCTTTGAATTGTGAGAAGCGTAAAGAGGGGCAGAGCGAGCCATGCAACCAATGCGATTCATGCTTAGAAGTAACTGCAGGCAATGATTTGGATATCTTGGAAATTGACGCAGCTTCTCATACCGGGGTTGATAATGTCAGAGAAAATATTATCGCTAGTTCCAGATTTACGCCAGCGAAAAGAAAGTATAAGGTTTTTATTATTGATGAAGTGCACATGCTGTCGATTCAAGCCTTTAATGCTCTATTAAAGACTCTGGAAGAGCCGCCGAGTCATGCGATTTTTGTTTTGGCCACCACCGAAGTTCACAAAGTGCCGGCGACAATAATTTCCCGCTGTCAGAGATTTGATTTTAAAAAAGTTAATGCTGAAGATTTAATTAAGCGTCTGAGCTGGATTTGCCTGCAAGAAGGCGTGAAAATCAGCAAAGATGTTTTGACAGATATTGCCCGTTATAGCGAAGGTTCATTGCGCGATGCTGAAAGTTTGCTTGGCCAGATTTTATCTTTGGGAGAAAGGGAGATAACCAGGCAAGAAGCAAGCTTAATTATTCCCAGCTCTAACTTTAATTTAGTTCACGAATTAGTTGAGGGCCTGGTTTATAAGAATGTAGAGACAAGTATTATTTTAATAAATAAGTTAGTGGAAGAAGGAATGGACTTAATAAAATTTACTGATGACTTGATTGAATTTTTACGCAAATTGATTCTAGGAAAAATTAGCGGCACTTTAAAAGAGTTTGCTTTTGAACTGGATGAAAAAATGGAAAAATCAATGATAGATTTAGCGCAAAAGTTTGAAGTTAATGATTTGGTTAGATTGATTAATTTGTTTAGCTCAAAAAAAATGGATATAAAAAATGCGGCAATTTCTCAATTGCCTTTAGAGCTTGCTGTAATAGAATATTGCCAGAGAGAAGGCAAAGATAGGGAAAAGGAGAAGGATGGGTTTGGGCCAACAGGTGGCGGAGCTTCGGCAGGAAGTAGTGAGCAAAAAGTGTCCTCCTCCGCTAAAGCTTCGGAGGACAAGGTAAAAGGAATAAATGTAAGTGGTGTAAGAAACACCACTTTAAAAAATTCTATTTCAAGCAATCAGGCCGATCCTCTTAAAAAAATTAACCTCACTCTTGACGAAGTAAAAAATAAATGGCATAATTTTTTAGTAAAACTGCAGGATTCCAATGCTTCCATGGTTTTTATTTTAAAGGTAGCAGAACCACTGAGCTTATCAGGTAATATTTTGAAAATCGGTTTTAAATATGTTTTTCATCAACAAAGGGTAGCACAGCCAAAAGTTAAAGACGCGATTGAAAAGGTGATAGGGGAATTTTTTAATGAAAAAATTATTATTGAAACCAGTTTATTGCCCAAAGATTATGAAAGTGAATTTATTGAGAAAGAAACTAAATCCGATGAGGTTGAATTAGTTGATGAACTGTCTCAATCCGGCAATACTGATCAGCAGCAATTAATAGATACTTTAGTTAAGACATTTGGGGGAAAGGTTGTAGAATAAATTTAAAAAAATTTGTAGGCAAAACTCGGGGATCGTCTAACGGTAGGACAGCAGGTTCTGGACCTGCTTATCGGGGTTCGAATCCCTGTCCCCGAGTTTTGCTTATAAAACAAAGGGTTCGTCATATCATTCGATATGACGGCCTGTCGAATGACAGGCCGAATCCCTGTCCCCGAGTTTTGCTTATAAATAAAAAGGAGGAGTTAATGAAAAAAGTAGTTTTTATCGTTTTACTGGCCAGTACCTTGTTAATTTCAGGGAATTACAGCTATTCAAAAAGCACAACGCAAGTAGTTTTTGCCAGTTGCCAAATCCATGACAAGTTTCCTGACCCAACTTGCACGCCAGGCGCGGTATTTCAAGTAACAGAAGAAGATATCTGCGTCAAAGGCTATACCAAAAAAGTGCGCCATGTTACAGCCAAAACAAAAAGTATGGTTTATTAGGAATATGGCATTATCAGTCATTCCAAGGGCGAGTATGAGGTTGACCACTTTATTCCTTTGGAATTAGGCGGTTCTAATGACCTTAAAAACTTATGGCCAGAACCAGCAGAACCCAGGCCTGGTTTTCATGAAAAAGACAGAGTAGAAAATTATCTGCACAGACAGGTCTGCTCCGGGCGAATGTCATTAGCTGATGCGCAAAAACAAATTCAAACTGATTGGCTAGCAGTCTATGAGAAAATCAAAAAATAAACATCAAATAAAAATCGCCTCTTTGGCGATTTTTTGTTATGATTATATTATGAAAAAGAGGTTTTATGCCATTTTGATTATAATAAGTTTTTTGGCTGTGATTGTGCCAGGCACAGTCGCATTTTATTTTTTTCAAACTTCTGCTAAGCAATCAGCTTCAGCTAATAATTTCAAATTAACCTCTTTCCCAAAGGTTACGCCAATAATTAAAAAGATTGAATATGTCAGTGGAGTCGTGCCTCATCATTTGGTGGCTGAAAAGATTATCAGGAAATTTTTTCTGGAAATTTCACAAAATGTTAAGCCAGAGACAATCATTATCTTAAGTCCAGATCATTTTAAGGTAGCGAATTTCAGCGCGCAAAAGGGATTAATTAGTTTGGCACCTGAGACAGCGGAATTTAACGAGCTCGCAGTAGATAAGGAACTTTTAGCATTTTTATATTATAAAAAATTAATTGGGGCAAATAATTCTGCCTTAGCCTTGGAACATGGCATTACCAATCTTTTGCCTTACATTAAGCAGTATTTGCCGGAAACAAAAATTTTGTCTTTGGTTATACCCCAAGACTATTCAATTAACGATCTTCAAAAAATAATTGATGATCTATTTTTGTCTGGGGAGAAGTTTTTTATTTTGGCCAGCACTGACTTTTCTCATTATTTGCTAGAAGAAGCTGCCAGCTTTCATGATGTAAAAAGCGCCAGAGTACTGGTAAATTTTGAAGAAGAGGAGTTTTCTAATCTTGAGGTTGATTGTCCGTTGTGTTTAGTCGGCACTCGTTATTTGGCCAAATTGCAGCAGGCGGAAAATTATAAATTTATTGGCCAGGCCAATTCCGCTGATTTGGTAAAAACAATTGATGAAGAGGGGACAACTTCATATTTAAGTTTGCTTTTTAGTCAAGATATAATTGCTAATCAGCCAAAATTTATTGGGCAGACAGTTTTATTTGCCGGTGATATTATGCTTGACCGCGGGGTGGAAGAATTAATGATGAAAAATAGCATTTATTATCCTTTTGAAAAAATCAGCAATTTGTTGCGCGGCACTGATTTGGTCGTAGGTAATTTAGAAGGACCGATAGTAAAAACCCCCAAAGATTTTGGACCACACTCTTTAGAATTTAATTTTTCGCAAGAGGTTTTAGCAGCTTTAAAATACGCCAAGTTTAATCTTTTTTCTTTGGCTAATAATCATATTTTAAATAGGAATCAGCAGGGTTTAATTGAAACTAAAGAATTATTAAGCCAAAACAATTTTTATTTCATGGGCGACCCCATTGATTGTTCAGCCAAAGACATATATAAAATTGACAATTTGATTTTTATTGCCCTGAATAAAACATTCCCTGCAAATTGTTCAGATCAGCAAATCGCTGATTTGGTTGGTAATGTCCGTCAGGAAAATCCTAATCATTTGCTCGTAGTAAATCTGCACTGGGGCACTGAATATCAAACAGTAAATTCTGCAGCCCAGAAACAATTGGCTCACTTAATAATTGATCAAGGGGCAGATTTAATTATTGGCCATCATCCGCATGTGGTTCAGAATGTTGAGGAATATAATGGCAAGCTGATTTTTTATTCTTTGGGCAATTTTATTTTTGATCAGTATTTTAAAAAGGAAGTTCAGCAGGGGTTGGCTGTTGGCTGGGAGATTTATCCGCAAAAGTATATTTTTAATCTTTTCCCTTTGCAAAGCAAATTAAGCCAGCCAGATTTAATGTCAGCCCAAGAAAAAGCAGAATTTTTAGCTGAACTGTCGAAAAATTCATCCCCGAGCTTGGAGGCTCAAATTAAAAGTGGTAAAATTGAGGTAAATAGGTAAGCTTAATCACAAATAGCACTAAAATTTTTTATTTTTTAAATTATATAAAATTATGTTGGACAAAAAATCTTTAGGCATATCCAATGCCCTTATAATGGTTTTAATTTTAGTAGTAATTATTTTGGCTGCCGGTGTCGGAGCAGTTTTTTATTTTTATCAGCAAAAATTATCATTAAATCAAAATAATAATTTGAATATGATTGTGCCAAAAGAAAAAGAAATAGCGCTTTTGGCAGTCAATAAGCGCTTAATCCAGCCAGAAGATATTGAAATTGAAAAAATAAATATTCAGCCGCAGATTCCTGCTTATCAATTGCCTTTAAGCGAGAAAGACATAGCTAATTGGGAGAAATTTTCCCAAAAGATAAAGCTAAGCGATGAAGCTAAAACATTATTGGATAAAAACGGTTTTGTGGTAACTGATACCCCAGCTGACTTAATAGATAAGCCAGATGAATTTGCAGCTTATTATCAGGCACTGACTAATAAGGATTTACCGGTTTTTATCACGACAGACAGCTTACTGCATTATTATCATATTTTTTTTGATACAACTTTAATGAAATTAGAAAGAGATATATTTTATGATGATGTCTGGCAATTAAGCCAGGAACTTTATAATCAGGCCTTAATGCAATATCAAACTACTACGGGCGATTTGCAGGAAGCGGCTAAAAGGAATTTGGCTTACTTGTCAGTGGCGTTGGAATTATTAAAACCTAAGCCAGATCAGATCAGTAGTGATGCGACATTGCGGGCTGAATATTGTCCTGAAGGAAGCGATGAAGAATATTGTCAAATGATGTTGGCCGGTGTGAAAGATCAATATGGAGACAAAGCCAGCTATAAATATTTTTCCTCAAGCGAAGCAGCAAAATATAGTTTTGAAATACCGGAAGTAGTTAAAGATCAGGTGGAAAAAGAATTAAAATTAATTACTGACCATGAAGGCTGGAATGCTTCGCCGATTTTTATTTATCAGGAAGATTATTCTCAATACGTGCCGCGCGGGCATTATACCAAATCAGAAAGATTGAAAAATTATTTTAAAACTTTAATGTGGTATGGCCGAATGACTGCCTTGATAACTGGTTCGCCAATATTACCAGAAGGAAAGTCAGAATGCACTGGACCGATGAATGGTATTGTCTCTGAGGCCGATGCTAAAATTCAGACTTTGCAGGCCAGTTTAATTGCTTTAAATTTCGGCCAAAGCCAGTATTTACAACAGCTGTGGCAAAGAATGTATGCCATAACTTCATATTTAGTCGGCTTTTCTGATGATTTAGGGCCTTATGAATACAGCCAAGTTTTAAATCAGGTTCTGGGTAATAATATAATTTTGGCTGATCTGGAAAATAAATATAATGAAATTAAGTCAGCTTTGGATAAACTAACTTATAATCCCAAAATTTACAGTGGTTTGGGCAAATGCCAGATGATGATGCCTTGTCCGCCTTTATCAGAGCAGGAATTGCAGAGTTTAAAAGCTCAAGCGCAAAAACTTTTGGCTGAAACCAAGGGCTTTAGAATGATGGGACAGCGCTTTACTTTGGATTCCTATTTGTTTTCTGAAATTGTTTCTCCTTACAGCGGAGAATTTAATGGTGAAAAATTTGCCTTGCCAACAGATGAATTACCTCTGACTTTTAGCTGGGACGATCAATATTATCCTGATAAACAAAATCGTCCTTTTACCTGGGTGAAAACTGAAGTGGCTGGTTGTCCCGATGGCAGAGAAGTAAAAGGTTTTCCCGCTGGACTGGATATTATGGCGATTTTTGGCTCAGAGCGGGCAAAACAGATTTCGGATAATTTAGGAGATAGCCAGTATAGTGATTATCAAAGTAAATTTGAGGTGCTTAAACAAGAAGTTGATAACTTGCCCCAAGATGCCTGGTTTTCTAATTTATACATGAACTGGCTTTATGTTTTACAGGGATTATTACAAAAACCAGAAGCAGGATATCAGACCTTTATGACAACTGAAGCTTGGCAGGACAAGGAATTAAACACTGCCTTGGCTTCTTGGGCAGAATTGCGTCACGATACGATTTTGTACGTAAAGCAAAGCTATACAATGGCAGAAATGGGTGCTGGCGAGGAATTGCCCATTGTCGGCTATGTTGAACCCATGCCAGAATTTTATAATCGGCTTTTAACCTTAACTAAATTGACTAATAAGGGCTTGAAAAAATTATTGACTGAAGAACAGTACCAAAATTTGGATATCCAATACAGCTTAGAAGAATTTGACAGAATTTTAACTGAATTATTGGATATTTCTCAAAAGGAACTGCAAAACAAAGAGTTGACTGATGAGCAATATAGTTTTATTAAACATTTTGGCGACAGTTCCAAGCGCTTGATTGAAACAGCAGCGGGCGGCAAAACAGATCCTGATATTTATAAAACAACTTTGATTGCTGATGTGCATACGGAAGGTAATGTTAAAAAAGCTCTAGAAGAAGGCGTTGGTTATATTAAGACATTATTAGCCGCCTATAAATTGCCGGATAACCGTATTTTACTCGGTGTTGGTCCGGTTTTTAGCTATTATGAATTTAAACAGCCCATGGATAATCGTTTAACAGACGAGGCCTGGAGGCAAATGCTGGAGAGTGACAAATACCCAGACCAGCCAAGCTGGGTTAAAAGTTTTACAAAGTAGCCTATAAAGGAGGAATAGGTGGAACCAAAAATTAAGCCCAATTCAAAATGCAAAAAATGTGGCTGTGAGTTTTATGTTCAGGGTTTTGATGCTGATCAGGAAACCTGCCCCCAGTGCGGGAGTAAAGAAATTCTTAATCTTCATCTGGAAAATCTTCCTGATATCAGCCAGGACATAGCTCCTCAAAAACTTACCCTAGGGAATGAAGGGAATTTGTAATTTATCCGCCTACGGGCAGAAACCCATGTAAATTAAAAAGCGGTCCGACGTAAGTCGGACCGCGAATTGTTTTTAAAAAATTTTGGGCACCCAAACCCCTGGGTGCGTTGTTCATGGTTGAAACGAATCGATTGAAAAAGCGGCCTCGTACTCCTTTGGAGCACTCGGCCGCTTGTTTTGTTCAGATTGGCTGGCAGGAATGCAGTATTTTATTCAGATTATTCTTTTTGGATGTATAAATTATAAGGGCTTTTTCTTCTCTTTTGTGGGCAAACCATTTCTCTTTTTCAACTGCTATTGCATTTATATCATAATGAAAATGACTAAGGAGCTCGATCATTGACGGATTTGACGCTATTGTTTCACCCACGACTACTGGGATTGGATATATTACCTGATCAATTGCCCTGGTTACTTTTACCCAAATTTTTTTTATCTGGTAGTTTTCGTTGATAACCGTGCTGAAATTTCCTGCAGTTGGATTTCTCACAATATAGATGTGGTCGTAATTGTACGGCGACCATTCACTATGCAGCGCCCAAAGCCAGGGAAATTCCTTTAAAAGTTTTTCTAACACTTTCCATGTCATTGTCCTGTACCTCCGTACTTTGACCCGTCCGGGTCTGGACTAAAATGAACTTTGCTTCGCTACTGCGAAGAGGCAATTTTTGCCATAGTTTATAATAGCATAATTTGGTGATGCTGTCAAGTTTAGGAGGATTGAGTGATTTATGATATAATATATATAAGTTTAAAGTTCCTGCCTACGCTAAAGCTTCGGCAGGCAGGCAAAGTTTAAAGTTAAAAGTTGCAGTTTAAATTCTAAAATTTTGGAATTTATTCAATAATTTTGAATTTTGATTTGCCATTTTAGATTTTGCATTTTTAACTTTTAATTTTTTGAATATGGTTCAAGATAACCAAGAAAATGCGAAACTTTGCACTTGTCCGCAGTGCCCAAGCTTTAATGACTGTATGAAAGGAAAAAATGAAACATTGTATTGCGCCAGAGGTAAAAGTGCTTGTGAAATTCAGTCAAAAGGATGTATTTGTCCGCAATGTCCTGTTTATCTGGCTAATGGGCTGTCAGGCATGTATTTTTGCATAAACGGGAAAGCATAATAAGAAATTAAAAATTCAAAGTTTAAAATGTAAAGTTGCAGTTTAAAGTTTAAAATTTTGGAATTTATTCAATAATTTTGAATTTTGATTTGTCATTTTTAATTTTACATTTTTAATTTTTAATTTATTTATATATGACCAAAATTTCAGTAGAAGTTTCAGCCCGGCATTGTCATTTGAGCCAAAGTGATTTGGAAAAGCTTTTTGGCAAGGGTTATAAACTCAAACAATTTAAAAAGATTTCCCAATTAGGCCAGTTTGCGGCCAAAGAGGAGATAAAGATTTTGGGGCCAAAGGGGGAACTAAAAATTCGTATTGTCGGACCAGTTCGTCAACAAACGCAAATTGAACTGGCAATAACTGACTGCTATAAACTGGGCCTTAAGACAGTTTTGCGCTCTTCTGGCCTGGTAAAAAGCACACCAGGGGCTATTTTAATCGCCTCTAAAAAAAGGATAAAAATTAAAAATGGGGTAATTGTGGCAATGCGGCATTTACATTTAGCGCCAGCTGAAGCTAAAAGCTTAAAGTTGAAAAATGGCCAGTTGGTGTCAGTAAGAATTGCAGGGCCACGAGGATTAATTTTTAATAATGTGATTATTCGTGTTGCTAAAGGATATAGAAAATCATTTCAGATTGATACGGATGAAGCAAATGCCTGTAGTTGGATGCCGGGAATGAAGGGCGAACTTATTGAATAATTAGGAATTATGAAAGATAAAATACAAAAATTTGGTAAAGTTAAAGTTTTGGTAACAGGCTATTTTAAATGGCTTGGTTTGGGTCGCGATAAATTCAAAGCCAGTTCAACCGTAACATTAATCCAGGATAATGGGAAAAATATTCTGGTTGACACTGGCAATCATGAAGTTGAGAAAAAAATGCTTGCTGCTTTAAAAAAGCAAGGATTGGAGGCACAAGATATTGATTTTGTGATTTTAACCCATCATCATCCGGATCATACAGCTAATAAGCATTTATTTAAACAGGCAATTATTACTGACTGGTTAACGAGCTATAAAAAAGACAAATTTATCGTTGATTTTGACATCATCAATAAAGGGAAAAATATTATTACGCCCAATGTTTATATAAAAAGTACGCCTGGCCATGCTATGGATGAAGGCAGTGTGATTGTGAAGACAGAAGATGGAATCGTAGCAATTGCCGGCGATTTATTCTTTAATGATCAATCTGAAAGAAATATTTTTGTCCATGACGTGAAAGATTTTAAAAGAAGTAGAAAAGAAATTTTAGAATTAGCGGATTTTATCATACCGGGCCATGGGGGAATGTTTAAGGTGAAAAAATAATTCTGAATTCTGAATGATGAATTCTGATTTTTTTATTTTATGAAACAAAAATATATTTTAGTTATTAATGCAGGTAGTGCGACTCTAAAATTCAAAATTTTTAATTTTGAGGATTTAAAATTGGTTAAAGAGGGGATTGTTGAGCGCATTGGTTTAATGGGTTCTTTTATTGAAATCAATGGAAAGAAAGAAATTAATGAAGTGGAAAATCACGAGCAGGCTTTTAAATTGTTAGTTTCTAAAATTGCGGATTTTAAAGATAAAATTGTCTTAATTGGCCATCGGGTGGTTCATGGGGGCGAGGAATTTACTGAGCCAATTATGATAACAAAAAAGATTTTTATTCGTTTAAATACTTATAATAAATTGGCGCCATTGCATAACCCAGTTAATTTAAGCTGCATTGCCGCGAGCATGAAATATTTAAAAAATGTGCCTGATGTAGCTGTTTTTGATACGGCTTTTTATAAAACATTGCCGGATTATGCTTATCTTTATGCTTTGCCTTTGAAATTTTATCAGCGCTATGGCATCAGACGCTATGGCTTTCACGGTATTTCCCACCAGTATGTGGCAGAAAAAGCCGCTGAAAAATTAAGAAAACCCTTAAGCCAGTTAAATTTAATAACTTGCCATTTGGGGTCTGGCTGCAGTATTACAGCAATAAAAAATGGCAAAGCAGTTGATACTTCCATGGGTTTTACGCCTTTAGAAGGGCTAGTAATGTCTACACGCAGTGGCAGTATTGATCCAGCCATCCCTTTGTATTTAATCCGCCGTTTAAAAATGTCAGAGGAGGAGGTTAATGATTTATTAAATAAACGCGCTGGTTTATTTGGCTTAAGCGGTTCTATGGATATGAGAGAAATATTGGTTAAAGCGGGCTATAAAGTGCCGGGCTTTAATTTGAAAATCAGAGCCAATAAAAGGGCAAAAGAAATCGCCCAGTTGACAATTGGGATATTTATTTATAATATTAAAAAGTATATAGGCGCTTACAGCGCAATCTTAAAACAGGTTGATGCCTTAGTTTTTACCGCAGGAATTGGGGAAAGAAGCCAGTTGATTCGAGACATGATTTTAAAAGATTTACCCAAATATAAAATTTTGATTATTGCTACAGATGAGGAGCGAATGATCGCTGCTCAAATAAAGAAACTAATTCAATAACCTCGCTAAATGTTAAAAAATAAAAAATTAAAATATTTAATTTTGGGCCTGGGGCTTATTTTTTTAATAGGTTTAATTATAATAAATACTAACCCAGTCTTAGCTCAGGAATCAGGGGCAAACTGTACTTTAGAAAATAATGGTTGTACTAAGCAGGGCTTACAGCTGACAGGATTATTGGAAAATCGCGGTTTGTCTTTTTCTCTGGTAGTAATTGCTGGTTTACTAGATGGTATTAATCCCTGCGCCATTGGCATGCTGATTTTGCTTTTGGGATATTTATTGGTTTTTGCCCATGATCCGCATCGGATGATTCGTTTGGGATTAATTTATATTGTCACGATTTTTATCACCTATTTTTTAATTGGGATTGCTTTTTCCCAGATCGTTTATAAATTATTAGAATGGCCTTTATATCAGCAGGTTAGTCATATAATAAAGTATGTAATTATTGCAGGCATTTGGCTGGCAGCATTAATTAATATAAAAGATTTCTTTTGGTATGGTAAGGGTTTTAGTTTAGGTGTTAGTAAGGGTGAGGTACCAATTTTAATGAAATTAATTCAGAAAGTTGATTGGCCGACGACAATTTTATTAGGCTCATTGGTTACTTTTTTTGAATTACCCTGTTCCTTGCCTTTATATGTTGGTGCAATTGCCGTTATGACCGAGGCCTTTAATTATTTACGAACCATTTTATATTTATTGGTGTATAATTTAATGTTTATAACACCGCTGGTCATTGTTTATGCGGTTTTAGTAAAAACTCATCATATATTTGAAGCAAAAGATATTCAGGAAAGGGCAAATCGTTGGATGAAATTATCAATGGGAATTGCACAGATTATTATCGGCATAGTACTTTTATTGATCTAAAATTTTTATGATCAAACGGCTCTTAAATGGAGAATCTAAAACAATTACTTCAGCAGCAATTATAATTGGAGCGGCTTCTTTAGCAAGCCGTTTTTTAGGTGTTATCAGGGATAGGATTTTAGCCGGCACTTTTGGTGCCGGTGATGTTTTGGATACATATTATGCTGCTTTTCGCATTCCTGATCTTATTTATAATTTAATTGTTCTAGGCGCCTTATCAGCCGGGTTTATTCCGATCTTTATGCAGCTTTTAGAGAAAGAAAATAAGGAAAAGGCCTATCAACTGGCTAATGAAATTTTAAACATATTAATCATTGGGTTATTTATAATCTGCGGCATTTTATTTATTTTCGCGCCCCAATTAATGGCTTTGATTACCCCTGGTTTTAATGCTGAAAAAATGGCTGTGACAGTAAATTTAACTAGAATGATGTTTTTAAGCCCTTTACTTTTAGGCATTAGCAGTGTTTTTGGGGGCATTTTGCAGTCATTCAAAAGATTCTTTGTTTTTTCTTTAGCACCAATTTTTTACAACATTGGCATAATTATTGGCGCCTTAGTTTTTGTTAAGTTCTGGGGAGTTTATGGCTTGGCTATGGGAGTTGTTTTGGGTGCGCTGTTTCATTTACTGATTCAAATCCCAACTTCTGTGTATTTAGGATTCCGTTATCAGCCAATTTTAAAATTTAAAGATGAAAGCTTGAAAAAAATCGCTAAGATTATGGTGCCCAGAACTTTAACTTTGGGTATTAGTCAGCTTAATTTAGTGGTGATAACCATTATTGCTTCAACTTTGGTTGCGGGTTCTTTGGCGATTTTTAATCTAGCTAATAATTTGCAGATTTTTCCCGTTGGAATTTTTGGTATTTCTTTTGCCATTGCGGCTTTTCCGACTTTATCAGTTTTAGCATTAAAAGAAGAAAAAAAAGATTTTATTGAAAGCTTTTCTAATACTACGCGGGAGATTCTATTTTTTATAATTCCAGCTTCAGCTTTAATGCTGGTTTTGCGCGCGCAAATTGTGCGTGTAATTTTGGGCTCTGGTAATTTTACCTGGGAAGATACTGTTTTGACCATAGAAACTTTGGCCATGTTCTCCCTAAGTTTATTTGCCCAAGCTTTAATTCCTTTATTGATCCGCGGTTTTTATGCTTTTCATAATGCTAAGATGCCATTTTTACTTGGTTTAATTTCAGCTGTGGTAAATATTTTTTTGAGTTTATTTTTAACTAAACCGTTTGACTTATTTGGTTATAATTTTAATTTTGGGGTTGCTGGCTTGGCCTTGGCTTTTTCTATCGCTACAATTTTGAATTTTATTTTACTTTGGATTGCTTTGAGAATAAAAACTCACAGTTTGGACGAGAAAAAAATCGTTTGGTCTGTGTTGAAAATTATAGTTGCAACTTTAGCTATGGCAGTAGTTACGCAGTTTATGAAATTTGGTATTGAGCCATATTTTGGTACCAGAACTTTTATCGGTATATTTTTGCAGGGTTTAATTGCTGGTTTAGCTGGCATTGCCATCTTCATTGTGGTATGTTTAGCTTTGCGTTCGCAGGAAATGTATACTTTTGTTAATTCTATAAGACGTAGATTATTTAAGGAAAAAATTAATTATCCCAAAGAGAGTATTGATGAGAATGTGGAAATTTGAGGTAATTGGAAATTAGTAATTTGTAATTGGAATAAAATTTGAATCGGGCGAGGAGCTCGGTTTTTTATTTGATACTAATATACTAATTGGCCCCGAAGGGGCCCCTTTGGGGCTACGAATTTACTAATAATTTAAGGTTGTATTTGGGGTAGAACCGAATTCATTCGATTCGGAAATTTAGGGGCTCACGCCGAATGAATTCGGCGTTACCCGTAGTAAGTAATTGATAAAAAATTACTTTTATGATAATTTGAACAAAACAACGAAAAGGAGGAAAATAATGGGCGAGCAAGAAAATCGTCAATGGGCTAAAAAATTTTTGGCCTTGACAGAAGAAGAGCGGCAAGAGCGTAGAGAAAAGTTTTTTACAAATTTAAAAAAGGAGCTTGCAAAACTGGAAGAGCTTTTGGTAAAAATCAGCGGCCATTGGCATTATGAAGACAGGGTTTATCGCTTCTACCACGGGAGCTTTAAACTTTATGACCTGCAACTCGATACTTTAGAAATAGTTGGAAATTTAAAATCCCTTTTGCCAGAAGATGAACTCCTTCCGATGTTCAGTTTGATTATTAAAGAGGGGACTGGTAAAAAATTTGAATTAGAAGACAATTCTAATTGGGCAATGGCTACCCGCCCAATCCTGGAAGCATTTTTCCATGCTAAATATTTTCTGGAAATGCTCTGTAAATATGGCCAGGAATTTGAGGCTTGGCCTGAAGGCCCATATTTCAGCGGCTGGGCAGCAATTTGTTCTTTGTATTGTTTGTGGTAGATTTAACCGGGCGAGAAGCTCGGTTTTATTTTTGAAGAGTTAAGATGGGTAAGAAGGGTAAAGGGGATAAGAAGGGGGGAGATCTTGACTTTTTATGATATTAATGCAAAGATAAAGAAAAAAGGAGGTTATTCATGCCAATCGGACCAAAACAAGGACAGGAAAAATGTAAAAAATTAGCCAAACCTTTGATTGAGAAAATTGACAAATCAATTAAGGAAAATGATGAAGGCCAAAGGAGGGTGGAAATTTCATTCAGTCAAGTAAAAGTATCAAAAGGAGTTTTCGAATATTTAAGCCATGTTTATGAGAAAGCCGGCTGGAAAGACGTTGAATATCAATCAGATGGTAAAGGGCAGATAGCTGGAATAACACTTGTCAGGGATTTTTTTTGAATGAATAGTTAGCAATCTAAAATAAAAGAAAAATAACCGGGCGTGAAGCTCGGTTTTTTTATTGAATGCGAATCTACGAATTGGCTACTAATTTACTAATAATTTAAAGGGGGTTTGTGGGTATAACCGAATTTATTCGGTTAGCCAAATTTAACTCGCCGAATAAATTCGGCGATACCCAAAGTAAAGTGATTGATAAATTCATTTTTTTCTGATAGAATGTCTTTATATGACTCAAAATAATATCCGTAATTTTTGTATAATCGCGCACATAGATCATGGTAAGTCCACGCTGGCTGACCGGTTTTTGGAATTGACTGGCACAGTGGAAAAACGCGACATGAAAGAACAAATTTTGGACAGCATGGAACTGGAACGGGAAAAGGGGATTACGATTAAGTTAACCCCTGTGCAAATGAATTATAAAGATTATATTTTAAATTTAATTGATACCCCAGGTCATGTTGATTTTACCTATGAAGTTTCGCGCTCCTTGGCTTGTGTTGAGGGGGCTATTTTGTTAGTTGATGCTACCCAGGGTATTCAGGCCCAGACAATTGCAAACTTATATTTGGCGCTGGAACAGAATTTAACTATTATTCCTGTAATTAATAAAATTGACCTGCCCAATGCTCAAATTGAACAAACCAAAATGGAAATTATAAATCTTTTGGGCTGTAAAGAAGAAGAGATTTTAATGTGTTCAGCCAAAACAGGCGAGGGAGTAAAAGAAATTTTAGAGGAAGTAATTAAAAAAGTACCGGCGCCTATTGTTCAGATGGATTTGCCGTTCCGCGCCGTAATTTTTGATTCTTTTTATGATGAATATAAGGGCGTGATTGTTTATGTGCGTGTTTTTGATGGGGACCTAAAAAAAGGACTTAAAGTTTATTTTATAGCCAACCAAGTTAATGCTGAATGTCTGGATGTCGGTATTTTGAAACCAGAGATGAAATCACAAAATGCTTTAAGTTCCGGTCAGATCGGTTATATTGTTTCTGGTTTAAAGGAAGTAGAAAAATGTCGCGTAGGTGATACGATAACTTTGAAAGATGCTGAGGTTGTAGCTTTACCCGGCTACAAAGAAATCAGGCCCATGGTTTTTGCCGGCATATTTTGCAAAGAAGGCAGTGAGTTTAACCATTTGCGCGAGGCAGTTAATAAATTAAAATTAAATGATGCGGCTTTATCTTTTGAGCCTGAACATTCCTCAGCTCTTGGCTTTGGCTTTCGTTGCGGATTTTTGGGCTTACTACATTTAGAAATTTTCCAAGAAAGATTAAAAAGGGAATTTGGCCTAGATTTGATAGTCACCGTGCCCAGCGTCGCCTATCGCGTGACTTTAAAATCAAAAGGCCTGAAAAAAGAATTGGAAGCAAAATTAAAAAGCAAGGAATTTTCCGGTTTTGGTGATTTACTGGAAGATCAGATTATTATTAAAAGTCCGGTGGACTTGCCCGACCCTAATTATATTGAAAAAATAGAAGAGCCAATGATTAAGGCAGATATTGTCACCCCTAAATTATATTTAGGCGCGATTATGCAATTAGTCGTAGAAAAACGGGGTGAGTATAGCAATACTGAATATCTGGTGGCGGAAAGCGAAGCTGATTCGCGGGTGATTTTGCATTATAAAATGCCCTTGGCTTCAATTTTAACTGATTTTTATGATAAACTTAAAAGTGTAAGTTCTGGCTATGCGTCTTTAAATTATGAATTTGTGGGTTACCAGGCAGCAGATGTGGTCCGGTTGGATATTTTGGTCGCAGAGGAGCCAGTTGAAGCTTTGGCAACAATTGTTTATCGCGATGAAACATATCGAGCTGGCCGGCAAATGGTTGAAACTTTAAAAGAAAGTTTGCCCAAGCAATGGTTTATGGTCAAATTGCAGGCCGCAATTGGCGGCAAGATTATTGCCGCTGAACGCTTGGCTGCTTTGCGCAAAGATGTGACTGCCAAATTATATGGCGGGGATGTCACGCGCAAAATGAAACTTTTGAAAAAGCAGAAAAAAGGCAAAAAGAAAATGGCAGAAATTGGGGCTGGCAAAGTGGATATTCCGACAGAAACATTTTTGAAAATACTTAAACGATAGAAAAAGCTAATGCCAAATATCAATTGGCTTTAAAATATATATTTATGAAAAGAGGTAATTTATTTCGAATTGTTTGGATAATTTTTGCCCTTTTGGTTATTTTTTCCATGCTCATCTGGACAATTGGTCCGGCAATCGGCTGGTAAAATTTTAGTTAATTATTAGTTATATATAAAATGCAAAAAAAGTGGGTTGTAAAAAGACCGATTCCTTTGGAATTTAGAAAACAGTTTCCTGAAATCCCAGGCTTGATTTTGCAGTTGCTTTATAATAGGGGACTTAAAACGCAAAATCAGATTGACGGATTTTTAAACCCTGATTATGGCCAAGATATTCTTGACCCCTTTTTATTTCCAGACATGGCCAAGGCAGTGGCAAGGATTTATCAGGCAGTTGAGAATAAAGAAAAAATCGCTATTTATGGCGATTACGATGCTGATGGGGTTACTAGTAGTGTATTAATGGCTAATATTTTGCAGAAATTCAATGCTGATTTTATTGTTTACATACCTCATCGCGAAAAAGAGGGCTATGGCTTAAATAAAAAAACAGTAAAATATCTGGCGCGGAAGAAAGTAAAATTAATAATTACCGTTGATTGCGGTATCAGCAATCTGCCGGAAATTTCCCAGGCCAAGAAAAATGGCATTGACGTGATAATTACCGACCATCATAATCAGCCGCCGAAATTGCCCAGTGCCTATGCTATTATCAATCCCAAGATAAAAATTTTCCATTATCCCACCTATGATTTGTCAGGCGTAGGCGTGGCTTTTAAATTAGCTCAGGCAATTATACGCTCTGATAAAAATAATATTTTTCCGCCAGGTTATGAGAAGTGGCTTTTGGATTTGGTGGCAATTGGCACAGTCACTGATGTAATGCCGCTTTTAGGCGAAAATCGCGCCTTGGTTACTTATGGCTTAATTGTTTTAAATAAAACCAAAAGAATTGGCTTAAAATTATTAGCGCAAAAAGCAGGTGTTTTGCCAATTAATGAAGAAAAGCTGATTAATTCGGAAAATATCGGCTTTTCTTTGGGTCCGAGATTAAACGCAGCTGGCCGCATGGATCATGCCAATACTGCTTTTGAATTATTGATGACTGAAAAATCTAAGGAGGCAGAGGAGCTGGTTGCTAGTTTAGAAAGTAATAATCAGAAGCGTCAGAATCTTACAGAAAAAATAATGGTTGAGATAAAAAAAGAAATTAAAGATATTGATAAGCAATTAATAATTTTGGCGCATGGCAAAAAATGGCCGTTGGGCGTGATCGGACTGGCCGCCGGCAAATTAAAGGATCAATATAATCGGCCGGTTATGATTATCAGCCAGATGGGCAAAAAGGTAGTGGGCTCTGGTCGCAGTATCGAGGAATTTAATTTAATTGAGAATTTAAATAAGGTAGCTGATTGTTTTGAAGTCTATGGCGGCCATGCGGGCGCGGCCGGGTTTACTCTGAAAAATAAAAAATTGCTGCCTGATTTTGAGAAAAGGTTTAAAAAAATTGTGGAAGCTGATTTAAAAGATAAGGATTTGATCCCGAAATTGGGAATAGAGGCAGAATTAAATTTAGAGGATTTAAATTGGGAGCTTTTTGACCAGATTGAAAAATTTGAGCCGTTTGGCATGGCTAATCCCAAGCCAGTATTTTTAATCAGCAATCTGCGGGTGGAGAATGTCAGGACAGTAGGGAACGGCAATAAGCATTTAAAAATTTTCGTGCGCCATGAGAAAATGATTAAAAGTTTTGAGGCCATTGGTTTTGGCATGGGGCAGATGATAGAACAAATTAAATATGGGGATAAGGTGGAGGTTGTCTGCGAAATTAATTTGAATGAATTTAATGGGGAAAGGAAACTGGAATTGCGGTTGGTTGATTTAAAAAAAGTTGGAGATGGCGATTTTGTGCAGAATTTAAGGGGTAAAATATTATAATTTATGCTTTTGCACAAGGGGGCGCAAAAACGGATTTATTATGAAGGCGCGACATATTTTGTGACTAATCATACCGAGAATTGGTTTAAATTTTTTGATGAGCCAATTTTTTGTGAAGTATTCATCGCAAATCTAAAATTATGCAAAATAATGAAAAAATTTGATTTGTACGCCTTTGTTGTGATTTTGCATCATTTCCATTTATTATTAATGCCTGGAAATCCCAAGGATTTATCAAGGATAATGCAGTTTTTAAAGAGAAATATTTCAAGAGACATTAATTTT
>Ga0315289_10005345_pt1 | contig 18992 bp, 13 predicted proteins | sample YL17G11_40_MG_FD_203452 | JGI IMG/M metagenome (GOLD analysis project Ga0315289, IMG submission 203452) | Sediment microbial communities from Yellowstone Lake, YNP, Wyoming, USA - YL17G11_40 | ecosystem: Environmental > Aquatic > Freshwater > Lake > Sediment | place: USA: Wyoming | collected...
CTGGTGGAATCAGGTTTGGGTGAGACCGAAATCACCTCAGGCGGAGTGGTATCCACCGGACCTCCCGACGGCATCCCCTCCTTGGCACAGTGAAATAAAACAGTGGCAGCCAAAAAGAAAAGTAAAGAAGTCGATAATATGGTGAGTCCGTCGAACCATCTTTCAAATTCGTATGAATGCATACGCATCCCATTTGAGAACGAATTCTCCTCACTTGCTCCCCCATGATAGGGTAAAGGTTAAACCCCGTGCCCATCAAAATAATCAATGTAATAATTTTCAAGGATATTGCAAGCAATTTTTATGAAATCTTTTGTCCCCAAGGTGCTTGTCCTAATAAGAATTGTCGGGCATCTCATTTGAGCCAAATGACCTTCGGATTCATCCTGAGCTTTTAGTTAGAATCGAACTTTCAGCGTTTTTTTCTCTTTTATTTTTGTTTATCTTCCCAAGTTATCTTGACTCAAGTTCAGGTTAATGTTATTATATGTTTTAATCCGAGGTATTGTCAGACATTATTAGATTCTAAGTTAAAACCTTACACCTTTAACCTTTGACCTTACACCTAATTATCTGTTGACTTCTTTGGATTTTGTTTTTATTTTTTGGAATGATTTTACAATTCTAACACAAATGGAGGTATGAACCGTTATGGTTCATACCGGAGGAGGAAAAATGGCTGAAGATAAATGGAAGACCGCAATAACTGATATCAAAAAGGGAGAGATAAGGGTAAGGGGGTATGATATTCAAGAGATGATGGAAAAGCTCTCTTTTTCTGATGCCGTGTTTTTAATTTTAAAAGGAGAGCTCCCCACCAAAGAGGAATCCGAGATGATGCGGGCGATTTTGGTCTCCAGCATAGATCATGGGGTGACTCCACCCTCGGTTCTTTCCACTCGCACCGTCCTCTCCGGGGGTAATCCCTTGAATTCTGCGGTGGCGGGAGGAATTTTGACCATCGGTGACGTGCATGGCGGAGCCATAGAGAGGTGCGCCAGGATATTGCAGGATTGGGCAAAAAGACCAGATGAGGTTTCATCGGTTGCCAAAGAGATGGTTTCTGATTTCATCTATAAAAGGAAAAGAATCCCCGGATTCGGTCACCGTTTACATGAGACCGACCCGAGAACGGTCAAGCTCTTCCAGATCGCTAAGGATTTGAATTTTTCCGGAAAACACATTAAGTTGGCTCAGGCAATTGAAGTGGAATTGGCAAACTCATTGGGCAAGAAGCTCCCCATTAACGTAGATGGAGCTATCGCCGCGGTCATCTCCGATATGAGGTTCGATTGGAGATTAGGCAAGGGATTTTTTCTCATTTCTCGTGTTCCAGGACTGGTAGCTCATGCTTATGAGGAACTGACCAGAGAAAAACCCATGCGGAAGCTGGGTGATTGGAATTATGAGTATGACGGACCCAAGGAAAGAAAGATAACGAATGATTGACTTGTGGTGAGTCCTTCGACTACGCTCAGGATAAACTTGGCGAACCATGACGAATGACGAATGTAAAAGAAAGAAGTTTGTCCCCTCCCTTTCCTGTTCGGATAGGGGTTGAACCCCTATCCGTCACAGTTTGGGACAGGGGTGCAACCCCTGTCCCAGCAGGAGTTCATAATGGTTCGGGGTGAGGGTTCACCCTGAAGGGCACCCCGAACCAACATGTGTAGGGGAGGGGCTTGTCCCCTCCCGAAAAACTAAAGGGCGACCACCCCGCCAAAGCGGGATTTCGCTAAGCTCCACAAGGGTCGCCCCTACATTTGATAAACAAGTAGCGTCCGACGTTTCTGTCGGACGAAAAAACGCCCGACACAAAGGTCGGGCGCTACGTAGGAGAAGGACAAGCCTTGTCCCTATTTTAAAATCTTGGGGACACTATAGGTGCAACCCCTGTCCCAGTTGGAGTTCACCATAATGGTTCGGGGTGAGGGTACCGCGAACCAACATGTAAAAATCGAATCTCAGGGCGGGATAAATTCCCGCACCTATGAGTAATATCGACTTACTATCCATAGAGCGGGGCATTTAGCCCCGCTAATACCGTGAGTGCACAGGTGCCCGCCCTACGAGTTTCCCCTCTGCAAAAGCCAACTTTTTTTCTTGACAAACGCACTAAACATATTATATTATTCCTAAGCTAATAAATGTAAGCAACAGCAGATAGCTAACCTTACAAGCTTGAAAAAAGGAATAGGTCTTAAAACCATTAACCACTAATACAGGAGGTAGCAATGCTCTCCAAAGTTAAAGCGTTGTTGTCTAAGCCCTTGTTCTGCAAAAAGATGCATGTTGGGGGTAGAAATAGGGCTTTTTTGATTATCCTCACTTTTCTGATCTTCCTTTTCGCTCACCCAAATCTAAGCCATTCCCAAATTCTTCAACCTAATCCTGATTCTATTCCTTTCGCACCAGCGGTCAACTATCCTGTAGGAAATTATCCTACGTCTGTTTTCTGTGCGGATTTAGATGGGGACACCGATCTGGACTTAGCCGTGGCAAATGATGGTAGCGACAATGTCTCCATCTTGAAGAACAACGGAGACGGGACTTATCAGAGTGCGGTAAACTACGGGGCAGGAGCTGATCCTTGGTCTGTTTTCTGTGCGGATTTAGATGGGGACACCGATCTGGACTTAGCCGTGGCAAATCTTAATAGCAACAATGTCTCCATCTTGAAGAACAACGGAGACGGGACTTATCAGAGTGCGGTAAACTACGGGGCAGGAGCTGGTCCTGTCTCTGTTTTCTGTGCGGATTTAGATGGGGACACCGATCTGGACTTAGCCGTGGCAAATAATTTCAGCAACTATGTCTCCATCTTGAAGAACAACGGAGACGGGACTTATCAGGGTGCGGTAAACTACGGGGCAGGAGGTGGTCCTCGGTCTGTTTTCTGTGCGGACTTAGATGGGAACACCGATCTGGACTTAGCCGTGGCAAATATGAATAGCGCCAATGTCTCCATCTTGAAGAACAACGGAGACGGGACTTATCAGAGTGCGGTAAACTACGGGGCAGGAGGTGGTCCTCGGTCTGTTTTCTGTGCGGACTTAGATGGTGATACCGATCTGGACTTAGCCGTGGCAAATGCTATGAGCAACAATGTCTCCATCTTAAAGAACAACGGAGACGGGACTTATCAGAGTGCGGTAAACTACGGGGCAGGAGCTGTTCCTGTCTCTGTTTTCTGTGCGGATTTAGATGGGGACACCGATCTGGACTTAGCCGTGGCAAATCTTAATAGCTACAATGTCTCCATCTTGAAGAACAACGGAGACGGGACTTATCAGAGTGCGGTAAACTACGGGGCAGGAACTTATCCTTGGTCTGTTTTTTGTGCGGATTTAGATGGGGATATGGATCTGGACTTGGCTGCAGCAAATGGTGGAAGTGACAGTGTTTCCATCCTTTTAAACTTAAGCAATTCGCGTCCTGCAGTGACGTCACCTGACTCCTCAAAGTTCTTATGTGCGTCAGATACCATCTGGTTCACGGTAACCGCCAGCGACCCGAACCCTACCGATACTCTGACCCTCTTTGGTCCTGGCATGTCAGCTCCTGTTACAGGCATTTCTCCGCTGTCGGTTGAGGTCGGCATCTATGTCAGCTCTCCAGGCACTTTCAATTATGTTTACACCGTAACCGACTCGTGGGGAGCAACGGATGTTGATACTGCAACCTGGACCATCACATTCAACAGCACACCCACAGTTGTAGCAGTCGATTCATCTTTATTCTTCTGCGACCCCGATACGATCAGGTTCACGGTCACCGCATCAGATCCTGATGTAGCGGATACCATTACTCTGTTTGGTCCGGGTATGTCTGCACCTTTGCAAGGTGTATCTCCTCTTTCCGCTGATGTTGCAATTCCCATGGATTCAACCGGAAACTACAGTTTCATCTATACAGCATCAGATTTGTGTTTGGCATCAGGGGAAGATACTGGCTCCTGGATGGTTACCGTAAACACTCAACCTGCGCCTTTTTCATTGCTATCACCAATAGATGATGATTCTATTAGAATGCCCGCTACCCTCTGGTGGGAGACATCATTAGATACCTGCCCGAACCAAGACATCCGATATGATTTGCATCTTAGCCAGTCCGCTGGTTTTGAATCGACAATAGTATATAGCGGTATATCTGATACGTTCCGTGTCATCGATAGCCTACAGATATATGACTGGTATTGGAAAGTCAAAGCCTATGATAAATGGGGAGCGGTGAGATGGTCAAACGATACATTGAGTTTTTATGTTTACCTGTGCGGGGATTGTAATGGAGATGGGCAGATAAATGTATCAGATGTAGTCTATTTGATAAATTACCTTTTCATTGATGGACCTGTGCCGGTGCCTTGGAAGTCGGGAGACTGTAACGGTGACGGGAACGTCAATGTTACAGATGTGGTTTATTTAATTAACTATTTATTTATCGATGGACCACCGCCCGTGTGTTAGACCAAAATCCCACTCACCCTTACCCTTTCCCACCAGGGGAGAGGGAACAAGCTTACCTCTCCCTCTTAGTCCCCCTCTCCATACTTGTGGAGAGGAGGAATAGAAGGGGGTGAGGTATAATACTAAAGGCGGGTGTTGTTCACCCGCCTTTCTTTTTGGCGCCCCCGAAGAACCCTTAGGACACCTGTTCGGATAGGGGTTGAACCCCTATCCGTCACAGTTTGGGACAAGGGTGCAACCCCTGTCCCAGCAGGAGTTCATAATGGTTCGGGGTGAGGGCACCCCGAACCAACGTGTTAGTTTCGCGGTTGGTCATTTATATCTTGGACAAGCTTTTTTCTATTCTTTCTAATCCCTTCTTTATATTTTCGACCGAATTGGCATAGGAGATTCGAATGTAACCCTCCCCATATTCACCAAAAGAGGTTCCCGAAAGGACTGCCACTCCGGCTTCCTCTAAAAGATGGTCTGCAAGTCTTTTGGAATTCCAGCCGACTTTTTTTATATTGGGAAATACATAAAATGCACCTTGGGGAGTCTTGCAACTGATTCTTGAAATGGAATTCAAGCCCTTTACGATCACATCTCTTCTTTTCTTGAACTCAGCCACCATTTTGTTCGCTTCATCCTGAGGACCGGTGAGACATTCAATCCCAGCCCTTTGGGTAAAGGAAGCGGTGCAAGAATTAGAATTAGTCTGCAATTTGGCGATCAAAACTGCCAAGTCCTCTCTCATCACCCCATATCCCAACCTCCATCCGGTCATAGCATAAGTTTTAGACATGCCATCTAAAATGATGGTCTTTTCTTGCATTCCGGGGAAAGAGGAGATGCTATGGTGCTCGCCTTCGTAAAGTGTATGGCTGTAGATTTCATCTGCCAAGACCATGATGTCTTTTGAAAGAGCGATCTCGGCAATTACTTTAAGATCGTCTTTGGTCAGAACTCCTCCGGTGGGATTTTGGGGGGAATTGATGATGATCAATTTGGTCTTATCTGTGACCAATTTTTTCAGCTCATCCGTGTCTAAGCGAAAATCATTCTCTTCTCTCAACTTAATGGGAATCGCCTTTGCCCCGACAAAATTTATCACTGATTCGTAAATGGGAAAACCGGGGTTGGGGTATATCACCTCTTCCCCCTCGTTGGCTAAAGCTAAGATAGAAAAAAACATGATCGGCTTTGCCCCCGGAGTTACCACCACCTGCTCCGGTTTCACATTTATCTTTCTGGTCTTTGACACATATTGAGCGATCACTTCCCTGAATTCAGGGAGTCCCGCAGATGGTCCATAATGAGTATATCCATCCTTAAGAGCTTTAATCGCCGCATCGGTGATGTTCTTGGGAGTATCGAAATCAGGCTCCCCGATTTCCAAGTGTATAATATTTTTCCCCTTTTTCTCTAATTGTTTGGCTCTGGCTAAAACCTCAAAGGCTGTTTCAGTTCCCAGTCTTGACATTCTATCTGCCAATTTCATGACTATCCTCCGGAAAAACAAATGATTAATGACGAATGATTAATGACGGATAAAGACTTTCTTGTTTTTATTCGTCATTCGTCATTTATAATTTTTTATCTTTTCTTTTTTATATCGAAAAGCTCTTTTGCCTTTTGGGCGATGTGTTCGGCTGAGACCTCGAATTCCTTGATCAGCTCCCAGGATGCGCCAGATTCACCGAATCTATCTTTAACTCCAATCATTCCAAAAAGCATGGGTCTTTTGTATAGTTCGGTGGCTTGCGAAACCACCGCACTGATTAGGTTGCCAAATCCTCCGACTTGATGTTCCTCTGCCGTGACTATTATTCCGGTATCTTTTGCCGCCCGGATAATAGTTTTTCCATCTAAAGGTTTTAAGGTGTGTATGTTTATCACCCGGCTTTCTATGCCGAAATCCTCTTTTAATATCCAGGCGGCTCGCATAGCCTCGGGAACCTCAGGACCACAGGCCATAATGGTCAAGTCTTCATTTTCAGAGGTGTATTCAGATGACAATTTGATTTCGAAGGCATCTACGAAATTTTCTTTTTCTCCTCTATACCTGTAGATATTTGCTTTGCCAAATTTAAAAGGCGTATTTTCAATAGTGACGATTGGAGTGGCTTCTCTGGCGAATCTAATATATTTTGGTCCCTTTATTTCAAATAGCAAGTATTCAGTAGCCTTTTCGGTTTCAATGGAATCGCAAGGCACCATCACATGCATATTGGGAAGACCGCAGATCTGGAATAAATCTTCTAAGGCTTGGTGGGTAGCTCCATCCGGTCCCACTGAAACTCCGCCGTGGGCACCAGCGATAAGGACGTTGAAATCGCCGTAACAAACTGTGGTTCTAAGCTGATCCAAATTTCTACCTGCGGCAAAGACCCCATAAGTTCCGAAAACCGGAATCTTCCCCTCTTTGGCTAAACCGGCGGCAACTCCGGTTCCGCTTTGTTCGGCGATGCCCATGCTTAAAAATCTGTTCTTTCTCTCTGGATGCTTTTCATAAAACTGGCTGATGGCAATAGAACCAGAGATGTCTGCACCTAAACATACTATCCGGGGATCGTCTCCTCTCTTATCCAGAGCACGCCCAAACCCCAAACGAGTGGGATCCATCTTCACTTTCATCTTGTCCTGTTTATTCCAAAAATAATCTCTTTTGAACTTGGGCATTTTGGATTCCAACTTCTTGGTCGCTTCAGCCTGATAGTCATCCGCTTTTTTAAATAATCTATCTTTATCCAGCCTTTTATCGAGCTTCAATTGCACCAAAGCACTTTCCATCTGCTCACAAACAGGTGATTTTCCATGCCACCCTGCCACATTTTCCATGAAATCGACCCCTTTTCCTTTGATGGTATCAGCAATGATCACCGTGGGCTTTCCTTTATAAGCTTTGGCTTGTTCAAATGCATCCAGAATCTGTTTCATATCGTGTCCATTGATCTCGATCACATTCCATTTGAAAGCTTTGTATTTGTCCACAATGGGGTCGATGTCCATCACATCCTTTACCCAGCCGTCTATCTGGAGCCTATTTTTGTCTAACACATTGGTCAAATTATCTAACTTGAAATTGCCCGCTTCCATGATCGCTTCCCAGATTTGTCCCTCCTGATGTTCTCCATCGCCAGTAAGAGCAAATACATGGTAATTCTTATTATCCAGCTTGCCCGCCAGAGCAATTCCCACCGCTATGCTCAAGCCTTGTCCCAAAGATCCAGTGGATGCCTCTACCCCTGGGAGCTTAAGCCAATGCGGATGTCCCTGAAACGGGCTGTAAAGCTTTCTTAATTTCACCACCTCTTCGACATCATAGTAACCTGCCATTCCCAAACCTAAATAGAGAGACGGGGCTTTGTGTCCGGTGGACCAGATAATCCGGTCCCTGCCGTCCCAGAAAGGGTCTTTGGGATCGTGAGTGGCTACATGCAGATACAGGGCGGCGGTAACGTCCATAATAGACATGGTTCCCCCAGCGTGCCCGGAACCTGCGGCACAAAGAGAGATCATATTATATCCGCGCATCAGATTCGCGGCTTCGACTAATTCCTCCAAACTATAATTTTTCCTGATCTTGCTAGTTTTAGAATCGATTATGGGCATATCTCCTCCAAAGTTCCACGCTAATTAAAATCATATCTCGTTCATCTGTCGAAGCTGGGTATACCAGCTTGTGAAATTTGTAACATGCTAAACAATATAACGATTTAAATCTTTTTGTCAAATTTTTTCTCAGAAAGGATTGGAACGTTTCGCCGTATAGAAACTTCGTCAAGTTAAAGGGCGGGTTGAAAGGGTTCAAGACGGAGTGCACCCCGCCTTTGACGGGGTGCGGTTTTATAAAAGCCTAAGTTAGGAAAATTCAATAACTTTTTGAAAATCGCAAAAGCAAGCTTTTGCACTTCCAAAAACCACTTTTTCGAGACATCCTAAGGCTTGACACTCCAATCACTTACGATTTTTCCCCAAATGTTTTCAGCCTTTTTCTTTAGCTCTTTTAATCCTTTATCATTTTTTATCACAAAGTCAGCCAATCTCTTCTTGGTTATTTCAGGTAACTGAGATTTGATTCTATCCAGAACCTCTTTTCTGGAATAGTCTTTTTGATTTTGCAATCTTTTGATTTTATCTTCTCTTTTGGATTCGACAAAGATAAGATAGTCTAATTCTTTTTGCAATCCCCATTCCACAATCAAAGCCGCATCTATAACTAATACATCTTTATCCCCTTTTCTTCTTAAATCGTTGATTCTCTTTCTTAACTCTCTTAGCAAATATGGGTGAATTATTTTGTTTAGCTTCTCTTTAGATTCTTTTGAAGCAAAGGCAAGCTCTCCCAACTTTCGGCGATTCAAATTTTTATTTTTGTTCAAAATTTCTTTGCCAAAGGTATTGACTAATTCTTTTAAAATCTTTTTGTTTTTTTCCACCACCTCTTTTCCGATCTCGTCCCCGGATATAATAATTGCCCCTTTTTTCTGAAAGACCTTAGAAACCTCGGTCTTTCCGCAAGCAATACCGCCAGTTATTCCAATTAAGAGCATGGTTAAAAAAATTGTGTCAACGGATGAAACGGATAAAAAGGATGCATTAGAATTTTTTCATCCGTTAAATCCGTTGACCGTTGACTATTTCGCCTCCAGCCAGTTTTCACCTACATTTATGTCCACCTTGATGGGCACATCCAGTTGAATCGTATTCTCCATCTTGTCTTTGACCATTTCTTTCACAAAATCTAATTCGTCCTTGGAAACCTCGAAGACCAACTCATCATGCACCTGCAAAATCATTTTTGATTTTTTACCTTTTAACTCCTTGGCGACGTCGATCATCACTACTTTAGTTAAATCAGCGGCTGAACCCTGAATGGGAGTGTTTATAGCAGTCCTCTCGGCAAATTCCCTCTTCTGCCTGTTGGAACTATCAATCTCCGGGATATATCTTCTTCTTCCCAAAAGGGTAGTCACAAATCCTTGCTTTCGGGCAAGCTCGATCATTTCGTCTATGTAAGATTTTACTCTAGGGTATCTTTTGAAATAAATGTCAATGAACATAGCCGCTTCTTGGGGAGTCATGCCGGTTGACTGAGATAACCCATAAGCGCTCACTCCATAAATAATGGAAAAATTGGTGGTCTTGGCTACGGCTCTTTCCTCTTGTGTGACCTTCTCTATGGGCACCCCGAAAACCTCACTGGCTGTGCGAATGTGAATATCTTCACCTCTTTTGAAAGCATTCATCAAAGTCCGGTCCTGGGAAAAATGCGCCAGGATCCTTAGCTCCACCTGGGAGTAATCAGAAGACATGATCAGAAAATCAGAATTTCTGGGAACGAAAGCTTTTCGGATTTTTTTCCCTAAATCTGCCCTTATGGGAATGTTTTGCAAATTTGGATCGGAAGAGGAAAGCCTACCGGTAGCGGTTACGGTTTGATTAAATGAAGTATGTATTCTTCCGGTTCTTTTGTTTACCAAAACTGGCAGAGCGTCGATATAAGTTGATTTTAATTTGGAAAGCTGGCGATAATCCAAAAGGATTTTTGGCAGAGGATGTTCTTTGGCTAATGTTTCCAAGACCCCAATATCGGTGGATTGGGCTGTCTTCTTCGCAGTCCTGCGCACCGGGGTAAGCTTTAAGTCTTCGAAGAGAATTTTGCTTAACTGTTGGGTCGAGTTTATATTAAATTTCTTGCCAGCCAAATCATAAATCTGCTGGGTCAAATGATCCAACTGTTGGCTTAAATCTTGGGACATCTTTTTCAGATGTTGGGTATCAATCGAAACTCCCACCATCTCCATCTCCGCCAGAACCTCGATCAAAGGAAGCTCCACTTCAAAAAACAGCTTTTCCAAAGATAAGAGACTTAACTTGGGAGCAAAGACCTCCTTTAGCCTTAAGGTGAAATCAGCATCTTCACATGAGTAAATGCAGGCGTCTTTAATAGGAACTTCGGCAAAGCTTTTTTGTTTTTTCCCGGTGCCGATCAGATCTGATATGGGAATCATCTTATGATCGAGATGCTCCAAAGCCAAATAATTTAAATTGTGCTGTCGGAAAGAGGGATTTATAAGATAAGAGGCGATCATGGTATCAAAATGAATCCCCTTAAGCTCGACTCCATATCGTCTGAGAATCTCAAGATCAAATTTCAAATTATGCCCGATTTTTCTTATTTTCTCATCTTCTAAAATCCTTTTGAAATTTTCAATGATCACCGATAAAGCCAAATTCTCTTGGCCGTGGACGGCGGACGGCGGACGGTGGTCGGAGTGACCAACCGGGATATAGAAAGCCTCTCTTTCTTTATAAGAGATGGATATGCCCACCAGCTCGGCATTGATCGGATTTAAGCCGGTGGTCTCGGTATCTATGGCAAATTCGCCGACTTTTTCTAAATCCAAAATCAATTCTTCAAGTTCCTTTTCTGATTTTATGATTTCATAATCTAATTTCTCTTTAGTCTCCAGCGAGCTTATTTCCTGCAGAAGCTTGGTAAATTCCAGCTCCTTAAAAAGCTCTTTGAGTTTGGGAAGGTTAAAGCTTTCTCTTCTTAGTTTTTGCAAATCCAATTCAAAGGGAACATTAGTATCGATAGTCGCCAGTCTTTTGGACAGGCGAGCTAAATCCGGATGCTCTTTTAATCCTTTTTGAACATTTTTCCTCTTCACTTGGTCTGCATGGACTAAGGTTTTTTCCATATCTCCGAATTGTTTGATCAACTCGACTGCGGTCTTTTCGCCAATTCCTGGGATTCCGGGGATGTTGTCCGAGACATCGCCCATTAAAGCCAAAACTTCAACCACTTTTTCAGGCGGGACTCCGAATTTTTCCTCCACCCCCTTTTTGTCCAAAAGCTCCGGTTCTTCACCCCCTCTTTTGGGATTTAAAACCTTGACATCCTCATCCACCAGTTGAAGAAAATCCTTGTCCCCGGTGACCAGAACCACCTCTAATTCTTTTGTTTTAGCCCTTTTTGCCAAAGTTCCCATCAGATCATCCGCTTCGAATCCATCCACCTCCAAAATGGGAAGGTTCATTCCTTCGGAAACCTCTCTTATTCGCGGAAGCTGATCTACCATCTCAGAAGGCATTTTCGCTCGGGTGGACTTATAATCCTTGAAGATTTCATGCCTGAAGGTGGGAGCCTTGGTATCAAAAACCACCGCTATGTAGTCCGGATTTTCATCCTTTAAAATTTTCATGATGGAATTGGTGAAGCCGAAGACTGCGGAGATATTTTCTCCTTTGGAGTTGATCAGAGGATTGCGGATGAAGGCAAAATACGACCGATAAGCTAACGCCGAACCATCAATCAAAAATAATCTCTTTTTTTTGCTCATAGATAATCTAAAAAATGGAGTGCCCCACTTTAGCGGGGCTATTTGTAGGACGATCAGTTGCCCAAATGAGATTGCGATCCCGCCGAAGGTGAGGAAATCTACACGACACAGACTGAGAATTAAGGTTTTTTCGAGCTTCGAAATTCGGAGCACCAAGTTTCGATGCGAGCATCGGCACCGATCAACGATGCCAATTTATTTCTTATATAGATTTCTCTTTCTAATATATTCCTCTACCTTCAATGGAACCAAGTATTTGATGGATTCGCCTTTGCTCACCTTTTCCCTGATTTGAGTAGATGAAATATCTATTCCGGTTATATTAACGATGATGCTCTTTTTAGCAAAATGATTTTCAGGATCAAATTTATCAAATCCGGGTCTTACGCCGATGACAATCTTCGCCAATTTATATATTTCCTCTGGGTCTTTCCATGTGGTTATCTCATTCAAAACATCTGACCCGGTTAAAAAATAAATCTCTGAGTCTTTATAAAGTTTTTTCAATTCTCTCAACGTCTCAACCGTGTAAGATAATCCTTCTCTTTTCAGCTCAATATCTGAGACAAAGAAATACGGATTTCCTTCTAAAGCTAATTTAGTCATTTCAAATCTATCGTCAGCTAAAGAAAGTTCTTGTTCTGTTTTGTGTGGTGGGCTGGCAGAGGGAATGAAAATCACCCGCTCCAGTTGGAACTTTTCCCTCACCTGCTCCGCCAAGACCAGATGTCCCATATGGATCGGATCAAAAGTCCCCCCTAAGATACCAAGCTTCTTTTTATTTCTCATTACAAAAAAACTATTTTTTTGCCTGATTGTTTTCTGAGTTCAATTTTTCTAATCTTCCCTTTGCTTTTCCCGCCAATTTGTCTTGAGGAAAATTTTCCAAAAATTTCTGGTATTCCTCTTTTGCCTGATCGAATTTCTTCTGTTTGAAATAGGCTTCTGCTATGTGAAACTGGGCGGGGGCGGCCCATTTGGTATCATGATACTCGTTTATGAGATCCTTAAGGTAAATCAAAGCGGCTTCATATTGTCTTATCTTGAAATAGAGGCGTCCGCTTTCGTAAACTTTTTTGGCTAATTTGGAGTGACACTCTGTGAGTAAGTCTTGGGCTTCTTTTGTTCGCTCGCTTTCCGGATAGTCGTCCAAAAAGCTTTTCAATTCCTCAAGTGCCTTTGAGGTGCGCTCTTGATCCAGCTCCGCCCTGGCGGACATTTTAAAATCACAGAAAGCCACCATGAAAGCGGCATCATCGGAAAGTAGACTGGTGGGAAAGGAGGACAGAAGTTTATTGAACTCCGTGACAGCCAAAGGATAATCTTTCTGATTATAATAAGACACGCCTAAAAGATATTGAGCTGAGTCTATGACGACGGCTCCCGGATAGTTGAAGACGAGCTTTTGAAATTCTATGACTGCCCGATCATAGTGCTTTTTTTCGAATTCCCTTTTAGCTAAAGCGAACTGATCCTCTGCATCTAAAATTAGACTGGGTTGCTTGGGTCCGCAAGCCATTGAGACTACCAAGAAAAAAAGGGAGAGACACAACAAAAGTTTAATATCTTTTGGGAAGTGCAATACAGATAGTATGGTAGTGGCAGAGTTTACTCTGCCCTTACCCGAGACAGGTCCGAAGTGCGAAGCATCTTGACGACATCTTGACGATCTCGCTACTCCGAATAAGACTTTGTTCAGAAAAGCTGGGGAAGAAAAACTATTTGGCATTTTTCACCTTTTGAATTTTCATCTGTTAGCGAAGAAAAGATAAATCAGACCTCCCACCACTGCGGCCACCAAAGCTGGCTCTATGTATTTAGCTTGCGAATCTTCCGGCAAAGGCGGGCCTAAGAAGGAGTAGGAATCATTATTCAAATATTTTATGGTCTGTTTTTCGACCATATCTGATCTTTCTTCGGTTTCCCTTTTGTTCCACAATACCTTTCCACTTTCTTTTTCCTCAAGGCGGAATGAAACATTGAGGTTAGCTTTTCTGGTCAACCATTTGGGACCGAAAAAGCCTTTTCTTTTCACCTGAGGATAGGAAAGCTTCATCTGTATAATACGATAAAACAGTGACCAAGCCTTTGGCAGTTCATTTTGTCCACCACCCGGATGCAAGGCGACCTGAAAATTTAGGGACCCAAGATAAGAAACAAGTTCATCCTCCAAAAGCCAATTGGCGGAGTCTTCTTCTTCCGGATTCACGAAGATAAATGTGGACTCCGTCCGGGGGAAATCAAGAAAGGCTTTCCCAAGAAGACCCCTTACCGATTCTCTAAGAAACTCTTCATTTGAAATCAGGTTTTCCTTTTCCTGTCCCTTGTTTTCCGCAAAAACCTGAACCGGAAATAACATAGTCAAGAAGATCAACAACAAAATCAGAAGAACTCTGTTTTGCAGCGGACGGCGGACGGCCGACCGCGGACGTTTTTCAGCTCTTCGGTTGCTCATATTTCTCCTTAAGCTCCTTGTATGTCTTAAGCACTTTGGAAAGAAAATAAGCCGGTGGTTTTTGTCCTGATCTTAAGCGAAGTTTTAAGGCATCCTCTCCCACATTGTATGCCACCAGTGCTTTTTTCACATCTTTGAATTTTAATATAAGTTCAAAAAGATATAAAGTTCCTAATTGAATGTTGAAAGCTGGCTCAAATAAGGAAAGTTCCCCTTTCCAATTCAAACCTCTTCTCTTAGCCAGATCATACCCTACTGAAGGTTTTACCTGCATCAAACCTTGTGCCCCCATCGTCGAGACTTGTTCTTTTCTAAAAGAGCTTTCTGCCAAGATTAAAGCCAAGATCAAAAGAGGATCATAACCATATTTTTTGCTTTCATCGTAGATCACGCAAGTTAACTCCCCTACTTCCCTTTCTTTGAATCCCACTTGAAAGTCCTCAATGATATTCAAAATCTTAAGTTTCTCCTCCAAAATCTTAAGTTTGTCCTCCAGTTCCGTTATCCGCATCTGCTGTTGCCTTAAAACCTTCTCTTTTTCGAATCTGTCATGAACTAAATATACGATGAAACCGGTCTGGGCTATGTAGAGCAAAATCAGAAGAAAGCTGATGGGTTTAGAAACTATTATCCCCATTTTTCTAATAATCTTCACTCCAAACGCCATAAAAACTCCTTTTCCTTTCCCTTAAGGGTAAACCCTCTCCCCTCTGGGGAGAGGGTAGGGTGAGGGGGAATCAATTAAACTCCTGATACGTATTTTCGTTCATTTGTTCTAAAACAAGATTTCAGAGTCTGATGAAAAACCTGATAGACTGTGAACCAAAACTGATTTTAACCTCGCAGAGTATGATTCTCCATCTTTAGCCACGCGCTTGTAGTAATTTAGAGCATATGGGAAATTTCTCTCAATGAACATTCCAATCTTCTTCCATTTAGCTCCAAGATAGTTCATCCTATCAAAAAGGATTTCTTCGATTCCTATGTTCTTTAATCTCTCAAGAAGAGATTCTATGGATTCTTTATTATCTGAAAACAAAGGCAGGATGGGTCCGAAAAAGACGAAAACGGGAAGTCCGCTTTGTTTTAGTTTCTTTAAAGCCTCAAACCGATTTTCTAATTCGGATGCTTCAGGTTCAAATAATTTTTCGATCTTTGGATCAAGGCAGGTGATGGTGAAACCAACCTCTTTGTTTTTTATCCGTTTCAAAATATCAATATCTCTTAAAACCAAATCGGATTTAGTTTGAATGCTAATTGGAAAATTAAAATCCGACAAGATCTCCAAACATCTTCGGGTCAACTGGTATTTTTCCTCCAGAGGCTGATATGCATCGGTTACCGTGCCAATCATTATGGTCCCGGGCTTGGTTCTTTTGATCTGCTGCCGAAGACGATCCACAATATTTATTTTAGCATCCACAAACTCTCCCCATTCCTCCTTATGATTGGTATATTTCTTCATAAAGTCTGCATAGCAATAGACGCAGGCATGCTCACAGCCGATATAGGGGTTTAAAGCATAGTCCATTCCCGAAATTTTTGATCTGGACAATGCATTTTTGCAATATACTTCGGCTACCCTCATCAGTATTTGATAGTTTATGCTTTCTTACCAGTTGTTTGGACGCGAGACAAGTCTCGCTACTCCGAATAGCGAAACCGGAGTAGCAGAGCTTGCTCTGCGCTTAGCAGTCAATACGGTTCGGGAATTCCAATTCCCGAACCAACTTAGATTTGTCAACCATCCTCCGGAATGGCTCTGGCAAGCCGTGAAGGCTTGCCTACGCGGTTTCAGCTTTCCCTCGAATCAATTCTTAGCAGCTTCAGCCATCAGATCATAATCACAATAATCTACGATTTTCACTTTCACAAATTCACCTATTCTGACGCTATTTCCTTTTACCAAAATCACCCCATCCACCTCCGGCGCCTCGGCCTGGCTTCTGCCAAGAAAATAACCATTGCTCTCTTTTGATTTGGCATCAATTAAAACGGTCAGAGTTTTTCCAATCTTGGCTTGATTTTTCTCGAAGGCTATCTTCTGTTGCACAAGCATCAGCTGGTCAAGTCGCTGGTGTTTGAGTTTGGAAGAAAGCTGACCCTTGAAGTCATAGGCGGGGGTTTCTTCTTCTGGTGAATAAGGGAAAGCACCTAATTTATCGAATCTGGTCGTCTCCACAAATTCCAACAGCTCTTCAAAATGTTTTTTCTTCTCTCCGGGGAAACCGACTATAAATGAGGTTCTCAAAGTCAGGTCAGGAATTTTTTCCCTTAGCTTAAAGATCAGTTGTTCCACATCCCTTCTTTTGACCTTGCGGTTCATCTGAGCCAAAATATCATCCGAGATGTGCTGTAAAGGGAGATCCAGATATTTGCAGACCTTCGGATTTGAAGCTACGACCTCGATCAATTCATCTGAAAAGTGTGCGGGATGAGTATAAAGAAGCCTGATCCACTTAAGCTTTGGAATTTCAGATAGGAGAAGAAGAAGCTGGGGAAGTTTTCCTTCACCATAAATGTTTGTGCCATATAAAGTGGTGTCCTGTGCCACTAAGTTTATCTCTTTGACTCCAGAATCTACTAACTCTTGTGCCTCCTCCAAAATATCTTCTATCCTTTTGCTTCGAAATTTCCCTCTGATATTTGGAATAGCACAATAGCTACAAAGGTTATCACATCCGTCCGCAATCTTTATGTAGGCATAGGGACGATTTTGACGCTTTCTTTTTATCCTTGTTTTACCATTGTTATTCTCTGGAATGCTAACTAAAGAAAGCCTTTTCCCGTTTAAAACGGACGAACATAGCTTATTTATTTTAAAAATATCGCCCACGCCCAAAAGCCCATCGATTTCGGGAATATTCTTCCATAATTCCTTTGGATAACGTTGAGCCAAACATCCAGAGACGATAATTTTCTTCCCTTTATCCTTATTTTTACGGCAAATCAAATTGAAGATTTCATTGATAGATTCTTCTTTGGCTGAGTCGATAAACCCACAGGTATTTAAGATAAGAATATCTGCCTTCTCTTTGTCCTCAGTCATTTCGTAACCTTCCTCACAGAGGAGGCATGCCATGCTCTCCCCATCCACCTCATTTTTAGGACAGCCTAAGCTCTCGATGTAAATTTTACGGGACATGAATTTATGTTTTCTTTAATTGGATGAGTTCTGTATGCCTTTTTGACTACAATTGTAGTCTATTTTGACTACAAACCCAAAAACTTATGATTTATGACGAATAAAACATTAGTCGTTCGTCACCCATGATTATTTTAATCTTATTCAGAAAGATCCAGCTCCTCCACCCCCGGCGGGGTTTTGAAAACAAATTTTGAATCAGCAATACCTTGGTTAATCTTTATGTGATCGAAAATCAAAGTGATCTCGTTATCATTTGAATCCTGGTATTCCAGTTTTTTTGCCAACAAACTCTTTTTGTCAACCCAGATTGTCATTTTGGTGATGAAAAGGTCGTCCTTCTTTGGAATCAATTTTAACTTATAGCATTTAGCCTTATCCACCTTTTCCTCACCAATCAGTTCAGTCTTGTATTCAGACCTGAAATTGGAGAGGTATTGATTAAGCTTGAAAATGTTTTTTGATCTATCCAGTCTGTTTTTGATGACCTGTTGATTTTCCTCTGAATAGTTCCATAAAAATTTACCATCCGTGACGATGATCTCATCTTCGGTTTCTGTTCTGAACTTATCCGGGTTCTTCAAATACATTTTCCCTTTTATCCTTTTCTGGTTTTCAAAAATTTCAGACTTCGTCACCTTGGTGAAATCCAAGGATAGGTCCGAAAGAGACTTGTATTTTTTTTCCACCTGCCGGGCTAATTCTTCCCCACCTTTGGCGGGATTTTCAACAGGGGTAATGGGAAAAGAGACGGAAGAAAAAAGAAGAGCCATGAGCAGGCTCAAGGAAAAACTAAATTTTTTCATTTGGGTCTTCTCCAAAAGAGTTGCTTAATGTATTGACTCATTTGCATCAGATAATGAAACGATGGCTACTTTTACCTCTCCCCCTATCTCCCCCTCTCCACAAATGTGGAGAAGGGGACGGGGGGTGAGGTCTTAATTCACTCTGTTATTTTATGCTCGGTTTATTAAGCTATTACGATCTTATTCTTATCAAAAATCTTAGCCACTAAATTGGAGAAGAACCTTTCATTTTAATTCCCATTATGACTCAAACGTTACGTCAGGATATTGTCCTTTGGATCTTGAGATTATCCTGACGCCGGCAGTAAAGCTATAGCAAACGAATTAAATAAATTGACATCATTGCCCTCCCCCTGGCCCCCTCCCATCAAGGGAGGGGGAAATTTATGAAGTCCCCTCTCCCCTTGTGGGAGAGGGTTAGGGGTATGTAAACTTATTTCTTGCGTTTGTATTAAACATCTGTAATTGCGAAATCCCGATACAAGCAGAGAGAGGAGGTAGAAGGTGGGGGCTAATTCGTATTTTGACTCTTCTTCTGTAGCCATTCCTCTCTTTCTAAATAAGTTTCGTCTACCAATACTTCTCTGGCTTTACTGCCGTCATAGGAACCTACTATTCCCTCCTGTTCCAATTGATCGATCAGACGAGCCGCTCTTTGATATCCGATGGCTAATCTTCTTTGCAATAAAGATACCGAACCCTGCTTATGCCTTATGACCAGCTCCACCGCCCGCCGAAAAAGATCTTCATCTCTTTCTTTTTCTTCTTCCGGCATCTCCATTGGTTCAG
>Ga0315289_10005346_pt1 | contig 18988 bp, 10 predicted proteins | sample YL17G11_40_MG_FD_203452 | JGI IMG/M metagenome (GOLD analysis project Ga0315289, IMG submission 203452) | Sediment microbial communities from Yellowstone Lake, YNP, Wyoming, USA - YL17G11_40 | ecosystem: Environmental > Aquatic > Freshwater > Lake > Sediment | place: USA: Wyoming | collected...
CACGGCGCCCATGCGGCCGGCGGTGGCCTCGGCGTAGGCGCGGCCCAGGTAGAAGGGAATCTCGCAGGCGGCGGGCACCTCGGCCGCCCACTTCACCACCGGGCGGGTCATGCCGAGCTGATCGAGGTCCTGGAAAGCCTGGCGCTGGGCCGCGGTGCTGGCGCGGCTGCCGCTGACGGCGATCAAAGGGCTGGCCGCCAGGTTGGCCGTGGCGATGCCGGTGAGCGCGTTGGTGTGCCCGGGCCCGCCGGTCACCAGGGCCAGGGCGGGCCGGCGATGGAGGCGCGCCCAGACGTCGGCGGCGTGGGCGACGCCGGATTCGTGGCGCATGTCGAAGAGGCTTAAGCCCCGGCGCGCCGCTTCGAGCAGCGGCTCGTTGAGGTGGTCGCCCACCAGGGTGAAGATTTCCGTCAGGCCCAGTCGCTCCAGCCCATCGACAAACAGCTCGGCTCCCGTCGGCATCGCTCTGCCATGCTACTACAGCGACTCGGCGGCCGCCCAGCCGGTGCCTATGCTACAGTGGAGAAAGCAACCCCGGGCCTGTGGCGCAGTTGGGAGCGCGCTTCCATGGCATGGAAGAGGTCGTGAGTTCGAATCTCACCAGGTCCACCATTCCTAACGGGCTTTCTCAACCACGCACGCCACGAGCCGGGCCACGCGTTCGAGGCTCTCCGGATTGACCATGGCCGCCGTGTCCTCGGCGGTGTGGCCTTTGCCGGGGGACGAGGCGACGTTGGTGGCGACGATGCCGGCCTGCGCGAAGATGCGGTGGTCGGAACCCATCTGGCGGACGGGGCGGAACTCGAGGCCCGCTCCCTGGGCCGCCTGCTTGACGGCCTGCTGAAGCCACGGCGGGACGTTCGAAGCCTCCGGCATAGTCTCGGGCCGCAATAGCAGCCAGCGGGCCAGGATGTCATTGGTGGCCTTGTCCATCAGGTCCGCAGGGAACTGGTTCTGGGCTCTCTTCGCCGGGATGCCCTTGACGCCGTCCAGCATCTCGACGTTGATGCCCGGCCCGCCCAAGGTGTCCAGGTTGAACAGCAGGTCGCAGTCCTCCAGTTCGGCCCGATGCTTCTCGAGGTACGCCTTGGCGCCGAGCATGCCGCGCTCCTCGGCTCCGAAGGTCACAAAGCGCATGCGGAAGGGCAGGGGGTTCTCGCGCTTGGCAAAGTAGCGGGCCAACTCGAGCAGCACGGCCACGCCCGAGGCGTTGTCGGAAGCCCCGGGGCCCTTCCAGGAGTCGTGATGAGCCGAGAGGATGACCACCTCGCGGGCCGGCGCGCCCTGGGGAGCCAGGACGCCCACCACGTTGGCGGAACGCTCCTCGAGGCGCCGGCCCGTCACCGTGAGTTCCGCCGCGGCCCCGGTCTGGGCCTTGAGCCGCTCGAAGTCGGCCGGCGCGACGAGGAGGGCGACTCTGGGCCTCCTGACCCAGGTGAAGCGGAAGAGGCTGGCGCCGCGGGTGGTCACGGCGATCTTTCCGTCCATGTCGGCGCTGGAGAGCTCGCGGTAGTCGTTGACGACCGCGGGCTCGAGGAAAACCACTTGGCCCCGGATGCGGTCCGTGCCGGCGTAAGGATCGAAGGCCAACCCCAAGACCTCGGCGGTATCCTCTCCCAGGCGCAGCAGGGCCTTGTCGAACCTGTAGGACTGAAAGCGGAAGGGCTCTACCGCCACGCCCAGGCCGGCCTTCTCCATGGCGGCCCGGATCTACTCGACAGCCTTGGTCTCGCCCTCGCCGCCGGCCACACGGTCGCCCAGGCCGGCCAGGTACTCGACGTGGGCGAAGGCCCTCGTCTGGAAGTCCGGATCGAGCGTGGCCTGGATCAGGTAGTGGTTTCCGGCGGCCAGCGGCCACGCCAGGACGACCATCAGGAGGGCGCCGAGCCGCTCGCGCCGCTGGAACAACCCGGCCAGCGAGCGGCCCAGGTAATGAGCGAAGAAGACCGCCAGCAGTCCGACGGCGGCGCGCAGCAGGAGCATCACTTCACCGCCATGGTGACCAGCCAGGTTCCCATTGGCATCATAGCTGAAACCGGCGTTGGTGATGCGATTGGTCATCGGGTCGATGGTCAGGCTCCCGGCCGGGGCCGTGCCCTCGGTCACCGTCACGCTGGTGCGGTTCCCGAACCCATCATACCCGTAGCTCTGGCCCCACTCGGGGCCGGTGGTCGAGGCGGAGATCAGCCGGCTGAGCGAATCGTAAGCGTAGGTGACCTCCTCGCCCGTCATCCAGTCCTTGAACTGCGTGATCTGCCCGTTGTTCTGGGTGGCTGAGAAGCGGTACTCGAGATCCACGTCCGTGACCCAGTTGGAGCCCACCAGCGCCTGGGCGGTCTGGCGGGTCAGTTGAAGCCGGCTGTTGTAGCTGCGGGTCTCGCGGAAGGAGTAGCTGGTGTTGCCCCAGTTCATGACGGCCAGTTCTGCAACGAGGCCGGCCTGCACCTCTTTGACCAGGTCCCGGCTCCCCCTGGCTCGCCTAAGCTCAGCGCTTCTTGCTCTCCTTTCGCGGTATGAAGACCACGAAGCTCTTCCTAGCCTTCAGCTCGCCGGGCGTGGGAATCCTCACCTCCTCCTCGAACGCATACAGCAGCGGGAAGTCGGACTCCCTCACGAAGTAGTGGTCCGGTCCCACCACCACAAACACGTCGGCCTGGCGGGTCTTTGCCTGGAAGATCCGCTGGATCGCTGCTTCGTGAGACGGATTAACGCCCGACCGGCACCGCACGAACACGACGATCGAGCTGACACAATCAGCGCACTTCACCTCGTATATGGGCCTCTTAGCCGGGGGGACGTAAGGGCGCGCGAAGTACTCGAGGATTTCGTACTCGGTCGAGCCCACACGGAAGATCAACGGGTCGTCGCCGGTCAGCCACAGGCGCCGGACCTTCCCGGAGGCCCGGATTCGCAGGATGGCCTGCTGGCTCAGGATGTTGACTTCCGCCAGGGGGGTGGGGGGGGCCAAGCCTTCTTGGAAACGGCGTCGCACCAGGTTGAACCAGCCCTCGAGGCTGGTGTGATCGGGACCTTTGAACGGATAGCTCATGGTGTACTGCCACTCGGTCCCGACATACATGGTGGCGAACGGCACGCCCTTGAAGCGGGCCAGGAAGCGCTCGGCCAGCGTCATTAGCGCTTCGTCGTCGAACTGGAGAGGAAGCACGACCGTGTGCCTGACATATACAGGGCTCTCGACGGCCAGGGCAGTGTTCGTGAGGGGCTCGCGCCGCGGTTGCGCAGAAACCACCGCCGCAAGGCCATAGAGCAGCGCTGCACGGGCCAGCGGTGCGTAGCTCACGGGCAGCTCCCTCTGAGCCACTTCGAGAAGGCCTGGGAGGCTTCGTCTGGCTTGGACCCTTTGTACCCGGCGTACTTCTGAGCGAGAAATGCGTCACCTCCGTTGAGATGAAAACGCAGTAGCTCCGGAAACAAGGTCGTCCCCTGCTCCGGTGCATTCTTCCTCCAGAAGTCGGTACCGAGTACCACGTGGGGGGAGATGTCGCCGGACTCGTAGGTCAGCACGATCGCACTGCACCCATAGCTGACGCTGTGGAAGGTGTCGCCACTCCTCACGTTGGTCACCTCCCCGAAAAGCGGGGCGATCTGAATGTTCCCTTCCTCCTCCGGCCGCCCGTCCCAGAAACACAGCCTTCCCGCCGTGGTAGCCAGTTCTGCGCGGTCCTGAATGCCCAACTTCTCCAGGCATCGGGAGCTGAGGGTCTGGATCTGGCGCTGCAAGCGAGCCGGCGCCTGTTCCTTGCGCGTGATCGGGGCTCCCGGATCGAAACCAGGAGGCTCTCCCTCACCGCCAGTCTTCAGCTCCGGCTGGGCCGGGCGGTACTCGCCCACGGACGCGCCGGCACCCTGGCGCTTCTTGCTCTCCTTTCGCCGGATCAAGACCGAGAAGCCCTTGCGACCCTGGAGCTCTGCGGGCGTGGGGACTCTTACCTCCTCCTCGAAGGCATACAACAGCGGGAACGCAGCGTGGCCTGGGAAGTAGTGATCCGGGCGGACCACAATAAACAGATCGGCCTCGGGCGCTCGGGACTCGAAGACCTTCATCATCGCCTCCTCGCTGGATAGATCCAGGGCCGGCCGGCAGCGCACGTAAATGTCGATCGAGCCAACGCAATCGGTGCACCTCTCCTCGTACTGGGGGTACGCACGGGGGATCTTGGAACTCCCGAGGTACTCGAGGATCTCACACTGGCTGGAACCCACGTTGAACATCAACGGGTCCCTCCCCGTTAGGGGCACACGGCGGACTTTGCCGTTCGACCGGATTCGAACAACTGCCTCCTGGCCCAGGATGTTGACCTCCGCCAGGTGGCGGGGCAGCGCCCAGCCCTCGTCCACCCCGCGCCGGGCGGTTTTATACCAGGCCTCGATGTGATAGGGGACTTGACCCGGGTAGCTCATGACGGAGTGCCAGTCGGTCCCTACGTAAAGGGTGGCGAAGGGCACGCCCTTGAAGCGGGTCAGGAACTCCTGAGCCAGAGTCATGATCGCCTCGTCGTCAAACTGGTGAGCAGGGACCACCACGGTATGTCTGACATGTACAGGGCTTTCCAGCACGGAAGCCGTATAGGCAGTAACCTCGCGGCGCGGTTGCGGTGGCAGCGCCGCGGCAGGGATGCCCAGCAGAGTGACAGCCGCCAGCAGCGCACAGATCATGGACACTTCCTCTTGAGCCAGGCCGAGAATCTCTCGGAGCCTTCGCGCTTGTCGTCCCCCTGGTAGTCGGCGTAATCCTTCGCCAGTTTCGGGTCGCCCTTCTGGAGATGAGAATGCATCAGCTCGTGAGCCAGGGTGATCCCCTGGTCGGCTGCCGTCTGACCCCAGAAGTTGGTGCCGAGCACCACGTTCGGCGAGAAAATCAGAGTCCCGCCCGGCTGGTAGGGAAGGATAACGGCATATGTTCCGTAGCTCTCGCTGTTGAACGTGGCCCCCGGCCTGACGTCGATCGACGGCCCTAGGATCGGCGTGATCTGAGCGTTTCCTCCTTCGCTCGGCCGGCCGTCCCAGTAGCGGAGGCTGTTGGCGCTGCTGGTGAGCGCCTCGCGGCTCTCAATGTCCATGGCCTCGAGACATTGGGATGGCATGGCCTGGATCTGCCGATTCAGTCTTTCCGGGGCCTGGCCCACCCGGGCGATCTGACTCGGCTCAGCTTCAGCCTTCTCAGCGGGCGTGCCGCCGGTGCTACCGGGAGGAGCAGGAGCCGGGGTCGGGGTCGGGGCGGGGATCACCGGCACCGCGACCGGGCCCTCTGGCCCATAAACCACGGTCCAGCCCATGCCCCACCCGACCCCTGGTCCCGAGGTGGGCGTGTTGGGATCGGCTTCGTTGTTCCCCGTCGGGTCGTAGAAGTTGACTGGATCGCCATGCACGTACGCGTACCGGTTCCAACTTTGCGGACTCCCCAACGCACTGGGCGCAACGTACGGATCCGCCGTCAGGAACCGCCCATGCTGGCTGGAGTAGTAGCGCTGGTCGGCGTAGTCCAGGCCGGTGGTGTCGCGGACGTAGGTGGCGAACTTCTCACGGCGCTGGGTGGTGGTCACCTGCTCCTCGCCCCAGGGGAAGTAGCGCAGCCGCTCGCTCTCGCTCTTCACCACCGACCCCAGCCGGTCCGTGGCCACCCACTTGCCCCCCGAGTTGATCAGCCGCCCGGCGAAGTAGAGGTTCGTGCTGAGCATCTCGACCACCGGCGGGGGGTAGTACCCCCAGGCGGCGATGCGGTAGGTCCCCATGCGGCGCCGCGGGACCGTGAGCCGCAGCCGCGTCCGACCCCATCCCGTCACTTACGAAAAGACTTCGTGGTTTCATCCCACGCCCAGAAAGTGGGCTCCCACTTCCAGTCGCTGTGCGGGCTGCCCGTTCCCCTGCCCTCTGAGATAACAAGGCCCGCGGGCTTGCCCTCGGTTCCGGTTTCGATTCGTGCCCCAAGAGCCGTTTCGTTCAACACCGATCGGGGAGAGCCGTCCAAGGGAAGCACCCAAACCAGGACCCGAGCGGAGTGGGAGTGCGAGCCTTGCTGCGCCACGAGCACCAGATCGGTCAGTGTCTTGAAAAAGCGGCCTGCCTCTATTTGCCACAGGATGCCCTCCCCCTCTTCTCTGAGGCGAAGCTTGCCATCGGGAGACACGAAGTAGAGAACGAACCTGGGCCACCGCCAGTGCTCCGACTGAAACCCCCAACTCACGACAACTCTCCACCCGGCAGAGGTGGCCAGCAGCCGCACAGGCGCCTCCTTGGGACCCACCAGCTCCTGGTACTCCTTCAGGTACGGACCCAGAACCTCCTCAGAGGTCATAGAAGAGCCGTGTATCCACCGCTCCAGCACGACTCCCCTTTCTATGATGATCGCACAGCAGGTGGTCGCCCCGGACCGCGTGTACGAGGGACCACACACCCGCGCGACCTCTCGGCTCTCAGCGGTGGCGGGGGCCGGCGCAGCCGTGCCCGCCAATGAAAGCGCCAACAGCAGGCTCTTCATAGGCAATTACGCAGATAAGAACCGATCCTGGGCCCCATCCATTCCAACTGACCCTTCCGGCCTTGGTAGGCGACGTTGTTATCCACGTCGGCGGCGCCGGTGCCGACCTTATACCGACCGGCCGCCGCTGCCGCACTCCCATATGTCGTCATAAGGTCGTTGAGATACTTGGTTCCATAATTCACGTTCCCCTGGACGTTTCCGTTGAATGTGGCCGACAGACTGCCCGGCACGGCGGGATTGAAGGTCCCGAAGACAGCAGAAGCACTGGCAGCGCCCACATCGCGGATGTGCCAATGGTAGTTGATCTGCATCGGGCCGATATCCACGTTGCCGGCGGCGATCGCCTGCGCGCCCGTCTGGCCTTCCCCGATGTTCACGTTCGGCGGCGGATTCTGCCTGAAGGTGCTTTCCTCCATCCAGGTGAACGCCGCCAGCACGACCAGCGCCTCGTCGCTGCCCGCGGCTTCGCGAAGTGTCGGTACCGCGTCCTTGAATCTCTCCTCCATGCCGGCCACTGGGAACTCGCTGCTACAGTCAACCTCGCGCTCAGGCGGCGCCCCGCCACCGCGGGGTTCCTCGCGGGCGGGAGGAGCGCCACCCCCGCCTTCACCGCCGCCGCGCCAGGCGCTGTCCCAGTAGGCCGTCTCGTTCGACCACACCTCATAGAAGTCGTAGTATCGGGTGACCGTGTCAGCGATTGATCTGAAGAGTCCGCGGGGGTCGGAGAAGTTCACCGGATCATTCTCCACATACGGATACTGGTTCCAGCTCTGCGGGTTGGCCGCTCCGCCGCTGGAGATGTACGGATCCGGCGTGAGGAAGCGGCCGTGCTGGCTCGAGTAGTAGCGCTGGTCGGCGTAGTCCAGGCCGCCCTGGTCGCGGAAGTAGGTGCCGAACTTCTCGCGGTTCTGGGTGGTGGTCACCTGCTCCTCCCCCCAGGGGAAGTAGCGCAGCCGCTCGCTCTCGCTTTTCACTACCGACCCCAGCCGGTCCGTGGCCACCCACTTGCCGCCCGAGTTGATCAGCCGGCCCGCGAAGTACAGGTTCGTGCCGAGCGCCTCGAACGACGGCGGGGTCGATGAAATGAGGCGGTAAGTCCCCAGCTTGCGCCCCTCCACGCCATAGAAGTAGATCACTCCGGGCGAGGCCTTCCAGACCCGCCGGTTGTCGGCGTCGTAGGCGTAGCTGGTGTCGGTAGACACCGACAGGACCCGGTTGGCCACATCGTAGGCCAGGGTCATGCCCGGCATGGCCGTCAAGTTGCCGTTGGCGTCGTAGCCGAACCCGGTGTTGGTGATGCGGTTGGTCATCTGGTCATACGTCAGATTGCCGGCGGGCGCCGTCCCCTTGGTGACGGTCACGCTGGTGCGGTTCCCGAAACCATCATACCCGTAGCTCTGGCCCCACTCGGGGCCGGTGGTGGAGGCGGAGATCAGCCGGATGAGCGAATCGTAGGCGTAGGTGACCTCCTCGCCCGTCATCCAGTCCTTGAACTGCGTGATCTGGGCGTTGTTCTGGGTGGGCGAGAAGCGGTACTCGAGATCCACGTCGGTGACCCAATTGGAGCCGACCAGCGCCTGGGCGGTCTGGCGCGTCAACTGGAGCCGGCTGTTGTAGGTGCGGGTCTCGTGGAACGAGTAGGTGGCGTTGCCCCAGTTCATGGCGGTCAGCTCGCCCGCCGGGCCGTAGGTGACGCCGCTGACCAGATCGGCGCCGCCCTGGCTGAGCCGGTTGGGCCGGCCCAGGCTGTCGTAGTAGTGGTTGTACGTGCCGCCGTTGAGCGGGTAGCTCACCGAGGTCATCCTGCCCTCATTATCGTAGGTCCACACCCCGTCCAGAGGTACGTAGCCTGTAGTGATGAACACCCACAGGCGCTTCTTGGTCTTCAGCCCCCCCTGGGTGTAGCTGTACATCTCCCGGAAGATCATCGGCTGCGGGTCGCAGGCCCGATACTCGGTCCAGGCCAGCCGTCCCCAGGAGTTTTGCGTGAAGCTGGGGTCCCAGCCGTTCTGATCGTAGAAAAGAAGGGCCACCTGGCAGTCCTGGGGCTGCCCGGAGGCGTTGTAGCGGTAGACGGCGGTCAAACGCTTGTAGGTATCGTAGCTGTAGTCGGTGCGCTGCCCCTTGGCGTCGGTCTTCTTCTGGAGGGTCGAGTCGGAGTTGTAGACGTAGGTGACGGCGCCGTTCTCGGGGTTGGTCGCGGAGATGAGCCGCTGCTCGGAGTCGTAGACGAAGGTGCGCACCTGGGTGGTGCTGCCGCGCGGCATGCTCACCTGGGTCAGCTTGTTGACCAGGTTGTACGTGTAATAAGTTTCATGGTTGGCGCCGCCGGCGGGGTTGGGCTCGGTGACCTGGATCAAGTTGCTCATGGCGTCGGTCTTGAAGGTTTTCCACTTGCCGGCGGGGTCGGTGACCTTGGTGGTGTTGCCCTGGTAGAGGTAGGTGGTCGAGCCGGTGCCACCGGGCAGCGCGACCGTGGTGGCGCGGCCCAGGCAGTCGTAGGTGGAGGTGGTCCAGTAGACGGTGCCGCCGGGAGCGTAGGGTGGCGACACCCGCCAGACCTTCCCGAAGGGCGAGCAGGCGCAGGCGGTGTACTCCGTGTCCGCGATGGACTTGGTCCCGGAACCGTCACCCTGCTCGACGTGGATGGTGCGGCCCAGGCCGTCGAGTGTGGTCTTGGTCCAGCGGCCGTTGGTGGTGGTTTTGACGGTGGGCGGGCTGTAGGTGTATGTGTAGGTGGTCACCGCGCCATGGGGGGAAGTGCTCGACGAGGGCCGCCCATAGCTGTCGTAGGCGGTGCCCGAACTGGCGCCGTTGGGGCCGGTCACCGAGGTCACTCCCAGGAAGCCGCTGTAGGTCATGCTGGTGGCCAGGTTGGTTTCCTCGTTGGGCGTGGCCGCGGCCGGCACGGCATAGTTCTTGGTGGTGTCCGGCGTGACCTGGACTTCCAGCCCGTTGTTGGTCACCGTAGCCACGTCCCCGCTGGCCTGGTAGGTCAGTTGGGTGGACAGTCCAGGCGTGGTTCGGGAGGTGACGTTGCCGCGGACCGAGCCCGGCTGGGTCCAGTTGCGCAGGGGCGGCGAGCTGGGCGGATCGGCCACCGTACCGCCGTCGTAGGTCTGGGAGACGAGCTGGATGGTGTCAGTGCCGTTGGTGACGGAGGACTGGAGCAGCCGGTTCCAGATGTGCAGGCTGGTGTAGGCGGAACTGGCAAGCCAGGTGTAGTTGTACGTCCGTGCCGGGGTGGTGAGGTTGCCGTAGTTGTAGACCTTGGACTGGAGGACGTTGCCGTGGGTGTCCAGGGTCTGCTCGGTCTTGGATTGCTTCTGGTAGGACTGGCCCTCGTTCAGGGTGGTGAGCACGGAGGAGATGTAGGGGTTGCCGGCGGCGTCCGCGCTCCAGGTGTACTCGTGGCGGCGGAGTGGGGTGCCCGTGGCGGAAGGACGGATCCGGAGCATGGTTTGCAGGCCGATGGAGTAGCTTGGCGTGGTGGTGATCTGAAAGCTCACGCCGGTAGCGTGACCCGAGGGGTCCATCAGCCTGGTCCAGGAGTGGAAGGAGCGGGAGGCGTCGCCAGCATCGTCGTGCACGAACTGGTAGGTGAGTTCGGAGACGCCGGCGGAGGGCCGCAGGTAGCGGTACTGAACCTCGCGGAAGGCGCGGCTGCCCAGGTAGGTGAACTGGCGATAGGCCCAGCGCAGGGAGCCTCCCAAGGGCAGGGTCACCTTGGTCAGCTCGCCCGCGCCGCCCGCGTACTCGAAGGTGTGGCTCAGGTTGAGCCCGCTGATGCTGATGTATAGCAGGTAGTCGGTGGTGCCGAAGGCCACCGGCGGCGAGAACGGCGAGTACAGGCTCTGCCCGGTGAGGTAGCCGAAGGAGTAGTTCTCCGAGGTGCCGATGTAGTTGGCGATGCCGGTCAGGTGGGGGACGGCGTCGCCGTTGTAGGTGAGCTTGTACGTGCGGTAGTGCCCGGCGCCGTCGTCCACTGCCCGGACATCTTCGATTTCGTCGATGCGCGCGCTGGAATTGGTCCAGCCGGCCCCCACCCCGGCGTTGTAGCGGATGAGGATCTGGTTGCCGTTGGTGTCTTGCATCAGCGTGGCATAGCGGGTGCCGGCATCCTGCTCGGTGCCGGCCGAGGCCGCCCCCATGACCCAGAAGCTGCCGTCGGGGAAGTAGAGCCTCTGGTTGGCGGCGTCGTATTCGAGGTAGAGGCCCTCGCGGGAAGTCCAGATGCCGTTGGTATTGACATCCAGGCGGTACTCGGCGCCGGTCGAGTCGATTAGGACGTAGTGGTGGATAGTCCAGGGGTCTGACCAGTAGGGGGTGATGGAGCCCGCCTGGAGACGCCAGCCGAAGCCGTAGCCGACCTCGCGGCCGAGCTTCCAAGTGCCTCCCGGGTCCTGGCGCCAGAGCTGGGAATTGTAGCTGAGGGCGAAGCTTACCCCGTAACCGCCCCGCCCCATGGCCCGCAGCAAGGGCAGGGTGTAGTTGAGGTTGCCCGAGCGGGTGTCGATGCGCTCGCCGGCGCCGCCCCAGTAGGCCCCGGTGGGCCGCACGCCCACGCGCCGGGGGTCGATGGTGCTGGCGGGCGGGGTGGTCACGGTGACGGTAGTGGGCAGCGAGTAGTTGAGGTGGAGGTCCATGGCGTAGAGCGTGTACGTGTAACTCGTACCCGGCGAGACGGCCTGATCGCTGAACTCGCAGCAGGGGGCGAACTGGAGGAAGGCCCCGTTTCGGTGAACCTCGTAGTTGCGCACCCCCACGCCGTCTGGGCCGTCGGTGGCACCCTGCCATTGGAGGTCCACCGAGTTGGGGAGGGGGTAGCTGGCAATCGAGTCGGTGGGTACCGCAGCAGGCGCCACACGGTCCACCGGCCCTAGGTTAGCCTCCCACATGCTGCCGCCTCCCGGGTAGGTGTCCCTGACGCCGACGCCGGGCTGGCCCGCCAGATCGCCGTCGGTGAGTGAGAGAGTCAGGAGGCCGTCCAGCATGGCAGTGATGTACGCGCCGCGCCGGAGCACGCGGAAGACGCTCCAGTCCCGGCAGGGCACGACGGCGAAGGCCAGTTGGGTCACCACGCCGTTGGCGCGCTTGTAGACCACTTGGTCGATCGAGCAGTTGTTGCCGTCCCAGCGGGGGTTCTGTAGCTCGATGGCGTAGTAGGAACCAACGGCCCACGGCCCCGAGAGCGCGTCCAGGCTGGCGGAGAGGTAAACGATGTAGGCGCCACGAGAGGCCCCCTGCAAAAGAAGCTTGGCTCTGACTTCGTACTCCTGGGAGCCGTCCGGGACGGCGACGGTGGAGATGAGGGAACCGCCGTACGCATCGGTGGAACGCAGGCCGGAGTTGGCCCACAGGTTGCCGTTCTGGTGCCACTTGGCCGGGTCGATGCCACCGTACGCAAAGTCCGCCGAGTAGTAGTACTGATACGCCGCCAGCAGGCCCGCGGCGAAACAGAGGGCGACGACTGCCGTACGGCGCGTCATGGCATCCTCACTCCGAAGCGGTCCAGGTCGAAGTTCTTCTGGAACTTGCGCAATTCCGTCTCGATCGCGGTGCGGCTGTGCGTGCCCTTTTCGAAAACCTTCACCTCGGCGCGGCGGTCTTCCAGGATTGGCTTCAAAGCGGCGCGGTCACGCGCCACGAATTCGACCAGGGCGAAGCGGCCGTCATCGCTCGCCTGGAAGGCGTACCCGATGATGCCCGATCCTCGCGGCGTCTTGCCCGGCAGCGGGGCATACAGGGGCCGCCGGGGGTCTTCCGGTGTGCCTGCGCCGATCATGGGGACCACGCAGATCAGGCGTTCGTGGGTGTTGCGCGCATCCACCCGTGGCTGGGCCAGCAGGGGCGGAATCAAGCAGAATGCGAGACAAATCGGACTTAACCATCCTTTTCTCACGTTAGCCTCCGCTAACAAGTGACTTGGGATTAATGGAGATTATGCGGGGGGGGGCACTTGTCAAGAAAAGCTAAGGAATCTTAATGTAATCCCGCGTGGCTGGAGGTGGGATCTGCGAAATGGGGGCGGATCAGGCTGAACCCATCACTTCACCGCCATGGTGACCCGGGCCTGGCTCTCGAAGTTGCCCACCCGGAGCACCACCGGCACGGCAGTGCCCGAGGCGGCCCGGGAGGGCACCTCGGCGTTGACCTGAAGCACGCCGGAGACCAGGCTGGGCGCGGCGCCGGCGTACAGCACCCGGGCGTCGAGGCCGCCGATGCGGACCGTGACCGGCAACAGCGGCTTGGGCAGCACGCCCGCGATGATCTGTCCGTCCACCCCCGCGGGCGCGCTCTGGCCGGAGCCGGTGGCGAAGAGCATGACCACGGAGCTTTTCGCCGCGGGGTTGGAGGCCGAATTGGGGGTGTAGTCCTGGTTCAGGATGGCCCCCTGCCCGGAGCCGGAAGCATTCATGGTGAACAGGCCCGGGGCCGCCGCGGCCACCTTGAGGCTGACCGGCTTGGACTGGAGGCCCTGGTATTCGAGCTTCACCTCGGTGGCGGTCTTGCCGGCCACGGCGTAGGGCACGACGGCGCTGACCTGGGTGTCGGAGACGTACAGCATCGGCGCGGCGACGTCGTCGAAGAACACCCGGGTCTCGGCCAGCGCAGTGGTGACGAACTTCCCGTCCAGGCTCAAGGCGAGCGTGGCCGGAGCGGGCGGGCCCAGGAAGGAACCGAACAGCGAGACGATCTCGGCCGCAGCCACCGCGCCGTAGACGTAGCTGGCGGCGTTGACTACGCGCGTGGCGGCCAGCAGTATCTCGGCCGGCCCCTGGATGACGGTGAAGGTCTGCCCGCTCACCGCGACGGTACCGGTGCGAGGCCCGCGCACGGGGTTGGCGGCCACCGAGTACTGCACCGCGCCGGCGCCGGAGACGTTGGACCAGGAGGTGATCTTGATCCAGTCGGCTTGCGAAGCGGGAGTCCACTTGCAGCCCGTGCCGGAGGCCACGCTGACGGCGCCCGTGCCGCCGCTGCCGGCGACATCCGCGCTGGCTGGGGCCAGCGTCACGTTGCAGGAGACGCCGCTTTGCACCAGGGTAAAAGTCTGCCCCCCCACCGTCATGGCGGCGGTGCGTCCGTCGGCGGAGGGGTTGGCCGCCACGGTGTAGCTGACCGTGCCCTCGCCCGAGCCGCTGGCTCCCGCAAGCGTGATCCAGCGCGCGCTGGTAGTGGCGGTCCAGGTGCAGTTCGAGGTCACCGTGAAGCTGCCCGTGCCGCCAGCGGAACCCACGGTGGCGCTGGAGGGCGCGATAGCGAACTCGCAGGAGGCGGCAGCCTGGGTGATGGTGTAGACCTGGTTGGCGACGGTGATGGTTCCGGTGCGCGGCTGGGGCTGGGCGCTGCCGCCGACGGTGTAGCTCACGCTGCCGTTGCCGGCTCCCGTGCCACCGGCGTCGATGAGGATCCAGGGCGCGCCGCTCACCGCGGTCCAACTGCACTCCGCGGGGGCCACCACGTCGATGACGCCAGAGCCGCCCGCGACCGGGAACGAGGCGCGCAGGGTCATCAGGGTCACGGTGCAGCCCACCCCTGCCTGGGGGATGTTGAAGGTGTGGCCCCCGATGCTGAGCGACCCGGCGCGGGATTCGGTCGAGGGATTGGGCGCCACCGCGTAACGGATAGTCCCGTTGCCGGTGCCGCTGGCGCCGGAGATGATGGTCATCCAGTCGGAGTTAGTCGCCGCAGTCCACGCGCAGGTGCTGGTGACGCTCAGGGAAGCGGCGCCGCCGGAAGCGGAAAAGAAAGGCGAAGCCGGAGTAATCACCATCTGGCAGGCGGTGGCCTCCTGGGTGATGCTGAAACCCTGGCCCCCGACGGTCAGCGTGGCGGTGCGCACCTGCCCGGTGTTGTTGACAGAGATACTGTAACCGAAGCTGCCGCTGCCGGTCCCGGTGGCCCCGGAGGTGATCGAGATCCAGGTGACGGGGTTGACGACAGAGCGGTCGCAACTCGAGGAGCTGGCCGTCACGGTCACGCTGCCGGTGGTGACGCTGGCTGGGACCAGGAGGCTGGCCGGGCTGAGGGCGAGCGTGCAGGCCGCCGCCTGGGTAGCGGTGAAGGTCTGGGTGGCGACGTTGACGCTGGCGGTCCGCGTCGTCGGGCCCGTGTTGGGCGCGGCGAGGTAGCTGACCGTCCCCGGGCCCGATCCGCTGCCCGCGGTGATGACGAACCAGTCGGCGTTGCTCAGGGCGTTCCAACCGCATCCGGCCGTGGCGTTCACGTTGAAGCTGCCGGCGCCGCCGCTGGGCGAGATGCTGGCGCTGCCCGGCGACAGCGAGTAGCTGCACGATGTGCCCGCCTGCATGATGCTGAAGGCCTGGCTGCCGATGTTGATGGCCCCGCTGCGCGGGTTCAGCAACGTGTTGGCGGGCACGGCGTAACCCACCCCGCCGTCGCCGACGCCGGTGGCGCCATAGGTGATCGTGATCCAATCCGCGGTGGGGGTGGCGGCCCAGTTGCAGCCGGGCGTGGCCGCGACGGTGATGGCGCCGGCGCCGCCCTTGGCCTCGAGATTCGCCCAGGCGGGGGCGATCACGATGGTGCAGGCGCCGGCCTCCTGGTAGACGGTGAAGGTCTGGTTGCCCACGCTGACCGTGCCGCTGCGGGCCCCCCCGGTGGTGTTGGGCGCCACCGTGTAACCGAAGGCGCCGTTGCCGGTGCCGCTGGCGCCGAACGAGATGGTGATCCAGGGGACGGTGCTGGCGGCGGAGCGGTCGCAACTCGAGGAGTTGGCCGTCACGTTGACGGAGCCGGTGGCGCCGGCGGCGGGGACCGAGACGCCGGCGGGCGCCAGCGTCAGGCTGCACGCGGCCGACTGCACGACAGTGAACGTCTGGCTGCCGACCGTGATTACCGCGGTCCGGACCGAGGGGCTGGGGTTGGGCGCCGCCGCGTAGCTGGCCGTGCCGCTGCCGTTGCCGCTGCCCGAGGTGATGGTCAGCCAGCCGGCGCTGCTAGTGGCCGTCCAACTGCACCCGGCCGTGGCGATCACGTTGAAGCTGCCCGCGCCGCCGTTGGGGGTGACCGTGGCGCTGCCGGGCGAGAGGCTGAATGTGCAGGCGCCGCCGCTCTGGGTAAGGGTGAAGGTCTGGCCGCCGATGGCGATGGTGCCGCTGCGCGGGTTCAGGGTGGGGTTGGCGGGGACGGCGTAGCCCACGGTGCCGTCGCCGGTCCCGCTGGCCCCGAACGTGACGGTGATCCATTCGGCGCTGCTGACGGCTTTCCAACTGCACCCGGCGCTGGCGGTGACGCCGATGCTGCCCGTCCCTCCGCCGGCCGCGACGGTAGCGCTGGGAGGAGAAAGCGTAAAGGTGCACTGGCCTTGGACCAGACTCGAGGTCGCGGCGGCCAGAAGCAGGGCCGCGGCGGCCCGGACGGCCTCCCATAGACTACAAGACGGCATGGTACCCTCAGAATACCGAAACCCAACTAGGTGAGTGGGGTTTCTCTATGCCGGAGGAGAATGCCTTCCTATGGGGGATCTAAGCCGAAGTCTCTGTTTCTCTTCCCGCCTGCCGCGGTGGATCGTGGCAGCCGCGGTGGTTCTCCTGTTGACACTGAGCGCGACGACGCTGGGCGAGCACGCCTCGCTCGGGGGTGAGAGCGACCTGCCCCCCATCGTCTTCGTTTCCCGCGCGCACTTGGATACGCTGACCGGATACGACGTCGGCCCGCCCGTGGACGTCACCGGGCGGGAGACGACCGTCGGCGGCACGCTGAACCTGCTGAAACCCACCGGCGAGCTAGTGGTGCTGGCCGGGACTCACAACGGCATCTTCGACGCCCAGCGGCCCATGGTGTCGTTCGACGGCACGCGGGTGGCCTTCTCTGCCGTCAAGGCCCGTAGCGGCATGTGGCGGGTTTTCGAGGTCAAGCTGGACGGGACCGGGCTGCGGCAGTTGACGCCCGAGACCCGCAACTTCGATATTCCCGACGATCCGCGGCTGCCCAAGCAGAACGCCTCCACGTTCGCGCGCTTCGGCGATTTCGCGCCCGCCTACCTGCCCGACGGGCGCATCGTGTTCAGTTCCACGCGCTACCCCTCGGTCAGCGGCTCCTGCGGCCAGCGCGGTCTGACGCTGTACATCATGAACGGCGATGGCACCGACATGCACCGCATCGTCTCGACCCGCACCGGGGCCTACCACCCCTGGGTGATGGCCGACGGGCGGCTCCTCTTCGCGATGTGGAACGACAACATGAACATCCCCTCACTGTCCACCGAGGGGCTGCAACCGCTGGAAGGGGACGTGAGCTTCGGGTCCAGCTTTTTCGAGCCGTGGGCGGTGAACCCCGACGGCGTCGCCACCGGGCGCGTCGGTTTCCTGGGCGGCTTCCTGACGCACGGCTCGGGCGGGGGCATCCACTACCGGGAGATGCCCAGCGGGGAGATCGTCTACACACGCCGGGCCTCGGCCAGCTTCCTGGGCTCGCCGCTGGCCTGCTCGATCGCCAAGTTCCGCCCCGGCGACGGCACGGGCAACACCATCGAGGGTATCGGCGACCCGCTGAACCTGGACGCGCCGCACGCCCTGGCGCCCACGCCCCTGGCCGACGGGCGCATTCTGTTCTCCTATACCCCCAAGGCCCGCACCTGGCGCGACAGCCAACTGCGCCTGTACGCCGAGTACGACTTCGGCCTCTGGGTGTGCGACGGCGACTTCCAGAACCTGCGCCTGGTCTACGACAAGCCCGGCACCGAGGAGCTGGACGCCGTGGCCGTGTACTCGCGCAAGGTCCCGCCGGTCCGCGACGAGGTCACCGCGGCGCCCGAGGAGCACCCCAGCCCGCCCATCACCCGCTGGGCCATCTTCGAGAGCCGCAGCGTCTACGCCGATATTGACCGGCGCTTCACCCACGTGCTGTCGCCGCTGCCCGGCTCCGTGGTGGCCCTCGACGTCTACGACGACGCGCAGACCTTCGCCACCACGCCGCAATTCCCCTTGATTCGCAAGCAGATGCCGCGGTTCTGGAAATCCTTCCCCGTGAATCCGGACGGCTCTTTCCGCGCCGAGATCCCGGCGGACCGCCCGGTGTTGTACTTCTTGCGGGGCGCGACCGGCGTGGCGGCCCGCTACCCGGGGAGCTACGCGGGCGAGATCCGCACGCCCATGTTCGGCCACGAGCAGTTGCGGCCCGGGGAGGTCATCCGCTGCACCGGCTGCCACCGCGGGCACATGATCCGGCCGGAGCTGAGCCACTCGACGCGCGTGAACTGGGGCCGGCTGGCCCTGGTCCAGGGTTCTTCCGCCAAGGACGCCTCGTACATGGGCCCCGGGCGGGTCCTGGACGGCTACATCGGGCAGGAGAACGGCCGCTACCAGTGGGTGCCTGCGCCAACCGATCCTTGGCCCTGGGTCCGTCTGCTCTGGGACCAGCCCCTCACCATCCGCGAGTTCCTCATCTACCCGCGGCCGGGCGTTCAGACGCCCATCGGAGACCTCGAGATCTACTTGAATGGTGGCCAGCGGATTCAGGCCCGCTCCGAGCCCGGCAAGCCGGAAGAGCCCCTCACCGTCCGGGTGCCCAATCCCGTGCCCGTCACCTGGGCCCATATCCAGTTGCTCGGCTTTCCCACGGGCAACGCGCCGGGCATTGCCGAGCTGGCGGTCACTGCCGACCCGGTCGAGCCCGGCGGCGAGACCACTCCGCTGCCGGTCCCCTCGGTGGCCGTGACGCCCGGGTCGTTGCGCCTGAGCTGGTTGCGTAGCCCCTCGCCCTCGGTGCTGGGCTATAAGATTCTTGCCGGCGCCTCGCCGGATAACCTGTACATCGAGTGGGACGTGGGCAACGCGACCTACTATCAGCCGGAGTACCTGCAACCGGGTCAGTACTACTTCCAGGTCCGGCCGTACAACTTCAGACGCTTCGGCCCGCCCCAAGCCAAGGAGCTGACCGCAGTGCTCACTCCGCCCCGGGTGGATCGCATCACCCCGGATCGTGGGCCCTGGTTTGGCGAGACCGAGGTGGTCCTCGAAGGCGCGAACTTCCTGTCCGGACTGTCGGCCAAGATCGGCGGCGAGTGGATCACCATCAAGACGGTGACACCGGACCGCATCACCGGCGTGACGCGACGCTATACCGCGGGCACTTTCGACGTGATGGTGCGTAACCTGGGCAAGCAGGAGAGCATCCTGTTCAAAGCGTTCCGGTACGAATAGGGGGCGGTGGGATAAGACTCCCGTCTTGTCCTCGGGCAAGCCCGGAGGGCTGCCCCACTCACCTGGCGCCAAGCTGGCGGAGCGCGTGCTCGGCCACACGCCCGGCGTACTCGCTTCGCTTGTCCGCCACGGCTTCCCGCAGCGCCTCCCGCGCGCGCAGGGCCTTCTCGCCCAGTTCGTCCAGCGCGATGGCGGCGTGCAGCCGCACCCACTCGTTCTCGCTATTGAGTTCCTGAATCAGCCGCGGCACGGCTCTTTCGTCCCCGAGATGCGCCGCCGCGGCGCGGGCGGCGGCGACGCGCACCACCGGCGCGGG
>Ga0315289_10005347_pt1 | contig 18984 bp, 22 predicted proteins | sample YL17G11_40_MG_FD_203452 | JGI IMG/M metagenome (GOLD analysis project Ga0315289, IMG submission 203452) | Sediment microbial communities from Yellowstone Lake, YNP, Wyoming, USA - YL17G11_40 | ecosystem: Environmental > Aquatic > Freshwater > Lake > Sediment | place: USA: Wyoming | collected...
ACCTGGCCGCCGACCAGGGGCTGATCTACCCGCACCGCCTGTCCGGCCGGGGCAACAAGCTCCGCTATTCGACCCGCAAGACCCTCTTGGTGGACCCGAAATGACCCGTTTACTTACTCACGCGCGCACCCCCCGTACCCCCCAGCAGGGGTGCGCGAGTAAGTTACTCACCCACGCACGCAGCGGCCATACCCCCCAGCGGTGCCAAGAAGGCACCCTGGGGGGCGGGTATGGCGCGCGTGTGACGGAGTGTGACCCCTATCCGCCCACGCCGGGCATGGCGACGATCCTTCGCCACTGCCGCTGCATGGACTGCCGCCACTTCGGCCGCTGCGGCGACGAGTACACCTGCTCCCACGACATCGGGGGCACCAAGGTCGTGTGGGCAACCGGTCAGCACGTGTGCGACCCGCCGCCACAGGCTTGGCACTACTGCTCACACTACCACGGCCCGCAGATCAGCACGGACGTCTGGGTGTGGCGGCGCGGTCAGGGCGAAAAAAGACCCGCGCCAGGCGGGGGGAGTCCCGGCAGCGGGTCACAACGACCCATGTCGGATGGGGTGGATCCGACTGAGCTGCCCGGATTGTACCCAACGCGGCCAGATGCAAACAGTAATTCTTACCACCTAGGTTCGCACCAGGCGGCGCAGGGTGGGCCAGGTTCAAACATCTCCGTCGAGGCCGAGCAAGGATACGACCACGCGCCGGTGCGCCGCCACGTCGCGGATCATCAAGGTGGGCAAGGTGGAAAAGATGCGTAGGTACTCCGCCAGCAATGGTTTACGTGACCGAGCGGGGAACGGACACGCGGCATGTTTTTGTTGGTTGCCGGTGAAAGACTCGGCTGCCGCCTACGCGCCACCGCGCTTGCCCCATGTGTGCTCGCAGGCGACGCAGGCCCAGGCTGGGGAATCACGATCGATACAGCAGCCGCCCAGAGCCACCCGGCCGGCGTCCAGGTCTTGCCGGAGTTCCTTAGAGAGCATTGGCAACCCATACAAGATCGGGGCTACTCGATCAGAGCCGCATTGGGGGCAGGCCTTGGGCTTGTCTCTCATCGCCGACACTCCCCTTGGGGAAAGGAATCCACATGCGAATTGAACTGCGCAGCACAGACGACATCAAGCCCTATGACAACAACCCCCGCCTCAATGACCAGGCCGTCGAGGCCGTGGCGGCCAGCCTCAAGGAGTTCGGCTTCCGCCAGCCGATCGTAGTCGACGAGGCCGGTGTGATCATCGTCGGCCATACGCGGTGGAAGGCCGCTAGGAAGCTGGGCCTGGCCAAGGTGCCGGTCCACGTGGCCAAAGACCTCTCGCCCGCGCAGATCAAGGCCTACCGTATCGCCGACAACCAGACGAATACGCTGGCCGACTGGAACTACGACCTGCTGCCCATCGAGCTGAGGGACCTGCAGACTGCGGACTTCAACCTGGACCTGCTGGGTTTTGATGCCGACGAACTGGCCAGGATCCTCGACCCGGACGGCACGCAGGGCCTGACCGACCCGGACGACGTGCCCGCGCCGCCGGATGAGGCCGTCACCCAGCGGGGCGACCTGTGGCTGCTGGGCAACCACCGCCTGCTCTGTGGCGACAGCAGCAAGGCACATGACGTGGACCGTCTGCTGGACGGCGCGACCATCCACCTGGTGAATACAGATCCGCCGTACAACGTCGGCGTCGCCTCCCGGAGCAACAACGCCATCGCGGTCTCCGGGGACCGGCCCATCGGCCAGCAGGGCATGGACATGGCCATCCGGGGCAAGACACACGCGACGGACAAGAAGCTCCGGGCCAAGGATAGGCCCCTCGTCAACGACTTCATCTCGGACGAGGAGTTCGCCCGGCTGCTGCGGCTGTGGTTCGGGAACATCACGCGGGTGCTGGAGCCAGGGCGCGGTTTCTACATCTGGGGCGGGTACAGCAACATCTGGAATTACCCCAACGCCCTCCGCGAATCGGAACTGTACTTCAGTCAGATGATCATCTGGGTCAAGGAGCACCCGGTCCTGACCCGCAAGGACTTCATGGGCAACCACGAGTGGTGCTTCTACGGGTGGAAGGAAGGGGCGGCGCACAAGTTCTTCGGCCCGGCCAACATCACGGACGTCTGGTCGGTCAAGAAGATCCCGCCCCAGCAGATGGAACATTTGACGGCCAAGCCTGTGGAGTTGGCCGTGCGTGCCATTCAGTATTCATCCCTGAAGGGTGAGAACGTCCTGGACCTCTTCGGGGGCTCGGGAAGCACGTTGATCGGTTGTGAGCAGACTGGGCGCAAGGCCTATCTGATGGAGATCGATCCGTTGTACGCAGATTTGGTGGTCGATAGGTTCCAACGCTTCACCGGCAGACCCGCGATCTTGGAACGCACCGGCACATCGCCGATCCCGATGAAGCCCCGCGAGGAGAACATGCGATGAGGGCGGCATCTGCGGCTGATGGCGGCATGCACGGGGTTGATGCCGCTCCCCGTGCCGGCCAAGAGCACCCCGACTCCTGCTGGAGCCGGGGTGGAGGAGGCGTGAACGTGGTGGGCGGTCTACTTGGCCAGCTCGAACTTGCCTCTGGCGACCTTGCGGAACCGGGCCTGGGCGCCCTTGGTGGCGCACTCGCGAAGTATGGCCGCGTAGATGGTCGCCGCTGGGGTCTTGCCACCGGTCTTCCACAGGCCCTTGGCCAGCATCCGCTCGACCATCGTCTTGGTGTTGAGCGGCTCGCCCGCCTGGGCCAGCACCGTGGCGGCGGCGTCCAGGCCGCTGGGGCCGCGCGAGGTTGCGCCAGGTTCGCCCGTGGCGCGTTTGCGGGCGGGCCTTGCGTCCCGGGCCGGCTCCGACGCGGTCTTCGAACCTGCGCCGTCGGGTGCGGTCGTGGCGGCGTCCCCGTCAGGGGCCCCAAGGGCCTGGTGGCCCTTCTTGCCCTGGGCCTCCAGCTCGGCCAAGGAGGTGATCTTCTGGCGCTTGGCCGGGCGCTCGGTGGCCAGGCCCCGCAGGCGCTGGGGGCTCTTGATCCGCACTGGCCGCTTGGTGGCGACGTTGACGCCGTCCCAACCGCCGTGGGGGTTCTGGCCGGTGATGCGGACGTCCTGGACGCTGCCGCTGACCTTGACCCGGTACACCTTGTTGATCTCAACGTCTTTGTTCTTCATGGTTCAGCTCTCCTTCGGTTGCGTGGGTTCCGGGACGAAGGTCGCGGTCTCCCACATGTCCAAGTAGTCCTCAACGGCCCCGCGCACGATGTCGCTGACCGTTACTGTGTGGCCACGGTCGGTGGTCTCCTTCCCGGCCTGGCGAATCAGCCGCTGGTGCAGCTCGACAGGCATCACAAACGAAACGTGGGCGTTCTTTGCTGCCAAGCGATTCATCCTGCTCTCCTTTCAAAGTCCCAGCTCTTCGGCCAGCCGGGCCTGGTGTTCACTGCCGCCGACGAGCTCCACGAGCTGGTCGGCGAACCACTGGACCTGGCGGTCCACGTTGGCGTCGTTGGTGTGGACGGGTTGGAGGTACGCCACGATGGCCGCGACCGCGTGGGGGCCCAGCTGCTCGCGGACCGCGTCGAACAGGTCCTGCTCGTCATTGGCGGGCACGGTGACCTTGCGGCCGTTGCCCGCGTCGTAGCGAGTCGGGCGTCCGATCCAGCCGGAGGCCGTGAGGAAGGCTCGCCAGGTCTTCTCGTCCATCGGCTCGTGGACCTCGTTGCGGCCGGGCGTGACGACCCGCCAGAGATCGCGGTCGACGTCGTCGCGGTATATGCACAGGCCGCGAACGCCCATCTGGCGTCCGATGTCGGCGGCTTCCAGCGTGGTGAGGATCTTCTTGGTCATGGTCGTGGTCTCCTAGTTGATGCCCAGCGTGGTGAGCAGCTCTTGAGCGGCCTCGGCGGCCTGGCGGGTGCGGGACAGCTCCCCGCACAGCCGGTCCACCTCGACGCCGTTGCCCTGCAGGACGCCCAGGGAGTTGGGCACCCGGCCTTCCTCGTTCAGCTCGCGCAGGGCGTGTTCGAGCTGGCGTCGGCAGTACTCCATCACAGAGGCGAGGTTGGCCTGCACGTTCTCGTACTCGCGGGCGGCGCCCATCGCGTGCCGCAGCAGCGTGCGAGCCGTCTCGTCCTTGTGGGCGTCGATCATCCGGGCGAGGTCGTCGGTCGTCTTGAGGCCGGTGCTCTTGCTGTTCTGGTTCATGGTTGTCGCTCCTTAGCAGTTGGGGAAGACGGTGTGGTAGACCTGCAGGGGGATCTGGTCGCGGACGAGCGTGTCCATCGCGTCAGCCAAGCACGCGGCGGTGTCGAAGTCGCCGGCGGCGAAGGCGTCGCGGAAGGCCGTCAGGTCCTGGACGTCCCGCTCGTACTGCTTGGCGAGTTCCTGGTCGCCGTCGGTGGCGGCGCGCTCGCCCATCAGCTGCCAGTGGCGGATCGCCAGGTCCATCCGGCGGGTGTAGCAGGTCATCGTGCGTCTGTTGGTCTTCTTGGCGGTCATCTTCGTCTCCTTGTGCGGTGCCATGTTCATGAACACATAGGGCCATGGAAACCGCCCCCCGCCAAGCGGAACCCCCTGAATCTGACCGGATTCCGCATGCCCCATGCCTTTGAAAGTGCGTGACTTATGGCAGCCAGCGAAGATTCTTCCACCGCTGTACCCGCGACAGCCGCCCCCGGGGCCGACCGCATCGACCCCCTGGCGATGACGGTCGCCCAGGCGGCCAAGGTCCTGTCGGCCGTGGGCGTGGGCACGGTCAGCCAGGAGCTGCTCCAGCGGCACATCGCCGCCGGGGCGCCGGCGACGTCCGACGGGCGGATCAACCTGGTGCACTACGCCGCCTGGCTCAACCAGCAGCTGGGCAAGGATCCCGAAGGGGCCGGTGATCATGGCGCGTGACGTGCGGCAACTATCGCCGACCGAGCTGGTGCGGCTGGTCAACTCCACCCCGCTGGGGACCGTACTGTCCGCGCCGCGCCTACACCGCCAGATGAACCAGGCGGGCCTGCGGATCGGCGACGGCCGCACCATCCACCTGGTCAAGTACGTGGCCTGGTTGGCCCAGGAGGTCGAGCGGCCCCGGCCGGCGGCGATGAGCTACGAGGACAAGAAGCGCCGCGAGGCCCAGCGCAACCGTGAGAAGAGCTTCGCCGGCCAGGACATCGGCCCGGTGCCCGATGTAGCCGACTGGCCCCGTCGCCAGGCCGCCTGCGCCAGCTTCCAGACGTTCTGCCAGACGTACTTCCCAAGGGTGTTCTACAGGCCCTGGTCGGATGATCATCTGCGCGTGCTGGCCAAGATCCAGCGCTGCGTCCTCAAGGGCGGGCTATTCGCGTTTGCAATGCCCCGCGGGAGCGGCAAGACGGCCATGGCATCTTTGGGAGGCTTGTGGGCGGTGCTGATCGGCGCCCGGCCGTTTGTGTGCCTGATCGGCGGGGCCAAGGATGCGGCCCAGAAGCTGTTAGCCAACATCCGCGCCACGATCCTTTCGCCCGAGCACGAGGCCTTCCGGGCCGACTTCCCGGAGGCCCTGTACCCGCTGTGGATGCTCCGCAACAACGCCCGCCGCCAGGGCGGCCAGCATATCGACGGCGAGCTGACCTTCTGCACCTGGGGCCACGACCGGTTGGTGTTCCCCACCGTGGCCGCGGATCAGCTGCCCAAGACGCTGAAGGAGGCGGGCCTGATGGTCTCCCCTTCCAGCGGCTCGATCATCACCGTGACCAGCCTGGACTCCAACATGCGCGGCCAGCAGCACACCCGGGCCGACGGCTCCATCATCCGCCCCTCGCTGGTCCTGCTGGATGACCCCCAGACCCGCGAGTCGGCCCGATCGGCGGATCTGACGGCGTATCGACTGGCGCTACTCAATGGGGACGTCCTGGGCATGGCCGGGCCCGGGGAGAAGATGGCCGCCTTCCTGGCCTGCACCAAGATGTACGAGGGCGACCTGGCCGAGCGGGTGCTGGATCCTCGCCGTAGCCCCCAGTGGCAAGGCGAGTGCACCAAGATGGTGTACGCCTGGCCGACGGACCAGAAGCTCTGGGATGACTACCGCCGCATCCGCGATGAGTCGCTTCGCCAGGGCCACGAGGGCCGCGAGGCCACGGAGTTCTACGCCGCCCACCGTAGCCAGATGGATGCCGGCTCCCAGGTCGCCTGGGCGGACCGCTACAACGCCGACGAGCTATCCGCCATCCAGCACGCCATGAACTGGCGGTTCGACATGGGCGAGGAGGCCTTCGCTGCCGAGTTCCAGAACCAGCCGGTCAGCCCCCAGGCGTCGTTGGAGATGCTCACGCCCCGCCAGGTGGCCGAACGGTTCAACGGCCGGCCCCGGGGCCAGGTGCCCCTGTCGTGCTCCAAGCTCACCGCCTTCATCGACGTCCACAAGGAGCTGCTGTTCTGGTGCGTGACGGCCTGGCAGGAGCAAGACTTCACCGGCTTCGTCATCGACTACGGCACGCTGCCCGACCAGAGGCGGTCGTACTTCAGCGCGACTAGTGCGCCCAAGACGCTGGGGGCCGGTTTCCCCGGCATGGGCGAGGACGGCGCCCTCCAGGCCGGTCTGGAACAGCTGGTCGGAGATCTGCTCCAGCGCCAATGGCCCCGCGCCGGGGGCGGGGTCCTGCGGATCGACCGGCTGTGCGTGGACATGGGCTACAAGTCGGGCATCGTCGCGGCCATCAAGCACAAGGCCGGGGGCTCGGCGATGCTCCTGGCCAAGGGCGTGGGCATCAAGGCCGGCGGCAAGCCCGTCTCGATGTACCAGCGCCGGCCCGGCTGGGTCATCGGGCACAACTGGTACCTGCCCAACGTCGCCGGCACCCACGAGTTCCCCCATGTCTGCGTGGATGTGAACTACTGGAAGAGCTTCGTCCACGAGCATCTGGCGGTGGCCCCGGGCGACCCGGGGGCGATGACGCTCTTTGGCAAGTCGCCCGGCGACCATGCCCTGTTCGCCGAGCACATCGCCGGCTCGGAGACCTGGACGCTCACCCACGGCCAGGGCCGCGATGTGCGGGAGTGGAAGCTCAAGCCCCCCCGGCCGGACAACCACTGGCTGGACTGCCTGGTCGGCTGCGCCGCGGCGGCCAGCATGATCGGCGTGAAGATCGCCGGGGAGGCGGCGCCAGTCCGCCGGCGGAAGCGCTACACGCAGGAAGACCTGAGGAGATAGGCATGGACGATACCGTCAGCGACGTGTCTGCCGCTCCGGCTGGCCGCAAGGCCTGGGCGCCGGGTCAGGACCAACGGGGGCTGGTCTGTCGCCATTGCGGCTGCCAGCACTTCCGTGTCGTTTACACCCGCCCGACCTGGCACGGCCGGATCATGCGCCGTCGCGAGTGCCGCCACTGCGGCAAGCGGATGACGACCTGGGAGAGGGCGGGGTAGCCCCCAAGCGGTCCGCGACAAGGCCGACAAGTAGGGTGTTTACCCTACTCCCTGTTTCGCAGAGCGCTATGGGCTTTGCGCTTGACGGACCGCCGATGCGCGGTAGCATCTAAGACGCTCCGACCTCCGCCAGGGGAAACGGCGGAGAGGGTGAAGCCGGCCGATTGGCCGGTTCTACCGCGAGGGCAGGGGCGAGTTCCCGCTCGCTCGTCTGATCCTGCCCGATGGCCCCAGGATTCGCACAGACTCGCTTAGGGTACCCCCCGTGCGCAGGGGCAACGGGCCCAGGCCTACGAGGTGCTCAAGTGAGCAGGACTACTCTCGGAGGCAGAGCAATGAAGGCACAAGTGATTGCGGCTGTGGGTCTCGTCGTGTCCCTTGCGGTTGTCAGCGGGGCAGGAGCAGATGTCCTCAGCATGGGTGGGATGCGAAACGCCGATGGGTCGTGGAATGGGCTGGCCAGCCTGGAAACGGTCCCCGTGGGCAACCCAGGAAACGCCGGGGAACTCTCTGGCACAGGCGCCGGAGGGGATGGCCCTGACCGGATCTGTGGGGCGGTGGACTACGGGTTCAACATCGGCAAGTACGAGGTGACGGCCGGTCAGTACTGTGAGTTCCTCAACGCGGTGGCCGACAGCGACACGTACGCGCTGTACAACCTGGCGATGGACCGGGACAGTGGCGCGCCCTATGGTTCCCAGTACGGCTGCAGCATTAAGCGCAGCGGCTCGCCTGGCGCCTACACCTACACCGTTGCATCCGACTACGCCAACCGTCCGGTGACGCATATTGGTTGGGCTGATGCTGCGCGGTTCGCCAACTGGCTCCACAACGGCCAGCACACGGGGGCCCAGGATTCCTCCACCACGGAAGATGGGGCGTACGACCTGATCTCTACTCAGCAGTACTACGGTCCCAATGGCGAGTTGCCGCTTCACACCAGCACTGACTACACAGCTCTTGTTGAGGCCCTGCTAGCCATCACGCGCAAGGCGGACTGGAAGTGGGCGATCACCAATGAGGATGAATGGTATAAGGCGGCCTACTACGAGCCCGCTATGGAAAGCTACTACGATTACACTACCAGGAGCGACAGTATGCCTGGACTGGATATGACGGAGATCACGAGTCCCGGCAACAACGCCAACTATAGCCGTTACCCCAACTTCATTGAGCCGCTATACTACACAACCGTCGTCGGTGAGTTCGAGTTGTCCGATAGCCCCTACGGCACGTTCGACCAGGGCGGCAACATCTGGGAGTGGCTAGAGGCGGTCCCGTCTGGACAATATAGCGGGATGCGCGGCAGCGCGTGGGAGGATTCTTATTCCTACATGCATTCAGCGGCCCGCGTGGACGGATTCTACCCGACATGGGAGTGGCAGGACTTCGGCTTCCGCGTGGTCCAGGCCCCCGAGCCGGCCTCGCTGGTGCTGCTCGCCCTGGGCGGGCTGGCGTTGATCCCCCGTAGGCGGAAGTGGCCCGCCACTCAGACCATGCCCTGAACCGAAGAAGACGAGCGGCTCATTTCGAGCTGCCCACGACTGAACGTCCACCCATGTAACGATCTGGCCTGCCCCCTTCGAAACCGCTTTGTAGCTGGCATTCCGCCGTGTAGATTCGACTCAGACAACCAGGACGCGCGGCGCGTCGGCTGATCCCCGGCGCGATGCCATAGAACCAAGGCTTCGTGGAGCCACGACTCCACGAGGCTTTTTTCGTTGGCCCGCGCGACTGGTTGCCCAAGAGGCGGATGGACATGGCGGACGACCTCAAGGACACGATCCAGCAGAACGCCCAGGGGCCCAGGCAGGCCAGCGTGGACGGCGTGAGCGTCCAGCAGCACTCGCTGCCGGACCAGATCGCCGCCGACAAGTACCTGGCGGCTAAGAAGGCAGCGGCGACCAACCCGGCCAAGGCGTTCACCCGAGTCAAGATCGTCCCTCCCGGAGCGGTATGAGCATGGGTTGGTGGCCATTCGGCAAGCGGAGCAGGCAGACGGGCATCTTTGCGAGAAACGCCCGGACGCTGCTGGTCCGCGCCAAGCCCGCCTGCCAGCTGTCGGGCAGGTTCGACTCAGCCCAGACCACCGCGGACAACCGCCGCCACTGGTCCAACGCCGACGGCCTGTCGGCCGATGCGGCGGCCAGCCCTGAGGTGCGGCGGACGCTTCGCAATCGCGCCCGCTACGAGGTCGCCAACAACTCCTACGCCCGGGGCATCGTCCTGACGCTGGCCAACGACGTGATCGGCACGGGCCCACGGCTCCAGATGCTCACCGACGGCGATGAGGTCAACCAGACCATCGAACGGGAGTTCGCCACCTGGGCCAAGGCGGTGGACCTGCCGGGCAAGCTGCGGACCATGCGGCAGGCGCGGGCGCAGGACGGCGAGGCGTTCGCGGTCCTGTTCAACAATGACAACCTCGACTCGCCCATCAAGCTGGACCTCAAGCTCATCGAGGCCGACCAGGTGACCACGCCCCTGTCGAAGTCGGGCCTGGACAAGGGCATCGACGGCGTCGTCTTCGACGCCTTCGGCAACCCCAGCCAGTACCACGTCCTGAAGGCCCATCCGGGCGGCAGTGGCGCCGCGGCCGGCAGCCAGGACTACGACGCGATCCCCGCCGCGAGCGTGATCCACTGGTTCCGCACGGACCGGCCCGGCCAGCGCCGCGGCCTGCCGGACATCCTGCCGGCCCTGCCGCTGTTCGCGCAGCTTCGCCGCTACACGCTGGCAGTGATCGCCGCGGCGGAGTCGGCGGCCAACATCGCGGTGCTGATGAAGACTAACTCTCCGGCCGGCGGCGAGGCGGCCGAGGTCGAGCCGATGACCGAGATGGAGTTCTCGCCCAACATGGCGGTGTTCACGCCTGAGGGCTGGGAGCCGTCGCAGGTGAAGGCCGAGCAGCCGGCGACGACCTACGACATGTTCAAGCGGGAGATCCTCAACGAGATCGCCCGCTGCCTGAACATGCCCTACAACATCGCCGCCTGCAACAGCTCGGGCTACAACTACGCCTCGGGGCGGCTGGACCATCAGACCTACTACAAGAGCATCCGCGTGGAGCAGTCCCACTGCGAGACGGTCGTGCTCGACCACATCCTGTCGGGCTGGCTGGCTGAGGCGGTGAAGGTGTTCGCCCTGGGCCAGCTCGATGACTACCCCCACCAGTGGTTCTGGGATGGCCACGAGCACGTGGACCCGGCCAAGGAGGCCAACGCTCAGGCCACCCGCTTGCAGAGCAACACCACCACGCTGGCGGCTGAGTTCGCGAGGCAGGGCAAGGACTGGGAGACGGAGCTTCGCCAGCGCGCGAAGGAAGTGGCGCTGTGCAAGGAACTGGGGCTGACGGTCGCGCAGACCGTGCCAACGCCCCCTGACCAGGTCAAGGAAGACCAGAACGATGAAGACCAGCAGTCCCAATCCCGAGCCGCGTGAGCTGAACCTCACGGGCACGCTGAGCATCGAGGCCGCAGCCCAGGAGGGCCAGCCCCGCAACCGCCGCTTCACCATGCTGGCTTACACCGGCGGGGCCATGCGGATCGCGGGCTTCTCGTACCCGGTGGTCGTGGACCTGACCGGTCTGGATATGTCGCGGGCCTCCTGGCCCGTCTTCGTCGGCCACAACCAGGACATCGACGACCTGCTGGGCCAGACCGACCGCGTCGAGGTCGTCGGCAGCAGCCTGATCGCCTCGGGGGAGGTCATCGGCACCTCTCCCCGCGTGCAGCGGGTGGTGGAGGCCCACGACCGCGGCTTCCGCTGGCAGGCCTCCATCGGGGCAGCGGTGCTGGCCCGTGAGTTCGTGCCCGAGGGGCGCGGCGTCAACGTCAACGGCGGCAACTTCAACGGTCCGGTTCTGGTGGCCCGCAGGGCCGAACTGGGCGAGATCAGCTTCGTATTCGTCGGCGCGGACCGGAACACCTCCGCGACCATCGCGGCCAACCAGGCCGTCAGGGAGAACTCTGTCATGGATGAGAACACGAGCACCAATCAGGCCGACCAGGCCAATCAGCCTGCCACGGAAGGCGCCGCAGCGGGGGCGCAGGCCGCCACCGGCACGGACGCCGGTGCGCCTGCGATCCAGGCCTCGGCAACGCAGGACGCCGGGATCACCATCAACCCCGTCGCCGACATGCGCGCCCGCGCCGCGGCTGAGCAGCTGCGGATCGCGGCCGTGCGGAAGGTCTGCGGCGACCAGCACGCCCAGATTGCCGCCAAGGCGATCAGCGAGGGCTGGGATGTGACGCGGACCGAACTGGAGGTCCTGCGGGCGGACCGGCCCAAGGCCCCGGCCGCTCACGTGCCGGATAACTCTATGACCGGCAGCGTCCTGGAAGCTGCGTGCATGCTGACCGGCGGGGTGGAGGGCGATGCGGTCGCCAGCGCCTACGGCGAGAAGGCCGTGGAGGCTGCCGACAAGCGATTCCGCGGCGGGATCGGGCTGCAGGAGCTGCTTCTGGAGGCGGCCTGGGCCAACGGTTACGACGGCCGCAACTTCCGCGACAGCCGCAGTGTGCTGCGGTTCGCGTTCGGGCCTTCGCTCCAGGCCGGCTGGTCGTCGATCGACGTCGGCGGGATTCTGTCCAACGTCGCCAACAAGTTCCTGCTGGAGGGCTTCTTCAGCGTCGAACGCGTCTGGCGGAACATCTGCGCGGTCCGCAACGTGTCGGACTTCAAGACCGTGACCAGCTACCGCCTGATCGGCCGCGACCAGTATGAGATCGTGGCCCCCGGTGGCGAGCTCAAGCACGGGACCCTGGGCGAGGAGAGCTACACCAACAAGGCCGACACCTACGGCCTGATGCTCTCCATCGACCGGCGGGACATCATCAACGACGACCTGGGCGCCATCACCACCGTCCCCCGCAAGCTGGGGCGCGGCAGTGGGCTGAAGATCAACGACGTGTTCTGGAGCACCTTCCTGAACAATGCGGCGTTCTTCGCCGCCGGCAACAACAACTACCTGACGGGCGCCGACACGGTCCTGGGCATCGACGGCCTCTCGAAGGCCGAGAAGGCCTTCATGGACCAGGTGGACGCCGACGGCAAGCCCCTGGGCCTCATGCCGGCGGTGCTGCTGGTGCCGACGGCGCTCTCGGCCATGTGCACCATGCTCTTCAAGAGCCTGGAGATCCGCGACACCACCGCCTCCACCAAGTACCCGGTGGCCAACCCCCACCAGGGCAAGTTCCGCGCCGAGGTCAGCCGGTATCTCTCCAACAGCAGCTACACCGGCAACAGCGAGAAGGCCTGGTACCTGCTGTCGGATCCCAACGACCTGCCGGTGATCGAGGTCGCGTTCCTCAATGGCCAGGAGTCGCCGACCATCGAAACCGCCCAGGCGGACTTCAACGTCCTGGGCATCCAGATGCGCGGGTTCCATGACTTTGGCGTGAGCCTTCAGGACCCCCGCGGTGGGGTGCGCGCGAAGGGCGAGGCGTAACGAACTGATGGCGGGTGATCCGCCGGGAGAACTCTCATGACTCTGGAAGCAACCTTCGTTCAAGACGGGCTGAGCATCGACCACACCCCCGGCAGCGCCGTCGCGGCCGGCCAGGTGGTCGTGCTCGGCAAGGTGTGCCTGGTCGCCAAGATGCCCATCGCCGCCAGTGCGCTGGGCAGTCTCGCGGCCACGGGCGTGTTCGACGTGCTCAAGACGGCCGAGCTGGTCGTCAGTCTGGGCGATGCGGTGTACTGGAACGACTCGACCAACCGGGCCACCAAGACGACCACCGACGTCTACATGGGCGTGGCGGTCAAGGCGGCCCTGGCGGCCGACGCATCGGTCCGCATGCACCTGCGGAGTCTGCAGGAGGTCGTGACCGATCAGTTGGGCCTGGCGGACCTGTCCGACGTGAGCACCGCGACGGCCACCGCCGGCAACGTGCTGATCGGCAACGGCACCGCCTTCGCGGCCGGCAAGCTGGGCGCCACCAGCCTGGCCACCGTCGCTGACGGTGCATCCGGCGCGCCGATTCTGATCCGCAAGACCTGCACGGCTACCGGTGCCTCCGACGTGACGGTCCTGGCCTCGGCGCCCGTGAAGCTGCTGATCGTGGACGCCTGGCTGGTGGCCCGCGACACCCAGGCCGCCAACGTCAAGCTCCACTCCGGCACGGCCGGCACAGACGACATCACCGCCGCCGTGGCCAAGGGCACCGCCGACAACGCCATCGTCCGCTTCGCCACCATCGTGGCGGCCAAGGACGAGATCGCCGCGGCCGGGGCCATCAAGGCCAACTTCTCGGCCGCCGGCGTGGCGGACGTGTTCGTGCTGGCGGTGCCCATCGCGTAGGAGGCCCAAGCGTGGCGGATCTGCTCCAACAGGCTGTCGACTGGCTGGATGGCGTGCGGACCTCGCACCTGTCCCAGACGGTCACGTACCAGCGGGGCGGTGAGTCCGTCCAGTTGGCCGCGACGCTGGGCAGCACCGGTTACGAGACCAGCGACGACTTCGGCGCCACGGTCCAGGCCCGCACGACGGACTTCATCGTTTCGGCTGAGGCGCTGGTGCTGGATGGCCAGGTGACGACCCCGCAACCGGGTGATCGGATCAGTGTGACGGCAGGCGCGAAGGTGCTGGTGTTCGAGGTCCTGGCCCTGCCGGGCGGCGAGCATTTCCGCCTGGCCGACCCGCACGGGCGGATGCTGAGGATCCACACCAAGCAGGTGGACGAGGTGCTCATCTGATGTGTGCTGAAGGCGACCAGCCTGCGTGCCGTAGCCTTGGCGAAGGCACGTATGACCGGGTGTGTAGGGGCCAGTTCTCGTCCATCCACACCAAGCTGGATCGGCTGGATGAGGCCCTCCGGGGCAACGGTAAGCCGGGCATCCAGCTTCGGCTGGCCCGGCTGGAGACCTCTGAAGCCGTACGGTCCAGGCTGCTTTGGATCATCGCCGGAGCGACCACCACCCTGGCGGCCAGTGCGCTGTGGAAGTTGGTCATTGGAGGCTGATGTGACCCGAAAGTGGCTTCAATCCGCTGACGTGGACATCGACGAGGCCGGGGCGCTGCTGGTGCGAACCGCGGCGGCGCCCGCGACCCTGCCGGCGGTGATCAACTACTCCACCTCCGGCGACAAGACCGTCATCGCGGCCGTGGCCGGTAAGCGCATCGTCGTGACCGGCGGCCTGATTGTCTGCGGGGCGGCGGTAACGCTGACCTTCAAGAGCGGCTCGACGGCGATCACCGGTCCCATGACCTTCGCGGCCGGCGGCGGTTTCGGCCGTGATGCCCGGCCCGACAGTTACCTGTTCCGCACCGAGGCGGGGCAGGCCCTGATCCTGAACCTCTCCGCCGACGCGGCCGTCGGCGGATGCCTGACCTACTACCTGGAGTGATCCCCATGAAGCGATTCGCCTCTGTCATGTTGATGGTGTGCATCCTGGCCGTGCCTTCTCTGGCGGCGACGTACTACGCCGCGCCGGGCGGGACCGGCACCGGGAAGTCCCCCGACTCACCCGCCACTGTGGTCAGCGCCGTGGCGCTGTGCGGATCGGGCGGGACGGTCCAGCTCGCCGACGGCACCTACACCGGCCCGGCCTCGATGATCTCCCTGGCTGCCAAGCAGAACATGGTGGTCCGCGCCGAGCACGATGGCGCAGTGCTGATCAACGGCGAGGGCGTTCGCCAGCCGGTGAAGCTGGACCGCTGCGTGAGTTGCACTGTCGAGGGGCTGGACGCCTGCAACTCCAATCAGGCGGTGGTCGAGGCCGTTTACTGCTACGACGTGACGTTTCGGCGCATCTGCGCCTGGGACGCCGCCGAGGGCAACAACGTCGTCCTGACCGCCCACTGGTCGGGCTACACCACGTTCGAGGACTGCGCCGGTTGGGGTCGTGGCCGCAAGATCATGACCAACTCGCAGAACTGCAATGGCACCCGGTTCATCCGCTGCTGGGGCAGGTGGGAGGGTTGCATCAGCGTCGGCCCCAAGCATGTGTATGAGGGCAACTACAACTCGTACAACTGCCGGTTCATCAACTGCATCGGGACCTGGGATACCTCCACCGGCCGGCTGCCCGACACGTATGTGCTCCAGGACTACTACGGCAAGCCGTGGACGGGGCCCGAGGGCGGGACGTACACGGGCGGCAGGATTCAGAGCGCCTACGGCATCTTCGCCGAGGCCGGGTACTACGCTCAGTACGAGAACACCTTCGCCGGGACGCAGTTCCTTGGGTGCATGGCGTACACGCTTCCAGGTCAGACCGGGAAGTTCACGGCCGGGTTCTTTGTGTCTCGGCTCAGTGGCATCACGGTTCGCGGCTGCCACTCCAGCATGAACAACGGGAACATGGCCGCGCTGCTGGCGGCGAATGATCGCCGGGCCGACCGTGGGTTGGGGCTATCAGCCAGGGGGTTCGCACACTACGGCGGCAGTTGCCGGATCGACAAGGAGTGGCAACCGAGCGGGATTGTGGCCCGGATGCCGCTTCCGCAGACGCAGTGGAAGATGACCTGTGAGGGTGACGCCACCTGCGACGGCGTGGTCGACGTCGGCGACCTGGGAGTGCTGTCCGCTAACTGGGGCACCAAGCCGCGATTCAAGGGCAGCTACGAGGTCGGCGACTTCAACCGCGATGGCAACGTAGACGTGGGCGACTCGGGCATCCTGTCGGCCAATTTCGGCAACGCCCCGCCCCTGTGGCCCTGGCCGATGGAGGAGCGGATCGCCCAGGCGATGGAGCGGGGGGGCTATCCCCGCATCAGTGTCACGCAGCAGGTCCAGCAAGCATTCGGGAGCACAACCATGGCACAGCAGGAGGTCGCACCGTCCGTCAAACGCCGCATCGTCGTCATGGCCGACGACTGGGTCTGGCCCGCCCTGCGCACCAACCTGGGCGGCTGTCAGTGGTCCAGCCAGACCGGCAACACCCACCTGACGCTCTGGACGCACGATTCGGAAATGGCGACCGTTACCGTGCACCGCGAGGCCCTGCGGTTCAGCCTGTCGGGACTGTCGGGCACGGTGGCGTCGGCCAAGCTGGTGCTGGCGGGGGTCAGCGGCCAAGACCCTCCTCACGCCTATAAGACCGCCTTCCGTGACATGACCGAGGGCAGCCTGACGTGGCTGGACATCATGCCGTCGGGCACCCACCTGGGAGCCTTTGCCGCCGACGGTGCGGAGAAGAGCGTCGCCATCCCGGCCGCCGATATCCAGGCGGCGCTGGGCGGCAACTTCGATATCGGCATCATCGACGGGGCGATGGACTACACCGGAAACGCCCTGGTCGAAGATGGAAGCTTCCAGGCCACCTGGACCGAAAACGCCACCAGCCCCCGTCTAGTGATCACCTTCCAGGACCCGCCGCCCGCCGGTCCCCCGGTTGGGACGTTGGGTCTCTTGGGGGTGGGCCGTTGAGCCTGGTCCTGGACATCGCGACCGCCGTCACGGCTGAGCTCAATGCCGCGCCGCAGGGCACGTTCGAGCCATCGGTGCAGGCAGTGTGCTCAGTCCTGCCGGTCTACGAGCTGTCGGCCATGGCCGACCTGAAGGTGACGGTCGTGCCCAAGGCCGTGCAGATCGACGGGGCGACCCGCGCGACCAGCCAGTTCGACGTGCAGATCGACATCGGCATCCAGAAGAAGCTGGGCAACGACCTCGAGGCTGAGGTCGCGGTGCTGCTGGACCTGGTGGACCGGATCGCGGACTACCTGCGCAATCGGCCGCTGTCGTCGGCGCCGCATGCGATGTGGGTGTCGACGGCGAACGAGCCCGTCTACGCGCCTGAGCACCTGGCTGACAAGCGGCTGTTCACGAGCGTCCTGACCCTGACCTACCGGGTGATCGCATGATCCACCTGAACGTCAAAGCCCTGTTCTTCGACTCGGCGGCCGTGCTCGAGAAGGTCGACGCGGCCACGCGGAAGGTGCTGTCGCGGTTCGGGGCGTTCGTGCGCACCACGGCCCGCCACAGCATCCGCAAGCGCAAGGCTGCCTCATCGCCGGGCTCGCCGCCCAGCAGCCACGTCGGGACGCTCAAGCGGCTGATCTTCTTCGGCTATGACCTGTCGGCCCGGTCGGTGGTCATCGGCCCGGCGCCCTTCCGCAGCACCGTCGAGGCGCCGCCGCTGCTGGAATACGGCGGCACGGCCAGTCGCACAGACCGAAAGGGTCGCCACGTGCTGGCCCGCTACGCCGCCAGGCCGTTCATGGGGCCCGCGTTCGCCAAAGAACAGTCCAAGCTGCCCGCGATGTGGGCCAATAGCGTCCGCTAGCACAGGCTCAAAGGAGACTACACGTGTCAACCGTACTGTTCGTGATGAGCATGAACGCCAAGGCGTACTTCGGCGTAGCCGAGGCATCGCTGGGCTCGCTGGCCGAGATGTCCAACATCAAGGATCTGAAGGTGGCGATGGAGGCCGGCGAGGCTGATGTCACTACCCGCGCCAACGGCGGCTGGGAGGCCACCGCCCCCACGACCAAGACCTGCTCGGCGGACTTCAACATGCAGTGGAAGCCCGGCGACCTGGCCTTCGAGGCCATCAAGGACGCCTTCCTGGCCGGCGGCCAGATCGAGCTGGCCCTGCTGACCGGCGCCAAGGACGCCAGCGGCTCGGAGGGCCCCAAGGGCAGCTTCTCCATCACCAAGTTCGAGCGCAACGAGCAGCTCAAGGAGGCGGTGATGGTGGACGTCACGGCCAAGCTGGCCGTGTTCGGCGAGTGGGTCAAAGTTTAGCAGGCGCTGCGCCCGCAGCCTGACTTCAAGGAGATTGCATCATGAGTGTGAATGTGACCTATCAGTCCAATCTGACCGTGGCCGAGGTCCTGGAGACCGGCGTGTCGGGCGTGGCGACGTCGGCCAAGAAGACCGTCACCCACGACAAGTACAATACCGGGCCCACCACCCTGAGCGCAGCCACCACACCGGCCGCGACCAAGGTGGCCGAGTTCGAGGCCGCCCTGACCGCCGGCGCCGCGAGCATCGACCTGACGGCCCTGGTGGGCACTAACGGAGCGGCTGTGGTCGGCACCGGCCTGAAGGTCCAGGCCTTCAAGTTCCGCGCCAAGGCCGCCAATACGGGTGCCATCACCATCGCCAAGGGCGCCTCCAATGGTTACGGCCTGCTGGGCGCGGCGTTCTCAATCGCCCTGGCACCCGGCGCGGAGATCCAGGCCCTGACGGCCGGCGGCTCACCCGCGGTGGGCAGCTCCGCCAAGACCCTGGACCTGAGCGGCACGGGCACGGACGTACTCGAAGTGGCGATCATCCTGGGCTAACCGGAGGACCCAATGCGAAGCTTCAACGATGCTACCGGCCGGACCTGGCAGCTGGAAGTCCTGGTCGGCACGATCAAACGCGTGCGGGCCCTGGCGGGCGTGGACCTGCTGGGCGTCCTGGAGGGGGCCATGCTGGACAAGCTGGCCTCCGACGCGGTGCTGCTGGTGGACGTGCTGTACGCCTGCTGCAAGGAGCAGGCCGACGGCCTGGGCATCACCGACGAGCAGTTCGGCCGCTCGATGACCGGCGACGCCCTGGAGGCGGGCAGCCTGGCGCTGCTGGAGGCGTTAGCGGATTTTTTCCCATCCCGCCAGCGCCTGCTGCTTCGGCAGGCCCTGGCGCAGGCGGCGACGATGGCCGACCGGCTCCTGGCCCAGACGGCC